>ERZ772766.179-NODE-179-length-37958-cov-3.014036_pt1 | contig 37958 bp, 33 predicted proteins | sample MGYA00511379_ERZ772766 | MGnify/ENA primary metagenome ERZ772766 (study PRJEB29015, sample SAMEA2737895) | human oral metagenome | biome: human oral; feature: human-associated habitat; material: dental | place: China | collected 2116 ... | reverse complement strand
TTTGCTTATCGGCAAATTCCTTCCTAAAAAGCTTACTTTCACTTTGGTGATATATAGGGATAAAGCAGGAATTAAGTTTGATATAGGCATTTTGCTTTTTTGCCTTTACCTTGGAAGAGCTGTCTACAAAGTTTGCAAGGCTTTTATGTATAGCCATGTCTTCAAGCGGAAGGTAGTAGTAATTTTTATAGTCTTCAAAAAAATGCTTACTTTCCCCTTTATATAATAAAACCTTTATATAAAGTACATCATGAGCGGTATACAAGCTAAAATCCTGCATATTAAGACTAATATCTCTGGGCAGCGAGAAATGTAAGTTGCAGGCAAAGCTTAGATAAGAGTCCTCAAGTTCGTAGCTTTCATAATTAATATCAGCCTCAAAAAGCTTATAATAAGCCAGAAGCGGAAGTATCGAAAGAAGTCCGAGTACATCTTCCTCGTTATGAAGCAGTAGAGTATAAAGAAGCTCTTTGTTTTTTTCTAAGGTATAAGTATTATAAATACTTATAAGTTCGCCACCGTTATATAAATCCTTTCTGTTAATACCGAAATACTCTTCAATAGACTTTTGTTTTATACTGGAAAGATTGAATATCTTTTTAAGAGGGCAGGCTTTTCTGTAAATATCCATGCTTTTAAGTTCACTTAAAAAAGGCTCCATGCCATAGCTTAAAGTAGCCTTATTAATAAAAGGTATGTCAAAACTGTCGCCGTTAAAGTGTATAAGCAAATTAAAGTCTTTAATAAAATCCTTAAATTCAGTTAAAAGCTTTTGCTCGTCTAAAAGACTGTCGGCAAACCATTGTATAAAATTATATTTGCTTTCGCTTATTTTATATAAAACCGCTATAATATATATATGTCCGTTTTTAGCAGATAAAGAAGTAGTTTCTATATCAAAAAATACGGAATTTTCTAAATCCAAAAGCTTAAAATTTTTTATATAAGCAGGTGTATCGAAAGTTTTTTCTATTTTTTTCATAAATAAAATTCCTTGGCTTGTAATAAGAAATCCCTTTTTATCGGCTTTGATGGGGAGTTTCATATTTTGATTATAGAAAAAATGTAAAGAGCGGTCAATTATTATATAGTAAAAAAAATGTTAAAAGATTATAATAGGGGATACGGTTAAGGAACTTGCTTCATATTTGTTAAGATAATAAAGCTTGTAATACGGATTTTATAAATTTGATGAAGACAAAGAATTGTAATCGATAAATATCAGGGATTTTAAGGTGAAACTATGATTTCATATGTAAAAGGCATACTGTCGGAAAAGTTTACAGACAGTGTGGTGGTTGAGTGTGGAGGCTTCGGTGTAGAAATATATGTACCCGAGGTACTTGTAAAAAGTCTACCGGCTATTGGAGAAAGTGTATGTATATATACTTTTTTTAAGGTCAGTGAGGATGCACTGAGCCTGTACGGTTTTTTAAACAGACAGGATCTTGACATATTTAAAAAATTAATATCTGTAAGCGGTATAGGTGCTAAGACAGCACTTGGTATTATGTCCGCTTTGGACAGTTTTACGCTTAGTCAGGCAATAGTAAGTGAAGATATCAAACTTATTTCAAAGGCTCCAGGAGTGGGTACCAAGACAGCAAAAAGGATGATACTGGAGCTTAAAGATAAAATAAGTACTCAGGATATAATACCAAGGGAATATGCCGGTGAATCAAAGATCATACATACAGCGGCTTATGACGAGGTTTTAGCCGCACTTGTGGTACTTGGTTATAAGGAGTTTGATGCAGGCAGGGCTATAAGTTTGGTTGAAGATTATGAGGATATGGATGCTGAAAGCTTGCTTAAACAGGCATTAAAAAAGCTTACATAAAGGAATAGGAAATGGAAAAAAGAATTATAAGTACGGGGCTTCTTGAAGAAGACAGCCGTATAGAAAGCAGTTTAAGACCTATAAGCTTAGATGAATATATAGGTCAGGATAAGATAAAAGATAATATTAAAGTGTATATAGAAGCAGCAAAACAAAGAAAAGAAAGTCTTGATCATGTGCTTTTTTACGGTCCTCCGGGGCTTGGAAAGACTACATTAAGTACTATTATAGCACATGAGATGGGAGTTAACATAAAGGTAAGTTCGGGACCGGCTATAGAAAAGCCGGGGGAAATGGCAGCCATACTTAATAATCTTTCAGAAAATGATGTGCTTTTTATAGATGAAATACACAGACTTAACAGACAGGTGGAAGAGGTCTTATACCCTGCTATGGAAGACTTTGCCATAGATATAATACTGGGTAAAGAGTCCTCGGCAAGAAGTATAAGGCTGGAACTTCCAAGGTTTACACTGGTTGGAGCAACTACAAGAGCCGGTCTTTTAACCGCTCCGCTTAGAGACAGGTTCGGGGTGGTTCAAAAGATGGAGTTTTATACGGTAGAGGATTTGAGTACTATTATAAAGCGTTCAGCAAAGGTTTTGGATGTTGAGATAGATGAGTACGGGGCGGTAGAAATAGCTAAAAGGAGCAGGGGAACGCCGAGACTTGCAAACAGACTCTTAAAAAGGCTTAGGGATTTTGCTCAGGTAAGGTATGAGGGTAAGATAGATATGAAGGTTGCAAGGGAAGTTTTGGATATACTTGACGTAGATAAGCTCGGGCTTGATCAAAACGACAGGGATATACTGCTTACCATAATAGATAAATTCTCAGGCGGTCCGGTAGGACTGGATACTTTGGCAGCGGCTTTAGGCGAAGACAGCGGCACTTTAGAAGAAGTTTATGAGCCTTATCTTTTGATGAACGGTTTGATCGACAGAACCAAAAAGGGCAGAATGGCTACAGATCTGGCTTACAAACATCTTGACAGATATAGAGAAAAATAAGGTTGGAGAGATATATTATATGAAAAAAACAGAAGTACTTGCACCGGCAGGCTCTTATGAAAGCCTTGTGGCAGCAGTCAATGCCGGAGCGGACGCCGTATATATGGGAGGCAGCAAGTTCGGTGCAAGAGCCTATGCGGACAATCCTGATGAGGATATGTTCTTAAAAGGCTTAAGTTATGCACACCACCACGGCGTGAAAGTATATATGACGGTAAATACTTTACTTAAAGAAGAGGAGATAGAAGGACTTGTTGAATATATAAAACCCTACTATGAGTCAGGTCTTGATGCGGTGATAGTTCAGGACTTGGGAGTATTCAGTCTGGTACGAAAACATTTCCCCGATATGGAAATTCATATCAGTACACAGATGAGTCTTATGGGTGAGCAGGAAGTTTTACAGTTTTATAAACTTGGAGCAAGCAGGGTGGTGCCGGCAAGGGAGCTTTCACTTGAAGAAATAAAAAGAATCAACGAAACTTGCGATATTGACATAGAATGTTTTGTGCACGGAGCATTGTGTTATGCGTATTCGGGTCAATGTCTTATGAGCTCCATGATAGGAGGAAGAAGTGCCAACAGAGGAAGGTGTGCCCAAACCTGCAGGCTTGATTTTAACTTACATAAGTCAAAAAGCGAGGGTGAAACTTTAAGTGCGGATGAGAAAATAAATTCCAAAAATTCCAAGAAACTGCTAAGCTGTAAGGATTTATGCAGCTTGGATGTGCTGCCGGATATGATAGAGGCAGGGGTTGATTCTCTAAAAATAGAAGGACGCATGAAGTCTGCAAGATATACTGCCGGAGTTGTAAGTATATGGAGAAAGTATGTGGATCTATATCTAAGTAAAGGTAGGAGTGCCTATGAAGTAAAGGATGTTGACAGGAAAAGACTGTTGGATCTTTTTGACAGAGGAGGGCAGACCGAAGGTTATGCCTATGAGCACAACGGTAAGGATATGATAGTCCTTAATGAAGTTCTTAAGAAGAACAAGGCGGATGAAGCCTTTTTTGCCTTTTTAGATAAAACTTATGTAGAAAATATTAAAAAGATAGATATAGATGTAAAGGCTGTTATTAAAAAGAATAAAGCCATGCAGCTTAGTTTGTATACAAATATTTTGGGTAAGGATTTTACAGTAAGTGTAGATACTTTAGAAGCGGATGAGGCTAAAAGCAGGTCGGCTACAAAAGATGATATAGCAAAGCAGCTCTTAAAGATGGGAAATACACTTTATGAAGTTAAAAATCTTGAAATAGAGCTGGACGATGGACTTTTTGTTGCCAATAAGCTTCTTAATGATCTGAGAAGAGGTGCAGTAGATGCCTTAGAGGCAAAGATACTTGGAAAAAGGATTTACAAAGAGCCTGAAAATGAAGAAAAGACGATAAATATTAATACACTTGAAGAAAAAGACTTTATTCATGTGGTTTGTGAAGAAAAAAGACAACTTGATACCATGCTTGGACTATTGGAAAAATCCAAAGATACTAATATAAAAGAAATCAGCTTTGAGGCTGACACCGTAGCACCCGAGCTTTGGAGCTTTTATACAAATGAATTCAAAAGGCTTGGCTTAAAAGTAAATCTCTACACCCCACATATATTTAGATTGCACGCAAAAGTATTTTTCAAAAAAAACATGGACTTACTGAAAGCGGCAGGATTTGACGGATATATTATAAGAAGCCTTGAGGCTGCTTTTTTCCTGAATATGGTTTTGGGAAGTAAAGAAGATGTGAGTTATATATTTGACTATAATTTATATGCATTTAACTCGGTATCAAAAAGGATGTTAAGAGAGCTTGGCGCAGACAGGCTTACATTGCCGCTTGAACTTAATATCAACGAGTTAAAGAGGATAGATCCTGAAGGCATGGAGACCTTGGTATATGGTAGAATTCCGCTTATGATTTCAGCACAGTGCCTTAAAAAAACAAGTACAGGTTGTGATAAAAAGTCTGAAACACTTATACTAAAAGACAGGTATAATGCAGATATGCCTGTAAAGAACAAATGCACATTTTGTTATAATACCATATATAATGCAAAGACATTTTCCACATTAAGTTTGTCAAGGCAGGTAATGGCGCTAAGACCCTCGGTGTATAGAATCTGGTTCAGTACCGAAGACGGGACGGGTGTCGAGAGAGTTATAAAGGACTATGTAAGGGCTTATACTTATAAAGAAAATGTTTCCGAGACCGTTGCGGCTCATACCAAGGGGCATTTAAAAAGAGGTGTGGAGTAAAAATGTAGTTGTGGATTTTGTATAAAATAATCAGCAAAATTTATTAAGAATTTCGTAAGAATAAGGTTGGCACAAAGGCATATAGGGCTATTTGGAGCACTACTATAAGCAAAGGAGCTGCTGTATAATTATTTAAGAAAGGCTATACAAGGCATTGCCATATGGATATTTATAATATATACTTGTACTTAGACGCACACATAAAGCAGGAGGGGGAAGCATGATAGAGGCTACGAGCTGTGGTGGTGTGGTGATATTTAGAAATAAAGTACTGGTGTTATATAAAAATTATAAAAATAGATATGAGGGCTGGGTACTTCCCAAGGGAACAGTAGAATCAGGAGAATCATATGAGCAAACTGCACTTAGGGAAGTTAAAGAAGAGAGCGGAGTAAGTGCAAGGATTGTGGAATATCTGGGAAAAAGCCAATATAGTTTCAGCGCCTATACCGAGATCGTAGAAAAGGAAGTGCATTGGTATCTTATGTTATCTGACAGTTATTACAGCAAACCACAGCAAGAAGAGTTTTTTTTAGATTCCGGGTATTATAAATTTTATGAAGCATATCATTTGCTTAAATTTGCAAATGAAAAAATAATGCTGCAAAAGGCATTTAATAAATATAATGAACTTAGAAAACTAAAAGCAATATAAAATAAAATTAAGGAAGGGATGTAATATGTCAAAGGAAGATTTTCTAAAAGAAGAGGAGAGTATGATAGAGGAAGAGTTTTTAGAAGACGGAGAAGAGCTTAGGGTAAGTATAACTTTGGATGATGACAGAGTTATGGAATGTGTTGTACTTTGCATACTTGAGGTTGAGGATAAGGAATATATTGCAGTAATGCCTGAGGATGAAGATGCGGAAGAAGTGTATCTTTACAGGTATAGTGAGGATGAGGAAGGGCAGCCTGAACTTAGCAATATCGAGACTGATGAAGAGTATGAGTTGGCAGCCGAAGCCTTTGATGAATGGCTTGATGAAGAAGAGTATGACGCACTTGCAGATGAGTAAGTATTTCTTTAATGGTAAAGCATCTAAGTAAAAGGGAGCAAAGTCTATGCCTAATATTAATAATTATGTAGAAAAGTATAAAAATATTTCATTTAGGAGAAGAGGTCTTACTCCCTTGGATATTATGGCAATAAATGAACTAAGCTATGTAGCCTTGGGCGAAGTTGTAAGTGAAGAGTTTGATTTTACCAAGTCATGCAGGATCAAGGATATTTTATATTATTATATTGAGCATGAGAGTGAACTTAAGACCAATAATATACTGTTTCCTACAAAAAGAGTAAAATTATTAAAGCTTATGGCAAGTTCAAGAAGATATGCAGATGTGCAGTTATGCGGCTGCAAAGAGGACATAGATTATCTTAAAGAAAGGCAGTTTTGTGCTACTGTAATTAAAGTACCGGGTATAAAGACCTTTATAAGTTTCAGAGGTACGGATGACAATGTGGTATCTTGGAAGGAGGATTTCAAGATGTCATATATGAGTAAAATACCGGCACAAAAGCTTGCCTGCAAATACCTTGAAGAAGCACTCGATAATTTAAGCGGTTCTTTTATACTTACAGGACATTCAAAGGGCGGAAATCTTGCTATATACTCGGCATCAAATATAAATGAAGCCTTTAGAGAGCGTATAGAGAGTATATACACCTATGATGCGCCGGGTGTGCATACAAGTGTGCTGGAAAGTGAGGGCTATAAGGCTATCAGTTCAAAGGTAACAGCCTATGTTCCTGAAGATACCGTAGTCGGTGCTTTACTTGAAAAGGATGTAGAGACGGTAGTTGTTAAGAGTAAGTTATTTGGATTAATGCAGCATGTAACCTATAACTGGCAAATAAAGGGACATGATTTTTGTATATTAAAAAACCGCGCAACCGGAAGTATTCTTTTTGAGAGGGCATTAAAACAGTGGATGTGCAATTATTCTGAAGAAGAGCTTAAGATCATCTGTGATGTAGCCTTTGATTTGTTTGCCGATATTAATGTTATTTCATTTATGGACTTCAAAGATGAGTTTTATAAAAAGGTAAGCGACTTAATAAAGGCTGCAACAGCTATAGATGAAAAGAACAGCAAACTTGTAGTTGAAGCTTTATCAGACCTTATAAAAATATATATCTCCCTTGCCGGTGAGAATTTTAAGGGAAGGATTCCAAACTTTAGCCAGGATAAAGATCCTATAAAGTTTATAACAGAGAAAATACCTGAAACAATTGGAAATCTTGAGTGGGTAGATTTTATAAAATCAAAACTTTCATTTGCTTCCAATACACAAACAGATGAAAAAAAGGGACCGGTGCAGTAGGCACTAGTCCCTTACTTTATAATAAGATATTTCCTGATATGTCTTAAAACCAAAGCCTTCGTATAAACTTAAAGCCGCTTTATTAAAACCGCTTACTTGAAGCAGTATCTTTTTTACACCTCTTTTATAAAGCAGTTGTAATATATAGGGAAGGGCTTTCTTGGCATTTTTTTTATTTCTGTAGCGTTCCTTTACATAAAAACCGTACAGATAAAATGTATCCTCGGAATACTTTGTAATATTAAATTTTAAGAAATTCTTGTAACCCTTTCTTTCATCGGAAATGTGATAAGTTATAAAATCCCCAAAATCAAAGCTTATATTAGAGTATATTTTATTATCATAAGTCCTAAAACCTTCATAGTCATAGCAAAGATAAAACTCCTTATTAAACAAAGGAAAATCAAGCTCTTTTGCAAGCTTGGCGCCTGAATCGGTATCGCTTAAGAGTAAGATCTCTGAAAAAGACTCCCTCATATAAAGCCTTAATCTATCTAAGGCAGCCTTAAAAAGCTCTTTCTCATTCTCATTAGGAAGAGAAAAAAAGATAAGCTCATAACTGCCTGTATTTATAAAACTAAGAGCCGTACAAAAAAGTAACTTATCATTATCGTAAATCAAAACAAAAACAGAGTCTTTGTCATCATAAGGAAACTCTAAACTGCTGTTTTCATAATTTTTTCTTTCATCTACAAGTAATTTAATATCTTCTATTTGTCTTTTATCTAAAAAATCATATACATATATATCCATAAACTAAATACTACAACACAAAGTCTTAAAATACAATAAATTAAATTGTTTTGTTATTTGCCGAACTTGCAATGGCTCAAATTAAGTTAGTACATTGAAACTTTAGCAACACAAACAATTATAATAAACAGAAACACTCCCTATTTCAATCATACTCGCAGTACTGTTAATAAAGTTTCGACTTTATTTTACAGACTGCGGAACTCGTGTGCTCGCAATTGCATTTATAATTTTTACTGATTGAGATATTTAATTCTAAATATTTATAATATCTTAATGTTATGAGCAGTTTGAGTCCGCTAAAAACCAATGATACATCAGAGTTCTTCACAGCCATTAATTTATATGCTATAATTCCCAATAATTAAGATAAAAAGCTTATATCGCCCATCTAAAGGAGAAGAGTATAAATGATAAGCAAATTGATAAAAAGAATCCAAGAAACCAATGCCCCTATATGTGTAGGACTTGACCCCATGCCGGACTTGATTCCTGCCTCCGTATTAAACTCAAACTATGAAATCTATGGAAAAAACCTAAGAGCTGTTGCGGAAAGTTTTTTTGAATTTAATAAAAAAATAATAGATGCCTGTTATGATTTGATACCGGCTGTAAAACCGCAGATAGCTATGTATGAGCAGCTTGGAATAGACGGACTTATAGTATATGAAAAAACCGTAAGATATTGTAAGGACAAAGGACTGCTCGTAATAGGCGATATAAAAAGAGGAGACATAGGCTCTACATCCTTAGCCTATGCCAGAGGACATATAGGAAGTGTAAATGTAGAAGGCAAGGTATTTAAGCCCTTTGATACGGATATGGTTACAGTTAATCCTTATCTTGGAATAGATGGAATAAAGCCCTTTATAGATGTGTGCAATGAAGAAGATAAAGCAATCTTTGTACTGCTTAAGACCTCTAATCCGTCAAGTAAAGACTTTCAGGATAAAGTATTAAATGACGGTAAATTACTTTATGAAGAAGTGGCGGACAGCATAGCAGAGTGGGGAGCTTTAAGCATGGATGGGAAATACTCCAATGTAGCTGCAGTAGTCGGTGCAACCTATCCCGAAATAAGTAAAAAGCTTAGAAAAAGACTTAAGTCCACATACTTCTTAGTTCCCGGATACGGTGCTCAAGGAGCAGGTGCCGAGGATTTGAGGTATTGCTTTGATGAGGACGGTCTTGGAGCTATAGTAAATTCATCAAGGGGAATTATAGCCGCCTATAAACAGGAAAAATACAAGTCAAAGTTTTCAGAAGCGGAGTTTGACTTGGCTGCCAAAGAAGCGGTTAAAGATATGATAAAAGATATATCTTCAGTGTTGTAAGGAGTAAAGATGAGTAAGTATAAGGGAAGGGCAATAGTGCTTTTTCATGAAAATATAGCTACGGATATATACGATATGAGGCTTGCCTGTCCTGACATAGCGGCAAATGCAAGTGCAGGGCAGTTTGTACTTGTATATACTGATGATAAGAGCAAGCTCTTACCAAGACCCATAAGTATATGTGAGATTGATAAAGATGAAGACAGTATACGCCTTGTGTATAGAGTCACCTCAAAATCGAGCGGTACAAAGATCATGAGTGAGTATAGGGTAGGTGAGTTGATCGAGATAATGGGACCCTTGGGAAACGGTTTTACTACCTTTGACAAAGCAAGCATATTGATAGGAGGGGGTATAGGTATACCGCCGATGCTTGAGCTGTCTAAAAGTATGCAAGTAAAGCCTACCGTATTGCTGGGATATAGAGATAAAGAAACCTTTTTGGCAAATGAGTTTGAAAAGTATGCAACTGTGTATATTGCCACTGAAGATGGAAGTGTAGGAACCAAGGGAAATGTTATTGACATAATAAAAGAAAAAAACTTGTCAGCAGGTTGTATTATGGCATGCGGTCCTACACCTATGTTAAAGGCGGTAAAAGACTTTGCAGATGATAATAATATAGAGTGCTTTTTGTCACTTGAAGAAAGAATGGCATGTGGTATCGGAGCCTGCCTTGCCTGTGTATGCAAGTCAAAAGAAAGAGATGCATATACAAACTCGCACAATAAGCGTGTATGCAAGGAGGGACCTGTATTTGAGGCAGGGGAGATAGTTCTATGACAGATATTAAAGTAAAGATAGCAGGGAAAGAGTTTAAAAATCCGGTTACGGTTGCAAGCGGAACTTTCGGCTCAGGTAGAGAATACTCCGAGTTTATAGAGCTTTCAAAACTTGGAGCAGTGACTACCAAGGGGGTGTCGAATGTAGCTTGGGAAGGAAATCCTACTCCCAGAATAGCCGAAGTGTATGGAGGTATGCTCAATGCAATAGGTTTACAAAATCCGGGAGTAGATGTATTTATAGAGAGGGATCTACCCTTTTTAGAGCAGCAGAACACAGGTATAATAGTAAATATCTGCGGAAAGACTATTGAGGATTATATAGAGGTGGTTGAAAGGTTGTCCGAAAGCTCTGTAGATATGTTTGAAATCAATATTTCCTGCCCGAATGTTAAAGAAGGAGGCATTGCCTTCGGACAGTCACCGGATCTTGTAAAAGAGATAACAAGTACACTTAAGAGCAGATCAAAAAAGCCGATTATTATGAAGCTATCTCCGAATGTAACCGATATAACCGTGATGGCAAGGGCGGCACAGGAGGCAGGAGCGGATGCGATATCTTTAATAAATACTATTACCGGAATGAAGATAGATATACATAAAAGAAAGTTTGTACTTGCCAATAAAACAGGTGGAATATCGGGACCTGCCATAAAGCCGATAGCCCTAAGAATGGTATATCAGGCGGCACAGGTCGTAGATATACCTATTATAGCGATGGGCGGCATAACCACTGCTGAAGATGCCATAGAATTTATTATGGCAGGAGCAAGTATGGTCAGTGTAGGTACGGCAAATTTCTATAATCCTTACGCAAGTTTGGAAATAGTAGAAGGTATAGAAGAGTATTTACAACAAAATTCTATATCAAATATAGCCGAGATCAGAGGAATAGTTAAGTAGGAGTATAAGTATGGAAAAGTATAAGATTGATTTTATAGAATTTATGATAGATTGTGAGGCATTAAAATTCGGAAATTTTGTAACTAAAAGTAACAGAAAAACACCGTTTTTTATAAATACAGGTTGTTATTGCAGCGGTTCTCAATTATCCGGCTTAGGAACCTACTATGCCAAGGCTATAGAGGCTAATTTCGGAAGCGATTTTGATGTGCTTTTCGGGCCGGCATATAAGGGGATTCCGCTATCTGTTGCTACAAGCATGAAGCTTAATGATTTAAGCGGTCAGGAGGTAAGGTACTGCTCTAACAGAAAAGAGGTAAAGGATCACGGTGATACCGGTATTTTGCTTGGAAGCGGTATAAAAGAAGGAGATAGGGTGCTTATAATAGAAGATGTAACCACAGCAGGCACATCTATAGAAGAAACCATGCCCATACTAAAGAATTTAGGTGCAAAGGTGCAGGGACTTATCGTCAGTGTAGACAGATGTGAGAGAGGAAAGGGCGAGCAGAGCGCACTGAAAGAAATAAGTGATAAGTATAAAATAAAGACTGCAGCCATAGTTACTATGAAAGAAGTAATAGAACATTTGCATAATAAAGAATATAAGGGTAAAATAATAATAAATGATGAAATAAAGAATCGTATAGATGAGTATTATGATATATATGGGATAAAATAAAGTTTATTTATAAATCAGCTAAGGAGGAGATGATGGAAAAAATCTATAATGTTATGAAGAATTCCGGAATAGTAAGTATAGTCATAGGTATAGTTATGATAATTCTGGGATTGGCTACAGGAATTGTATCAATTATATATGGAAGTAAATTATTGTTAAAAAAGGATGACATAGTGTTCTAGGTTTTGCAATGAACAATGTAAAAAAGAAAACTAAAATTTTAGGAATTATTTGTTTTATCCTTTATATAAGCTTGTTGATTTATTTGGTGTTTTTTGCCGAATCTTTCGGAAGAACCGATATAAGCGGTGAAAGAAGATATAATTTGGAACTTTTTAAGGAAATCAGACGTTTCTATGTGTATAGAAATACTTTGGGTATATATGCCTTTTTATTAAATGTAGTGGGGAATGTGCTTATATTTATTCCCTTTGGTTTCATACTTCCTATTATAGGAAAGAAAAAGGCAAATATTTTTAAAACAATGCTTATAACAGTGGTCTTTGTGTTTGTTATAGAATGTATACAATTTGCATTAAATGTAGGAAGTTTTGATGTAGATGATATTTTACTTAATTCAATAGGAAGTTTAATAGGTCATATTATCTTTCTTATATTTAGAAAGAGGATGAGTGATGCTTGATTTTGATAAATACAGAAAAAGAAATATATTGGAAGAAGCCAAGTTCTCATTTCCCGAGGATAGGAAAAAAGTGGAATTAAATGATGAATTGGTTAATTATGTTCATTTAAAATTTGCAAGAAACAGTAAGAAGGCTATGATTTTTACACTTATAGCCTTTGCTGCTATGCTTATAGCCATTAAGCTGACCTTGGATAACCAAGGTAATCCCGAGCTTAATGTCTCAGCCTATGCATTTACCTCCATACTGTTTTCTGTACTGGGTATTACATACTCTATAAATTCTATATATGAAAAGAATGTAAAACACTTGCTCTCCTATGTGGCACTGATAGCAAGCGGTATACAATTTTTAATATGGTTTATGCTGATATATTTGGGGCAAAGAGGATAGACATGGAAAGACTTACATTAGCAATTGAGAGAATAAAACAGATAAAATCGGAAAATATAAAAACATATAATGAGTATTTTTGTGACTTGGCAGACTTTATTTTGGAGCTTACTAAGTTAAAGGATAAGGAGCTTGATGATTTAAGCTTAGAAGAGCTTAAAAATCTTCAAAGCCTTTTGTATAAAGGGATTGAGAGTAATTATGAGCTTTCTGTATATAATCCCGATCATATGCAAAAAAAGTATCCCAAAGCCGGAAGAGCCTTGGCTTTGTTGGCATACGAGCTTAAGAATATAATACAAATGCTTTATAGAAAAGACTTTAGTTCGTATGTAAGCATGCTTGAGCTTTTTTTGGAGATTTATACAAAGTCCTGCCTTGATGAAGATGAGTTTGACAATGAAAGTATAGAAGATGTTATTTATTGGCATTTTCTTGATTATTTGGATATAAACTTGGAAGAGAGGATAGAGAACACATTTACCTTAAAAGACAGACACTATATTGATATTATTACAAAGTCAGACCTTAGCGATCCAAGATACTTATTTAAATTCGGAGTATATATATCAAACTCACAGATCGAGCTTGCAAGATTTTTGGCAAGTCTTGATGAGGAGACTGTAAAAAAGATGGCAAGCGCCTATGTCAAAGGTTATGAAAGAGGTTTTGAGCTTGCAAAAAAAGATTTAAGTGCTAAAAAATATGTGCTTATAAGATATTATATAGGTTTTGAACGAGTAATTAAAGAAGCCATATCAGAGTTTAGGCAAATGGGCTTGGAAGCTATAATAATGTCTGCACCTTACAGACTTTCGGATAAGACAGCGGGCAGAAATATAGGAGCTGAAAGTGCAAGTGCCAATAAGCAATGTGAGTATGACCATAGATATGACAATGCAATACTTATTAAAAAGGCTTTTTTAGACAGGAAACTTGCCATATACGAGAATGTATGCGAGAAGTTAAAAGCGGATATGGCACTTTATGCAGGTCCTGCGGTTTTGGAAGTATTCGGTGAAGATGATTTTGAACCTGAAAATTCAAAGAATGCTTACATTTATAGCGAAAAGAAAAATAAGCTTTTTATAGATGCAAGAGCAAAGCAGGCTGCACTTTTGGACAAATATATAAACGAAGAAGAAATAAGCTTTACTATTATTGCATGGCCTCTGCCTGATATTGCAAAGACTGCAAAAGAGTATGAAGAAATATTTAGGGAAATAATAAAAATCAACACTCTTGATTCGGAACTTTTTACGAGATTGCAGCAGATAATTATAGATAATCTTGACAAGGCACACAGTGTAAGGGTAATCGGAAAGGGAGAAAATAAAACCGATATAAGGGTGCAATTACATAAGCTTAGTGATCCGAATAAAGAAAGTAATTTTGAGAATTGTACAGCAGATGTCAATATTCCGGTAGGAGAAGTATTTACCTCGCCCTTACTTAAAGGAACTACGGGTATTATACAAGTGTCCAATGTCTATATAGGAGATTATCAATTTAAGGACTTGGAGCTTGAGTTTAAGGACGGTATGCTCATTTCTTATACTTGTAAGAATTTTAAGGAAGAAAAGGAAAATAAAGAGCTTATTAAAGAAGTAATACTTAAAAAGCACGATAGTCTTCCTATGGGTGAGTTTGCCATAGGCACCAATACCTTAGCCTATACTATGGCAAGAAAGTATAATATACTCAGGAAACTTCCTATACTGATAGTGGAAAAAACCGGTCCGCACTTTGCACTTGGAGATACCTGTTACAGTCATGAGGAAGACTTTATGACCTATAATCCTGACGGTAAAGCTATTGTGGCAAGGGAAAATGAAATCTCCGCCCTAAGGAATGAGGATAGGTTTAAGGCTTATTATAACTGTCATACGGATATAACCATACCCTATGATGAAATTGAGGCGGTTATTGCCTATACCGATAAAGAAGAGATATATATTATCAAGGACTCAAAGTTTGCACTTGAGGGCTTGGAAGAGTTAAATGAAATGTTTGAACCGGGTTTTTAGTTTTTTGACTAAGATGAATGACTCGGCAAAACTGCAACGAAAATAGTTGTAAGATGTATTGAAATAATGCTACCGCAATCCCACCGGCTTTAGACGGTGGGTTAAGGTAGTATAAGAAAAAACAATAGGGCAGGGACTGCCCGAATTAACGCCTGTGGAGATAGTAGGTTGCGAGGTCAGCGAAGCAGGAAGCCCATAGGCTTTAGACTATGGGCAGTTCACTAAGATACAGACTTGGAAATGTGATATAAAATTATACTGATATTTATTCTGCCTTACGGCAGGGAAAAGGAGATAAAAATGGCAAAAGTAGGTATTGTAATGGGTAGTGATTCGGACATGTCCGTTATGGCACAGGCTGCTGATTTCTTGGAGAAAATGGGTATAGATTTTGAGATGAAGATAATCTCAGCACACAGAGAGCCGGACATATTCTTTGAATGGGCTAAAACAGCTTACGACAGAGGTATAAGGGTTATTATAGCAGGAGCGGGAAAGGCGGCTCACCTTCCGGGTATGTGTGCAGCGTTATTTACACTGCCTGTTATAGGAGTTCCTATCAAAACTTCGGATCTTGGAGGAGTTGACTCACTTTATTCCATAGTGCAGATGCCCTCAGGAATACCTACCGCTACAGTGGCTATAGGAGGAGGTAAAAATGCCGGTATACTTGCTGCCAAGATACTGGCGGTTTCAGATATGGAATTGCTTGCTAAGTTAAAACAATTTTCTAAGGAAATGGAAGCGGAAGTTGTGGCAAAGGATGAAGAGCTTAAAGCAATAGGTTACAAAGAGTATCTTAAGAAAAAATAATAAATCTAAGTTTTAATACAGGAGGAGAATCGTGGATTATAAAAGTGCGGGTGTGGATATAGAGGCAGGTTATGAGTCTGTGGAACTTATAAAAAAGCATGTTAAGGAGACCTTAAGACCTGAAGTACTTGGGGCACTTGGAGGGTTTTCAGGTGCATTTTCCGCAAAGGCTTTTAAGGATATGGAAGAGCCTGTTTTGCTTTCAGGTACTGACGGAGTAGGCACTAAGTTAAAGCTTGCGTTTATTATGGACAAACATGATACTATAGGAATAGACTGTGTTGCCATGTGTGTAAATGATGTAGCCTGTGCAGGAGCCGAGCCTTTATTTTTCCTTGACTATATAGCTTGCGGAAAGAATATACCGCAAAGAATAGCGGATATAGTATCAGGTGTTGCGGCAGGTTGTAAGCTTTCAGGTGCAGCCTTGATAGGCGGTGAAACTGCTGAAATGCCGGGATTTTATGCCGAAGATGAGTATGACTTAGCAGGTTTTTGTGTAGGTGTTGCGGATAAAAAGGATCTTATAGACGGCTCAGGCTTAAAAGAAGGCGACATACTTATAGGTATAAGCTCAAGCGGTGTTCACAGCAACGGTTTTTCATTAGTAAGAAAAGTATTTGATATGAGTAAGGAGTCTTTATCAAAGCACTATGACAGCCTTGGACAAACTCTTGGAGAAGCCCTACTTGCTCCTACAAAGATCTATGTAAACGCATTAAAGGCGGTAAAAGAAGCAAATATTAAGATACACGCCTGCTCACATATAACCGGAGGAGGTTTTTACGAGAATATACCGAGAATGCTGACTGCTACTTATGATGCTGTAGTTGAAAAAAGCTCATATCCTGTACCTGAGATATTTAATTTACTTAAAGAAACAGGAGATATCGAAGAATATAATGTATAATACCTTTAACATGGGTATAGGCATGGTGCTTGCGGTGGAAGAAAAAGAAGCTCAAAAAGTTCTGGAAATTCTTTCTTCCATAGGAGAGACGGCTTATAAAATAGGTTATATAAGAGCCGGCAGGGGAGAGCTTGAGTTATGCTAAGCTTAGCGGTGCTTGTAAGCGGAGGAGGAACGAATTTACAGGCAATAATTGATGCTATAGAAAATAATTCTATAAAAGGTGCCAAAGTAGGTTTGGTTATTTCAAGCAGTGAGAGCGCCTATGCCATTGAAAGAGCAAAAAAGCACGGTATCAAAACCGAGACTATAGTGCCTAAAAATTTTTCTTCTAAAGCTGAGTATGATAAGGCTCTTTTTGAGTGTTTAAGTAAGGAAAACCCCGATCTGATAGTATTAGCAGGATTTCTTACTGCTATATCTGCTAAAATAATTGAGGGCTTCAGGGGTAAAATAATCAATATACACCCTTCGCTTATACCCAGCTTTTGCGGTAAGGGTTACTACGGCATACATGTGCATGAGGCGGCACTTAAAAGAGGAGTAAAGATTACCGGAGCGACTGTACATTATGTGGATGAAGACTTGGATACAGGTCCTATAATACTGCAAAAGGCTGTAGAGGTAAGAGAGGAAGATACTCCTCAAATATTACAAAAAAGGGTAATGGAAGAGGCGGAGCATATTATATTGCCTAAGGCTATCAATATGATTGCCGCTGCCCTAAAAAAGCGGGAGGTAGTATGAAAGTATTAGTAGTAGGCGGAGGCGGAAGAGAACACGCAATATGTGAATGTCTCTCAAGAAGCAAAAGGGTTAAAAAAATTTATGCCGCACCCGGAAATGCAGGAATTGCAAACCTCGCTGAATGTGTAGACATATCCGTAATGGACTTTGAAGGCTTAATAGACCTTGTAAAAAAAGAAGGAATAGACTTAAGCATTATAGGTATGGACGATCCTCTGTGTGCCGGTATAGTTGACGCCTTTGAAGCCGAGGGGCTTAAGGTATTCGGACCGAGAAAGGCTGCGGCGATACTGGAAGGCTCCAAGGCTTTTTCCAAGGAGCTTATGAAAAAGTACTCCATACCTACGGCGGAGTATGAGTGTTTTGATAACTATGATAAGGCGGCTGCTTATCTTGAAAGCTGTAAGTATCCTACTGTAATAAAGGCGGACGGACTTGCACTGGGTAAAGGTGTCTATATATGCAAGGATAAGAAAGAAGCCATGGAAGCTCTGAAAGAAATCATGGTAGATAAAAAGCACAGTACAGCCGGAGATAAGATAGTTATAGAAGAGTTTATGGAAGGAAGAGAGGTAAGCGTACTCAGCTTTGTAGACGGTAAGACTATTAAGATAATGAGTTCAGCCCAGGATCATAAAAGAGCTTATGATAATAATGAAGGCCCCAATACCGGCGGTATGGGCACATTTTCCCCAAGTCCTTTCTATACCAAAGAGGTAGATGAGTTTTGCAAAAAGCATATTTATCAAAAAACAGTCGATGCCATGAGAGAAAGCGGCAGAGAGTTTAAAGGAATTATATTCTTCGGGCTTATGCTTACCAAAGACGGCCCTAAGGTGCTTGAGTATAATGCAAGATTCGGTGATCCTGAAACTCAAGTTGTACTTCCAAGGCTAAGAAGTGATTTGGTAGACATAGTAGAGGCTTGCATAGATGGAAAACTTGAAAATATAGATATAGAGTTTGAAGATAATGCGGCTGTCTGTGTAGTACTTGCAAGTAAGGGCTATCCTAAGGCTTATGAAAAGGGCTTTGTTATAGAGGGGCTTGATGCTATAAGTAAGAAAGAGGATGTTTACTGTTTTCATGCCGGAACCAAGTTTAAAGACGGTAAAATAGTTACTAACGGTGGAAGAGTTTTAGGCATAAGTGCCAAGGCGAAAAGTATAAAAGAAGCCAGAGAAAAAGCCTATAAATCCACAGAACTTATAGGTTTTGAAAATAAGTATATGAGAACTGATATAGCTGATATATAAAGGAGGTATTGTATGTCGTTGATTATAGTATTTGTAATTGGTATACCGGTATTGATAGCAGTTGTTGCGGTTGTTGCTACTATTTCAAGTATAGGTGGTGTAGTGGACGAGGACAATGAAGAGGAGTAAGCGTAGTTTTACGCTGACATAAAAAGCCATAAACTTAAGTTACAGTTTGGATAGGTCTTCATCTTAGTCAAAAAAACTGACAATGTTTGATTTTTATGTATATCTAACCCACCAAAACTGTAACTGAACTTATGGTTAAAGTTTTGAAATCAAATACTTTTACATAGCCGAAACTCTCAATTATCGGTTTAGACTATGTGTCTGCCCTTCTTTGGCTGCAAGTGAAAATGCAGCTTAGAGGAGGGCTTTTTATATACACAAAATTCTTTACAGATGTTCAGCTGATCTGTAAAGGTGTTTTTAAGCAAAGAAAAGGAGTAAAGTGTATGAGATTTTGTAATGCAGCAGAAGGTATATTGCAACGATTAAAAAGAAGCAGTTATTGTTTATGTGATAGATTAATCGGAAAAAACAATCACTTGTTTGTTTACATCCACTTTTGCCTCAACTCCAAACGGAATAATACATCTGGGTGTAGCATGACCTACATTGAGGTTATAAACGACAGACAGCTCTTTATTAGCAATCTCCTCTAACAAAATTTGCTTATATTCTTTATAGTATGTTTCGTTTTGAGGTTTTCCAACTAATACACCTGAAAGTACATTAAATATACCCTGTTCTTTTAGAACATTGATCATTTTTCGGAATAAGTTCGGTTCGGGTTTTTCTTCACTGGTTTCTAATAATAAAATTTTACCCCTCCAATCTTCAAGTTTAGGAAATAAATTATATTTATTACATAAAGCTACCGTATCTTCAAATCTGTAGTTATCAAACATATAATATATGGACTCCAGACAACCACCCAGAATCTTACCCTTAAATATAGGTTTGCCGCTCAATAATTCAAAACCGGAATTTGTATGTTTTGGCATATCTGTTCCGATAGCATCTTCACTAAAATCTTCCCGCTCTTCATACCAAACATCACTTGGGCGTACTTCTTTGATTTGCCCTGTTGTAATCAACTCTTCAAAGTATTTTTTTGTATAGGGTAACATTTCATTAGAGAGTTCACATACATCAGGTAAAAATGCCTGCCCATAAAATGTTTTGATGCCTACTTTATGCAACATAAAATGATTTATCGTTGTGTCGGAGAAGCCCAAAAATATTTTCTGTTTGGCAATATTTTTTAATTCATCATTGTCAAACAAATAGGGTAATAATCTATATGTATCCTCTCCTCCTATTGCACATAAAATCATATCAATGGAATCATCCTTAAAAGCAGTCAGCAAATCCTCCGCTCTGCTTTTAGGGTGATTTTTTATAAAGTCAATACCCTTTAGTGCATTAGGCAGAAAATCAAGCTCTATACCATATTTATTTAATCTTTCCATACCTATTTTAAGCTCGTGTTCGATAAAACTCTCTCCTAAAATACCGCTTGATAAGCTGACAATACCTATTTTCTTAACCATATTCTCCACACTCCCTCTCAGATGAAAAAATCCTTGCAACGCTCTCTGCACTTCCTCTCAGATGAAAAAGTCCTTGCAACGCTCCCCGCTCTACACTCCCTCTCCGATAGAAAAGTCCTTGTAACACCACCTCGCTTCCTGCACTCCCTCTCAGATGAAAAAGTCCTTGCAACGCCACCTCGCTCCCTGCACTACCTCTAAGTAGAAAAGTCCTTGTAATTCAATCTTTTTAGCGTTTAGTACTTTTGATAAAGCGAGATACAAATTTCACAGACGAGGACTGTTTGAACGCAGTCTGCCCGCTTTTGGCAGACAAGTGAGTTCCGCAGTCTGTGTAAAATTTGTCGAAGCTTTGAGAAAGTACTGCGAGTAAGATTGAATTACAAGGAACTTTTCGTACTATAAGCAGCAATTACAAGGAACTTTTCTTCTCCCTACTTACTTATGATACTCATTCAACAAACTATTCTTTAAATCCCACAACTTCTGTGATAAATCCACATGAGTCCTATGCGGATACTCAAGTCTCCTTGACTCCTCCCACAGAGTATCCATTTCTTCTTTACAATACTCCCTGATTTCCATAACGGAAGGACTTTGGTATACGCAGTTACCGTTTTTAAATACAGGTACTAAAAGTTCTTTTGTATAATAAGTGTCGGCAGGAAGCAGGGTCTTCTTCCAAGTATCCAAAGGATCGAAAAGAAGCAGCTCTTCTGAAGTATCCAAAGTTTCTTCCTCAAGGCAGATAAGGTCGGCTATTATCTTTTTCGTATCCTTATCATAGATCCTATAGATCTTTTTATTTCCGGGGTTGGTATTTTTTTCAGCATTTTCTGAAAGTTTTATCTTTGCCTTAAAAGCTTTTTTATCACTTTCATATACGGCAGAAAGTTTATACACTCCTCCAAATGCAGGACAGTCTTTGGAGGTGATCATATTAGTTCCGACACCCCATGAGCTTATCTTTGCACCCTGTAGTTTCAAAGAGCTGATTAGATTCTCGTCCAAATCATTGGAGGCGGAAATTATGGCATCCTTAAAACCGGCGTTATCAAGAAGCTGTCTTGCCTTTTTGGAAAGATAGGAAAGGTCTCCGCTGTCCAGTCTTATACCGTAATTTTTAAGCTCTATACCCTTTTCTCTCATCTCATTAAATACTTTAATAGCATTAGGTACACCGGATTTTAAGGTATCGTAGGTATCTACCAAAAGAATGCAGGCATTAGGATAAAGATTGGCATATTTTCTAAAGGCTGTAAGCTCGTCACTAAAGCTCATTACCCAACTGTGAGCATGGGTGCCTCTTATAGGGACATCAAACATCTGTCCGGCAAGTACATTGCTGGTAGCAAAACATCCAGCTATCATAGCAGCTCTTGCACCGTAGATGCCGGCATCAGGTCCTTGAGCCCTTCTAAGACCGAATTCCAATACCGTATCACCATTTGCGGCAAATACAACACGGGATGCCTTGGTTGCTATTAAGGATTGATGGTTTATGATATTAAGAAGGGCAGTTTCTATAAGTTGAGCTTCCATGATCGGAGCTACAATTTTCATGATGGGTTCTTTTGGAAATATTACGCTGCCTTCAGGGATAGCATAGATATCTCCGGTAAATTTGAAGTCCTTTAGATATGATAAAAATTTATCACTAAATAAATTAAGAGTTTTAAGATAACTGATATCTTCATCCGCAAAGTGCAGTCCCTCTATATATTCTATGACTTGTTGCAAACCGGCACAGACAGAGTAGCCTCCTGAGTGAGGGTTATTTCTAAAGAACATATCAAAGATAACGGTTTCATTTGCCTGTTTTTCTTCGAAGTAACCCTGCAACATGGTTAATTGGTACAAATCAGTAAGTAAACTAAGGTTTCGCATTTCCAGCCTCCTTTATTAAGTCTTGTAAAAGCTATAAAGAATCTTATAGCTTAAATGTACACTATACAAATCTCACAAGGTTTTATAAGTGAGATACTTAGACATTGTAACATATATCCAGTATTAATGAAAGATAGGCAAATAAAGTAGATATTAAAAAATTCGGTTTTAGGATATAATGAAGATAAATTTTAATCTTGAGGTAGCGAAAATGAGATTTATCCTGGGAGCTTCCGGCAGCGGAAAGACTACATTTGCATATAAGAACTGTATAGAAGAGGCTATAAAAAATCCCGACAAAACTTTTATAATATTAGTACCCGAGCAGTATACCATGCAGACGCAAAAGGCTATAGTGCAGCTGCATCCTTTTCATGCAACCGACAATATAGATGTACTTAGTTTTAACAGACTCGCATACAGAGTATTTACGGAGCTTGGTATAGTAACTCCTGATATCTTGGATGATATAGCCAAGGTAATGATTATAAGGAAACTTTCCATGGACAGATCCAAGGAGCTTGGGGTATGGAAAAATCAATTTGCCAAAACAGGCTTTATAGACAATATCAAGTCCATGATATCGGAACTTTACCAGTATGATATAAGCAGTGAAAGAATAGAAGAAATATCAAAAAATGAAAATATTTCCACAGGCTTAAGACACAAATTAAAGGATCTTAACCTTATGTATGAAAGCTTTATAGAGTATACGAAGGATAAGTATATAAGTACTGAGGAAATACCGGACATACTTGTAAAATATATAAAAGAAAGCAATTTTATAAAAGGAGCAAGTATAATACTTGACGGATTTACAGGATTTACCCCTATACAGTATAAGCTGATAGAAGAATTATTAAAACATTGTTCAACACTTAGCTGTACCGTAACTATAGGAACGGGTGAGAATATAAAAGAAAAAACCGATGAAGCAGACCTTTTTAACATGAGTAAGGGAATGCATGAAAAAATACTTAAGTTATGTAATGAGGCGGTAGTTAAAGATATAGAGTATATTGATCTGAATGATAAGCTTAAAGCCAAAGATTCTAACTTTGTTAAAAGTAAGGCAATAGAGCATATTGAAAAATACTTTCTAAGATACAAGTCCTATTCTAAAATCAGTGCCGAGAAAAAAGTAGGTATTGTAAAAGCGGCTAATATTGACGAAGAAGTTGATATGGTAGTAAGCCGTATAATGCATTTGGTTAAGGAAAAGGACTTAAGATATAAGGACATAACTATTCTTTGTGCGGATATGCCATCTTATATAGATAAATTTAAGCATAAGTGCAGACTGAACGATATTCCCGTATTTATAGACGATAACATAAGTATAAGCTCCAATATTTTAGTGGAATTTGTAAGAGCCTGTCTTAGCGTGGTAAGAGAGGAGTTTTCTTACACTTCCGTTATGAGATACATACGCAGTCCCTTAATAGACATGGACTACTCCACACTGGCTTCCATAGATGACTATATGTATATATGCGGAATTAAGGGATTGGCAAAGATAAAAAAGACTTGGGAGCATATTCCAAGGCAGCTTAGCGGTGTCGATATTGAGGAATTAAATATTTCTAAAAACATAATAGTAGAGGATCTGGAACCTCTTTATAAGCTTTTAAAATCAAAATCTGCCTATACAAAAAAGGTAATAGAAGAACTTATAAGGCTTATAGACTCAAAGGATGCAAAGGCTAAGATGCTTGACTTAAGCAAGGAGTTTGAAGAGGCGAAAGACTTTGCACATGCAAGGGAATATGAGAAAGTATATGAGGAGCTTATAGCATTACTGGGTAAGACTGATAATTTACTTGGAGGTGAAAAACTAAGCAGCAAAGAGTTATACGAGCTTTTGGAAGCGGGTTTTGCTCAGATAAGTGTAGGTATGATACCTAAAAAGCTTGACAGAGTATTTTTCGGAGATTTAAAAAGAAGCAGGATAGACAGGGTAAGAGCCTTGTTTATAGTAGGTGCCAATGACGGTATAATACCTAAATTAAAGCAAAGTGACAGTATATTAAATGATAGAGAAAAAGAAAGCCTAAAGTCCCAAGGTATAGAGCTTTCGGCAACTGCCAAAGAAGATTTGATAGTGCAAAGGTATTATCTTTATATGAATCTTACAAAGTCCTTTGAATACTTGAGTGTAAGTTATTCAAACTTAGATAACTTGGGGAAATCATTAAAACCTTCTTATATAGTAGCTATGCTGGCAGCACTTTTTACAGATGTAGAGGTGATAAATGCAGCCAAGCTTATTAAAATATATTCAAAAGACGGGCTTAAGGAGGCATTTATAAGAGATTTAATCTCACTTAAAAAAGGTGAGTTTGAGCTTGAAGACAAAAGTTCTAAGGATGTGGAATTAAGAAGTATATATAAAACGGTAGATAAGCAAATGTTTGAAAAGGCATATCTATATATAGATAAAGAGTCGGCGCTTGGCAGAAAAACGGCTTTGGAGCTTTTTGGAAGGGAGATAAAGTGCAGCGTTACTTCCCTTGAGAAGTATGTAGACTGCCCCTATTCTTACTTTGCAAGATACGGCTTAGGGCTTGAGGAAAGAAGAGCCTACGGTCTTGAGGCTGTGGATATAGGAGTATTTATACATGCTGTAATAGAAAGATTTTTTAATCTTTCATCAAAGAATAAGTTTGATATAAGAAATATGGAAAATGCAAGGGTGCATAAAACAGTTGAAACTGTTGTAAATGAACTTATGCTTTTGCCTGAATTTGCCATATATGCGGACAGCGATAAACAAAAGTACAGTTTATCAAGACTTGAGAGTATGGCAAAGCAAAGTATAGTTATATTGCTTGAGCAGATAAAACTCGGAAACTTTTTACCCCTGTGGAACGAGAAGAGCTTTTCTTATGCGGAGGGGCTTAAATCCCTTAATATAAGTCTTTCGGATACGGAAAAACTAAGACTTAGAGGGAAAATAGACAGAGTAGATGTATGCGAACTTGAGGATAAGGTACTGCTTAAAATTATAGATTATAAAACCGGCTCTACAAAGTGGGAAACGGATCTTGCATATTACGGAAAGCAGATACAGCTTGTAAGCTACCTTGAGGTTATTATGGAGTTGCTTAAAAAGAAATATCCGAATAAGGAAATAGTTCCGGCGGCATTTATGTATATAAATATTGACGAGCCTATAATATCCATGGAAGATATTAGCAGTAAGGAAGATATAGAAAGGGCAAGGCTTAACTATTTTCGTCCAAGCGGTATAGTAAATACGGATCTGGACATTATAAAAAATCTTGATACCAATATAAGTTCTTACAGTGATGTAATACCTGTAAGCCTAAAAGACGGAGTAGTTCAAGATTACCGTTCAAGTACGGCTTCAAGCGAAAGAATTGAGGCTCTGAGAAACTTTGTTAAAAATAAAAGCATTGATATAGCACAAAATATACAAAAAGGAAATATACGCATAAGCCCGGCTCAAAGAGGAAACTATACAGCCTGTGATTATTGTGCCTATTCCGCCCTGTGCGGATTTGATAAAAAGAGCGGACAGCATGAGTATAATGTACTTAAGAAGATGAAAGATGAACTTGTATGGGAGAAGATATTAAATGATGAGAAAATGGACAAGTGAGCAGCAGGCTGCCATAGATACAAGAAATAAGCATATTTTAGTTTCCGCTGCGGCAGGAAGCGGAAAGACCGCTATATTGGTAGAAAGAATTATAAGACAAATCACTGACGACAAAAATCCTATAGATATTGATGAGCTTTTGGTGATGACATTTACCAAGGCGGCAGCTTTGGAGATGAAGGAAAGAATAGCTAGAAGTCTTGAAGAAGAGCTGCTTAAACAAAGCCATGAAAGTGATAAGTATAAGAGGCTTAAAAGGCAGCTTACACTTATAGACAGTGCCAATATAAGTACTATAGACAGTTTTTGTCTGTCTGTAATAAGGGAGCATATAGATAAGATAGAGCTTGACCCGTCTTTTAGAATAGCGGATGAGTCGGAGCTGGAGCTTCTTAAGCCTGAAACCTTGGATATTATTATGGAGGAGCTTTATCAAAAGAATGAGAGCGGATTTATAAAATTGCTTAATGCATATACCAAGGCAAGAAGTGATGACAGGTTAAGGGAGTATATACAGGAAGTTTACAGCTATGCCATGGCTATGCCAAGACCCTTGCTTTGGCTTGATGAGATACTAAAAAGCTATGAGACCGAAGATTTTAAAACAAGATGGGAAGCTTATATAGTTGAAAATATAGTTAAAAATGCAGAGGATATTAAAAATGAAATAGAAAGAGCCATAGACATCTGTGACAGGGGAGAGCTTGGCTATAAGCAGACCTTTATAAACGAACTTGCACTTGCAAAAAATCTTTGTCTTGCAAAAGACTATACAAAACTTAGAGAAGCACTGCTTATGTTTGATTTTCCTAATATAGGCAGGGTATCAAAGGACGCAGATGCGGAGCTTAAAAATATAGCAAAGGGAATAAGGGATAATTACAAAAAATTTATAAAAGAAAGGCTTATAAAGGACTTTATAAGGGATGAAGAAACTCTTGAGATAGAGGCGGAGTATGAAAAAGAGGCAATAAGTACTCTTATAAATATAGTAAAGGACTTTATAGTAAGATTTAAGCAGGTAAAGCTTGAAAGAAATGTTGCCGATTTTGCGGATCTTGAGCATTATGCTCTTGAGATCCTCTACAATGAGGATATGTCAAGAAGTCAGGTTGCCCTAGAATATGCAAAGCATTTTAAGGATATATACATAGATGAGTACCAGGACTCAAACTATGTTCAGGAGAGTATATTGTCAGCCCTTGATAACGGCAATGTATTTATGGTAGGAGATGTAAAGCAGTCCATCTATGCATTCAGGCAGGCAAGACCCGAGCTTTTTTTGTCAAAATACAATACCTATACAGCCCATGATAAAATGCAGTCGGAGAAAGAAGTAAAGGTAGTGCTTAAAAAGAACTTTAGAAGCAGAGAAACTGTGCTAAAGAGCATAAATGATCTGTTTTTTAATATTATGTCCGAAAGTGTGGGAGGTATAGACTATGATAAGGAGTCGGCACTTTATGTTGGGGCTGATTTTGAAAAAATAAATAAAGACGGTTTAGCTACAGCTTCACAAACAGAACTGCTTTTACTCGAAAAGTCTGATTTTGAAGAAGACAGTGCGGTACTTGAAGCAAGCATGATTGCAAAGCGCATAAAAGAGCTTAAAAATACGCTTTTGGTAAGGGCTGAGGACGGCTCTTACAGGCAGCTTAAATACTCTGATATTGTGATTTTATTAAGATCCATGCAGGGACAGAGTGAAAAATTCATAGATGTACTTTCAAAAGAAGGCATACCGGCATATGCCAACACTTCAACCGGATATTTTGATGCCATGGAAGTAAAGCTTGTACTGGCAATACTTTCGGCAATAGATAATCCCTATATGAATATAGACTTAAGCGCTTTTTTACATTCCCCTATAATAGACTTAAGTGATAACGAGCTTGCACTTATTACAGCCTATTACAGAAAGTACATGGAGAAAGAAGAGGACGAAACTAAAAAGAGCAACAAGGTCTATGAAATGTGCCAAGCCATATTGCAAAAAAAAATAATATTTAACGCTCCCGATACTGAAAAAAAGATAAAAAAAGCCTTCGAGCTGCTTTTTGATTACAGAAAAAAGTCTTCATATATGGAGCTGAGTGAATTATTAAGATATATATATGACAGCAGCGGATATCTGGATATAGTATCCTTACTACCTGCCGGACATATAAGAAGAGCCAATCTTTTAATGCTTACAGAGATGGCTAAACAGTATGAGAGTATAGGTTATAAGGGGCTTTTTAACTTTATAAAATATATAGACAACTTAAAACAGTATAATACCGATTACGGAGAGGCTTCGGTAGTATCGGAGTATGAAGATACTGTAAGGCTCATGAGTATACATAAGTCCAAAGGGCTTGAATTTCCGGTATGTTTCGTAAGCGGCTTACATAAAAGATTTAATACTTCTGATTATAAAAATGCCATTATAGCCGACTCAAAGCTTGGAATAGCCTGTGATTATGTCGATCTGGAATATGGATTAAAGTCAAGCAGTATCAAGAAAAATGTATTAAAATACAAAAAAAGGATCGATAACTTGGGTGAAGAGTTAAGAGTCCTTTATGTTGCAATGAGCAGGGCAAAGGAAAAGCTTATACTTAGCGGCGTAATTGATACTGCCGACAAGGCGTATGAAAAGTACAGCCATATAGAAGAAAGTAATAAACTCAGTATGCTTGATATTATGAATGCGAGTTCATACCTTGACTTTTTGCTGCTAAGTGATGTAAAGACAAGAGAAAGTATAGAAACTAAACTTGTTAAGGTCGAAGAACTTATGCGGTATGAAGAAAAAAAACAGATAGAAACTCTTAGATTAAAAGAAAAGCTCGACAACATGAAACTTGTAGACGATAATAAATTAAATGAGCTGGTAAAAAAACCGTACGACTATATAAGTGATATTGACCTTGACATAAAGTTTTCAGTGTCTGATATCAAAAAAAGCCTTATAATAGATGAAGAAGCAAATATCCTTTATGAGGATAAGGAGAAGAAATCTACAGAGCCCAATAAGGCAAGTATAAGAGGGAATGCCTACCATAAGCTTATGCAAGTGATTGATTTTGATGAGGCTGAAAGTTCGGGGCTTTCGTCCTATATTGATAAACTTTATAAAGAAAAGCTTATAAGCAAGGATTATAAAAGCCTTATAAACTTAAAGGATATAGAAAATTTTATGCATTCGGATCTGGCGGATATTATGAGCGAGGCTTTTAGGAAGGGTATATTAAAAAGAGAGGCAATATTTACTATGGGCATAGCGGCTGATGAGTTGGGACTTTCAAGCTCAAAAGAAACCATACTTATACAGGGAATAATAGATGCCTATATAGAGTATGAAGATGAAATTATTTTAATAGATTACAAAACCGACAGGGTCAGAAAGGAAGATACTCTTATAACAAGGTACAGTATACAGCTTGATTATTATGCAAGGGCGCTTTCTATGATGAAACAAAAGAAAGTTGTAGAAAAAATCATTTGGTCATTTGCACTTAATAAGTCAATAACTTGTTAATCTTCATGTAATAAAGTATAATGAAAGATATATCATAGAAAATGTGTTTGGTATAGTAATAGAAATTGACAGGGGGACAACTGATGACCAGAAGGGTATTCAGAGAACATTGTCTTAGAATGATGTTTTGCATATCATTTTATGAAGAAGAGGAAGAAAGAATTGAACAGATTGAAAGATACTTGGAGCTTGAGGAAGAACCTGAGGAAGAGTCTTTTTCAGTTGAAGTTATAAAACTTTCCGAAAGAGACAAACTTAAAAAAAGAATGGAAGATATTATAGGAAGTATCAGCTATATAGATGAAAAATTAGCCAAAGTAACTACAGGCTGGAGCTTAAAGCGTATATTCTTAGGATAGCCTGTTATGAGATGAAATTTGATTCAAATATAGTCGCAAGTATTGCCATCAACGAGGCTGTGGAACTTGCCAAAAAATATGCCGGCGATGAGGCACACAGTTTTGTCAACGGAGTTTTGGCAAAGCTGGTGTAGTATTAAAAATAACTTGACTTGCCTTTGTGCATCTTATAACTGCAAATAAAGTAAGAAATAGTTAAGTTATTTTGATAAAGTTATGGCAGTGTAGGAGGTTTATGTCTAAGGTTTATACGGTAAGTAAAATCAACTCTTATATAAAAATGCTTATAAGTGAAGATTTTTTGTTAAAAAATATCAGTGTAAGCGGAGAAGTGTCAAATTGTAAGTATCACAGCATGGGGCATATATATTTTACTTTAAAAGACAGTGAAGCGGCTATTTCAGTCATTATGTTTTCAAATTACAAGAAAAATCTTGATTTTGTATTAAAGGACGGAATGAAAATAATTGTAAGCGGAAGTCTTAATGTATATGAAAAGAACGGAACTTACAATATACTTGCCCAGGCTATAGAAAAAAGCGGTATAGGAGATCTATACAAGAGATTTTTGGAACTTAAGAAAGAACTTGAAGATATGGGAATGTTTGCTGATGAGTATAAGCAGGCATTACCTGTATTTTCAAGTAGGATAGGTGTGGTAACTTCCGCTACGGGCGCAGCTATACAGGATATATTAAGGGTATCTAAAAGAAAGAATCCTTATGTCGAAATATTCTTATATCCGGCAATAGTACAGGGTGAAAAGGCTGCAAGCAGTATAGCAAGAGGAATACGAAGTCTTGATGCCTTAGATCTTGATGTAATTATAGTGGGAAGAGGCGGAGGTTCTATAGAGGATTTGTGGGCTTTTAATGAGACAGCAGTGGCAAATACTATATTTAATGCCAAGACCCCTATAATATCCGCAGTAGGTCATGAAAGCGATTATACCATAGCGGACTTTGTGGCTGACAAAAGGGCGGCTACTCCAAGCATGGCGGCAGATATGGCAGTTATGGATTATGAGAGTTTTGAAGAATATATGCAAAGATATTCTTCAAGAATAGAACAGCTTATGCTTGATAAACTTTTTGTTGTCAGGCATAGACTTGATATTGCAAAAAAAGATTTGCTTATAAACTCTCCGAAATCTAAGCTTGAAGGTTATAATAACAGACTTAAGGAAGCAAAAAGAAGCCTATATTCAGCACTTAAGTATGGCATAGATAAAAATAAGGAAAGCTTAAGAGTATACATAGAAAGACTTAAAGGCTTATCTCCCTTGGATAAATTATCATTAGGCTATGCCTTCGTAACCGATATGGAGTATAATAGAATAAATTCCGTAAGTGAGTTAAAAAGGCAAGAAAAGATACTTCTTAGTTTTTCAGACGGAAGGGTTTTAGCAAAAGTAGAAAGAATAGAAAAAGCTGAAGGTGGTAGCAATGGCTAAGGCAAAAAATATAGAAGACAATATATCCGATATAGAAGAAATTATAAAAAAACTTGAAAGCAAGGATACCGGTCTTGAGGATATGTTTAAATTATACGAAGAAGGAATGAAAAGAGTTAACGACACATATAAAAAAATAGAAAAAATAGAAAAAGATATGCAGATAATAGCAGGTGAAGAGGAATAGAATGTAAAAGGAGGGTAACATGGCATTTGATTATGATGTAAAGAGTATAGATATGGAGTTGGAAAAGTATTTGCCGAAGGTAGAGGGACTTCAAAAAAAGGTTTATATGGCTATGAGGGAAGCTATAGCTGCCGGCGGAAAGCGTATAAGACCTATATTTATATGGGAGAGTTATAAGGTTTTTGAGGTTGAAGAACCTGATATTAACAAAGTATTATCTTATATGGCGGCTATAGAGATGATACATACGGCATCTTTAATACATGATGATTTGCCTTGTATAGACAACGATAGGTTAAGAAGAGGAAGGGATACAACATGGGTAGCCTTTGGAGAAAATATGGCTGTGCTCACCGGAGATGCCTTTTTTATAGAAGCCTTTGATGTAATAGCCCGTGATATGCTTAATAAGTTTGAGTCTGAAACAAGTTCACTGCCTTATATAAAGGCTATGTTAAAGGCAAACAGTATATTGGCAAATAAAGCCGGTATGAAGGGAATGATTGGCGGAGAAGTGATAGATGTAGAATACACCGGTAAAGCTGTAGACAAAAAAGTATTGGGTGTTATCTACAGTTTAAAAACCTCAGCACTTATAGAAGCTTCCATGCTGATAGGTGCAGTACTCGGTATGGCGGGAAACGGAGAGCTGGCTATAATAGAAGAGGTGGCAAGGTCTGTAGGTATGGCATTCCAGATAAGGGATGATATACTTGATGCAACTTCAAGTACCGAGGCCTTGGGAAAGACTGCCGGTCTGGATGAAAAGAATAATAAGAGCAATTATGTAAGTCTTTACGGACTTGATAAGGCAAAAAAAGAGTGCCACAGACTTTCCAAAGAGGCAAAGGACCTACTCCTTAGCCTTGACAGAGATACAACAACTTTGAGAAAAATAATAGAGGGACTTATAGACAGAGAATCTTAAATCCAAAGAATCTTTAATTAAGAATCTTAAAGCTAAGAGGAAAATATGATATTAGAAAAAATACAAGGCTCGTCTGATGTAAAGAGAGTTAAGAAGAAATATTTAAAAATGCTTGCCAAGGAAATGAGAGATTTTCTTATAGATAAACTCAGCAAGACCGGAGGGCATCTGGCAAGCAACCTTGGAGTTGTCGAGCTTACTATTGCTCTTTATAAAAGCTTTGATCTTCCAAAGGATAAGGTAATTTGGGATGTGGGGCATCAATCATATCCGCATAAAATACTTAGCGGAAGGCAAAAAGATTTTGACGAGCTTAGGATGTTCGGCGGAATGTCGGGTTTTCCGAAGACCAAGGAAAGCCCTTGTGATGCTTTTAATACAGGGCATTCTTCTACAAGCATATCGGCAGGGCTTGGACTTGCAAGGGCGGCTTTGCTTAAAAAAGAAAATAACTATGTAGTATCTATTATCGGAGACGGTGCTTTGACCGGCGGTATGGCATATGAGGCTCTTAATAATGCAGCTGCGCTTAAAAGGAATTTTATTATAGTATTAAATGATAATGAAATGTCCATTTCAAAAAATGTAGGAGGTATGTCGTCCTACTTAAACGGTATAAGAACAGGGGATGTATATAACAAGTTAAAAACCTTTATATACAACAATCTTGAAAAAGTACCCAATGTCGGAAAAAGTCTTATAAAAAGTATAAGACAGGCAAAGTCGGGTATCAAGCAATTTATTATACCCGGTATGCTTTTCGAAAATATGGGAATAACTTACCTCGGACCGGTGGACGGACACGATATCGACAAGTTATGCAAGGTATTTGCCGAGGCGAAGAAACTTAATCATGCGGTTATAGTTCATGTAATTACAAAAAAGGGTAAGGGTTATAAGCCGGCGGAAGATAATCCCGAGAAATTCCATGGAGTATCCGCCTTTGATAAGGTTACGGGAATAGCTAAAAAGCAAAAGACGGGTGAGGACTATACGGATGTATTTGCGAAAAAGATAGTTGAAATCGGAGAAAGAGATAAGGATGTGGTTGCCATTACCGCAGCTATGCCTGACGGTACCGGGCTTAAACTTTTTAAGGAGCATTTTCCCGAAAGATTTCATGATGTGGGCATAGCGGAGCAACATGCCGTAACTATGGCAGCAGGTATGGCAGCCGGAGGATTAAAGCCTGTGGTGGCTGTATACTCTTCATTCTTACAAAGAGCCTTTGATCAAATCATACATGATGTGTGTATACAGGATCTCAATGTGGTATTTGCAATAGACAGAGCAGGTCTTGTGGGAGCTGACGGAGAGACACATCAGGGAATATTTGATTTGTCTTATCTGAACTGTATACCGAATATGAGTATAATGGCTCCAAAAAACAGCTTTGAGCTTGAGAGCATGCTGGACTTTGCTTTTAAGATTAATGGTCCGGTAGCTATAAGGTACCCTAGAGGAAAGGCTTATAAGGAGCTTAGTGAATTTAATCAAATAATAGAGTACGGTAAGGCGGAGCTTTTATACGAAGAGAAGGATATAGCCATAGTTGCCTGCGGAAGTATGGTAAGTACCGCAAAACATGTAAGAGAGAAGCTTAAAAAAAGAGGTTATTCGGTAAGCATAGTAAATGCAAGATTTATAAAACCTATAGATACCGATATGCTTGATCATATATGCAAAAATCACAGCCTTATAATAACTATGGAAGAAAATGTTTTGCTTGGAGGTTTTGGGCTTACTGTAAGGAATTTTATAAGTTCCAAATACAAAGATATAGATATCTTCCATGTAAACATACCGGATAAATATGTGGAACATGGAGATGTATCCTTATTAAGAGAAGCACTTCATATTGATTCGGACTCTGTTATAAGAGATTTGGATGAAAGTGAATTGCTTAAAAAATTTATGAAAGAAGTCTCTGATGAAAGAAAGATTAGATCTCTTATTAGTTAAGAAAAATTTAGCGAGCAGCAGGGAGAAGGCAAAGGCTATAATTATGTCCGGTATAGTATATGTAGACGGACAAAAAGAAGATAAGGCAGGAGCTTTATTTGAAGAAGATAAGAGTATAGAAATACGAGGTCAAAGCCTAAAGTATGTAAGTCGAGGAGGACTTAAGTTGGAAAAAGCCATAAGCGAGTTTGATATAAGGCTTTCTGACTTGGTTTGCATGGATGTGGGAGCCTCTACCGGAGGATTTACCGACTGTATGCTTCAAAACGGTGCAAGAAAGGTATTTGCTGTGGATGTCGGCTATGGACAGCTTGACTGGAAGCTTAGGAATGATGAAAGAGTCGTAGTATTTGAAAAAACCAATATAAGATATCTTGAGGAGTCAAGTTTAGAGCAAAAAGCGGATATGGCATCCATAGATGTATCATTTATATCTCTGTCCAAGGTTTTACCTGCGGTTGTGAAACTGCTTAAGGAAGAGGCTTTTATAGTGGCTTTGATCAAGCCGCAGTTCGAGGCGGGCAGAGAAAAGGTAGGAAAAAAAGGTGTTGTAAGAGAGGCAACAGTGCATGTAGAAGTAATACAGGCGGTTTATACTTATGCAGCCGACAATAAGCTTGATATTATAGGACTTACATATTCACCTATAAAAGGACCGGAAGGAAATATAGAGTACCTTTGCTATATGAAGAAAAACAATACATCCATACAAAGGCAGATAGATGAAAAGCTTATAAAAACGGTGGTAAATGAGGCACATACGGCTGCATTCAGATAGGAGCGGTATATATGAAATCTTTTTATATAGTCGGTAACAGTGACAAAAGCGGTGTTGAGAAAGTTGCTGAGAGCATGATGAAGCTTATTAAAAAAAAGGGCGGAGACTCAATACTTAATTTGGGATATTTGGAGATTTCTAAAATCCCTGATGATATAGATTGTATCATTACTCTGGGTGGAGACGGTACTTTGATAAGAGTTGCCAGAGATACCTCATATCTTAATATTCCTTTAATAGGTGTCAATCTTGGACACTTGGGTTATCTTACCAGCCTTGGAAGTGAAGGAGGGATAGAAGATATGGTAGATAAGCTGCTTGCTGACGAATATAGTATAGAAAACAGAATGATGATAGATGCCTATGTAAAAAGATCGGGAGCAGCTTCAAAGGTGCATCAGGCACTTAACGAGGTGGTAATAGCAGGCAATACCTGTTCAAAGTTTATAAGATGCAGGGTCTATGTTAATAAAGAATTATTGAATGAATATTGTGCAGATGGTATAATCGTTGCTACACCTACAGGCTCTACAGCCTATAACCTAAGTGCCGGAGGTCCTATAGTAGAGCCGGGAGCAAGAATGTTTATAATCACCGCAATATGCCCTCATGCACTTAATCAAAGAAGTATAGTGCTTGCACCTGAAAGTAATATAGAGATAGAAATCACAAAAGAAAATAAGCAGGAGGTCTTTGCGGTATTTGACGGAGATATGCAAAAGGGACTGGGCTATAAGAGCAGATTAATTATAAAAGAGTCAGATACAAGAACCAAACTTATCAAATTAAAGGGCGGTACCTTTTTAGATAACTTAAGAACTAAGATGTCCGGAATATAAAAAGAAAGATGAATACATGGTATGAAAAAATTAAGACATGCTATGATAGTGGAACTGATTGAGAAAGAAGTTATAGAAACACAGGAAGAGCTTGCAGAGAGGCTTAAAAGTGCAGGTTTTGATGTTACGCAGGCGACAGTATCCAGAGATATAAGGGACTTGAAACTCACTAAGGTTACACTTGATGACGGTAAACAAAAATATGTATTGATAAAAGAGAAGAACAATGCAGCCGAAAAGTATATAAGGGTTTTGCGGGAAGGTTTTGTATCTATGGACATGGCACAAAACATACTTGTCATAAAGACTATGCCCGGACTTGCTATGGCGGTTGCAGCTGCTTTGGATGAGCTTAACATAGAGGGTATGTTGGGCTGCATAGCAGGTGATGATACTATAATGTGTGCTATAAAAGATGTGGCTTTGACATACGATGTTATGGCAAAGCTTTCTAAGATGCTTGAAAAATAAGGAGAATTATGCTACTGGAGTTGCATGTAAAAAATCTTGCTTTAATTGAACAGGTTGATTTGGAATTTTTTGCAGGTCTTACGGTCTTGTCGGGTGAGACAGGTGCAGGTAAGTCCATACTTATTGATTCAATAAATTTGGCACTTGGTGCAAAAGTCGGTAAGGATGTTGTAAGAGCCGGAGCGGATTTTGCGTATATAGAGCTTTTGTTTTGTATAAATGACAGATTAAAACTTGATGCTATAAGAAAAATGGATATAGAAGTCGGTGAAGACGGACTTATTACCATGTCAAGAAAGATCAGTAAACAAAAGAATGTACTTAGGATCAACGGAGAGGTAATAGCCGCTGCAAAGGGAAGAAAGCTTATGTCTTTGCTGATAGATATACACAGTCAGCATGAAAGCTATGGGCTTTTGGAAGTAAGTAAGCAGTTACAGCTTATAGATTTATTTGCAGAAGACAGGGTCAAAGAGGTAAAGAATGATATCAAAGAAGAATATCAGAAATACAAGGCTATAGAAGAAAAACTTTCCGAGACGCTTGAAGAGAATTTGAGAAAAAGAGAAGTCGAATTCTTAAAATATGAAATAGAAGAAATAGAAGAAGCACAGCTTAAGGAAGGGGAAGAGCAGGAGCTTGTTCAAAGATATTCCAAAATAAAAAACGCTTCCAGAATAGCTGATGCTATGTCTAAGATAAGCTCATATATAGAAGAAGACGGTATAAGCCCGGCACTTAAACTGATATCCTCAGTTGTGCAGTATGATGAAGAACTTTCAGAAATAGAAAGTCAACTTGCTGATGCGGAGTCTATTATTGCAGATCTAAGACACAGTATATATAATTATATAGATGAACTTGATTTTGATGAAGAAGAGTTTGATATTATCAATAATAGGTTAGACACAATAAGGAATCTACAAAGCAAGTATTCCGAGGATCTTAAAGAAATTAACAATATATACGAAGCTAAAAAAGAAAGACTTGAATTTCTTGAAAATTATGAAGAACTGATAAGCGAATACAAAGAGGAGCAAAGAAGTTCGGTTGCAAGACTTAATGAGCTTTGCGATAAGCTTTCCGAGTTAAGAAAAGAGTCGGCAGGAGTGCTTAAGGAAAGCATTATACGGGAGCTGCATGATCTGAACTTCCTTGGAGTTGATTTTGACATAGAGTTTAAGAAACTTAGTGACTTTACTCCGCAGGGTAGAGACAGTGTCGAGCTTATGATAAGTACCAATCCGGGAAATCCTAAAAAGCCTTTAAGGGAGATTGCAAGCGGAGGAGAGCTTTCCCGTATCATGCTGGCAATTAAAACGGTGCTTGCAGACCTTGACGAAGTTGATACCTTGATTTTTGATGAGATAGACACGGGTATAAGCGGAAGAACCGCACAAAAAGTATCGGAAAAACTTATGCTTATAGGAAGAGGACATCAGGTTATATGTATTACACATTTGCCGCAAATAGCGGCTATGGCAGATCATAACTACCTTATAGAAAAGCATACCGACGGACACAGTACCAAAACCGAAATATCTTATGTAAAAGAAAAGAGATTGGTTGAAGAAATCGCCAGACTTATAGGCGGAAGCGAGATTACCGAAGCGGTATTACAAACAGCAAAAGAAATGAAGGATTTGGCAGATAAATTAAAGGGATAGATACATTTAAGAAAGGGGAATATATGAAAAACTTGATTCATAACTTAACAAAA
>ERZ772766.178-NODE-178-length-37996-cov-5.014233_pt1 | contig 37996 bp, 56 predicted proteins | sample MGYA00511379_ERZ772766 | MGnify/ENA primary metagenome ERZ772766 (study PRJEB29015, sample SAMEA2737895) | human oral metagenome | biome: human oral; feature: human-associated habitat; material: dental | place: China | collected 2116 ... | reverse complement strand
GGCTAACGCTCTGCGTGCAGGCTTTGATATTGCAGGTATCTACGTAGAGGAGGAATTAACCGCTAACGCTAACAACGGAGAGGAGAACGACGATGAGTAGAGTTAATCACCTGTCATACTCAGCAATTGTAACGTTCTTGAATAACCAGGTTGAATTTCAGAAGCGCTACATAGCAAAGATCTACGACAACCCTAAAACACCATCACTCGTAGTAGGTACAAGCTTTCACAAGGCTATGGAGACTTACTACGACAAGGATGGTGGTGATGTGCAGGCTGCTATTGAGGCCGGCCTAGAGGAGATGAGCTACGTAAGCGACTCCGAGATTGACTTTGGCAAGACAGGCAGCCGTGAAAAGATGATGCAAGACTACACGCGCCTCGTGAACAAATACTTTGAGGAAGCGCCTCATTACAATGAAGTAGTAGACGTTGAGAAGCGACTCGAGGCTAGCATCGCTAATGTGCCTATGGTAGGTGTAATTGACATGGTGGTACGCGACAACGGCCTGCGGCTCATCGATTACAAGACAGTTACGGCTTACAGCCCAGATGACGAGGAGAGCTACAAGTATCTTATGCAGGCATATATCTACCTCGTATTAGCAGAAGCGGAATATAATCAGGAAGTAACAGAGGTAGTATTTAAAGAAATAAAGAAAACGATCAACCGAGATGGTTCGCCGCAATGTCGGGATGTTGCTTTTGATCGCCAGTCCGTCCTTGCTTTCGCACCTATCGCAAAGAAAATCATCACAAACGTATTTGAGTACGTGAACGATGACCGGTCGAAGTTCTTCCCTAACATGAACGATCGGATGAACGGCGCGAACAGTATGGATATTATCGCCAACCAGCAAGAAGGCTTTGACGCCGCCAAGATCAAACGACAAGTACGAGTGGCTGATACCTTTGAGCAACAGAACGTTGTCATCGATGATGGTACAGGCACAGACGAGGAGAAGATCCTCCGCAAGCTCATCGAGTTTGGTATCGGCGGTAAAATGGGCGAGACATATGTAGGGCCACAGGTAGTCAAATACACGATGCAGCCTAACCGTGGCGTGAGTATGAAGCGTATCGCAGATAAGGCTAGCGACCTTGCTATCGCCCTTGAGAGCGAGTCTGTGCGCATCGAAGCGCCTATCGCTGGTACGAACCTCGTAGGTATCGAGATTCCTAACAAAGAGCGCAAGGTAGTTCCTCTCACGGATGAACACCTCAAGCCTGGTACATTCGAGTTTCCTATCGGTATGGACGCCTTCGGCAAGGTGCACTACTGTGACGTTGTAAAGACACCTCACCTCTTGATCGCTGGTCAGACCGGCGCAGGTAAGTCTGTTATGATAAACGTAATCCTGGACTGTCTCACGAAGCAGCTCACACCGGAGAAAATGAAGCTCGTGCTCATCGATCCTAAAGAGGTTGAGCTTGCTATGTACGAGGGTGATGATCATCTTGCAAACGATATTATCACCTCACCCAATGAGGCGGCGGAGACATTTCACTGGCTCGTAGAGGAGATGGGGCGACGGTACAAGGAGCTACGCGAGAAGCGCGTCCGAGACATTGCAGACTACCCAGGAGAGATGCCGCGTATCGTAGTTGTAGTGGATGAGTTTGCTGATCTTATGATGACGAGCAAGAAAAACCCACTCTCTAATGTTGACTACGAAGGGCTCAAGGACGCAATCTTGGACGAGGTGACGCTCACAGGTGGTAAGCTCACAAAGGCCGCACTCAAAGCCGCCGTGAAACGCGTCAACGATAACACACCGCCTTCTGCTGAGGAGTCTATAATCAGGCTAGCACAGAAAGCACGGTCGGTTGGTATACATCTCATACTAGCAACACAGCGCCCATCAGCAGACGTTGTGACAGGCCTCATCAAGGCAAATATACCAACCAAGATCGCTTTTAGTGTCACAAACTCTATCAACAGCAAGATTATCTTGGATGACGTAGGAGCTGAATCCCTTACGGGTAAGGGCGACCTGCTCTACAGTGACCCAGCAGCAAAATCATTACAGCGCCTACAAGGCTTATATATCTAGAAAGGAGAATAAACATGGCACACACAGTAAATGATATGTTCAAGGTTGAAAAGATCAAATGGCTAGAGGAAGCGCGGGCTACGGCTCGCCACCTCCTCAAGACACAGCAATATGTGACAATCGAGGACGTGCTCAAGAAAAAGCCACTACCGAAGTTCCTACACCACAACACTATCGGCGGGGTGTTCCGCACGTTAGACTTTGAGTGTGTTGGATGGGGCCGAAGTACACGGTTAGAGATGAATGGCCGGTATATTAGGCGGTGGGAACTACGAGATAAATAAAGTTGAGTAAAAATGTTGACTTTAGCTAATGCTTGCGTTAGAATAAAAACATAAACAAAAGAGAGGAGAAGGCTCATGGAACAACAAAATAATAACGATTATCATAAAGCGATGGTTGTAGTTGCTTTTGCGCGTATCATGTACACGGTAGTGTTGGGTACGCTCACAGCGTGGCTATTAACCGCGAAAGGCTTTGATAACGGTTTTTGGTGGGGGCTACTGTCTGTAGTAATGATACTTTGGACAGTTTCTAAGGCAATTGAGACAATCTCATTTATCACAATAGCGGTAACATGCAAGGATGATTAATTGATGAAACAGAAAATCCTAGAAATTCTAGATAAATCAACCAATAATGGCATGAAGGCAGACGAGATTATGGAGATTACCAGAAAGTGGCTCGTAGAGAATTTAAACGACGTTCTTTACGACGGCAAAGACGGTGATATTAATGCGCCAGCCTTTGTTGATGACATAAAAATATATATGGTTGGTAGATTGCGATGATAGATGATACACACGATGATATTAGTATGGACGATATAAAAGCATTTTGTACCGGCATGAATATGACGAACATTAACGATGATGAGGGGAATTTTCCAGATGCACGATAAATGGCGAGGTAGCGCACTATGTGCACAAACAGACCCGGAAGCTTTCTTCCCACAGAACAAAGCATACGTGGATGACTACAACGGATACGATAACTACAACGCGGCACGCAAGATTTGTGCAGAGTGTCCAGTAAGGGGTGAGTGTCTAGCAGATGCGCTGATGACGGGCGACGTAGAGTACGGCATGCGAGGTGGGCTTACACCGCGTGAGCGTATGGGTATTTTGGCAACAAAGGTGGCGATGTATGAGTAAACTAGTGTTGCGTTATCTATTGACAGTATTATCACCAGTGGTCACATTGTGTCTTATACGAATGGCTTATGCTTTTTACAAATGGGCGCTTGATATACTGAACGTACCGGAGGCGACAAAGATGGCTGAAGCATGCACTGTGTTTCTGGTTATTATTATTGCCGCGTCTGTATTTGTTGACTATACATATAGCAAAGCTGGTAAAAGGAAGGGAGGTCATACCAAATCAAAATCCAGACACCAAAACAACACAAAGAAATGGTAGACAATTGGATCGAATATATAAAACTTAATACGACGCCAGAGGAGGTGACAAATGTTACTAACTAAATACAAAGTGCAAGAGCTAGTTGAAAACGCCAAGATTGACCTAGATGACCTTTCACAAAACGTTGGCGCTTTCCTCGAGAACGGTGTCGACGATGATAATATTACGCTCGTATACGCCGCTATCGATATACTAAAGGAGCAGATTATAGATGAGCTGGGAAGGGTGGCATGATGGATCGAGATAATCTTTATTACGCAGAATTGGCAGTAAGTGGTGAACCGCCCAGTTTTAATAGAGGTAAGTGGGAGGAGTTTGACGACGCCGTTAATAATTTTGATCAGCTCCGATTTTCTACTATTGTGAGAAAAAATGTGAATAGCAGTGGTATAGAAGTACGCCTTTGGTCATATGACAAGCGGTGAAAACAGGCAACATTAATAAATGTAAAAAAGGGGAATAAATGAACTACAACACACCAAAACTAAACCAAGAAACAAACGACAAATGGGCGCAGTTCGATACATTGAGCGATCACCTGCGCGGGCACTGTAAACATCAAACGGAGGAAAGCATGACAGAATATAAAAAACACATCGGGCAACACAACGACATGATGATCGACAACCTGGCGCTACCGCGGGAAACTATGAAGGGTTACAGCCCAGAGCCGCATGAAGACTTTGACGCAGTAGAGGTTGAGCCAATTCAAGACACACTGTTTGAAATGCAAGAGGTTGTTGACGGCCTGCCCGAGGAAGAGCTACAAGCCTACAAGGATCAAATGCTTGCAGAGATTAGCGACCGTGAAGCTATTGTGGACGCAATCAACCGTCGGCTCGACACCGTACAGGCGAAACAATACACGGGTGGCGTGCGTAACGCTATAACTAAGCAGGTGAAGCTATAGGAGACATAGATGGATAAGCCAAGCAAATACGACAAACGCCAAACACACGGCGAAGACTACTATAAAAAGATCGGTAGTCTGGGTGGATCGGCTAAAGTAAAGAAGGGTTTTGGCAAAAACCCAAAACTCGCCTCAATAGCAGGCAAGAAGGGCGGAAGCGCTACTCCATACGCCTCACTCTCCTTCTCGGCAGCAGATGAGATTGAGCGAGTACTCCTTAAAAACGAAAAGTTCGACGTAAAAGAAGAAAAGAGCCGTTACGAGATTACCATGAATGGCTCAATTCTCTCGATTATCCCACGCTACAACGGCCGTATCAAGAAGGCTGTGCCACGAGATGACCTATCTGGTCGAGTGATGGCCACAAAAGATATGGCCGTCCTAGAGACGCTCAAAGTCATGATTGTAGAAGGTATGTACCGTGGCGAGAGCTAGAACAGCAAAAGAGTCCACCATCCACCAGATGGTGGTGGACTATTTAAAGATACAGTACCCTGGCGTCATATTCCGCACAGACTTTAGCGCTGGTGTTAAGATGACGATGGGGCAGGCCATTAAACATAAGGCCTTACAGGAGGGGCGAGGTTATCCAGATCTGTTCATCGCAGAGCCAGCACAACTAGCAGGAGATTGGTATCACGGGCTATACCTTGAACTGAAGCGTGAAGGGGTGCGCCTCATGAAAAAAGACGGCAGCTGGGCAAATGAACACTTTGCCGAGCAGCACGCCTACATGAAGCGTCTGAGCGAGCGAGGCTATAGATGTACTTTCGCAGTTGGTTTCGACGAGGCAAAAGACCAAATAGACAAATACATGAAAAACACAGACTACACAGAGCGGCGAAAACGAATATCAAACGATCAAATATTTTAGAACAATAGCCGAAAGAATAGGGGGGGCGAATCGCCCCTTCTTTATGTTATGCTGTAAGTAGTATTAATATAATGCTAAAGGAGAATTAATATGGCATTAACAAATTTTGGTACAATCGTCGGCCAGGACGCCAACGAAACGTCTCCAATCAAACGTGCTACACTCGGGCAGATTGCCTTTTCTGATGAGGGGCGACAGTTTCGGTACGCACAGGCTGGTAGCGCAGACTTGGCCTACGGTACAGGTATGAAAAGCTCGCTGGCGAACAAAAACACACAACTAGCCTCAGCTGCTAAGACTGGTGACGGCGCTATCGATCTGAAGGATGTTTCAACAGTTGAACTGTCGGAGGACGGCCTTATTCTGTTGAACAACCGGTTCTACGAGTATGATGGGATCAGCGGAAAAACTATGTCGCTACGTGATCCTCTTGTAGAAGACGTAGCTGCTAATGCTGCTGTGCAAATTCGTCCAAATGACTTTGACGATATGGTCACTACGACAAGTGGTATCAAGGCATACGCAAAGATTCCTGTGCCAGCTGGCCATTATTTCTGGTGTGAAGTGTAGTTTGACTGTCTGAACCAAGAGAGAGGCTGCGGCCTCTTTTTTGGTTTCTATCCTAATGTTATAATGGATACACAAGCAACAACTAAATAGGAGCACAAAACATGAGCACAGAGTTACACGCCATGCCAGGGTTTTGCCTGGTAGAGGTAACTAATAAATACGGCTCGAGTTTGTCTATCTCACAAGGAGAACATGGCAGCCATACGAGCGGTATACTAAAATCTGTCTATATCAACGAGAGTGGTGTGGCCACAGAGAAAGAGGACACTCTCTCAAAATTTCTTGGTAACAAGATTTATTTTACGAAGTATAACGACAGCGAAGAGATTGAGGTAGATGGTAAAATGTTTATCTTTGTCCCCGTAGATGCTGTAAATGGGGGTTCATTGGATGCCTAAACAAACATCAGTACGTAACGTAATTCGTGGTGATGAGCTGAGAGAAAAGATCAGTGCGGGCGTCGAGAAGGCCTTTGATGTAGCTTACTCCTCATATGGGGCTAACTCTGGCAATATCATGATTGAGCACCGCTATGGTGAACCTCTCGTATCTCACGACGGTATCACTAATATTGGGCGTCTCGTCGTATCAGACCCAGTAGAGAACATGGCTATCTCTCTCGTACGCCAAGCTAGTGAGAAAACTAACCGGTCAGCTGGTGATTCTACTACTCTCACTATCGTTATGACTTACCTTGTCTACAACTATTTCAAGGAGATGGCGAAGGACAAGCCACGCGCCGTACAGAAACAAATTGAGCGAAACAAACAAGCTATCCTGAAGGCTATCAAAGAGAATAAGATTGAGGCTACAGATGAGTTACTCTATCATGTTGCGCATACATCATCTGGCGACGAGGCTATCGGTCATTTAGTGTTCGACGCGATCAAAGATGCCGGCGCTAATGGCGCAGTAACAGTGGTAGAAACACCTGAGAATAAGATTGAGAGCAAGATCGTCCAAGGTTTCACCTTCAAAAAAGGTATGTCATCTATTGCATTTGCAGACGATATGCAGTCTATCCAGACGAAATACGATAACCCAACTGTTATTGTTATGTCTCGACTTATTAGCAAGAATGACGACATTGTACCTATCATCGACGCCGTCCTCAAGGCTGGTGCAGAGAGTATTGTGCTCGTAGCAGACGTATCAGGGCAAGCCCTTGAGACCCTTGCCACTAATAAGATGAACGGGAAGCTGAACATTGTCGTGGTAGAACCATCAAGCCAAGCCCGCGAGCTATTCCTTCGTGACGTAGCAGCCTACGCCGGCGCTGAAGTATTTGTGTCGCCTCGTATATCAGACTTTACAGATGCCAATATCGGTAAAGTTGAGCGCGCCCACATTACCACTACAAAGACTATCCTATCTGGCCCAGGTAACCGCGAGAAGCTAGATCAGTACATCGAAGGTATCAAGGATGATTACCGACGCGATGCGCTGAACGGCAAGACTGTAGAGATTAGTGTTGGTGCGGCTACACAGGTTGAACGGCAAGAGCTAAAACTCCGTATTGAGGACGCTGTAGCAGCTACACAGATAGCAAAGGACTATGGAGTACTCCCTGGTGGCGGTACGTTCCTGCGCGACGTGTACGAGGCTGATACCACCAATATGCCGAGCTACCTCACGCAGCCCTATACGATGCTCGTAAACAGTATGGCCAAGGAAACGACTGAGGATAAGCCATATACACCGAAGGCTGGCTACGATATTTACTCTGAAACCTATCATACAGACGTTCTGAAGGCTGGTATTGTAGACAGTGCTAAATCTATCGAGGAAGCCATTGTAAACAGCCACAGCGTCGCTGCACAGCTCCTATCGATTAATGTGGCGTTACCATTCGAGAAGGATCAAGAATAATGGAAATTGTAGCCCTTGTTATCTCAATTTGTGCCCTCTTAGTTGCTTTGCTAAATAACCGCCGTGACCCGGTTGTACCTACTACAGCACGCCGGGCGGGCCTCTCCTGGCTGGAGAAATACGCAGGCGCGGAGGAGCAATACATAAATAAAAACAAAGACACAAACAAAAGGAGTGGCATCATTGAAGCCGCCGACCCTGTGACGATCAACGCTCAATGGCGTGATGAGACAGGACAAACAGAAAAAGACCCGTTAGACTTTATGAAGGACGTGAAATAGATGGGCGTGATCATAGATGGTATATATTACCGTGAAACACCAAAAGACGCATCACAGCGCGTCTCAAGCACTGTCACGGGTATAGCAGACACAAACAACAAAGACAGACAGCGCGAGGACTATGCGGTTGACCTAATTCAATCGCACAATCCAGACGGGACAGTAAACGAGGACTTTATCGAGTACTACCCAGAGGAAGCTAAGAAGCGCGGCCTAATATAAACATAAAGACAAACCCAAAAGATAAGAGCACCCACTATAGGTGCTCTTTATATTTACCGCTCAAGTAGACTGACCATGCTTTGTACCCCTGTGACCTCCACACATCGTACGCACATTTCACGTTAGTCCCTACATCGAACGTGTCGCAATGCTCTCGTCCTGGAAGTATCCTTACCTGGAAAGCTCCAAGACTGTACCCGTATACCCTATTATTTTGTGTAAATGTTAGTGTTTGGTCACCTTTTGCGCCTGTCCTACAATGGCTCTCGGCGGTAGCGATGGCAACCATGGTGTTTACGTCCCACCCGCTGTATTTCGAGGCCTCCTCACGTACAGCGTCGCATCCTGTCTTAGCCGGTTGCGCCACTATAGCTACTGGAGGTTGCTCTACTTTAACAACTGGTTTCGCTACTGGGCTTTTTCTTTTCCCGCGGTTTCGCTCGTCACAACCTTGATAGTGTTGTACTTCTCAACCTGTGTGCGGCCCGTGTTGAGGCCAGCTGCGAAGGCAAACCCTGCTGCGATCAGTGAGAGCATTACTGCAAAGATTGCTGCCGTCATGATAGCGCTCGTCTTCTTTACGTAGAGCTTGTCTACAGCGCGGCGAATCTCTTCGTTTGCCCCAAAGATTACGTCTTGGCTTTTCTTATTGGTTTTACTTTCTTTAGCCATGCAAGTATTATCTCCTCTCTTGCTTATGTTTGCTATGTCTCTATAGTACACCATCCAAAGAATAGCGTCAACACTTTTTTTGAGTTTTATTTACAACAAGAAAACCCCACCGGAGTGGGGCTCTTGGATAATCTAGAGGTTAGACTATCGGATCTTGGTGATACCTGTGATAACACCCTGGCGGCGAGGTTGAGTACAGATAAAGTTACCCGATACAACCATTGCACCAATCTCTGCGAGCTGGTTTGTTGGCTCCTTAAAGCCGCGGAACTGCATCCAGGTAGGCTGGTCTTCACTAATAGCGCTATCGATAGCCTCCTGCTTCTGCTTCACGCGCTCAAGGCCAGGAATGGACAGATCACGAAACTCCAGGTAGTTCTCGTTGAGGAAGAACATTTTACCAACAGGAGCTTTGTCGTCAGCCACACATGGCTTGCCACGAAAGTCGAGCGATACGAACCCAGCCGAGCCGTGCAACTCGCTAGCAGGCACAGACGTACCCATTGGAGTACCGCCGCTAACACGGTTGTAGCCACGAGCAGTCATAGCGTTGTACTGGACGCTGAGCTTGTCGCCCATCAGCTCCTCGTAGAGGCTCCAAGTTGCCTTGTCGCTGAGGATCATCGTTGGGCTGTGCTTTGCGCTACCAGCAGCCGAGACAGCGTCAAACTCCTTAGCCATGAGGCCAAGAGTTAAGAGACCATTAGCAGCAGCCGTAACGTCAGCGTTGACCGAAGGCAGGGTAGCACGAGTGATACCAGCGTAAGTGGTAGATGCCGTACCGTTGTCAACGATCAAGCCAAGACCATCAAGGTCGTTACCAGCACCAGTACCATAAAGCTGGGTACCGATGAGGTTTGCGAGGCTGTTCTGAGCTTCCTCGAGCTTCTGAGCAACCAAACGAACAACCTGGTTGTCGCTCGATGCTTGGTTGACAGCCTTCTCGATTTGGCTAACAACAACGCTCTGAACGACTGTAGCAGGTTCCCACTTCAGGTTTTTAACGTTGTCGGTAGCAGCGACACTGAATTGCTCCATGTCGGTAATCGACTTACCAGTCGTGCTGTTTTTAGTTTGTGTAGGGCTTTGCACCTTGGGGCCAGCCCACTTCTTGGTGTTGCTCATCACGCGAGCGGTCAAAACGTTCGAGTTGTTAACAAAGTCAACAACGCGAGGTAGAAACTCGTCCTTTGTGATGTTTTGCACTGTTTCTGAAAACTTCATTGCTTCCATCTCCTTATAGTTGTTACTAATCTGATTTTACGACACTATTTGGCTATAACCGTGGCCATTATTGCCCTAATTGAGCGTAAATGTTCTGTAATTTGAGCTTTGCGGCCTGTGGGCTATCTGTGGTCAGCGGCAGCATGGACTTATAGCCCTGAATATCCTGGTTCGAGAGGGCACCGCTATCGCCTGCTGCACGGGCTAGGGCTACTGCCAGGGCCTGCTGGTTGGCTTCATAGGCTGAGGCCCCTGGGTTGAACATACCGAGTGTAGCGTTATTGAGCAGGTTGTTTAGTACGCCAATAGGCCCTTGAGCACCACCAGCCTGCTTGTACATAGTCTCGATACTAGCCGCTTTCTTGGCTGCGTCAGCCTTCTTTTGGTCGTCTTTGGAGGTTTTACTACTGCTTGCCTTCTGGAGCGCGGCAAGCTGCTTCTGGTTCATTGCGTCCTTCTTGTCGAGCTGCTCGAGCATCGAGGCGTAGAACTGCACAGCCTTCGGGTTGTTGTCTGCAGCTGCTGCCATATATGCCTGCTCAATCTGATCACGATCTTTGCCGGCGAATTTTGATGGCTGCATCAACTGCTGCATAGCCTGGAGCTGCTGGGCTTGTTGTAATTCTTTCTGTTGAGCCTGTGCACCGCCGAGCTGTCCGGAATTTCCGGATGGTTGAGATGTTGCGTCAGCGTTTTGACCGTTCAGCTGGCCGAGAGCGAGAAGGCCCGCACCAGCTAGAGCTGCATTTTTAGCTGTGTTCTTAGCTTTCCCTACAACACCACCCACGAGAGCTTCTGGGTTGTCTGAGGCCAACTGGAGAGCACGCCCACCACGCTGGAGTAATTTGCCAGTGGTAGACGCCAGTGGCTTACCGATAACCTCTTGTGCAACCTGCTGGATCGGGTTGCCAAAATTACCATTACCCATCACTCCACCAGCGAGCGGTGCCATCTTTTTTTGCTTAGCAAGCTGGCCCATGATGACAAACGGAGCTTGCATACTTCGCACGTCTGAATAAGTCACACCGTCGCGTAGCTTCTTAGCTACGTCCTGCAGCATCTTTGGTGGAAGGTTAGCACCTTCTGCCGCCTTAAGAAAATCTGCAATCTTGTCTGCGTCCTTATATACGTCGGCCGATGCCTCGTTAATAGTCTTTTTAAGCTCACCAGTGTAGTCACGGATGATCTTGCGGGCTGCATTAGCCCCCTTGCCAGTCATATCGTAGGCTTTGCCCTCTAATTCCTGGATAGCCTTGTGCATATCGTAAATATCAGCTTCGCCGATAGCTGCTGCACGGTTCTCACCACGCTCTGCTAATCGATCGAGGATCTTACCCTGTGGCTGCTGATCAGCAGACTCGATGATTTTCTTCAACGTCTTCTTCTGAGCAGGCTCAAGAGCAATAGACTCATCGATGGCCTTGAGAGCCTTCGTACTGGCTTCTTTCGGCATTAACACACTAATCTGTGAGTCTTTTAAGGCGTTATTCTGGAATGTAGAGAATAGCCCGTCCTTGCCGGTAGCAATGCCAGCGTAATTCTCGTACTGGTTAGGCTGGATGCCGTACTTCTCTGCATACTTAATAGCATCTGGAGCGCGCTCAAGAACCTTCTTATCTTTCACGGCACCGATAATCTCGTTATTACGCAGGTTAGTACCCACATCCTCAATAGATTGGCCGATGTTGTTAAGCTTTGCCCCTACCGTGTTGTTGTCGGCAAGCTTAGCATTTGTCGCGTTATACATCGTGTCGTTGTCTTTAATAGCCTCGTTCACGATTTTCTTAGGATCAACACCCTCTGCTAACTGCCGGGCACGTGGATCTTGCTCTGGTCGGTTGATGAGTCGCTGGACAATATCATCACTCTCATCATCCACCACATTAGCCAAAGCCGGTGTTGTAGCTTCTACAACGTCATCAGCGACGTTCGCTACCTTCGGAATAGCAGCCTCAACTACGTCGTCAGCAACGCTGGCAGCCTTAGGAACGGCAGCTTCTACCACCTCTGGCGCGGCGCTAGCTACAGCCTTGGCAGCAATATCGTCCGCCTCATTACGCATAAGGTTGTTGAGCACGCCACCGCCAGCTGAACGGGCAATGTCGTCACCATAGTTAGCGGCAAGTCGGGCGACAACATCATCGCCATATTTAGCTGCTCCCTTAGAGAACAATTTGTTTAATACTCCACCAAACATTAGAACATACCCCCTTGTCGTCGTTTATATAGCTCATTTAGTGTGTTAGCTTGCTCGTCTTCATCAGGTACGCCCTGTTGTGGGTTTAGAGCGGCCATAAGCTGAGAACCGCCATACAGAGCGCCGCCTCCGAGAGCTAGCTTGCCTACCGCGCTCTTAGGTATAAGGCTACGCAAACCTTCCTGGTATAGCGCCCGTGAGGGCATTGTCTCTAGCGCAACATTTGGGTCAACACCAGTACCGATAGAGTTGCGGATAAACGCCTTCTCCCCCCTATTCTTAAGGAAGTTGCCTCCAACCTTCATAGCACCCGGTATAGCGCCTCCCATGACGCCACCAAGTAGCGCACCATTCAGCGCATCATCTGTCTCACCTGTACGGATCTTGTCCAGTCCACCCATAGCAGCGCCAGTAGCAGCTGAGCCGGGTATCGTGTACAAAGCTTTATTCACTGCCCCTAGGCCTTCAGCCACCTTGCCAAGCTTAGCTGCCTTAGCTGCCGCGCCGATACCAGGTAGTGCGGTGAGTAATGTCTCACCAGCAGCTGCCAGGTCGCTGCCTACATCGCGATCCTTGTAATTGCCCGTAGCTAGATCGCTTACTGCACCGACTGTTTGAGCAATAGGGTTAAGAAAGGAACCAAGAAGACCGTCACCAAATACATTGTTCTTTTGCTTCTTCTTTTGCTTTTCAAGTTCAGCGTTAGCGTCATTTGCAGCCCCCTTCAATTGTTCACTCTTACTATCTAGAGAAGACATTTGGCTTTTCCAGGCGTCATCGAACCCAGGAGTAGTTTTACGCATATCTGCCAATAACCCAGCATTAGCTGGATCGTTATAGATACCGTTGAGTTGCTCCTTGTAAAAGTCGTTAACCTTCTGGTTGATCTGTTGCTGATCAGCAGCGTCTTGGTATTTAGCCAGCGCTTGATCTTTTGTCTTACCAAATAACCAATCAAACATTTTCTATCTCCCCCACAGTGAACCACCGCCAAATAGCGCAAGCGGCCCCCATTTAGCTACGTTACGGAAACCTTGCGAGAGGTTGTTCCCAATGTCGCCAAAGTAGTTATGGTTGTTAATACGGTTGTGATCAGCTTGCACACGGCCGAGGCGGCTAGCTTCAGCACGGGCTGCGTTTTGAGCGGCTGCAAGTTTCTCCTGCCAGGCACGAGCTGATGCGTTAGAGGCGTCTTGTCGGTCAAGCATGTACTTCTGAAGGCCAAAGTTAGCGGCATTAGCTGCTGCTTGTCGTGCGTTAGCCTGTTGTTCCTTCCATCGCTCAAGAGCCATTCTCTGCTGGTTAAGTTCCCAGTTATCCCGTGCACCGTAGATATTAGCAAGAGCGTTTTCATCCTGCTGGTATTGGCTGTAGGCGCTATTGCGCTGGCCAAGTAATGTGTTCCAGATTCCCTGGAGGATATTTGTAGTGTCCTCTTGTGTCTTGTAGTTGCCGGCCGCAACATTGTTTACCTCATTCATAGCACGGTTCACAAGCTCGTTGTAGTCTGTCGATGCATTTTGGTAGTTAGTGTTGAGGTAGTTCTGCGTGTTCTGCATACTGCCAAGCTGGCCCTGCAACGCACGCTGCCTCTGAGCCTCTGTAAGGCCTGTGCCGCCATACTGCTGTCGGATGCTCTCTGGTAGCTTATTGATGGTGGTATTGATTTGGTTCACTGCATCACGAGCAGTGGTGTAAACACCGCGAGCTTTGTTTATCTCGTCAGTGTTCATGTACTTGTTGCGCGCTTGGTCGTAAATATCGCCATACGTCCGCCTGTTTTGTAGGTGGGCGTCATAGTTAGCCTTCGACTGGTCGGCTTGGGCTTGGTAATTATTAAAAGCCGCTTTGCTGGCGTTTTTTGTACCTTGCGCGTCTGCTATTCTTGCTCCAAAGTCCATATTTAATTCTCCTTTACTCTAATTTAACACTGCTAGGCATAGATAAGCCTGGTGTTACGAGTACTTGCGCTCCAATTCACCGAACGATCCTTTCCCAGCCATGTAATTCTGGACGACGAGCCGTTTATTAGCCTCATCACGCATGTAACGCTCATTGATAGCAGCCTGCTCGTTGATAAGGCGCTGCTGAGTCGTAATACCACGCCACATGTAGCTGTTGTCTATAGCGTTCATACGGGAAATATGAGCCTTCTCCTCTGCCATCTGGCGCTGCTGAAACCTGTATGTATCAATAGCAGATTGGACAGACAAGAGATTACGGTTGGCAACTGTTGTCATCTTGTCCCATGCCTTCACGTTCTGTAGCGAGGTTTGCCAGTCATTGTAGCGTCGTCTGATGCCGTCCCATATAGAGTCATAATGCTTGTTTGCCACGTCTATGGAGCGGCTGAAAGCGTCCTCAACGCGTTTCTGGTACGTATTGTTGGTCGTCATGTATGTAGCCTGGTACCCTGCCATCTGTTGGCTGAGGCCTCGTAGCTGTTGCTGCTTAGCTAGGTCTCGCTGAGCCTGTGTGATAGCTGTACCACCAAACTGCTGTCTAATAGACTCAGGCAGCTTGTCAATCATCGTCTTTGTGCGGTCTACGTTAGCCTTGGAGGCGTCTACATCAGCCTTGAGGTTGCGCAATTCGTCAGATTCCAGGTATTCTTTGCGACGTTTCTCAAATTCATCGCCGAAGTTCGGCATTGTAGACGTTGCGGCGTCGTAGGAAGCCTTTGCCGCGTCCGCTTCACGCTGAGCACGGTGCCATGATTCACGCGTTTGGTCCCTATATCTTGTTGCGTCTGCTAATCGTTGTTGTAAATCCATGTCTACCTCACAAATATGTCTTCATTAGGGTTATATGGGAATATATAAAACGTAAAATCAAACCATGAGCCGCTCAAATCTACCCATGTCTTAGCAAATTGGTGGTATCCACCACCTGGCAAGCGCTCTGAACGGTGTTGTAGCCATGAGCCTAGAGAGCCGCGTACGTATATGTAGGTGTTGTCGGCGAATATCTCAAGCTTTTTAGAGCGTGTGTACATATTACGTAGCCAGATAGAAGGCGATACCGGGTTGTTAGGCAAAGGAAGGACAAAGTCAAACGCCCCATATGATAAAGGGTTCCATAGCGCGCTACCTTCTGTTAGCATAAACGGAATATCATACGTGTAATAGCCGATCCCAGGCGCACCAGGGGTAATAACGTTGTTAAAGTCTACCGTAAAATTCTGATCTGCGTTAAACCATCGGCAGTACATACGGTGTACGATGTGAGCGCGCCCCATACTCATAAAGAATGGTTTGCGTGGCTGCCCATGCGGTATACGTACAAAATCAAAATCTTGAAATTGTGTGATCGGTATACGATCCCAACCGAAGGCATACGTCCAGTTTATCTGAGGGTTATTAGGCTCACTAAATATACGGGTGCTATTGTTGATCACAACACGCCTAGAGACAATCTGAGGCGTCTTATTAGTAACATCTGAGCCAAAGATAGGATACTTGGAGTTGAATATCTCCTCTTTAGTAACAGGGTCGATCACTTTCAACCCATAATCTCTACTACTGTATCCTTGAGCGTTTCTCGTCATATGTATATTGTAGCACTTGACGGCGATACCATTGGTGAGCGGATAATGACAAGAGAGCGGTTAGCGTTAGGGTTTTGGGTGTCATAAGTAAATTTAAAAGCTTTCTCTGCCTCGCTCATCTGTACACGTGGTGTATTACCGGCGTTGGTCACTAGCCCATAGGATGATACCTGCTTTCCCGCTATTGTCTCTGTGTATTCCTGAAAGGCATATGGTGTAACATCTGTCATAGCGAGAGAGCTGGGTAGCCAGTATGTAATAAGCCCTGCCTTGTTGCCAAAATCCTTGTTGTTCTTGATACCTAACACCATCTGCGACTGTAGCCGTACGTCAACACCTACGTCGTTAAAGTCAGAGGTTTCTCCCTTTTTTATAGCGCCGTAGCGTGATGTTTTGATGCCATAGTCGCGTAGAGGTGTGCCGTAATCAAACGATAGAGGTGAGGCGGTGTATGGATACTCCACCTCCTCTGCTATAGGGGTAGGGCTCACAAACACCATATTCAAATCTGAGCGTGACCCGTCTGTACCGTTATAGTAGGGTGGAATAGCGTTTTTGTAGTATATATACTCCCTGTCTGCCGTCCACACACCTGGCTGGTCGTAAAATGTAGGGTTCATAGCCATAACAAATGGTACATAGCCGAGGTTATGCCTCCATCTGAAATAGTAGATTGTAGAAACCCCGGTGTTACGCGCCTCGAGCAATTCACCGCCGTAGTTAGCAGTTTGTAGCCCACCTGGCAGCGGCTGCCTAGCGTCTATACCGAGTGGGGCTAGTATCTTTGCCTGCAATATAGGGAATGACGAGTTAAAGAGTAGCTTGTTGTCTGGTGCTGTCTGTGCGTCAAACCCAGGCATAGCAATCTTTACGCCGTAATCTCTACGCTCTACTCGAGCCATTAGAAAGCTCCTTGTGAATACCCAAACATAGCCACAATGCGGCCTGATCGATCCTCTGCCTTGATGAGCCCACGGAGCTGCGTGTCACCCCGTGTCTCTCCTGTGCGCACCTGGCGTGGTGTAATCTGCTGCTGCTGCGCTATATTCCCCACTACAGTATTCTCTATCTCCTCAAACTTGGTAGTGAGTTTTGTCTCTTTAATCTGAGAAAATGAGGTTTCAAGGCTAGCCGTATTAGGGTTGTAGACTGAGTCTGCCATTACAGTTTCATCTCCTCCCCGAGTGTTCGGGCATTAAGTTGTACAGATACGATCGTGGGAGGCTCTGGCGTGGCGTCTGTGGTCGTCCCATCAAAGCCAAAGGTAATCTCCTTAAATCGTTTGTTTATCTCCATACGGACGCTTACGTCGCCCTCTGTGGCTGTTTTCTTGCCATATACCCATGGCTTGGCGTCAATCTTATACTTAGGAATGATCGTAGCACCTTTAGGTAATGCACGGAACGTTACACCCATACGGAGAGCTTGCTTATCTGCCCACGGCACACCGCCATCATACATGAGTGACTGGTAGCTAAACTTTTTAGCTGGCCTACTGTTATTGTCTACAACAGCTAGATCGTAACGTGTACCGTTCCTTGTTTGTATCTGGTAGCTAAAGTATAACGTGTCTCCAAAGTTCCAACACCCACCAAGCTCATATGTCACGTCAGAGGTATTATAGTTCCCGCTTACCTCTGGCATATTGTACGAGTAGTAGAATGACTCTGGGTAGTTCTTGTCTACTGCACCCCATGAATAGATACCGTGCCTCATCGTATAGAGACTGGTTTTACTTGGGAAGGCAAACAGCATGATGCCGCGTCTCACTGTCATACAGTGCGGATAAATATCAGTCGTGTCTCGTCGCTCTGAGTACTCGCTATGGCTATCATTGAGCGTACGCACTTTGGTGAGCTGTTTAGCCCCTGTGTATGCGTACATAGCACCGTCGATGATCGTGTAAGTAATGTTCTGGTAAGTGAATAGGCTCTTTGGCTCACCCATTGGCGTATCAATCTTAAAGTTCAGCCCGTCTGCAAACCCATCCCAAAAGCCGAGCATCCCCTCTTGGAAGGAGCGACCTGGTACTGTGCTCACCTTCTCGCAACCTAATACGACATACTCGTCGTTACTAGTGAGCGTTGTCACCTCCATGCCGTTCTCTACAATCACACGGTGGCGGTTAAACTCGGTCTCGTCTACCTGTGTTAGTCCAGAAGGAAGCCAGTCGACTAGGTACTGATCGTTGCCAATAAACAGCTTGCTGCCGCCCCAGTTGATGATTGGGTGGCTCTTACGTGTCGTACTGGTAAGCAGCGAGGCGAAGTACTGGAAGTGTAGGCCGTACATCTTATCCTGTTCATATGTTTCTACACGCCAGTTGCCGTCGCTAGCATACATGTGGATATGGTACTCCGTACCGAAGTTAGCGTAGTCACCAACCTTAGTCTCTGGGAAGTCGAAGTAAGTGATTTGTCCCGTCTGTACCTCACTGGCATTTTTAGTAGCGTGAGCAATCTCTTTGTTCTGAGCATCATGCACGACAAGGTGCACTTGCCCACTGCCCTTAGCATGGAATCGCACAGAGATACGCGTCATAGGCGATTGGTCTGGTAGAAAAATGCAGGTATTCTCCTCATTCTCGATAATAGAGGTAGGCAGCCCGTCGCTCTGAGCTTGGCCGTTGATACTACTCCACCGGTTTGTACCGCCACCGATCCACTTGCCGTCACGGTCTTTTACGAGGATCTGAGCTACTGTAGGATACGAACTGGCCTTACCGGTAATAGTATCAATAAAAGATTGATTTGGTGACGTGGCGTTAGTGTACGCGTAGATACGGTCATTCCCAGTAATGTAGATAGCATCCTTTAATCTCCAGTAGGTGAGGTCTCCAAAAGTTCCATCCGTCCAGCCTGGGAGAAAAGCTGCAACCGTAACGTCGTTGTTTACGTCAACCCTGTATAGTGTGCCAAACCTGTCAATCCCCCACCTCACACCGTCTGGGGTTTGCGTCATATTTACAATCAAGCCGCGTATATCCCCGTCGCCTAGATTGCGAGCCCCCGGTAGCACAGAGAGCCGGCTCGGGTTCTTACGCCCGTCCAAACACTCTGAATCACCGTAACTATTCTTGATACCAATCTTACCATCTGTGCCAAAACCGCCATAAAACGACGTTTGGCTGATGATTGTGTCGCCTGTGTTGCCTGCTGCCATTACCAAATACTCCTTACTGGATCAGTGATCCGTTCTCGCCCCATCATGCTACTACCCCCCTGGATAAAGCCAGAGGTTGTTGTCATTCCGTAGACTGTCTTGTACTCTTGCACCATATTATCGAACAGTTGCTTGTACATATTGGCGCTGTCTAGGTCTTTACGCATCAAAAAGTATTGCTGCGCGGCATAATATACGGGCGCTTGGTGGTATTCTTCGGGGAATTGTGGGCATTGACCTATTTTGACGCGTGTCGTCGCTGTGAGGCCCTGATATGGCGTCTCAAGGCGTATCTCGCGGGCGTTTACAACCTTAGCTACCTTGTACCAGTTGCCATCACTGCCGTCTGTGACCTGTAGCCACCCGTTATTCTCCATACTGCGCACAAAACTGTCCTGTGCTGCCGTAACTCGTGGGCTATTCTCTGTCAGAGACACGTTAGCCTCCCTATCTGCCAGCCCTAGGTCCTGCATACGAGGTTCAAACGTCACAATCATGCCATTTGGCACGTCATCTGATGGCGTTGGGTACAATTCCATCTCTGTACCGTTCTTGATAATGTAACATTCAGGTTTGCCGGTAGATTGTCCGCCCGTGAGTTTATGCCAATCCTCAATATTGTGCACGAGACTAATAGGATAGTAGCTGTCACCATCCTTAATACGTACGTCTACAACACGTACCATATCCCTTGGGAAGCGATACAGTGATTTACCCTGGATAAGGTTAGTCTCACGCTCCTGGCGCACCCAGTACCGTCTCACAGCGTTTTGAAATAGCTTGATCCCGGTGTTAATATCCGAGACAGCCTTGCGTACCTCTTGTATATTGTCCTCATCGACGTTAATGAGGCTAATTACGTCCTGTTTTAGTTGCGAAAATGTCAGCATGTCTTATTCTCCTTTACTCTAATCATACACTACACGCCGCCACTCTTGCTCATCTCTAGTAGTAGATACCGGTTTTCGCCATTGTGAGGCGTCCTCGCGCCGTCTGTCGCGCCAAACCTGGTCATTGCTACGAACATACTCGTATTGTCTCCAAGCGCCTGTAGCCTCGCTGGAGACGGGTAACTTGCGCCACTCCTGCTCTATACGCTGTTGTGGTGTTGACCACACGTCAGGGTTGATCTGCACGCGTTTAAAGCGGACAGATGGCATCGTAGAGTGTATGCGAGCCGTAACAGGGTCTACATAGAAGGTGTACCGCTCAACGTCCTTAAACACGATAGTAGGTTGCGGCACTTCTACGCGAACTATAGACTGATCGCCTATGATGGCATGCTTTGAGCTGAAAGTAATAGATGGAAGATTAGTAGTAATTCTAGCTGTTGTTGTAGATCCAACAACTCTCGTATTGGGCGGTGACTTATAATTCAGCGTCGGCTGGCTTATTTTAACTCTCGCTACCTCTGTTGAGGGCAAAATATAAAGTTTACCCGGCTCTTTGTATATAACCTTTTCAATATCTATTGCGACCCACGGGAACCCTTTATTCCCTCTAATAAAATACTCGTGAGACAATCTCGGTGAGCTAGATGTTATTCTAACTGTTGTTGTTTCGCCTACAATATCGTAGTTAGTGTTTTTCTTTTTTGGCATTTGGATGAGGCCAATCGGTCGTAAACCAAGCGCACCCCAATAGCCAAGCTCCGGCTCCGGCTTTGGGTTTACATATGTATCAACGTATTCACCGGGTTTTGGCGCTGGCCTCTCGTCTGTCGAGGCTGCTACATAATTATATGTAACAGTACCGCCGCTAAAGTGGGCGATACCAGATATACCATTACTATCAGTTGGCCATTTAGTGTCGTTTATAACTATCTGCCATGCCGGCTCTACATACCCATCACGCCAAAACTTAGCTCGGATAGTTGACCCTTTTACGCTAAACCTGTACCAATTCCACTCTGTTGGATACGGGACATGAACAGCTTGGTTAAAATCATTTTTAGAGTCGTCGACCTTCATATACATACCGCCAGCTTGAGCCTTCCATAGAGCTAGTACGTATCCACAGTCCTCTCCTCCGGCTTTATTGCCCCGTATAATAAGTAGCCCCTGCTTTCCTATAAGAGTATCTATTTTAGCCTTTACAAGCAGCTCTACGTCGCTCTGCCCTCTTATCTCCTCAAGAGATGCATAGTGTGTTGAGAATTTAGACGAATATGCTTCTAGCCCGTCCCTGCCTGGTAACAGATAGTCGTTGTCGGGCCAACCCTCTTTTTTAAATACTGTAGGCAAGTCTACTTGATTTATCGATACGAGCATAACTTACCCCGCTACAATTTCAAAATTCATAGCGACGTAGCTTGGCCTCCACTCTAGTGGCACGTTTTTCGATGAATCGTTTGCCGTTCTTGTCGTAGCGTGTACATGAAAGCCGAACGCCACTCCTTCATTTACAGCCTTGTGAACCGGCCCAGATGGCGATATAACGTCGCTCATCCATGTATTAGTTTGGTAATTTTGTGGAGATAGCCGTATAGTGTTACTCCCGCCCTGTGTCCCTACACTATCAAAGCCCCCTGCAATCAGTGGGAACTTACTACGAAGGTCAGCTAGTGTGAATGTATCTCCTGAGATAGTGCCGTACCGTGCGTTATTCCTAATGTGCTCATATAGTAGCGGGTAGTCCCACTTGCTATATCCGCCCTGGCCATTTAGCAGTAACCTGCCAGGCATAGGAACTGAATTAAGTGTCATTACAATATCACCGACATGTAGAAGGTTTTCGTAGTAGACACCTTGATACACCATAGCGCCCTTTTTGTGTGATTTAGCCACAATCCCACGCTGTCCGCGGCTCACAGTTAGTGTCTTACCATTGCGCGCCCTAACGACCATAATCTCTGAATTAAGGGCAGTCGGCACTTCGTCCGCCGGTGAGACGGTTATGTAAAATGGGGCACTAGAAAAATACTGGTTATATACAACATCTATGTCGATAGTGTTATTCTCATCTGTGATAGCTGTGGCCAGAAGGCCAATTGTCATGTTGTTTGCCATATAACCTCCTAAAAGTCTGATCTAAAGAAATTGTTGTTATTATGTTCGTCTAGAGTTGGCCCCATGGCTGGTGGTTGCGGTTTATTTTCTATTGGGCTATTAGGCTTCTCCTCGTCTTTTGACTCATCATGGTTGTATGCGCCGAGGCCTTCATAGTCTTTATCCTCTACTGCAACAATATTAGCTTTGCCTATATCGTAACGTCGTATAATCCTCTTGGCCCCTTTGATCGTGTATAGCGCTCGCAAGCTATCACTATCAACCCTTTCAATACCAGATGCATCTGGTAGTTCTTTAACGCCACTCCATGTATCTATAGTCCCGCGTACAGCGTAAAGTGTACCCCGTGACTGCCTACCAGGCTTCTGCACAAACGTACTAAGAATATCACATATATCACGGAAGTATTTACCTCTAGATGCTACTAAAAACTCGCTGTCGACCCAGAACCTATTTTGATCATCAAGATCAAACCATGCTACTTCCCTACCATACATCTCATGGATATGACATTGTTTAAAATCAAACCATACGCGAAAACCCATATCTTCCGCTATATCTACAAGTTTACGCAATCTTTCTGTCTCTGCCTCTCGCGCCATACTACGCTACCTCCGCCTTAAGTTTTATGCCGGATATATCAGCTTTACCATTTTGTGCAACAGCTTGGCTCGAAACGTCCACCATCATAATAAGTTCGCTGCTAGCCACCCTGACAAAAGCAACAGCTGTAACGGTGCCACTTTTGTCTATAGGAATGTCGGATACATTAGGTATAGCAACCTCCTTAATCCCACTAGATGGGAATAAAACACTTCCCATTGAGTACGCTTTGCCCCCTAATTTATTTGTTTGAGCATCGCCATATGTAAAAACCTGGTCAGAAGAAAGCAGCCAAACCTGGTCAGCTGTCTTTACCTTATTGAGCAGCGCGTTCCAAGCATCATTGTTGATCCATTTTGTCATAGTATTTCTCCGTTTAGTTCTACCTATCATTATACACGCCAATAATAAAAACCAGCCACGCCAAGATAGCTTGGTAGGCTGGCTCTGCACCTCTATAATAACACAACACCCCTGGCTTTTGACCAAGGGTGCTATGCATAACCACAGTAAATTAATTAATTATACTTGTACAGTCGCTTTCACGGCGTCCGGACTCCGGATCACGCTGCATAAAGCATTATACTCCTACTAGATCAAATAGGCAACAGTAATTCATCAAATTCCCCAACAGTATTTACACCAGAGAACCCAACAAACTCTTTAGATAGCAAAACAGGCTGCGCGCTTACGATCTTGTATTCTGTAAAGTAGACTTTGCCAGTCGGAGCGGTAATATAAGCATCTCCATCCTTCTCAAACGTGACCACTGTTGTCTGCCCGTTCTTAGTAACAGACATACGATTAATATACAGCCCACGACTCGCCCCTCGTGGTATGTACCGTGGCTTTATTACTTTTTGAAAATCCTCTGGTGGCGTAACGGTTATCTCGCCGTTTCTCCACTCGATCATTAAGCTATCTTGCATACGCTAATATTATAACCCCCAGGATACCTAGGGGTCAATAATACAACAGCTAGCTATGAGCTATTTCGTTGCGCCAGCTTTAGCTGCCACAGTTACAAGACCGGCCGCCTGGAGGCCGAAGGCGATACCATCGTAGACAGTCTTGTCAGTAAAGACAAAGTGCCCAGTCACAAAGTAGTAGCCAATGCCTGCTGCGATAGCGAGAAACACCTTAGCGATGCCACCCCACTCCTTTTTGTTGAACATGTCGAACAGTTTTACAATTGCTGGTACGATAAGAACGTTTAGTACTTCCATTTTACTTCTCCTTTATTTTTTAAACAAACCTGTGATAGCGTCTAGGATCGCCTGCAAGATGCGTCGAATATCTCCAAGGATAGTTGTGGTGTCCTCTGCCTTTGGCGCTTCCTGAGGTGTCTCTGCGGCCCTCTCCTGTGGTTTCTCTGGCTCTGTCGGTGGCTCTGGGTCTACATGATGAATTTCGGGTGTTGGTGCGTTCTTGATGCGCTGCAACTCCTTGTACTCATCACTACGACGTAGGTCATCCTCTACCATGCCCCAGTTCCAGCCATTGCGGATCTGATTGCGGTAGTGCTCAATGCCGCCTTCATCTGCATCACGCTCGAGAATATCCTTGTAGAGGCGCTGAATCTCATTAGTTTCACTGTCGTAGGCTGCTCGTAGCTCATTATTGCGTGTGTTACGTCGTTCTGCCACAGCCTTACCTTCTGCGCTGTTAGCCAAGTCCTCACGGATCTGATCCCAGTTCCAACCCTTGTCGATCTGAGACAGGTAGTGGCCAATAGCGTTTTCGTCTACGTTGCGGTCAAGAATCTGCTGATACAAGCCATTCAAATAGTTAATCTCATCAGTCCGATCACGCTGCACAACCTGGCCAGCCTTCTCACGAGCCATGCGGTCGATACGGCCTAGGTCATAGTTGCCAGGGCAGCTGGTGCTCGTCCACGAGTTATGTGGCCGGAGTGGTAGGTCACCATAAGTCTTGCGCAGCTCTGATACCAGTTCAGCAATAACGTCATAGTCCTCATCACGGCACCGTGGATCACACTCAATACCAATGCTTGTCTGGTTACCTACCCAGTTACCTGCGTGCCAAGCGATGTTGGCGGGGTCTACAATGCAGGCTACGCGCCGGTCTGTGCCCGTAACAACATAGTGAGCGCTTACCTGCGCTGCTGGGTTGCACAGCCATGCTGTGACACCCTCAAATGTAGGGTTCTGGTTAGGATCACCCCACCAGTGGATTGTGATACTGCTGATGTTATTGCCTTGCCGGCCAGCAGTATAGTTTGGCGAGTCATACTGCGTAATGTAGTTGTACGCCATTTATACCTCCTTAAATATTAATACAGTTACTGTCACCAGCGATCTTGTATAGCCTACGGTACGCAGCGTTAGCTTCACTCTCGTACTTCCATGCTACCCATGATGTTTGGTTACCTGTGTTGTCCTTGATGTTGACGCATGATAGCTGTGGAGACGCGCCGTCTTTACCATCCTTCCCGTCTTTGCCGTCAACACCATTGATGCCATTCGCTCCTGCCGCTCCTGTAGCCCCTGTGGCACCCGTAGCGCCTTTGTCACCCCTGCACAACCCTGCCGCACAGTATTTAGCCACAGCGGTCGCTATCTGCTCGTCTGAGGCGTTTTTGCCGTTCATACCATTACATATACCACTTGAGCAATAAGCAGCAACAGCGCTCATTACCTGGGCGCTTGTGGGGTTATCTGAGCATTTGTTGGTGAGACAGTACGTCTTGATGGCTAATGCTATCTCTGAGTTGGTTGGTGTCTTACCATCCGCCCCATCTTTACCATTCGAGCCTACGATAGAGCCCACATTGCGGGCTTCTCCGTCTGAATATGTGAGCACTAGGTTGCCATCCTTGTCTATCTGGGCGTTTGTAATGTTCGTAACGGGCTTTTCTACCTTCGTACCGCCTGCAATAGTGACAGTTTGGCCTGGTTTGAGTGTAAATACCTTGTAAATGGTATAGCCACTGAATATAAGGCTCAAAATCATCATGATTGATAGAATTTTTAGTAGTGTTTCTCTTTTAAACCATCGAATGACACGATTCTTTCTCATCGTAGCAACCCTCCCCTGCTATTGGACAGCAATGCGATGACAATTGGCACAAATGAGGTGATAACTGCGCCCACAACGAGGCGAAACAGCCATTTATTACGGTCTTTAGCCTCTGCTGAGTCAGTTTCAAGGTCTTTTAGCCGTGATTCTATGTCTTTTTTGTATATTTCTAACGCGTATATAGGCACAAAGTCCTTTTCTTTGCGTAATTCATGCTTGGTGATGGCGTCATCTATAATTTCCTTGACCTGCCATTTGTTTAGCGGTTTGTCATCCATACAGTTTTGTCTCTTTCAAGCGGAAACCCGCCCAGTTATTCTCCTTCTTTAGAGATTATACCTCGGGCGGGCTACAGATAGGCCTGCTATTTACTCGCTAAAGCCTAGATCCTCGTCTTTGCTCTCCGCTTTAGCTTGTCGACCACGTCGTGCTGGCTTCTCCTCGGCTGCTGGAGCTGTGTCTTTGACACCAGTCGTGTACTGAGCTGGGCCACGGTACGCTTCATCAAGCCACTTACTGCGTGCCTGAACGTCTGCGAGCATACGAGCGCCGTCAGAGCTGCTGTACTGGGCGTATTCCTTCCACATATGCTCGAGAGCCATGTAACCAAGCCATCCTGGTACTACCTTCTCCTCGCCAGCGTGGATTAAGAAGGCGCGTTGCTTACCACGGATAGTGGTGTTGGTGTACTCGTTAGGTTGAATATGCTCCTCGTCATCAATGTGCATGTATGCAAACCCTGATGGATACGGGGCGTTGTTCTTAATAACCACCATATCGTTTGGCTTGAACATCGCGTACACAATGTCACGGAACGTATCACCGTCCACAGCCTGAGTTGTTACAGCGTTGCCAAGGATTTGATCCTCGGTTAGCCCTTTATTGATTTGATCCAGATTCATCTATTTTCTCCTTTCATCTTATAGTTGATCTGCATAGTAATCTGCAATGTCAGTTAGACTGACGTTTTTACCAAAAACCTTATGGTTGTACTCTGGGCGATTGGCTGATGTTGTTTTATTTGCTACACGGCTAGCGGTCTTCTCCCGTGACTTGTCCTGGCTAGAGCGTCGCTTGTTGTCCTCTGTCTCAAACTCTTTTGGGTTCTTAGCTTTGTAGATGAGGCCAGCTGTGTACGAGCTAATGTTCTCACCCTTGTGCTTGCGGTTGTACTCATCACGAAAGTCGAGGATCTTGTTCACCAGCTGCACACTAGGATCAGTGTTAAATTCCTCTGTGCCTGGCTTAGCCTTGATCCTTGGCACGATACCGTCGTCCTGGAGGCGATCCACGTCAGCAATAATAGCATCAAGCTCTGCCTTCTCCTTCTCTGCCTTGGTTGTCTGCTCACGATCAGAGGTGATCTTATTCATGAGCTTCTCTGCCTTAGAGCTTTGGGCGCTCATAGCACTGTAGAACTGTGCTTCTGCCTTCTTGTTGGCAAACTCAAAGTCGTCTGGCAACTGTGTAGGCAGCTTGATAGACAGCTCCTCGCCGTCCTTTCCCTTCACAGTGATGTAGTCGAGGCTGTTGTAGATAAACTTCTCCTCTGGTGATGACTTGTTCCAAAGCTTCTCGTCAATCTCATCTGGGCGCTCCTCCCATGGCTGAGGCTTGTCATCCTTCTTAGGCTCTTCCTTTTTGTCTTCTGCCACCTTAAGGCCACGACGTTCAAGCTCCTTTAGAAACTCCTCGTCAGAGAGCCCTTGTGCTTTCGGCTCTTCCTCTGATTCTCCAGATTCTTCTTTGTCTGATTCATCCTCTGGAGTCTCTTCCGACTCGTCGTCTTGCGCTTCGGTAGTGTCTTCATCCTCACCGTTCTTTTCATCCTCTGTGGTAGGGTTATCTTGTTGTTCCTTTACCTCGTCAGTTGTCTCCTTGTCGTCTTGGTCTTGGGCTTCTGCCTTCTCAACCAGTGCGTCAAAGTCCATCTCTGATAGGTCTGTGTTAGATGATGCCAATGTAAACACCTCCATTATGTTTGATATATACCTAGATTATATCTAAATGGAGGTGATTATGTCTATAGCCCGAGGCCTGAGAGGATACCGCTTGTGCCTTGATCCTGCACACCGCCTAGATCGCCTACAGGCTGTGCTGGCTGATCAGGAATAGGTTGGCCCTCTACTGGCGGCTGCTGGCCTTGCAACAGCTCTGGCGGGATCTGAGATGGGTCTGCGGGCATTTCTGGCTGAGGCTGTGGAATTTCTGGGCTTGTAGGCATGCTTGGGTCTACGAGTAACCCTTGGTCGCTAGCTTCCTGGAGCTTCTCACGCTGGCTGAGGCTGAGCACCTCTTGATCGATGTGAGCCAGGAGCTTCTGCTGCAACTTCGGGTTAGCCATCAGGAACTTATCAGTCTGGAGCTGCTTATTGTGGGCTAGGATGTGCTCTGGTGTCACGTCATCACGTGGCTTGGCGTCAAAGCCATTCATGATGACTGCAAAGTCAATATATGCTTCCTCGTCCTGCACCTCACTGCGCACCTCATCAACGAGCATGTTCGGGTCTGTCTTGAACTTGACCAGGCTCTCGTAACGCTCGCTAGAGTCCTTAAGGCCAAGATCCTTGAACAGGTTGTATGGATCAATAACACCAAGCTCTGCTAACTTGACTGCGATGTTCTCACGACGGCTCTTGTCCATACTTACGGTACTGCCTGGTGACACAGCGATCACAGCGTTGTCTGGGATAGTCTCACGAGATAGCTCGACGTGGATAAAGTTACCATCAGTGTCACGGCCAGAGATTTTGTGGTTCTTGCTGTAGTACACCTTCATCATCTGAACAAGCAGCTTAAAGTAGCGATCAAGCATGTTGTCAATCTCACGCACAATCTCATCCTGGCGACCTGATGCTTGGCTCTGCATCATCTGAGCTTCACCGAGTGTACCAACGTCACGCTTCGAGTCGTCACCACGGAACTGAGAAGGCGTGCCAAGGATGTTGTGGATGCTGTTCTTAATATCCTCTTTGTCTTGTAGGACGTAGTTCGGTAGCAAGTGGGCTGGAATTTCACCATAGGCGTTGCTGAGAGGCTCATCCTCACGAATATCAAGCACAACAGACTGGTTAGGCTTGCCTGTGAGCTTCTTGGCGTCGTCCTCTGAGATAGCACCAGAACGGAACACTTTAATGCTGTTAGCTGTGTCTGCGTTGTCGATGATCTGGCGACCACGGCGGTTGAGGATATTCTGGAGAGGAATAGCCTGCTCGATAGGCGATGTTTGGTCAATCATGTGGCTACCGTCGTTCAGGTAGTTACAGAAGGCGTACGGCTTGGTTGGCTTGTCTGTGTAGTTACAGATAGCAACACCCTTATTGTCGTACTCGTACATGGGGCTAAGCTTCTTGTCGAGGATGAGGTTATTGAAGTACCAGGCGACACATTCACGAGGCTCACCGGTGGTAGTGTCCGTGAACCAAATCTCGTTGTAGGCTACAACAGTGCTAAGGAGCTTCTGAGTCTTACGCACAAAGCCAAGCTCATTCATAATCTCCTTCTCTTTCTCTGGGAACTTGGACATGAGAATGTCTACAGTGTCCTCACATACCTCACAGATAAAGCGTGGCTCCTCGTCTAGTTCTGCGTTACGGTCGAGAATAACCTTCTCTGGGTTGAGTGCCTTAGCTTCAATCTCTTTACTGAATGGGTTGTACATGAGCTTAATCACGCCAACACGCTTCAGAGCGAGGTTCTTGGCTGCTACCTTGATCTTGCGTGAGAGACGTACCTTTTGGCTGTGTAGGTCTACAGCGCTTTCTAGACGTGTAGCGAGCGTCTTACTGGCTGGAGAGTCGTCACCCGGAGTAATCTCACACCCTGGGTCACGAGATGAGACATAGGCTATAACGGCTTGAATACCAACGAATAGCTGGTTGTCACGATAGTCTGCCTGGTGGTAGTAAAGCCTGTCGCTGTCCTGCTTGCCGAGGTAGTACCGTTCGTTCTGTGCTCGTACATTGCGTAGGTTGAAGCCACTCTTGCTATTCCAGTAGGCTTCTGAGTCGTTTACCCAATACTTGAAACGCCGTACAAGCGTGGCGTCATCTACTTCATCGATAGATAGAGCGTCACGCTCATCAATCACGCCCGTGCCTGTTGTTATGTCGTCTACCCTAGGGTCTTTAAATACTTTGTCTTGATCATGCATGCTATGTCTCCTGTTTGTCTCTATCATACAGCAAATAGAGTGAGAGAGACTAGCCTTTATGCGAGCTTATCTGTCTCTACCGCTGATGCAATATCGATTCCAATGTCTTTCGCCTCGACTCTACCGCCTGGTGCCATGGTGAATGACTGCTTTGTGAGCTTGTGGATTCTCTTTGCCTCGTTCACTAGGAATCCGTACTCACGGTTAGCTGTCATGAGCGTGTACATGAGAGAGTCTAGGGCGTGGTCTACATTGTTAGGATCAAGCTCCTCACCGCCAGACTCCTTAGCGTAAATGATGGTTGGCAGCGTGTCTATGAGGTATGAGCAATACTTGCTGAATATGAGACCAGGCTTACCGTCTGATTTATTAGCGAAAGCGCTGTGGATCATCTGCACTGCTGCTTGCTTCCTATCCTTCATGAGCTTATCAGCCCGTACAATGCGTGGCCGCTTCTCATCTGGTGCTAGACGGGCAAATGTATCATTGAGCACCTTAGCGATCGTCTCAGAGCCTCCTAGGTGGCTGTAGGCGTCATGTGGTAATGCTATCAGGTCTACTGGGTCCTTTAGGTACATTTCTACAATCCTCTCGCACCACCACTCTTTAGGCTTGTGGTTGCCATGCAGCTCACGGTAAATGAATGCCCTGTTCTCTTTCTCTGTGATGTTGTCAAACATAGCCCAAAGTAGCACACACTCATCGTTATAGCCCCAGTCCATGCCCATGACACGGTAATTGCTGTCAAAGGCTTCTTTGGTAACACCCCACTCACTGAACTTAGTGTACGTATGCTTACTCTGCCGAAATTCCTCGAACACAGCGCCAAACTGAATATCCCAATCACCGAAACGCCAGGCACGGTATAATTCTGGGTCTGAGTCCTGGAGAGAGTCGAGGTATTTCACGTAGTCTGGGTCGTTCTCGAGCAGGAACGGGTTGGAGTCAATGGTAGCTGGTATGTAGGCTCGCCAGATGCCTGTACGCTTATCTATGACGATCTGCCAGTGCGTGACCTGCTTCTTACCGTATATGTCTACCCAGGGGTACTCCATCTTAAGCACTTCCGCCCTATCTGGGTCTGGTGCTACGAAACGCTTCTTTACCCAGCCCATGCCTGCGCCACCTGGGTTGGTAGTAGCAAACACCTGAGGATATAGATCTTTGTACTTGCTACGAGCTGAGCTGATGAGCTTCTCATAGCGTCCCTCGTCTGGTATCTGAGTTAGCTCCTCAATATTGATACGGCAATACTCATGCCCCTGGTACTTTGTGTAGGCTTCAGCGTCGTGGAGGTGCCCTCCAATGACACGGCCGCAGCCTTTCGCAGAGAGCACCATAGGGTTACGACGTAGCTTAGCGCCAAACGGCTGCAAGGCTGCTACAGCACGCTCCTCAAAGTCTGCTAGGTCTCCTGCGTCTTTACGAATGACGAGCTGGCGTGCTCTGGTATCGCCAAAGCGATCACCTATAGTAGCGATAGATACGTCTGTCTTGCCTCCACCACGTGAACCACCGAATAATATCTCACGAAACCTCTTATCTCGTGATAGTGCTATTGCGAGCTGCTGAGGGCCTGGCAATGGTAACCAGTAACCCTTCTCTCGCAGCTCATCATACGTTGCTTTGTTTAGAACGGGCCAATGCGACTTGCTCATCGATCCAATCCGTTGGTAGTGTTGGTATGATAAATCCTCTCATGATAGTTTTCATATCATCGCTAGCGTCAATTCCAATCTCTTGCTTGGCTTTGCCTTCTGTACGGTCTGCTACTTCTTTAGCTTCGGCTAGGCCTTCTGAATCGCCCTTGTAGGCACGTTTAACACGCACGAGAGCCGTCTTTTGGAATGGAGTAAGCTCATCACCTTTTTTCTCAAACTCCTCTAGCTCCTTGAGCGTCATGCGTCCTAGCTTGTTATACCAGTATGAGATGCTAGTGTCTTTTGACCAGCGACCAGTAGATCTGTGTTCGGGATGATCACCTAACCCACCCTTACCGGTAGGGTTCCTGAGGTGTGGTGGAGTTGGCTCCTTCTTTACCCCTGATGCTTGCTTGGAAGGTTTTCTTGGCATACCAACATTATAGTCGTTTCCCTTATGAATAACAAGAGGAGAGGCCTCGCAAACCTCTCCTAGTGTGTGTTTGTAGTGTTTGTGTCTATCTCTGTTGTACTACCCATAGCACCATAGCTATAGTAAAGATCCATACAAATAGTTTAAATAGGTTATGGGCTATGTTGGTATCGTTACTCTCTGTCTCTTCTTGACTGATTATTCTATAGTCGTATACTGTTTCTTTATCCTTTAGCAGATTAGTGATAGCCGTACCCTTGTCTGATGCTGCAGTGGTATAGATGCTCCATTTATCACTAGGGTTGCGCTTATAGAGTAGATAGTAGTGGTACATTAGGTTATCTCTCCTTATCTAGCGTGAGAGTGCCTTATCCATGAGGCGTATGTCTTTTACTGATAGTTCATACTTTTGGTCTGGGTCTAATTTTAGTTTTAGCAGGTAGATTGCCTCATCTTCATTGTTTGCTTTTACGATACGAGATAGAGTATCGGCTATACCTTTCTTACGGTAGATGATCATGTATGGTTTCATTTTAGTCCTCCTCCCCCACACGCTCTACGTTAATGATACGGTAGCTATATGGCTTGCAGCGATTACGCTCGAGGTTACGGAGTGCGACACGAGCGTTTTCTGCTACTGTATTGTATTCTTCCTTTTGGCTTCGGCTGAGTCGCTTGTACTCGATTGTGTATAGATACATTGCTAGTTCTCCTTTTCTCTTTTGGTTAGTGGTTCGTATGCTCGCTTGAGTTGCTTGCTATCCATTGCTAGCTCGATATTGCTGAGGGCTTTGTCCAGGTACTCTGTAGCGTTATCGATGTAATATTTGTCGTCTACAAACTCTCGGAGGAGTTGGATGCGGTACTTCATGTCCTTCAGCTCCCAGGACTCCTGGTAGAGTTTCTTTCTTACTTTCCAGTTCTGCATTGTCTCTCCTAGAAATTCTTGTACTCAACTACTGATACGTCCGATGAGCCGTTGCTAAGCTCTGTGACGCGGAGTAGGCTTACTTTCATAAACTCATCTTGGTCTGCTGCTTCGACTGCGTAACCAAACTCGTCGAGAGCTTCATCCTTTGTGCTAATATCAGATGACTCTTGGTTGTTTTGGTACTCGTACTCGCTGATGAGTGGATTCCATACGTATACCTCTCCGAGCCGTGTGGTGGCTTCAATGGTGTAGTGTGTGTAGATTGACATTATGGCTTCTCCTCTTTGCCTTATGTTTATGTTTGTATTGTACATCGAGTGGGCGGGGGATGCAATAGATTTTAGCTATTTTATTAAGTAGAATTTACAACAAGACTAGATAAAGTTAAACCCCACCGAGGAGATGGTGGGGTATTACATGGAACACAGTTACCGAGACAGCACGTTTCGTGCTATTGTTGAGGGTTGTCTCGTGGTCTTGCCGGGTAACTAAAGATGATAAGCGTTCCATGGTAAGAAAGGTATTGTGTGTCTGTGCCTAACCACGTAACAAGGAGGAACCAGGCACAGATACTATGGTTGTAGTTAGAAAGATTCTACACCACTGCTACAAGATGTGCTATGGAAGCGTTACCTCCATCTACCATTCATTATACTCTTTTCGGATTTTGTTTGCAATTTCTTTGCAGCTCATTTTGCCTGATTTTACGTTGTCAAAGTCACGCTGTAGCATGGTGAGTTTATTTTCGCCTACCTCCTCTAGAAACTCTGTAACGCGTCCTTCGATATTGCAAATGTCTCCGTATAGGCGTATGTCTTTCTCTATTCGCTCTAGGATAACTTGAGTCGCTGGGTTCTTAGGGAGGTGGCACTTGATGCCTGCCATGACAAACTGTAGTGCCTCTTCTGATTCTCGCAGGTCTTGTTTAGTTTTCTGTGTCTTGTATATCATTATAGTACTCCTCTTTGATTTGTTCTTTTAGACGACATAGTTCGTTTGAAACGTTCGTGATCTTAGTTGATAACTCTCTGAGCCATTCTTTCGTATCTGAACTGAGGTAGGTAAGTTCCATCATCTGGTATACTTGCATTGAGATAGATAACAAATCTAGAGAGTGGCTAAACACGTTCTTGTCTATTGATGCGATAGATCGCTCATCCTGCTTAAAGAAACGAACTGTGTCAAAGCCGCTAGTGTCACGCCATACGCCGTCTTTATCCTTTTCTGATACGTGCACTCGCAGATAATCGTCTGCATTAGCTTCGCGTAAAGACATGTTAAATTCTTTGATAGCTTCGTTTTTTGTGTGTATATCTGCTGTCGGCATTGGGTTATCTGTAAACACACTTGTCACTGGCTCCCAGGTCTGTGTTTTGCCGTTTCTTTTTGCTGCTACGATTCTATACACTCTCTGTATTCTCCTTCTCTTCTAAAATCAACTGAATAATTCGTTCTCGTGCGTTGTAAACCATAATGTCCTCAATTACCTTTGTATCGCTTTGTAAATATTGGTCTGTAATGTCTGCTAACATACTAAACCCCCGTTGCTAGATACACTAACCCTGATAGAGCTAGATATACCGAATATAGCAAGCTAAGGAATAGTACAGATAGGAATACTGTAGTGATAAAGTCCATCCATAGTTTTCGTAATACGCTAGCTTGTCGATACTCATAGGTTTCGTGTAGCCCTTCGATTGCTGTAGTGAACATTGCTATTCTCCTCTTTCTGCCCACCATTATTGTTGATTGTGTTCGTGTGTTTATTTTACTGTGCTCATCAACCAGCGCTGCCACAGAGCTTTCATGTTGCGTGCCCAGCTATTCTTGATGCGGAATGCGTACCAGTCGTGGTGCATCTGCTCGATCATGCCTTCGTTCTCCATCTGCTCGAGCTTGTATGTTACGTTGTCCATTGTTGTGTTCCTTCCTTTCCTTTGGTTATGTTTCTACTATACACCCCGTTGCTTACGATTGCAATACTTTTTTTACGACTTTTTCGAGTCTTTTTTACAACGTTTAGATGAGGGCCTACTGGTATCCATTTGTTGTCTTGCCAGAGGTATAGGGTTAGATCTTTTTTATGACAATACATTGTGCGAAGTAAGCTTGGATTTGCTTGAATGGCTAACGATACAACTCTCGCGCCAAGACATTGCTCAGCGCGAGATAGAGGGCTATTCTTCATATTCTAGTGCTCCTATAGACTCAAGGTCTTCATCTGGCGTATGTGGCTTCTGTCGCACTTTTGTTTCTGCGTATATGTCTTTATCGTCTGGGTTGTCTAGGGATACCTCGCCACTAGTGATGCCCGTTACTGGTGGTAGGTTATCCATTAAGCCTCGCTCCTCATGTAATTATCGATGAACTGCTGACGAGCTTCTTTGTCGCCCATAAGCTTAAAGTCGTGACCGCAGTGTTCTCGCCAGGCTCGAGCTGCTTCAGCTTCTGGGCCCGTGCTGCGATTATTTTTCTGGTCACCCATGGATAGGCGTTGCTCTGGAGGGATCGCATTATCATCCTTGATCATTTTCATGTGCTGTACAGCACCCTTAGCAAACATCTCAGTTGTGCCATCTGCCATCTTTACTGGCATAAGGTTGAAAAACTCAACCATACGTTTCACCTCTTGTTGGGTATTGCCCTCAATGGTATGTACCGTTCCATCATAGGTGGTGATTTGATATTTTGTCATAAAGCATTTCCTCCTCTCTTGCTTATGATTCTATTGTAAGGCTGCTAGCCGTAAAAGTCAATGTTGTCGTAGTTAATTTTACGAGCATTCTCGCGTTGCTGCCTTTGAATAAGTTGCTCAATCTTAGCTGCCTTCATCGCAAGGTCATGTGCGGAATCAATGTTTGGTTTATATTCATACTCCCATTTGGGGAAGACGAGCCGCATAAAATCAAAGTAGTTTACCGTTGACTCAATTCCTCTAGTTCTTACTACTTCTTTAACCCAGCTACGCGCCTGATTATGGTTTGCAATACTTACCCCAAGAGCCTTTGCCGCGTCATAAAAAGCTTTTTCGGCAGGATTGTAATTCTTTCTCGTACTCGTCATTGGTGTAGCGAGTGAACCATATGGGTTATTGTGTTGTGCCGGCGCGTTATTTGATACTGTCACTACCTCTGTTGAGGTGTTATTAGGCTGCGTATTAGCCTCGATTTGTTTGGCGGGAGATTGCTCTGGTTGTTTCTCTGCTTCGGTTGTGGCGTCTGATTCAGCAATAACCTCTAGCTTGAGCTTATAGTACAGATTCTCGTCAATAACGTTGCCGCGTCGGTCGTAGTTGTCGGCCTCAATATTCTTTGTCTGCAGAGCGCATTGCTCTGCTGTGGTAAGCTCGCGCAATTCTGTCTCGCTAGTGTCTACTGGATTTGCTTCTGGCAAAAGCTCTTCGACAGTGGTAGCCGCTTTAAGTAGTTCATCGTCTTGCTCGTTCTCTGGCTCTGCTTTTTTCGTGTAGTCCTTTTTAAAACCACTAGGTACCGGTCGGTCGTTACTGGTGATCGTGATATAGCGCTCTCCGCCTGGGTTAAGGTACACATTGATGTAGCCACACTCTGCCAACCTCCTAATGATACGTGATACTTGCGACCTTGAAAGGTCAAATGCATCTGCGAGATACTGATTAGTGCACCACGCGTAGCCCTTCATATTGGTGAGGGCTGATATTTCGACCATGATTATCTTTGCTGTATTAGTCAGCCGCTTATCATATCGTACATCTGCATTTATATATCCTGTCCAGCCTGCCTGGTGGTTTTTATCTCCTAACTCCATTTATTGATGCCCCCGCCAAATATAAAAATTGCCATATCTAACGTTTCATCTGGTGATATGACACGATAGTACACTGGGCTACCTCCAACATATTCTTTTGTAACCCAACGCAAATCTCTTAATGTTTTGAAAGCATGAAAAGCGCTTTTTGTGTCTAGCTTCAACGATCGTGCTACATCTTTCCATGTACAAATAACACCTTTTTCTTTGCCTGGGATAAGTTCACGACGTCTCTCCGCTAGATACTTGTATACTCTAAAAGCATACTGTGCTCGCTCTATATCCCTACTATAGGCTGCAAGATAAAGCATCATCAGATGATATGCTGGCACTTCGTGCTTGTACCTTTCTTGGTTCATGTTCCTATTTCCTTTCGTGTCCCGAGGACACGACCACCGAGCATAGGCGGGCATCGGTGGTTGTCCTCGTAAATGCTTGTTTGCTTTGAACAACCCGCCTGTACTTCTAATAATAGCACACACAGTAATCATAATCAAGAATTTTTCGTTGTGTTTTTTATTGGTTCGCGGCTTGCCGCAACAAGCGAACGAAGTGAGCGCGTTAGTGTTATGTTATTAATTTATGTTGTCTATATATATACCTACGCACCCGTGCGCATACCCCTACGCACCCGTGCGCATACCCCTACGCACCCGTGCGCATACTAAGCCTAGCAATGGCCGGTTTGAGAGTCTCCCAAAAACCTCTTGCTTTTGCTTTTCATATGAGCTACAATAGAATCATAAGCAAAGAGAGGAGAATTTGCATGACACAACAAGAAATTACAAAACGTGACGAGAAGAGGGCTATGCAGCTTGCGCTGAAGAACCAATACGAGCCAGTCGTCCCACTCGCTAAGGGAATGATCAGCAACGCTGAGAATGAAAAGCAGACGCTGAGCTTGATCGCTACCCTCCATAAAAGCGTCCTAGGGCTCACTAAGACGGGCGAGATGCGTCCAATTGGTGACTTACGGGTATTTATGGCTATTGCCAACCAATACGGCCTAAACCCGTTTAAAAAGGAGATTTACGCTACATATATCTGGGACTCAAACCGACGAGGCGAGGAGTTGATGCCAATCGTGAGTATCCACGGCCTGCGCAAGCTGGCACGAAAAGGTGGCGTATACACTCACACAGGTGCAGCAGAAGTTAAGAAAGACGGTGATAAGCTCCTGAGTGTCACGGTGCCTGTGTTTGGTCGCTGGGATAACACGAGCACGCCAATCGAGGTGACACGCTACACAGCCTACTATGATGAGTTTGTACGCACTAACCGCGAAGGGCAGCCAATGAGCAACTGGAGAACGATGCCTATCGTGATGCTTACCAAGTGTGCTGAGGCTAACGCTCTGCGTGCAGGCTTTGATATTGCAGGTATCTACGTAGAGGAGGAA
>ERZ772766.177-NODE-177-length-37997-cov-3.948474_pt1 | contig 37997 bp, 36 predicted proteins | sample MGYA00511379_ERZ772766 | MGnify/ENA primary metagenome ERZ772766 (study PRJEB29015, sample SAMEA2737895) | human oral metagenome | biome: human oral; feature: human-associated habitat; material: dental | place: China | collected 2116 ... | reverse complement strand
ATGCTTTTTGCCGCTATTGGTGAGCTTACGCACCCCATTTTCTGTCAAGATATGATAGTCCGAGCGGCGTTTTGCATCACTTTGCACTTCTAGATTTTTGTTCAACCGCAAAAAATATCGTCCGATTTTTCTGCATTTAGCACCAAAACGGCAGTGGTTAAAGCATCATTTTGCCCCTTTTTGCACGCTGTTTCAGTCTGTTGAAGCACTTTTTAGGCTCTTTTGTACACTGCATATTCTTGCATTCGCCCTGCGTTTTGGTGCATTTTACCCTGCGTTTTGCTACATTTTGCCCTGCGTTTTGGTGCATTTTGCATTGCGTTTTGGTGCATTTTACCTTGCGTTTTGGTGCTAAATGGAGTGTGTTTTGGTGCTTTTTACCCTGCGTTTTGGTGCATTTTGCCCCAAATTATGCTGCAAAAGGCACTTAATGGCGTGCAAAATGTATGTTTAAACAATGTTCAGCGGTTATTTATCCACCTCTATACGCACCTTGTTTTGCCCCAAACAAGTTGGCGCAATACTCGCAAAAATGTGGACGAGCAGAGGATTGGCTGGAAATATTGCAGCCATAATGTTAAATTTTGTGCACAAAATTTAACATTCTTTGTCGGTGTTTTCGTCAACACAGCATAACTTCGCAGTGAGCAGACCTTGCCCGTGCCGACCTTTAAAAAGCAAAATACGCCATAGGGAGTTTTGAAAATGGGCGTAACTCCATCCACAAAAGATGGATTTTGCTGGCCATGTTGCAGATTTTTGGTGCATTGTTTCGTTTTTCTTGATTATAACAGCTACCTTTGTGCGAAGTTCATCTGCTTATGGCAAAGGGCTGTTTCTGCGCCAAACAAGGGTGGCACCATCTGTTTGGCTTGCCCACCGTGGGCATTTAAAAAGGGGCGTGCCATGATGGCTAGGCGGCGCAACGGCCAGTTTGGGCATCGGCAAATAAAGATGAAACGCTAATATGTGAAACCAATGGCAGGTGGTTGACACCTGCTTTATTAACAAAATGGAAAAGTTATGGGAATGATTGCAAACTATCAGTACATCAATGATGAGCAACTAAACTGCTTGAAGAACTTCGACTGCGAAAGGAATGACGTACTGGATGAGGTGGAAGAATGGAACGAAGAAAGCGAAATGCTGTTGGATATAGACAAAATGTGGGACGTTCTGCATTTTGTGCTTACCGGTGTAAGCAGTTGCGACCCAATTGAGAACAACCCTTTAAGCGAGGCTGTGGTTGGTGTACGTTCGCTTGAAGGCATAGAAGAGTTTGTTGCCTATACGGAAAAGGAGAGGGTTGCCGATATACTTGCGGCTTTGGAGGCTTTTGATATGGGGCAGGCAATGGCAACGTTCAGTATGGATGCGTGCAAAAAGGCCGAACTTTACCCCGACATTTGGGATTATGACGATGAAGAAGAGTTGGTGAAAGAAGAAATTAGCGATTACTTCCAAAACATGAAAGACTTTTATCGAGAAGTGTTGGAGGCAAATGGACATGTGATGGTTACAATTTATTAAACAAGAACGCAACTACTATGGAAAAGATGATGATGATTGGCGCAACTGAATTTACCTTCGACAAAAGTTGCGGTGAATATGTAGGAAAACTGCAAGTGTGGGGAAGAGAGACAGACGTTTATCTTGATACAGAACATGCAGAGGGGGATGACATCGACAAGATTGTTTCTGAAAAAATAAATTGGATAGCGCACAACAAAGAAAAGATTGTGAAGGCGTTTATGGAGGAAAACGACGATTATTTAGATGTTGTTAATGAGATGATAGCCTGTGGCGACTTTAAGGCTGATGGGCCAATATCGGCAGACGATTTTGTAAATGCGCTGTTTGTAAACAATGTTACTATCTGGGTTAAGGGCGCGGACACGGACTTTGCTCTGGATTTAGATGCTGAACCCGACTATTTGCTTGGACACTTGGCCTATATGGAGATTGATAGCCAGTATCAAGTTGAGTGTGGCGGGCTTAACGGCTAATCTTTTTCTTGTAAGTTTGTTATTCCTCAAAATATAAATACGCAATACAATGGACGATTTAAGAACGCTTTGGGAGAAGTATAGCGACCTCGATGTGGAGTCTAAGTTTGCAAGCATATCGGATGATATATGGAAATTAGGCCCAATTGAAAAGATTAAGGACGAGGTAAGTGCCGAAGTCTTTACTTTTCATGTGGCAGTAAATATGATAGGTAATTGGAAAGGCGATGGCTGGGATTTTATTTTTTATGAAGGAAGGGCGTTACTTCCCTATATTCCTGATACGTTGAGTAGGTTAGGATTAGGGGAAATAAAAGAGGCTTTTGAACAAACACTAGCCGTATTCCCCGATTTTGCAAGCGATTGCGATGAAAGGGTTTATACGGATGTGGCGAACTTCTTGATTAATCCGCGATTTAAAGTGGCCGACGAAAGGCTGAACGCTATCTCGAAAGAAGAACGTAGGGCATTGAGCGAGGCATACCATAGAGGTGTTCAAAGGTTAGACGACCTTTCTGAAAAGCTGTGGGGTTACGGCGCAGAAGAAGATGGCTGGAAAAACGTTTTGGATTATCTAAAAGGCCGGCTCTAAAAGCTTTCGCTTCCATTCAGCCGTGGTTTAAACAACGCTCATTTCTGTGTTTCGCCTTTATCTGGCATCCCATTGCGCCCAGCTGTTACGCTGTAATTGGTGTAAGGAGGCGTTTGAGAACTGACGGTAACAGGTGGTTTCATATTCTGAGTATGGCCTGTTTTTATGATTTCTTTTGAGATTTTTCAAGTTTACGACCTTTTAGTTGGCGATGTAAAATAAAGCTATTACCTTTGCAGTAACACAAATTGAACCATGCAAGACAAGGCTCTTGCCGTGCTCATACCAGTGAAACTTTTTTTTATTATTAACTAATCCAAGTAACAGAATGACAAAAACATTTACACTTAAACGCGCAAGCCTAATGCTTGCAACCCTATTGCTTTCGGTTGTTGCCTCGGCACAAACGGTGGTTTTCGACTTTAACAGCGAGAAATGGGTGAACGATGCCAATGGACGTACCATGGAATTGCCCGAAGGAGCAGAACTTGAAGAGGGTGGGGTGAAGATGGTTAACCACAAAAGACCTCTTATAAGGGTCACAAATGTGTTGAAAAATCAGCATCTCTTTGTTCCACGGGGTAACTCTTTCGACTTTATTGCTCCCGATGGCAAACAGATAACCAAGGTGGTGTTCGAGGTTGAGGAGGGCTATTTTGAAATCTCTGCCGATGGCGATAAGGTTTTGCCGATGGTAAACAATGACGCGAACACCCGCGTGTGGGAAGGCAATGCACCCAAAGCTACCTTCTTTGGCCTGAACACGCCTCACGTCCGCAAGGCCACGCTTACGCTTGTGGGCAACGGAACTACTGGCGTTAATGATGTAACGAGGCAGGGAACTGCTGTGTACAGCGTGTTTAACCTCAATGGCGTTAAGGTTGGCACAACGGCCGATTTCAATCGCTTGCCTGCTGGCGTGTATATCGTTAACGGGAAGAAAGTGGTTAAGTAAGGCTGGTTACAAGCGGTTTGGGTTACGCCCTAATGTGCTATTTTCAACAGCATGAAAGGTAAAACCCATGCCGTAACCCAGTAAAGCCTTGCTTGCAAACGACGACAACAAGGTTTAAACGCCTGGCCTACTTGTGGCGATGAAAGGAAAAGCGGGTATGCCCATCGGCATACCCGTTGCTTTTAGGGATAGTTCAATTGGTGATGTGGCGCGTTTCGCTAATAGCTTGATGTGGTATTTGGCGATACTGAGGCTTAATAGCCCCTCGCAAACTTACAATCTTGTGAACGATTTATCATCATACGCGCCTGCAAGCTCATCATTTCACAAGCTCATCGTCTCACAAGCTCACAGCCTCATGAACTCACAAACTCACAAACTCACAAACTCATGAACTCATGAACTCACAAACTCATGAACTCACAAACTCATAAACTCATGAACTCACAAACTCATGAACTCACAACCTTACTGCACCACTACTTTCTTTCCATTGCGAATGTAAATGCCTTTTTGGGGCTTGGAATTGTACTTGATGCCTTGCAGGTTATACCATGTGTTGTCTTCGTTGTCTGCATCGTTAGTCACTTTTTCTATACCCGTGGCCGCTTCTCTCTCGAACACAAGTTTGAGGTTTGCGCCAACCAGCATGTCAGCCAAGTGCAAGAAAGCGTGGAAGGGCGTAAGTTTAGCATCATCTGTGGCTTGCACAAACGTGGCATTGCCCCTGTTGCCCTCTGCATTAAGGGTGTAAGCAGCCCCGTTGAGCTGTTGCGCAGCGGCCAATGCCTTAACGAAATCGGCCTTGTAAACGCCAAACAAGCCGTCCTTCGTCTGTGTGTTTGTGCTGTTTTGTGGGTTCACCACCACATTTTCTGCCCATATCTCCGTGCCGTCAGACGTATATATATAAGGAGTGTTGGCCTGCAACTCGTCTTTCTTGGCAAACTTCAGGGTGGTGTTGGTGCCTGATTGCTTGTCCATGCCATCGAAAGCAAAGGCCTTTCCGCGCGGTTTGGCGGCAAAAGGCAATACAAGCGTTTCTTTCTTTTTGTGCTTAAAGGACGAGCGGAAGAAGGTTGCACGCTTGGCCTCAAAGCTATAAGGTAGGCGATAGGCGAGGTTTCCTTGCAGAGCTAATGCGTCGAAGTTGTCGTCTAGCTGCATCTTGTAAAGGCTTGTGTGGCGTTGTCCGTCCTTATTTGTCAGCACGGTGTTAGCGGCGCGATGCTCTTGTACCTGTATTTTGGGCGCATACACGATGGTAAATTCGGGAAGTCCGCTTAAAAGCGCATCGCTTTCGGCTTTGCTTAGTGGGCTCATGGCCGACAAATCGAGCGAAACCAAAGCCTTGCATTGTGCAAAGGCGTTTGTCGATTGAGCGGGTTCGATGCTTGCAGGCAAGGCAATGTGGTGTAGCTTAACGATGTCGTTGCCGGTAAAGAAGTTGGCATCTATGCCGTTGATGCGGTATTCGGGATTCCATTTGCCGGCGAACGTGGGGTTGTGCACGGCCGCTTTCAGGTCTTTAAACTCGCTTGCCCAATCCTTTTTGTCGTTCCTTTTGTAGGCCGAGGCCGTGAATATGCCAGGATATTGGCCAGCTTGTACAATCCGATAGGTGAGGTTGTCGGCAACGAACTCATCCTGTGGTACCATTGCGCTGATGGGAAGCAGCCCGTTGCAGTAGGTCTTTTGCACATAGTTTTGCAGTTTGCTGACATACCAATGGCTAGCGGCGTTCACGCCCTTGTTGTGTACCGATGGCACTGCGTTGCCGTCGAACATGTAGAAGTCGCACGAGCCTGCTCCGCGAAAAGCATCTTCTTCAATACTTTTCAGCGTAGGGGGCAGTATCGCCATTTGCAGCTTGCAGCCATCGAACGCGGCGATGGGGATGGCGGCTACCTTTATCGGAAGTATCACCTTATTGTCTGCGAATTGATTTCCGGCGAAAGCCTCTTGCCCAATCGAAGCCAGGTTTTCAGGCAATTGGGCATGCCTAAGCTGGTTACAACCCGCGAATGCACCTCTGCCAATGGCGGTTAGCGATGCGGGATAGCCGATGGTTTGCAGGGCGTTGCAGCCCGAAAAGGCATTCTCGCCAATCTCCTTGATGCCCTCTTCTAGGGTAACCGCGGTTAGTTTGCTGCAAAGGCTAAATGCAAAGTTAGCCACTTTCTCAACCTTATACCTGCGTTTGTCGGCAGGGTTTACGATGCTGGCCGGCACAACAAGCTTGCCTTCCGAATACTGACTGATGGCGGCATTCTTGCCATTGCCAACCGCTACAACGTCTGTGCCCGTTACGTTAAACCACATCGGCACGTCTTTTCCGTTGAGTTTGGCCGTTCCCTTGAAGTTCGTGTCCTTGCCTACCCCCTCGGCCGAAAGCTGTGTGCAGATGGCAAGCAGCAGTAATATGATATATTTTCTCATGTCTTTTTTCCGTGTTGATGATTGTAAATGATGTGTGTGCCAGTTGCCATTAGGGGTTAAATTTGTTCCACGTTTCTTCTCCGCCTACAATGGCATCGATGCCTCTTACTTCATAGCATTTCCCGATGACAGAGAAGTAGAAGGCCTTGCCCGTGTCGCCGTGGTTGCCTTTGTTAAGGTAGGTGTACTTGATGATGTTGGGTTTAGCATCGGTTCTCATGTTGTTGTAGGCACTTTCGGCGTTGGCGATGGGTACTACCTCGTCTGTTCGCGAGTGCAGCAGGTAAATGGGATACTTGGGTTTCCATCCCTCGGTAAGGTTGTTTTCGGCGAGAGCGGCGTAAAGGTCTTCGTACTTAGGGTTCTTCCCTGTGGGTTCGCCTTTCATCTTTTTGGCCATAAACGCGAATGCTTCTGGTTTTAATATCTCAGATGCTTTGAGGTAGTCTCCCCGCTCGTCTCTCTTGAAGTTAAACGTTTTCCTCAATTGCATGTGTATGTCGCCAAGTGTTTTCTCCTTTTGGGCAATCCAATCGAGTATGCCCGTGTCTAGAAATCGTTTGTTGAAATAGTCGCTTGCCTTGTGTCGGCGCATGTAAGGGCTATAGTCTAGCATGCCCTTAATGATAAGCGGCAATGCAACGGGCATGTACACCTTGTCTTCGGCGAGGTAAGTTCGCAGTGTGGCAATGGGGTTATAGGGGCCGTCGCCGCATACAGAGCCACCCAAATGCAGGTCGGTGTCTAGTGAATTGGTTTCAATGAACCTTTGGCAAGCCATTGCCACTGCTCCCCCTTGCGAGTATCCCACGCATAGTGTTTTCCAATCGTCTCTTATCTTTGCCCTTTTCTTCTTGCAGGTTTTGTACAACTCAATGCCGTATCGCAGCGCGTCCACGCTTTGTCGGGCGGTAACGTCTTCTACAAGGTAGGGGTGCGCTTCGTTACGGGTTAGCCCATACCCCTGATAGTCGGGCAGTATTACAAGGCAGGTGTATGCCCGCTCAAAGGGCCTGAACCTGGCGTGCATCGTGAGCATGCCCACTTCGCTAAACATGGTGTTCCCCCTTACATATTCCGAGGGTGTGCTGGCATTGTCTGTGATGGTGGAGTGGCATCCCAGGATAATGTTGTTGATGATTACTCTCTCTGCCTTGGGCATTGCTGCAAGAGCGGATAGGGTTATGGGTTGGCCTTTGGCGTTGACGGTGGGGTAGGTGTAGCGATAAAATTCGTATCCGAAAACGCTGTTGCCATGATCCTTGTTGTCGTTGTCGAAACCGTTACCCCGAGTTGCTGCCGAGTCTTTGGGCAGTTCAACAACTTTAATGCCTTGTTCGATAATCTTTGCATCGGCGGCATTTACGCCTGTGCGGATGGTGGAGAAGTCGCTTTGTGCAGCAACCGACAAGCTAAAAATGAGCGTCACCGCTAAGCAGAGCCGCCTGAAATGTTTGTTTACATAAATATTATTCATCTTGCTTAGGAGGATTGATTGTGTTTATATCTGTTATTTGTAATAAAATCCAAAACATTTATCTTTAACGAGTTTGATGAAAGCCTTGTTTTTACAGCTTAGATCTCATCCTGCTTATTGGGCTTTTCAATCGACAAAAAGTATTATCCTTTTACAAAGTTCCGAAAAAATATTGAGAAAGGCAAGCGGGTTAACGATGTTTTACAGAACATCAAATTTGTTAAAGGTTACTTGTGATGCGTTTCAGCTAGCCAACTGAAACGCGGTCTGCTCTTCAGAAAATATTTTAAGGTGTTTGCATAGCCTCCTGTCCCTCTCTCATTTGCTTGTCGGCATCTTGCCATTCTTCTTGTTTTGGCGTAGTCCGCTATGCCTTTTAGGATAATACAGGCTCTATTGCTTGATTTAGGTTAAACCACTTATGTCTTGCTAGAATGGGAGATACGAGCGTGTGCATTATATTATGGCGCAATGTGTTTAAGGCTTAAGCTTGTGATTTGATGTGTTTTGGGGAGCTGTTGCAAAGGCGTTAACCTCGTGCATATTGCAAGCGGGGCGTAGTTTCATGTCCCGAATACGCGTAAAATGGTGATGTGGCAGATGGCTTTGACCAGAAATGTTCGCATGTTTTTTTGCTTTATGCCCTGAATCTAGCGGCGGATGCTTTGGATGCAGTGTTTTATGAAGATGGCCTCAGTGGTGCCTTCTCTCCTTCTTCGCATTGCGGAGCATATAGCAGAAAAGCATTGCCGTGGAGCCAAGCAGGGCTAGGGCCATATCTTTTTGTGCATCCCACATGTCGCCTTGTTGGCCGTTATAACAGTCGGCCGCATCTGCCGTCATAACAGTAGTAAGCAACCATTCAAACAGTTCGTATATCATACTGCCCGTTTGTGCCATCAGCCATGCCGTAAGCATCGCGGCTAGATGTTGTTGTTTAAACCATTTCTTGCAAACGTAGACCAAGTATGGGAACAGCAATACGCCGAAAGAAAAATGCACCAGTCGGTCGTAGTGGTTGCGAGGGTCATGAAAGAACCCCGCATCAACCAACCCCAACGAAACTGCTAATTCTTTATACGGCACATACGAATAAATATAGCGTGCGCCAATAACGTGCAGGATGGTGAAACATGCAAGTCCGATAAAAGCCGACATGGGCATTGCTTTCTTAAACACATCGGTGGTTAGTGGAATGAACAACAAGGCCGTTCCAATGTGTTGAAGCAATTGCTCGTGGGGATAAATGGGGTTGACGCATGTTATCACCGTAACCATTGCCACAAGCAGAATTAGTGCAAGTTTTGTTTTGTCTATTGTCATGTTTCAGCGATTTATCTGTTGTGTTGTCTTTCTTACGTTAGTCGGGATAATAGAAATCTTGTTTTACATAAAGCATACCATTTGGCTTGACCAGCGCGTATGATGTAATTCTTTTGGTTTTATCGAATGTAGTCTTAACGTTGTACGCTGCTAAGGTCTTGCCGTCTTCTGCCCTTGTCGTCATCTTCTTCACAGGCGAATTGGGCAGCCTGCCCATATAGCCTGTTAGCAGATAGGCGTTTGACGAGGGGTGCATGAAAAGGTAATAGGCAGCCCCGTCAAGTAATGCAGGCAGACCTGATTGCGGGATGGTTTGAGACCCGTCGTATTCTATATGTGTACGAAATGTTCTGCCGTAATATCCTCCTTCCTTGATGATGTCAGTAAGTAGATTGCCAACCCATTTAAATTTATATTGATATGTGTCCGTGGCGTAGGTTATGGCTTTAATAAGCCTGTTTTTATCGCCGTACGTAAACAAATAGGAACCCATAAAGCCGGTGGGATTCTCTCTGACGAGGTTTCCACTAATTATCCTATATGTATATGTTGTGTCCGTTTTCCCTTTATGGCGTTGCAAATGGCTTATCGTTTGTAGCGAGTCTGTGCCTTTTCTTTCCACAAAGAGCGGTTGGCTGTTTACCATTATTGGTTCGCCCGCTTTGTTAACGAAATAACTACTTGTGTCTTTCCACGCCGCTAGCGTGTCATTGTATTGGCAATACGACACCATTGTAACCAAACGATGCAGCTCTTGTCCTTTATACACGGCTTTATCTTTCGGTTGGTTACAGCTAACGATGAAGCAGATGCTCAGCAATAAATATATTTTTCGCATCATATTAAAGGTAATGGTGTTAGGTTAGGATGGGGACAGGCGGAAGCCTATCACCAAGCCACTTTCGCTTTTGTAGTTTGGCTTTCTTTAAAGTATTCGTCAAGATTAGCGTGCGACAGGGCCTTTTCGTCTAGAAAAGAAATGAATATCCTGCCAGAGCTAGTAATGCCCATAACTACTTTCATGTTGCCCTGTTGCCATTCGGCTCGTGGGAGAATGGCTCCAACATCGCATGACAAGTACCACCATTCGCCAAATGTGCGTATATATTCGTCTTCTTTCAGTGGCGGCAAGAGGTTTAGTTTGTTTTCTTTCGTTGGTGTTCCGTATTTTTTTGAAAGGTAAGCAGTCAAATCGTTTGATTGTTTTACCAGGCTATTGTGATGCTCTACATTATGAATGTCGTACATGGCTTTTGTGGGATATGGGCTTTCTTGCAAGGGAGAATCTACCCGCATGTAGCAAAGCGCGGCATCCCAGCCGATTGAGGATGAGGCATTGGCGGTAAAAGAAACCAATTTCCCATCTAGGAAATAAGTACCCCCGGCAAAATATAGCGGTGTGGCATCTGGTTTGTATAGGGAGCAAGTTGTTGCACTGATGTCTAAACAAGAGCTTGCAGGCCCGCCGTCCATATCAAAGTTAATGCCGTTTACGTCTATAAGATACTGAGTTTGAAAACTAATGCTGTCTTGTAACCCTGTTTCGCTTTGCATTTTGTACATCTGTGAAAGAAATTCTTCTTCTGTCATCCCTAAACGATAGTAGCCCAAGATGGGGTAGGTGTGGCTGATGGAGTCTGTTTCTTGCGAAAGTACAGGCAGAGAGAAAAGAAACGATACAACAAACAGAAGGTGCTTAATGCGCATGTAAGAGGTTGATAATATCGAGATCATCTTGTTTTTTGAATTTATTTATATACCTGTTGGGTTTGGTTTAGCACTGCTAAATTGAAGATTTATGCAGCTTTCGCGTACGAAGTGCCAGACAAAATTACGTAAAAATTGCGATTGATAAGCCTGTATGAATAAAAATGTTTCAGCTTTATAAGGGAAAGGCAAGTTTTTTTAAACGGCACATATTTAATGTGGGGTCGATAAATTTCGGTATGATGCAGGTTGTGTGTCAATCGTTCTCGCAACATTGAAACGCCCAAAGTAGGGTTTCATCAATAAGAGTGAAAGCCGGTGGCTTAAAACAAGACGGACATCGGAGCAGTTTTGGCTTTTATAGTCAAACAGAATTGCTTTTGGAAAATAGTTGTTAGATGAATGCAAGGCGTGCGTAGCATGGCATCAATAACCCCTTGCACGGAGGAAAAGGAGGACTTTTGTTTGGTTACGATGCAGCTGTGACTTTCCAAACCCAATTCTGTTTGACTATAATACTTCTATAAATTGAGCATAGTTTGTTGTCTTTGTGGCGCCAAAACACGCTAGGCACTCCTCTCATATACGAAGTGTGGGGCAAATCAACTCATTGGCTTATAAACTCACGAAAAGCCAACAACGCCCAAAGACATCAACGCAATAACCACACCATTTCACCAGCTCATCAACACACCATCCCGTAGAAACACAAGCCCATCAACACCCAATCCCGTCAACTCACAATCTTATAACCTCGCAATCTCACCAACTCAAAAACTTAAATTGTTATTTTATATTTTACAAAGTCGCTCTAAATTTAACTCCGTTCTAGCAAAAAAATTAGGTCACAAAGTGGGTAAAAAGCCACTTTTTCTAACCTTCTGTGTCTGCTGGTTTGTCGCTTTTAAAGAAAAAGACCTGCATTTTGCACCATTTAGCCTTTCTAGTTTGTCTTCCAACTCGTAAATTTTCATGCCCAAAAATCCCCTTTTAGCCCCTAAAATCCCACATTTTAGCTGCTATTTTGCCCTTTCAGGCCATGTTTTTCATGGTTTTAACAGGTTTTATTTATACCATTGCAGTGTATTTTTATGCTTATCGTCTCGCGTTTAGCACCATTTCACACTGCATTTAGCACCATTTTGCCTTGCGTTTTGCACCAAAACGCACTGCATTTAGCATCAAAACGCAGGGCATTTTGCACCAAAACGCACTCCATTTTGCACCAAAACGCAGTGTATTTTGCTGCAAATCTCCCAAAATAGGGTGAAAATGGCGGCATCATAAAATAAATATTCATTTTGCCTGCATGTACACCACTCCCCTTTTTGCATCAAAACAAACCTTCGCGAGAATCGATTTTTTGCGGCAAGGTGGGCGGTTGGTGGCCGGAAAGGGTACTCAGAATGTTAAAATTTGTACCGAAAAGTTGACAAAGTTTCAGGTTGGCGAGTTGGCAGGTTAACGAGTCAACGAGTTGACGAGCGTGTTGGCTCGATGGTTTTAGGCCTATACGCCTGAGGTTATGGGTTGGGCAGTAGGGGGTGTTTACAGGTTAACGAGTTTGTGAATTGGCAAGGATTTTCGCCCACTTCGAACAAGTAGTTTGGCTTAACTCTCTATATCCGCCACTCCTCTTTGACAAGTTTATGAGTTCATACCTATTTCAAGGCATAACCACATATTGGCGCTGATAAAGCGACCGGCATTTCGTAGACAACAGTGCCTTTGTTAACTACTTCGTGCATGAGCGGAATGTTCAACCTGGTTTGTTCTCCCCCTGCGTTTACAACTTATAGGGCCAAAAACTAAAACATAAAGCTAAAACTTCTTGTCTGCGAAGCATTGAACCGCTCAATCTCCTGAGAGAGGGACTTCTTTAACTGACCAGCCATAAAGTGCAAGAAAGGCAGGTCGTCTTCTTCTTCGCGTGATAGCCGTAAGGCAGAAATGTACGCTTCTCTATCTTCCTTGAATGTCTTAGTTGGAAAAAGGTTGTAGCAAAACTGAATGTAATTCATCAGCAGGCGTACAGCCCTTCCGTTACCATCTACCCACGGATGAATGGTTGCTAAGTTAAAGTGGGCATTGAAACTTAATTCGTATTGTTCACGGAATGTTCGCGCAGCCTTTTGCTTGTCTTGCAATAAAGTGCAAAGCTCCTCTACTTTGGCTGGGACTTTCTGATAACTTGTATAAGAACGCCCACCAATACCCGCCATAACGCTACACAGGCGAAATTCACCTTTGGAAGAGTCGAAAGAGCCACCCATCACATGATGAGTACTGCCAGAGGTACGCATCAAAGTGGCATTCAGCTTTTGCAAGAATGCAGAATTGATTGGCTCTTTGCATTTGGCATCCTCTTTGGCAAGCTCGTATGCCTTCTTTAAGTCTTCATTCATCAAATGATGTACCAAAGGTTTTCCCTTAGCGGTCAAGCCCTCATCGAAAAGCTTTTGCACCTCCGTTTCGGTGAGTGTTGACCCCTCAATCGCTGTGGAATGGGCAATAAGAGAATAGAGGTAGTACTTCTCATAGTCCACCGCTTCACTGATACCAAGTTGCTGAAACTTCTGGTATAACTGTTCAATCTCTTGCCAAACACCTTGTTCCATTGACTTTTATTTAATAGGATTTATTTCTTTTCAAAGGTAGTGTATTTGTTCTACGTAGCCAAAGAAAATAATTACTTGCTACAATATCTTTTGCGCTTGTGGGGAAAATGCGAGGAAAAATCAGAAAAGAAAAAAGGCTAAGTAATGAATTGTCATTTACCTAGCCTTTTATTATGTACCCAGACTGGGGGCGAACCGGGATGGATTGCTCTGTTGGTGTTTGAGACCAGCGCGTCTACCGATTCCGCCATCTTGGCTTAGCGAGTGCAAAAGTACGTATATCTTTTGAACAAGCAAGGGGTTTTGTGAAAAACTTGCGGCGACTGTCTTTGCTTGTAGAGGCGTCTTTCTTTCCTGTCATCAACCATTGATGACAGGTATAGAAAACGATGGGCTGCAGGATGTTCGGCTACATTACCTTGTTGTTGCATTCGCATTGTTACTTAAAGCCTTAATTAATCGTGCAAGTCCCGCAGGGGTACGTGGATCGATATCCAAATCCAGGATGTTGCCTTCGGGAGAAATCAACCTATATGAGGGATAGGAAGATAGTTTGATATATCTCTCAAAAATGCCCTGCTGGTTGGGTGGTAAATTATAGTGCACACAGTTGTCTCCTGTTAGTTTGTATTGTTGAATGCAGTTTTTCCATGCTTCCACGGGGCTATTGTTGGCAAGATACATAAAAATTACATCGTATGGGGCAATTGATTTGAACAGTTCTTGGCTATGCGACAGTGCCACTTTACATGGACCGCACCAGGTTCCCCAAACATCTAGGAGAATATAATGTCCGCGATAAGGTGATGTTATTTTGTTAAACAACTCTTTCCCATCCTCTATCCCCGACATGTCTGCATTGTTTTTTAGATATTTATCATGCTTTTGGCTCTGCTGTTCAATGGTTAAATATTTTAGATGCTCTTGCATCACAATGTCCTTTGCATAAGGCATTTCAACGTTAGTGTCTAATTCGCACAGCAATGGTTGAGAAAGGGGACGACTTTGGCGCTCTATCGTTTGGCAGTAGCGAGCAGCAAGTAGAATATCTTTTAGTTCTTGCGTGCATCCCAACGAATCGATAGCGAAGTTGTAACATCTTATATTATAGGCCTCTATTTCTGTGGCATATTTTTTCGAAAGGCTTTCAAATGCTCTCCAAACATCGCTGTTCTCGTTCTTATATGTTTGGTATATAGTTCTTTTTTCTTCGTCGTTTGTGGTGTTACCAAACTTAATCTGCATCTCTTTATCTATTTTATCCCACCTCGCCAGCATTACCTTCTCCTTGTCGGTTAACCCCATCTTATACATCTTATCTGCATTTTGAAGTGTTTCAGCGAATGTTTTTTCCGTGTAATCATTAAGAAGATCGGTCATAAACCACACCATTTCACTATATAATGTGGCAGGTTTTGTTGGGTTCTTCCAAAAGTTTTGATATAAGTATTCACGAATATCTTGTGGTAATTTAAATGTTGGCGTACTGTATTTTGATTGACTAATAGCGTATGCCACATTATACTTCATCCTTGATTGCACATATTCTTTAAAGCGATCTGAGAGATTAGGGTTGTCAGCCATTAGTTTCTGGAAACTCTCTTCACTGCGTTGAACATGAACTTTCACTCGTTCCATAAAATCAGAGAAGGGCTCTCTATCTTCTTTTACTTTCAAATGGGGCACGAAACTAAATCGTAACATCTCGTTCTGTAAACGTGCATTCGTCCCCATGAAAAAACGTTCGCCTGTTTTGAAGTCACATAAGAGAAAGTAGGTTTCACCAGGTTCAAACACCGACATGATGCGGGCACGTTGCCAGTCGAGGTAAACTTCAGTAGTGTTGACTAGTGGAAACGTCAGGTGGAAAAAGCCATTGTCGTCTATTTCCGCAGTGCATAATGGATCCTTGTCTGTAAATACGTCAGAATAAGCAACATCAAAATGTTTCTTCTCCGATTTACTTGCGGGCATGTTACGCATCCACCCGACAAGAGTAACCATTTCTCCATGCTTATAATGTGTATCTCTAATGGGTGAAAGGTCTTTTACAGGATAATCTGGCAATTGTTGTGTCGTTATTCTTTGGCAAATGATAGAATGAGAATTGTCAAATACAATCTTTCGTAAGTTGTTTTTTTTGTTCATTCACCTCGAGAGAAATGTCTTTTGTCCCATTTGTTATAAGAAAACGATATTTCCCTTTCTTTTGTTCCTTTTGTTTATACTTCCAAAAATGAGCCTTGTAAACCACACCGTCTTCATAAAAGCCAATCGTCCAATCGCCTGTTTTAATGTCTCTCCAATTCGACATGGAAAGCTCACCTATACCTTGTTCTAATGCATTAGTTTGCAATAAGTTGCTGGCTAAGACAAAAACACTATTAAATAGAATAATTGTAAAAAGGAGAAATCTCTTCATGTCAGTGATGTTTCATTTGTGGGGTTGTTGTTTATGTCAAATAGGTTTTTGGAGGCTCTCCACTAATGGTGAACCAAAAAGAAAGGAAGCAATCATATCTTGTTGATATAAAACTGCTTCCTTTATTATTAATGTACCCAGACCCAATAAAGTACCCAGTTAATAAAGTGTACCCAAAAGAATGCAAGTGCAACAGAATTAGAGGTAGCCAAAAGGGGACATTAATCCTTGTTTTCAAATAGAAGACCATGTTTTATCATTTTTGGCTACCCTTTGGCTACCTGTAATATAAAAAATAACTATCTTTGCAAATAAGAGAAATCAAAGGAAAAAATATGGCACAGAAAAAGGGTATAAGGAGCGATAACACATATATTATCAGTACCGACAGCACCGATAATCCAAAGTTGGGAGCAAAAATAATGACAGATGGGCGGGAAAGTCTTTTCTTAGATTATTATTTTGGCTACCAGATAGTGTATAGCGAGAAACTCGATAGGCAGGTAGCGAAAAAAGATAGGAAACGTGAATATCTGAAGCTCTACCTTTGGCAAGCACCCAGAACACCGATTGAACGACAGCAGAACAAAGAAACGTTGGAGCTTGCAAAAAAGATAAGGTTTGAGCGTGGGCAGCAGTTGTTGGAGAGTGTGGAGGGCTATAGACTCAAAAAAGAGCGTGATATTAACTTTCTTGATTATTTCCAATCCTATATTGACAAATATACAAAGAAAGATATTAGAATGTTAGATATAGCATTAAGACGCTTTAAGGACTTTCTTAATAATACACCAGAGTACACGAAGTTTGCAAAGAGAATTAAACCAGAGCAAATAACAAAAGATATGGTAGAAGCATTCACAGAATATTTGCAGGGGCGTAGTGTTGGCGAAGGTGCAAAAAGCATTTATGCACGTTTTAAGAAAGTAATAAAGTATGCTATAGAACACGATGTAATAACAAAGAACCCGTGCAATGGAATAGTTATAAAAGTAGATGACCAGATACTAAGAAAAGATGTGCTTTCACTCGATGAGGTACAGCAACTTATTGCAACGCACGATGAGAGGCAAAACCCAGAGGTAAGACGAGCATTTATATTTTGCCTATATTCTGGTTTGCGCTATTGTGATGTTAAAGATTTGACGTTTAGTAATGTGGACTACTCTAACAGACTATTGAAGTTTGAGCAAAGTAAGACAAAAGGGCATAGTGCAAACAGCGGTGTGGTGATACCGCTAAATGATGGCTTGTTGAGGCTGATAGGAGAGCCGACAACAGCGCAGACAAAGGACAGCAAAATATTTGCACTTCCCAGCTATGAAATGTGCCTTAAAAGTCTCCAAAGATGGGTTAAGAGTGCAGGGATAGAAAAGCACATAAGTTGGCATTGTGCAAGACACAGTTTTGCTGTTAATATTCTTAATAATGGAGCAAATATAAAAACGGTGGCAAGTCTTTTGGGACATTCTGGATTAAAGCATACAGAGAAATACACCAGAGCAATAGACAAGCTGAAAGAGGATGCAATAAATAGTTTGCCACAAATTGACATTACCACTATTTAACAAGGATGCTAGACTGAAACAACAATAAGAGGTACTAGGGTAAACTGACATATCCCAATAGCCTCAAGACCCAAAAGATATAGTTATGAAAAAAATTAGAAAAACAGTTCATGGAGTGTTTGTTATTGATGAGGATAACGGCACGTGTACTTTAACCGAGATAGGAGAATGGCCAATAGAGGGACTGATAGTGGGGAAACCTTACAAGATAGCTCCGCATGGAATAGAGAGTGACCACGGTATATATTTCTTTTATGAAGAGGGCAAGGCAAGATGTGTCCGTATACCCTGTGATATTGGAGAAATGAAAGCTAACTTACTGAACAAGGAATACAACCTTACTGCTTATGATTTTCCAGATGTAACTGATTATGTCTGCAAGCCCTATCAGCGTGTCGATTTGAGGGACGAATGTGGCAGGGATAATGTTGAAATGATTAAGCTTTCAGCGGACAGAGAGAGGTTTGCTAATGAGCTCCATTTGCTATATAAGGCAAATGAGGAGCTTGTCTACTATTCTTTTTTACACCCAAGAGAAAGCGCGGTTCAGGTTGAAGAGGGTAGAGAGAAACAGAGGGTAAAGAGAGATGAGGCTCACGCTCGTGTAATACCGCTAGCTGTAAAGCTTGGTGTGTTTGGAGAAGACGTGTTGAAGTCTACAGGACAAGCAAACGACGGACAGGCAACGGATGGCCAGTGCCTCACCCCAGAACCTCAACAGGAAAGAGCAAAGCCAACCAGAGGGAAAGGCAGACCTAATGAAACATTGAAAGATAAGATGATTGATGATGCCAACGGAGAAAAGTTGCAAAAGGTGCGCTCAAAGATGGCTGGGAAAAAGGGCAAAGACTTTGCTTTACTTATGTTGGCTGGCATAAAGAAAGGATGGCTAACAAGACCCACTTACACCCAAGTTAAAAATGAGTTTGGGGATATTGGCAGCAAAACAGGCTACAACAAATACCTAAATGAGAACATGTTTACTAGCGAAGAAGTTGAGGGAGCAAAAAACAGCCTTGATTAGCCCCAAATAAGCCTTTGGAGATTGCCTTTAATGTACTTTAATTGTCACTTGACGATAGACAATTAAGGTACATTTTCTTTTTGCCTTATAGTGGATTTTCCTTTGTTATTTTGCACTTGCTTTCAAGATGGTAGGTGAATAGTAAGCCCCACCATGTAGGGAGCAACAGGGCAAATAAGGGGTGGGCTTACTAACGCCCCAGACAGCCCAAACCCTAAATTTAGAAAATGATGGAAGAGGGCTTAAAACAGGTGGCAGACCTTATAACCGCCAACACTATCTTTTGCACCAAAGAGGTGCTAACAAGTGATGAGGCAGCGCGATATTTGGGAATATCCAAAAGCTACCTTTACAAACTCACTATGGGGCAAAAGATACCCCACTACAAACCGATGGGCAAGATGTGTTATTTTAACCGCTTGGAGTTAGAGAAGTGGTTGCAAAGCAATAGAGTTGCAACAGAGGCGGAGTTGAACCAACAGGCGCAAGCCTATTGTATGAAGAAAGGGGGTAAGCGATGAACACACCTAATATTCGCTATTATGCACGTCTGGTAAACGTTACCCCAAAAGGAAAGAAAACCCCAAAGTACACGATTGCAGCCCAAGCAGGCTATTACCCACCAATGGAGTATTTGAGGGGTAGAGATGGGCTTATATCAATGAACTTAATGGAGAAACTAAAAGAGGGCGGCAATATCCCATCTTTGAGGTTGCAGGCCAAGAATAGCCTCAATTTCACAGGGTTGAAAGAATACTTTGAAGATGGCAAGTTGAGTGGCTATGCCTATGGCTATCCTTTGGACAAACCCACATACAGCAAAGACAATAAGCCAAATCCTTTCTATGAATATAAGGAGGATGGCTACTTGTTTATAATTTACCAAGACGAGAAAGACCCTACCAACCCAATTCCTACCTCTATTGAGTTAGTTGTTTTAGAGGGTGCAAAGATACTTATTAGTGCTTATTGCAAGCAGTTGAAAATGGGTGGTTTTAATGAGGCTTTGGCTGCGTTAAGAGGGCAAGCTCAAAAGGGATAGTGCCTTATAATAAGGTGTAGTTTGTTACCAAATAATGGTAACATTAAATCAATCACAATAACACCAAGGATGTACGATAAAGTAAAACTCTGGATTGATAGGGGTATGGTTGGGGAGCAATATCCGACAATAGTCAACTTTCTGGATGAGGCTAACACACAGGTTAACCACCAAACGGGGGAGGTTAAGACCTTTGGCAGTTTGGAGGGTTTAAAAGTGTCTGTCTTTGTCGGTGGTTTGTCGGTGGTGGGGAGTTTGCCAAAGTATCTATATGGGAGTAACGTTTACCCTTTGGATAGACACACAACAGCCCAAGCAATAGAAAAGTTGAGTGATGCTTTGCACCTACAAGCAGATGGAGCGAGTGTTACAGGGATTGAATTTGGTGCAAACTTCTTGATGAAACGCCAAGTGGCGGATTACCTTGCAAAGTTGGGTAGCATGCCCAGACTAGGCAGATACCATTTTGAACCGTCAACGTTGTATTATAAGGGGACAGGCAAGAAACAGTCTAAGGTGTTTGTTTTCTATGATAAGATGGCAGATGCCAGAGCCAAGGGGATGGACTACCCAGAGGGTTTGAAAGGAGCAAATCTGTTGAAATATGAAATGAGGCTAAATGGCAGATTGCCCCACCAATTAGAAGTGCCAGAGGTTAAAGCCTCAACCCTATATCAGATGCCTTTTTACAGGATGATGGTTAAACGCTATCAAGATGGTTACTTTTCAATATCTAAGTTAAACCAGATTAAAACGAACGTTATGTGTGAAATTAAAACCGTTACAGACGCTTTCAACGTCTTTGTTGCACGATTGATAAACCAGACAGACCAAACGCAGATAGGAGGCTTTCTGGATGAGTTGAAAGATGCAGGTGTATTTGATGATAGGAAGAACTACACCAGACTAAAAAACAAAATCCAAGAAGTAGCCACAAAAGCCAACATTACCATTTCTGATGAATTGATGAGGGAGTTGGATGATGAGATAAGAAATTGTGGTGCTTATGAGTGAAGTGTCTTATAATAAGGTGTATGTTGTTACCAGTTTTTGGTAACAGAAAAGAATAGGATGAAATGGATGTGCAATTCCCGAAAGTAGATTTTATTTTGATATGGACAGAATACAAGTTATGGGCAAAAAGTGATTTTTTGGAGTCTATTAAAAGGACTTACTACTTACTGAAATAGGTGTTAAGCGGGGGCAGGTACACCACGATTTTTGCGCCTATGCTTAAAATATTTCAGAAATAGGAATAGATGTAAAATGGAGTTAGTGCCAGCAACGGCATGCACAGCAGTGGAAGGGTTGAGAGCGCAGAGCTAAACGATGTGACAAAAAGCCTTATCAAGTGTCATGCAAGGGTTAGCGACTTTTGGGATTGTGTAGTAACAAGCTATACTCAATCATTACCAGAAACAAACAAAGTGGACGATGACGCATTAGATTGGTTTAAAAGCCTTTGCGGGAAATTAGGGTTAGAGATAATGAACCTTATCAGTGATGTGGTGGAGGCAAAAATACTTGATATCAAATTCAAGGAAATATATGTAAATTAGATGTATAATTAATTATTAAATTTATGGACAAAGGAAAAATTATCGAGGAGTTTGGCTATCTTATTGCAGAAGCGAAAGCCGTGTTTGAGGAAGAGCCTTTAACAGAAGAGGCTATTAAAGTTGCTTATGAGGAATGTGATAGCCAAATGGGTTATTTACATGAGCTTATATATGGTTGTAGAAAGGAGGATTTGGAAGAGAATTTTAAGCGTTTTATGCAAAAAAATAAATAGACTTCATAGAACGAAGATAACACCAATTAAATGAAAAAGAGCGTTTGCCAAATGGTAGACGCTTTTTTGTTTGTAGCCTCAACAATTGTTTTGCTAAAAGGTGTGTTTTAAGGTTAAAAATAGGGGGTGTTGTTGTTTTTGGCTACCCTTTGGCTACCCATAAAATAAAAAATAGCTGAAAATCAACAGATTAACAGCTATTTATTGTACCCAGACCCGGGGTCGAACCGGGATGGATTGCTCCACTGGTGTTTGAGACCAGCGCGTCTACCGATTCCGCCATCTGGGCTTAGCGTGTGCAAAGGTACGTATATTTTTTTAATGAGCAAAGAATTTGGCGAAAAACTTGTTGCGTTTGCCTTTGTTTGCTTGTTCGAGAAAGCGAGAGAATAGGGTGATTGCCGGTGATGTGATGAAGCAGACAGTGTTTCTAAGAGGTGTGTACGCAAGTGATGTAGCGGCTGGCAGTGCAGATATGTTGCGGCAAATGCAATATCAAAGAAGCCTTTACGCAAGTGGCGTAGTAGCTGGCAGCACAGATATGTCGCGGAAAATGCAATATCAAAGAAAAATTTATGCAAGCGGTGCGGTAGCAAGCGGTGCAATTGTGAGGAGGTTGGCGCATCCCCAAGATGCCGTTACACAAAACCTTCGCCCTTTTTCAGCATCACTTCGTTAACGTATTTACGCACCTTGGCTGACGAATCTTCTTTCTTGCAGATAAGCAAAACATTGTCTTTCTCCACCACGATAAAGCCTTCTAGTCCATTTATCACACCCAGTTTACCTTTGGGCAGCTTAATGATATTGTTGCTACTATCCTCCAAAATCACGTCGCTATCAATCACCACATTGTCGTTTTCGCCCTTTTGCATCGTCTCGTACATGCCGTGCCACGTGCCGAGGTCGGCCCAACCGAAGTGGCATTGCATCACAAACACATCGTTAGACGACTCCAAAATGCCGTGCTCAATGGAGAGATTGGGGTATAGTGGGAAGTTCTCGCGTATGAAAAGCGCCTCTTCGTGGGGGTTAAACTTGGGATTGTTTGCGTCGAATTTCCTAAGAACAGGGGGCAACAGCTCGCAGAAACGGTTGCGGGCAAACTGCACATTCAGTAGGAAAAGTCCCGTGTTCCAATAAAACTCGCCGCTTTGCATGAACATGCGAGCAAACTCTCGGTCGGGCTTTTCGGTAAACGACTGCACTTCGAACACATCGTTTTCCACCTCTTTGCCCATTTGTATGTATCCATATCCGGGTTCGGGGCGCGTTGGTTTCACGCCCAACGTAAGCATGCCGTCTTTTTTCGACACGAAGTCTAGCCCGCGAATGATGTCGCGTTGGAAGGCCTCTTCGCCCTGAATGGCTTGGTCGGACGGCGTAACCACGAGACAAGCCTCGGGGCATTGGCGCAGGATGCGGTGCGAAGCCCAGGCCACGCTTGGGGCCGTACTTCGATAAATGGGTTCTGCCAGAATGTTTTCGGGAGGAAGTTCGGGCAATTGATTGCGCACGATGTCTGCGTAAGTCTCGTTTGTGCTCACCAATATGTGCGATGGGTCTATCAGTTGTGCGAACCTGTCGAAGGTTTGTTGCAACTGACTTCTGCCCACTCCGAAGAAGTCGACGAATTGTTTAGGAAAAGACAAACGGCTGTAAGGCCACAGGCGAAGTCCTCGACCGCCTGCCAATATCAGGCAATAGTTGTTGTTAGTGTTCATTCTATCAGATGTGTTGGTTCTGCAGGCGAAAGGTATGAAAAAACTTCAAGTCCGCCAAACAATCAAAGGTTATTTATTCTCAATTAACAAGTAGTTTATGTTCTACACGGGCAAAGCGACAGTTACCCCACAACTGCCCCCAACAACCGGCCTCACCCCCCAACCCCTCTCCAAGGGGAGAGGGGAGTAGTATGCCTTGCTATTGCTGTGGGTGTAACGTCGATAAACAAACATTTCTGCTTCGTTAGTTTTACCGCCGCACTACATATCACTCCCCTCTCCCCTTGGAGAGGGGTTGGGGGTGAGGCCAGTTGTGGGGCTGTTGTTGCCCAGTTATGGGGAAGTAGTGAGGCCGGTTGTTGGTTGGCCGTGGGGTGAGGTTGGTTATCCCACCTGACTTCCTGCCTTCACTTCTTTCATCAGCGACAGCAGACTCAGTCCGCCGTCGTAGTTCTCGGCAGAGAGAATCATGCCTTGACTTTCGATGCCCATCAGTTGTCGGGGAGCCAAGTTGGCGATGAACACCACGTCGCGACCCACCAATTCTTCGGGCTCGTAGAACTTAGCGATACCGCTAACGATGGTGCGCGGCGTACCACTGCCGTCGTCGAGTGTGAATTTAAGCAGCTTATTGGCCTTCTTCACCTTTTCGCAGGCAAGTATGCGGCCCACTCTAAGGTCCAGTTTCTCAAAGTCGGCGAAGTCCACCGTGGGCTTAATCTCCTTAGCCTTATACGTTTCGGCCTCGTTAGCCTTCTTCGTCTCGGCCAGCTTTTTCAGTTGAGCCTCGATGGCATCGTCCTCTATTTTCTCGAACAGCAGTTCGGGTTCGGCCAGCTGATGGCCAGGCTTTAAAATCTCGGTGTTGCCAAGTGCATTCCAATCTACCCCCTCCATGTTAAGCATGCTGCGCAACTTAGCACTGCTAAATGGCAAGAACGGCTCGAAGGCGATAGCCAAGTTGGCCACCAATTGCAGCGAGATATACAGGATGGTTTCAACCCTTTTGGGGTCGGTTTTCCACACCTTCCACGGCTCGCACTCGGTGATATACCTGTTGCCGATGCGCGCCAGCACCATTGCCTCTTTCTGTGCATCGCGAAATTTGTACGTGTCGAGCAAGCTTTCCACCTTTTCTTTCACGTCTTTAAACTCGTCTAAGGCCTGTTTATCCACCTCGTTCAGTTCGCCGCAGGCAGGAACACGACCGCCGAAATACTTCTTTGTAAGCTGCAAAGCCCTGTTGACGAAGTTGCCATACACGGCCACAAGCTCGTTGTTGTTGCGTTCTTGGAAGTCTTTCCACGTAAAGTTGTTGTCTTTTGTTTCGGGAGCGTTGGCCGTAAGCACGTATCTCAGCACGTCTTGCTTGCCAGGGAAGTCCTCCAAGTACTCGTGCAGCCACACGGCCCAGTTCTTCGAAGTGGATATCTTTTCGTCTTCCAAATTAAGAAACTCGTTCGCAGGAACGTTTTCGGGCAGTATATATCCGCCGTGTGCTTTAAGCATTACGGGGAACACGATGCAGTGGAACACGATGTTGTCTTTGCCAATGAAGTGCACCAAACGTGTTTCGGGGTCTTTCCACCACTTCTCCCATGTGTCGGGCAGCAACTCTTTGGTGTTCGAAATGTAACCGATGGGCGCATCAAACCAAACGTACAGCACTTTGCCCTCTGCTCCTTCAACGGGTACGGGGATACCCCAATCCAAGTCGCGCGTCATGGCTCGTGGTTGCAAGTCAATGTCCAACCAGCTTTTGCACTGCCCATATACGTTGGGTCGCCATTCCTTATGCCCTTCCAAAATCCATTCTTTCAGCCAGTCTTGGTACTTGTCTAGGGGCAGATACCAGTTCTTTGTTTTCTTCAACACGGGTTGCGAACCGCTGATAGTCGAGCGGGGGTGCAGCAGCTCGATAGGGGAAAGGTCGCGCCCGCACTTCTCGCACTGGTCGCCATACGCCCCTTCGTTGTGGCAATGGGGGCATTCGCCCGTTATATAGCGGTCGGCCAGAAACTGGTGCGCCTCCTCGTCATAATATTGTTCGGTTTCTTTTTCCAGCAGTTTGCCGTCTTCGTATAGTTTCTTAAAGAAGTCGCTAGCCAGCTGATGGTGCGTGGGCGAGGTCGTTCGGCTGTAAAGGTCGAACGAAATGCCGAAGTCTTCGAAACTCTTTTTTATCATGTAGTGGAACCTATCTACCACGTCTTGCGGACTAACGCCCTCTTTTCTTGCCCTGATGGTGATGGGCACGCCGTGTTCGTCGCTACCTCCGATAAACACCACGTCCTCGTTTTTCAGTCGCATATATCGTGCGTAGATGTCGGCAGGCACGTAAACGCCGGCCAAGTGTCCGATATGCACGCCGCCGTTGGCGTAAGGCAAGGCAGCTGTGATGGTGGTTCGTTTGTATTGTTTCTGTTCCATTTGTACTATATATAATAATGTGTACTTGCCCGTTTCCTCCCTCCGTGTTTGTGTAACATTGGGTTAAGGCACTGCAAAAGTACAAAAAAAATGCGGCATGTATTTGTTTTGGGGTGCGAAACTTAGGTTTATGGCATTGGGATAAACTTCTTCGCCACACATATTTGCATATCGTTGTCAGCCAACAAACTGCGGTTTTGCAAAGCTGAGCAACTTTTTTATCGGGCCAAATGGTCGGCTATTTATTGCTTGACCCCGAATGTCCACGAGGAAATGCGCCCCGTTCGTGACAACAACGGCCTAGGCGTAACGCCCTCAAAGACACCTCCTTCTTCGCATAGATGGGCGCAATGCGTTGCAAGCCACTTGTCTTTTACGGCACCCGAATACAGAATTTATCAACACCCAACATCTTTTATCATACGCAAGCGGTGTCTTGTAGCCAAATAATCGTACATTTGCAGATGCGCTATGTGTAACAGAAGTCGCAGATGTAGGTTGGAAAAAGAATGTTCAAAAACGAGAATGGAGCGTATGAAAAAGATACTGTTTAAGGTGTTGTCCGTAATAAGCCCGCTGCTTATTCTTGCACTTTTAGGCACGATGCAAGGGGCATGGTTCGATTCAGAGGAATTTATAGGGTTGGAAGATGCAGAGTTTCATCATCCCACGGCCATTCAATACACATTGTATTATCTGGTCAGTGCCGTCTTATTTGCACTTTCTTGGTTGTTGTTGAATCATCAATACAAGAAAAGTTCGGCTTTTTCTGGCCGAATACTTTATGGTTTTCTTTTGGCATTAGACATCGCAATCATCTTGATATGCGCCACTGCTCTTTAAGCCCCAATCGGGAATTGAGGCTATAAGCTACTTCAACTCCCGATAACGGACATTCACTGCGCAGATAAAGCTCCTAAACGTTTATACTCCGCTTTACCCATCGTTGTTTTTGTTTATCAGGTTAACCACAACTTTTACCATAACATCCTTTTCTTCTGTTCGGCTCTCGGCAATCATCAGCGTGAGCGCAACAAGCGTGTTGTCTGCTATACGCTTGCTGCCGTCAGGATGATAGAGGATATGGTTGCCGTTGAGAAACCAAAGAAACAACGTGGCGGCAATGCGCTTGTTGCCATCGCTGAACGAGTGGTTCTTGGTAACCAGATAGAGTAGCATGGCTGCTTTCTCCTCCACACTGGGGTAGAGTTCTTCTCCGCCAAAGGTCTGGTATATCTGCCCGATACTGCTTTTGAAAGAGCCGTCTTTCTCATTTCCAAAGAGAACAGAGCCTCCAAATTTGTCGCGCAGTCCATAGATAGCTTCCATTGCATTGTCGTAAGTAGCATGGAACGGCTCTTCTTCTGTGGTTTTATTGATGGTAAGCCGCCCATAATCGTAGTTGTCTAACGTGTCGAGCGCGTAAGTATAATCAGTCACCACCTTAAATAGTGCATCGGTCTCGTCGTTAGACAACAATGGCTGGTTCTGAATGGTGCGCCCAAGCATACCAACCAGTTGGCGCAACTCCCCAATCTGCTCCTTGTGCATTCGCTCGTTCACGGCATAGCCCTTAATGAGATATTGCTTTAACACCGTGTTCGCCCACTGACGGAAACGCGTGGCGTTTTTGCTGTTTACCCGATAGCCAACGGAAATTATGGCATCCAGATTATAATACTTTGTGCTATAAGTTTGCTTGCCTTCATTACCCATATGTTCCAAAATGGAACATGTGCTCGTTTCGTCAAGCTCTTCGGATGCATAGATATTCTTCAAGTGCTTGGTTATTGCGGGGCGTTTTGTATTAAACAACTCCGCAATTTGTTGCTGTGTAAGCCACACCGTCTCGTTTTCCAGGCGTACATCCACCTGCGTCTGCCCATCCTCAGACTGGTATATCACGATTTGATTATTCGAGTGCATAGTTTAATGAATTAAATGGTTCTTTTAACTGCAATTTCTTCTCTTCCTCCTGTTGCAACAGCTCGCTTAGGGAGGTGAGACTCAACACTAAATGCTTATATTCAGGAAAGCTCGACAGGCCCACGTAACTTGTTCATCGACTCCCAAAGCGTTTCTTCGATAATCTTGGTTGTTATCTGTTTCTTCGCCATTGTATCTTTGTTTATTCTTATCATTCTTCATTTTAGGAACTTGGTATTAGTATCATAATCTACTTCCAACAACTCTTTGAAATCAAAGAGAAGTAGGCGAGCCATTTCCACTAACAATGCCATAGGTGGTTATGTCTTGTTGGTTATACAGTTGTCGCTCTAATTCTGTTTCCGAAAGTTCTCCTTGCCCATCTATAACGTTTATAACGTTAGTTGTTGATGGTATGCAAATATAATCATAATTTGGTAAATAGCATCAGGTTTTGTTGCTATATTTTTTTAATTCAGACAAACTATTTGTCGCATCCCACTTCGCCTTATCCGCAGCACGGGTATATTATCCTAAACTTCCCCCTCGTTGTAATAAAAACTCATGTTGACAACTATCTTCCTTGGCATCTTGCATTGCCATTCGGTAAAGCTGGGGTTGACTGAATGGGGAGGGCGACACACCGCAAATCGTTTTATCTACTTTTCACAACAGCGAGTTAGTGGGCTAAGCGGCCTTATTTTGCTGTTGTGTAAAATATTCAGCGCGAAAATTAACACTGTGAGTGCCGTTTTTGCCCACCAATCGTTAGCAGGGCTGCAAATAATCGATTCTCGCGAAGGTTTGTTTTGATGTAAAACGGGGAGTGTTGTACATGCAGACAAAATGAATATATATTTTATGACACCGCCATTTTCACCCTATTTTGGGCGATTTGCAGCAAAATGCACTGCGTTTTGATGCTAAATGCAGTGCGTTTTGGTGCTAAATGCCTTGCGTTTTGGTGCTAAATGCAGTGCGTTTTGGTGCTAAACGCAAGGTAAAATGGTGCTAAATGCAGTGCAATTTGCCGCTAAGCACAAGGCGTTGTGCATAAGTATTCGCTGAAATGGTATAAATAATACCCCTTCGAACCATTAAAAATAGGACTAAAAGGGGCGAAATAGTCGTCAAAAAGTGGGATTTAAGGGGCAAAAAGGGGTATTTTGGGGTTGAAAAATTACGGGCTGGCAACCAAAATAGAAAGGCAAAATGGTGCAAAATGCAGGTTGCGTTCTTAAAACTGGACCAAAACAGGAATGCGTAAGGCTTGAATTTGCGGCTAATTGCCTGCTTTTGGAGCTTTATTTTCGCTAGATAGAGGTGGCAGATAGAGTGTGTTTTGTAAAGTATTAGTAATTGATTTAACTAAAAATCGGCCATCAGATAAAGGTAGAAAAATGGTCTCTGATGGCCGATAGGGGATAAACAATGAACTTTTAAACTCAGGAACTTATAAACTCACAAACTTATGAACTCATGAACTCATGAACTCATAAACTCGTGAACTCATGAACTCATAAACTCACAAACTCGTGAACTCATGAACTCACAAACTCACAAACTCATGAACTCATAAACTCATAAACTTATGGACTTATGAACTTATGAACTTATGAACTTATAAACTCATAAACTAACTCAAAACTTCATAAACTTATGATAGTCGTTTCGCAGCTTTTGTGCCTTACGCCCGAAGGGACCAGTGGGGCACATGTTGGAGTAATAGTCGAACGATACGGCACGCGTTATGCGGGGTATGGCCAATTCGATGTTTAGTTGTTGCGATACACGCGATATGCTTGCAGGACTGTTATCTTTGTTAAAGGTTTCGAGGTCTGTCCAAAACTCGCCCTTAAAGGCAGAGCCATCGCCAAACAAGCCCGTTTCGGCGTGCTTGTAGTAAGTTTCTAAGCGGTCGAGCGACACGTGTCCAACGCCCACACCATCTTGCAGCATAATTACTTGAAGGTTGCACTTGGCCAATTGCGACATGAAGGTTTGCAATTGTTCGGGTGTGCTTAGTGTGCTGTTCCAAAAGGCTGCAATGGCCACGGGCTTTCCGTTGAGTTGGTGCAAGTGATTTGAGATGCGGTCTACAAAGTGCGTTCTGAAGAGGTTCATCTTCTCTTCGGTGTTGTAGGCATAGGGTTCGGGTTCGTGCGGAATATACCAACCCTTAAATGCGGGCTGTGTGCCGTAGAGCGCATTTATCTCTGTTGCCATGCGGTTGCAGCGGTTAGCATGCTCGTCGAGCCATGTTTCGGAAGTTTGGTTTTTCCAATAGCTCTCGTCGAAGTAAAGACCAACATACACTTCCATGCCTTTTTCTGCTGCGGCAGCAAGCAATCTACCCAAGGCATACTTGCTTTTTTGCGTAACAAAAGTTTCGCTTGTGTCGAACCACACTTGTTGGTCGTGTGCAGAGAATTGGGCGATAACAGTACGCATACCTATCTTCTTCATGCCTTCTAGCAGACTGCTCCATTGGTATGGTGCCCAATTGTCTTTGTCGTAGAAGGTAACGAACGAACCCGTAAGGGCTTTCTTGGCATCGGGATTGGGATATTGTGTTTCGTCTAGCGGTGCCATTCCGCTGTCTTTGGCGCATGCGGCGAATAGTAAAGACAGCAATAAAACTAAAAAAACAACTCATAGACTCACCCACACAGGCAAACTATGGCTCTATTAGGAGATCGTCTTTCGTCACCAATTTCAGCGTTGTCTTTTCTCCTTTAATCACGGCACGATACATACCATCCCGCTTAACGCATATCAGCACCAACTGTTTAGCATCTTTGTTTTGGCATCTATCCGCTTCTATCACGCAATCGAACCTATTCGCTTGCAGCGTCTCAGCAATGGCGCGGTCGTCTTTTGTGCCTAAATAAGACTTCCTTTCATCACCTCCTTCATCTCTATTTGCAAGATTATCAACCAAAAAGTATCGCAATTGGTCATCGTAAACATACACCTTGTGCCAACACTCGTACACTTTGCGAAGCCAATCGCTAACTGTAAGCGAAGCGATACTGTCTGTGGGGACGGATTTTTTCTTGGTCGTGAGGTCGCATACGTAAATATACGTTGTTGCATAGAGTTTCACTCGCTTCGGAATATTGAACATCCTACGCATCTTAAGGATGGTTTTTTCTCCCATTCGCTGAAATTCCCCAGTGTTCCACGTCTGTGCCGAAACACGCGTTGCAAACAAAACAAGCAACAATAAGATTATCCTTTTCATACGCCAATCTATTTCGTTTTATGCGTTAATTCCCTAAAAGAAGCCTCATTACAGCGGTATTGAAAAACCGACACTATGCCATTGCACCATTATAGACCAGCCAACGCAGTGTGCATATTCCTAAAAAGGCACGCGCGCACCAAATACCCGCTTTACGTTCTGGGTGGTTTGGCGGGCTATTTCGTCGGTGGTGGTGGCGTAGGCATTGGCCATTACCTCCACAACATGGGTGAGATAGCTGCTCTCGTTGCGCTTGCCGCGCATGGGAACAGGTGCCATGTAAGGGCCATCGGTTTCGAGAACGATGCGCGAAAGGGGGATGTGGGGCAACACCGAGGGCAGGTTCGACTTCTTAAAGGTAAGCACGCCGCCAATGCCCAGCACGAATTTGTCGAACTGTAAGAAGGCATCGGCCTCGCGTTCGTTACCCGTAAAGCAATGGAAAACACCGCCTGGCAGTTCTTTTTCGTACTTCTTGATGATGTGCACCATCTCGTTTTGCCCCTTTCTGCAATGTATCATCAAGGGCAATTGGTATTCGGCCGACCAGCGCACTTGCTCTTCGAAGGCTTCGAGCTGTTGCTTTTCAAACTCGCGACTCCAATAAAAGTCTAGCCCCACTTCGCCAATGGCGATAAAGGGGTGCGGCTCTTCAAACCGCCGTTTCATGCGTTTAAGCACCTCAGCATAGTCGGCCTTCACCTCTTCGGGATGCAAACCCATCATGGCGAAGGCGTAGTTGGGGTAACGTTGAGCCAGCAAGAGGGCGGCATCGCCACTTGGTTCGTCGATGGCTGGAATAAAAACCTTGCTCACTCCTGCCGCTTTGGCACGTGCAACAACCTCGTCAAGGTCGTCGCGATAGTCGTCCACGTCTAGGTGGATGTGCGTATCTATAATGTCTGTTGTCATGTTCTCGTTTACATTCTCTTGACTTTGGGCCCAATTACAAAAGCCCCAAAAGCCTTGCTCCCCACTAATTATGGGGAGAAAACCACCAACATACATACACCGAAAGCAAGCTGTCCCAATCCTTTTGCATTGGGACAGAAACCCGTTCGGTGCCTCGGTTGGTTCTTTTCTCGTTCCTCGAAAAGTGCGTTTTGCCTTTCCACTTCGCTCAAAGCTCCGTGTCGGCGATTTCCAATTCTCGCCATGACAATGTCCAAGCAAGCCCGACGTTGTTCATTTGGCTTAACGAAAACGTTCTTTTCTCGTTCCTCGAAAAGGGCGTTTTCTCGCCGTGGCAATGTCAGAGCAAGCTCGACGTTGCTCATTTGGCTTAACGAAAACGTTCTAAAAACTCGACAAAGCCGCATGGGGTAGCGACATCGAATTTATAGAACCAGCCCTAACGAGAAACGATTAAGGTATTTTTTAGAAACAGCCTTAATACAGATGTTCCTCGTTGCGGCGGTAATAATATATCACCCCCAGCTTTCTACACTCGGCGAAACGCACCTCTGGCGGTTCGTGTTCGAAGTGTTTCTCTATTTGGTTCCACAAGTCGAGGATGATGTTGTCGGTTTCAGGGCGCAGCGTGTGCAACGTATCTATGGCCTTATTTGTTCGGGCTTGCAGCGACTTTTGCTGTTTGTAGGTCTCCATAAAGATGTCGTAATGCGTGGAAACCATCCCGATGGTGGGGTTGTAGATGGGTCGCCCGCCTTGCTTAATGCGTTCTTTCTCGCCCTCGATAACCCGCTTACCATATTCGGCCAGGCCCTCTTGGGTTTTGAGATTGGGCAATGCTGTGGCGTGTTCGCTAAGCCCGTAGAGTTTCAGGGCCGACTTCTTTATCTCTCCGCGCTCAACACACATGAAGAGCACTTGCAGAAAATGGCTCACATACATTACGGCATTGCGTTGCACGCGGTCTATCTTGCCCGTTTGTCTTGCTTGCGCCGTTAGCGAAGTTCGATACTGCTGGGCCGCCGTCAATAGTCGGTCGTAGGCAGGTCTAGCTCTGTTGATAACGCTCCAATCGATAAAGCGATTTCTTGCCGCATACACACTTTCGTTTTCGAGCAACATTTTCAGTGCTTTCAATCGTGCGGCATCTGTCTTAGGTAGTCGTCGGTATGGCATGGTATTGTATTTAGGTGAGAGATTTTAGTATTTTCTGTTCATCATTTTCGAGGCATAATTAATGAGGTTTTCCTTTCTTTCGGCCGGCACGTTCACCTCGTCGAGGTAGCGTTTGCCACATTCAAAGTAATGTTCTATTCGCCGTTCGGCCATCTTGTCGATGCCCATAGCGTTGTAAAGCTGGGTGATGGCCGCAATTTTTTCTTGCGCATTGAACTGCTCTTGGCTAACCCAGTGTTGCAGTTCGGCACGCTGTGCGGCATCGGCCTTGTTGAAAGCATTGATAAGCATGTACGTTTTCTTGTTGCTCACGATGTCTCCGCCAATGGCTTTCCCAAAAACCTTGCTGTCGCCGTACACGTCTAGGAAGTCGTCTTGCAGCTGAAAAGCCAATCCAATCTGCTCGCCAAACTTATATAAGAGGTCGGCATCTCGCTGTGGAGCATCGGCCAACAACGCGCCCATCTTCATGGCACAGGCCAACAGCACACTGGTTTTTAGGCGTATCATCTCGATATATTCGTCCTCGGTTACGTCGTTGCGATGCTCAAAGTCCATATCGTATTGTTGGCCTTCGCCTATTTCGAGTGCCGTTTCGGTAAACAGTTCCATCACGGGTTTCAGTTTAGCGGCATCACATTGTGCCACCAGCTGATAAGCCAAAACCAGCATCGAGTCGCCAGAGAGTATGGCCGTGTTGGCATCCCAACGCTTGTGCACGGTGGGCCTGCCGCGTCGAAGTTCGGCATTGTCCATCAAATCGTCGTGCAGGAGCGTATAATTATGGTAGGTTTCCAATCCGCAAGCAGGTGCAAGAATGCTTTCGGGGTCGTCCTTAAACAGGTTATAGGCCAGCAAGGCAAGCGTAGGCCTAATACGTTTACCCCCGATAGAGAGCACATAACGTATTGGTTCGTAAAGCGATTGCGGCTTACGATTGAAGGGCAAAGCCTCTAAATATGCGTTTATTTTGCTGAGAATTAGATTGTCTGTCAACATGTTGACTAATTTTTAAAGTTTAAATACGATGGGTATGGCAAAGAGCGTGCGGCATGGTTTGCCTTTGTCTAGGCCAGGTTTCCACTTGGGCATGTGGCTGATAACGCGCAAGGCCTCGGCATCTAAGTCTTCGTTTACGCCGCGAACCACCTTTTGGTCGGTGATGGTTCCGTCTGCATTGACGATAAACGACACCATCACGCTACCTTGAATGCCCTGTTGTAGGGCTGTTGGCGGATAGCGTAGGGTGCGTTGCAGCCACTTCATAAACTCTACGATGCCGCCTGGATATTCGGGCATTTGTTGCACAATGCGCGGCTTATCGTCGTTGGCAATTGGTTCGGGAACAGGCTGTTCGATGGCAGTTGTAGGCGTTTCGTTCTGTTGTACAGTTGCCTCCACACCTTCTTTTTCTTCGTCGTTGCGTTCGTTTAGCTTGTCGGGCAATGCCACGGGCGTGTCCACCGCCTTAATTTTCGTGGTGATAGAGGGTGCGGCCGTGGGAATTGCGGCGGCCACCATCTCGTTTTTCTCCACGTCGGGCAGTATTTCCATCTCCTCGAAGAAATCGTCTGGCACCTCATCATCAAAGTCGAAGGTGCGCGAATTGCTGTTGTACTCTAACGCCACAAACAGGAACGAGAGCACTACAACAAGCCCAAGCAGGTAATTGGTTACGCGCTTGTTCTCCAAATTGGCACTATGTGTCTTCTTTACCTCCACACGATTGAAGTTGTTGCAACAAAGTTAGAGCTTTCACGGTGAATGAAACTCAATTCAGCTACAAATATAATGATATAATTGGAAAAAGGTGTAACTTTGTAGATAAAACAGAAAGAAGTTGATGAAAAAAGTTATTTTCGCCCTTATTTTGTTCTTTATGGCGGATAAAATGGCGGCGCAAGAGAGTCAAACGGCTTATAATTTCTTGCGTTTGCCCGTGAGTGCGCATGCTGCCGCGCTTGGTGGCGACAACGTTACGCTCATTAACGACGATGCGTGGTTGATGTTCAACAACCCCGCGTTGTTGTCGTCGGTGAGCGACAAGACACTTGCATTGAACTACATGAACTTCATGCGTGGTGTTAATTTGGCCGGCGTGGCCTACAACAAGGTGATAAAAGAGCGCTCCTCGGCTGCCCTTTCGGTTAACTATGTGGACTATGGCAAGATGCGATATACCACGGCCGACAACCAAGACTTGGGCGAATTTGCCGCTAGAGACATCGCCGCAACGGCTTATTTCTCGTACATGCTTACCGATAAATTGGCGGGTGGCATCGCTGCAAAGGTGCTGTCGTCGAGCATCGGGCACTATACTTCGATTGGTATGGGCGTAGACCTTGGCCTGAACTATTACGATTCCGACCGCGAACTGTCGCTATCGGTGGTGGCTAAGAACCTGGGCGGACAGCTTAAAGCCTACGAAGACGACTACGAGGCGATGCCGATAGACGTGCAAATGGGCATCAGCAAACGCCTGCAACACACGCCTTTCCGCTTGTCGGCAACGCTGGTAGACCTCAATCACTGGCACTATGCGCTGATGAAACATTTTGTTTTTGGCGTGGATGTAGACCTTTCGCCAAACATTTGGGTGGGCGCAGGATATAGTTTGCGGCGTGCCAACGAAATGAAAGTGGGCGATGCCGAGAACGCCAGCAGTCATGGAGCGGGTTTGTCGCTTGGTGCAGGTTTGCAACTAGAACGGTTTAAGCTGAACTTGGCTTACGGCAAGTACCACGTTTCTAGTTCGTCGGTGGTGCTTAACGTGTCGTTCGCCATGTGAGGGGGTAAGTTTTTGAGTGTGTGAGTTACTGAGTTTTTGAGCCTATAAGTTATTGAGTTCATCAATAAACGGACGAACAAGCCCATAAGCTCACACCTCATATATACTAAACAGCCCGTAAACTCGACTGATAAACTCGCCAACTTAAAAACTTTAAACCCAGAAACTCACCAACTCATAAACTAAAAAATAAACTTACAAACAACAATACACTATGAAGAAAATAACCATCGCCATCGACGGACTTTCGTCGTGCGGAAAGAGCACTATGGCCAAGATGTTGGCCAAAGAAGTGGGCTATATCTATGTAGACACGGGCGCAATGTACCGTGCTGTAACGCTTTTTGCCATGCAAAACAACATGATTGCGCCCGACGGGCATGTTGACCGCGAGGCACTGAAAGCAAAAATGGACACGCTAAGGGTGGAGTTTAAGTTGAACCCCGAAACGGGAAAGGCCGAAACTTACCTCAACGGCGAGAACGTTGAACGCGAGATTAGGGGCATGGAGGTGTCTGGCCACGTTAGTTCCATTGCGGCAATAGACTTTGTTCGCACGGCTCTTGTGGCTCAACAACAACGCATGGGACAGGATAAGGGTATCGTGATGGATGGTCGCGACATTGGTACGGTGGTGTTTCCCGATGCCGAACTGAAAGTGTTTGTCACGGCTTCGGCCGAGGTTAGGGCGCAACGCCGCTTTGACGAGCTTGTAGGCAAGGGCATGGAGGCCAACTACGATGAAATTCTTCGCAACGTTCAAGAGCGCGATTATAAGGATAGTCACCGCGAAGTGAGTCCGTTGCGCAAGGCCGACGACGCTATTGAGCTAGACAACGGACAGCTAACCATCGCCCAACAGTTGCAATGGCTGGTGGATAGGTTTGAAGAAAAAGCGGGGAAGGAGTAAGGAGAGAAGTAATAAGGAGAGGAGTAGTAAGGAGGGAAGTAGTAAGTAATAAGGAGGGAAGGAGTAAGGAGAGAAGTAGTAAGTAGGAAGGAGAGAAGTAGTAAGGAGTAAGGGATAAGGAGGGAAGTAGTAAGGAGAGAAGTGGGGAGTAGTAAGGAGAGAAGGAGGAAGGAGTAAGTGGTAAGGAGGGAAGGAGTAAGGAGAGAAGTAGTAAGGAGGAAGTAATAAGGAGGGAAGGAGGAAGGAGAGAAGGAGTAAGGAGGAAGGAGTATGGAGGGAAGTAGGAAGGAGTAAGGAGGAAAGTAGAAAGGAGTAAGCGGTGAAGGAGTAAATAGGTAAGCCGTGAAAGAGCTGAAATAATAAAGCTACAAAGGCCTTTCTTTTCAGGAAAATGGCCGAAATAGTGCCTTATTAATGGGCAAAACTTTCTTAACAACTTTCCTTTCTTTCAGCCTTTCGCCCTCCCCTTCCCGCCAAAAAGGATTAAAAAAAGAATTAATAAATTTAAGAAACCTCAATTTTTGTCACGATAAAGTTTGCATTTTCAAATATCTTGCCTATCTTTGCAGTGACAAGTTTAGGTCACGAGGATTGCTTATTGCAAGCCAGTTCTCGCAAACTAATGATGAATATCCTAATTGTCAGTAAAAATAGATTATAAATTTTGAGTTAATTACTGTTTTTGGAGGAGGTTCTTCGCGATGAAGGGGCTCCTTTTTTAGTGCCTACTTGTGAACATCAAACAAGTGTGCGGCCGCGGTTATAGGCAGGTTCTAAAAGTTACCTTTACTGTATCCTTAGCTTTTAGCTGAGCAGTTTTTGCTTACTTCTTGAAGGAGCATGGTGCACTATGCTTTCTGAAAGAGAAAGCAAAAGATGCCAGATAAAAGCAAAAGATAATGAAGAGCAATACAAGGAACAACAATTGAACACCTTTGCGGGGAACTTTTAGAACATGCCAAGAATAAACGCAAGCCCCAAAAGAACCACGCTTTCGAGGCCTTTCTCCCCTTCTTAGTTCGTTTTTCACGGCCTTATTGCCTTTAAGTTACAAACAACAGCATGAATACAAAGCCCCTTGTAGTGGCACTACAAGAGCATTGTACGGACACTACAAGAGCCTTGTAGCAGCACTACAAGCGGCTTGTAGCCCCAGTACAAGCAGCGTTGTACAGCACAGGATGCCAGAAATTTGGAGGCAAACGACGACGAAACCACGAAAGACAACAACATAAACCACTAAAAAAGCAAAGGCACGACCCGCAACATGTGTTGCAAGCCGTGCCTTCGACGCTATGTTTTGGGCTTATGCCCGATGTCAATTCTTATTGTGCGCGCTCGATGTAAGCCACTACATCGCCCTTATTCACCTTGCTGCCCTGCTTGGCGTTGATTTCAACCAGCTTGCCACCAAGTGCGGCAGGCACAGTAACAATCTCGCCCCAAGTGGCAACAATGTAGCAGAACACCTCGCCTTCCTTGTATTCCTTACCAATGTAAGGCTCAACGGTAGGTGCGCATTCGCCGTCGCCATTAAATTCCCAGAACAGTTGTCCCTTAACGGGAGCAACAAGCGCATCGGCCTTGGCGTGCTTAAAGGCGGCGAGTTCTTCAACCGACAGTTTGCTACCCATTTTGGCATCCTTAGCCTTTTGCAAGTCGGCCAAGAAGTTCTTCTTTGCCTGTCCGCTCTTATAATTGCGGTATTGTTCGGGGTGCATAGCCAGTTCAAACAGTTCTTCGTCGTCCTGTCCATACTCCCAACCGTTCTCGTCCATCTCCTTCTTAAACTCATCCAAGCTGTTTGGCAGCAGCGTATGTGGGTCGGCATCGGTAAATTCGAACCCTTTTTCCTTGGCCAAAGCCACCAGTTCGGGTGCGATTGTCCCAGGAATTTTGCCACTCTTGCCCAAAATCATACC
>ERZ772766.175-NODE-175-length-38206-cov-6.173416_pt1 | contig 38206 bp, 30 predicted proteins | sample MGYA00511379_ERZ772766 | MGnify/ENA primary metagenome ERZ772766 (study PRJEB29015, sample SAMEA2737895) | human oral metagenome | biome: human oral; feature: human-associated habitat; material: dental | place: China | collected 2116 ... | reverse complement strand
TAGAGAGCGAGATCGAGGAGGCTCGGGCACTGCTCAGACAGCAGCAACACAAGCTATCGGAGCAGACCTCACGCTTAGGCGTCATGGGGGTGGAGGGCTATGCTGCGAATATCTACTTCGGCCTATTCCAGCATCTGATCCTCAACAAAGAGTTCACCTTCTCTGGACGAAGCAAGCACCCGCCGAAGGATGAGATGAATGCCTTACTCTCCTTCTTCTACACCCTGCTAGCGCATGATGCGCGAGCTGCCCTCGAGACTGTGGGGCTGGATGCCTACGTGGGTTTCCTTCACGTGGATCGCCCAGGTAGACCTGGCCTTGCCCTCGACCTCATGGAGGAGATGCGTGCCTACCTAGTCGACCGCTTTGTCCTATCGATCATCAACAAAAGACAGATCGAAAGGAGCGACTTCATCCCTCAGGGAGAGAAGGGCTTTCTCCTCAAAGAGGATGCTCGCAAGCGCCTCATCGGCCTCTGGCAAAAGCGCAAGAAGGATGAGATCACCCATCCATTCCTCAAGGAGAAGATGCCCCTAGGCCTGCTCCCGTATATCCAAGCGCTTCTCCTGGCCCGACACCTACGAGGGGACTTGGATGAGTACCCCGTATTCTTAATGGTCTGAGCTGAAGATGTATATCCTCGTCACCTACGATGTCGCAACAACGACACCCTCGGGCGCTAAACGCCTCCGCCAAGTAGCCCGCATCTGCAAGAACTACGGGCAGCGTGTCCAAGCCTCGGTCTTCGAATGCTTGGTCGATCCAGCACAGCTCGTAAGCCTTCGCCATGAACTCCTCTCGGTGATTGATGATCAAGAGGATAGTCTTCGGATCTACCAGCTAGACAAGCACTATCAACGGCAGATCCACGTCTATGGCAAAGTCACCTCCTTCGAGCTCGAAGGCGAGCTCATCGTCTAGCCCCACCCAAATAAGCCCCACCCCAGCATCTTCCCCCATCCCCCCAAGACCCATTCTCCTCAAGTCCCCAAGCACCTTCACCTCAGCCTCCAGCGAACCTTAAGTGGACAGCGATTTCCAGCATCATCCGCAGGCACTAGTAATCAGCCACATAAACAAAACCAAAGCAACAAGCGCGCCCCCTCTCTCCTCTCTCCCTCCCCCTCCCGCAGATTACGCTTGTTTATCCGCCCTATAATACGCAACTTTGCACCACACTGTCGCACCCCTCCCGGGGTGCGTGAATTGAAACAAGTAGTTCGCCCTAAGCTGAATATCAAAATATCCGTCGCACCCCTCCCGGGGTGCGTGAATTGAAACTGCGAGCGAAAGGGGAGCTACGTCTTCCCACTCGAGTCGCACCCCTCCCGGGGTGCGTGAATTGAAACAAAGTCCGCCCCAACCCCAAAGCCGAGGTGCTGGACGTCGCACCCCTCCCGGGGTGCGTGAATTGAAACAGTCGAAACCTGCTATCGTATAGCGAGGGGGCGTGTCGCACCCCTCCCGGGGTGCGTGAATTGAAACATCTTCCAAAACGTAAACGGTACGTGGTTTGGCGTCGCACCCCTCCCGGGGTGCGTGAATTGAAACGTCTCCGTGGCGGCGAGGCGTAGGGCGTTCTTGTGTCGCACCCCTCCCGGGGTGCGTGAATTGAAACCGTATCATGAAGCACCAAGACCCAGAGAGAAGCGCCGTCGCACCCCTCCCGGGGTGCGTGAATTGAAACCTGCAAAATGGGGATAACTACTTCGGCTCGTGGTTGTCGCACCCCTCCCGGGGTGCGTGAATTGAAACATCGAGGTAGTCGACCTCGAAGTAGTCAGCTTGAGTCGCACCCCTCCCGGGGTGCGTGAATTGAAACTCCACTGTCGAGACGGCTGTAGCCCCTGCCGAAGTCGCACCCCTCCCGGGGTGCGTGAATTGAAACTCCTCCTGTTAGTCAGCCTTGTCGAGTAGCTCCCGTCGCACCCCTCCCGGGGTGCGTGAATTGAAACGCCATTAGTCCTTGTGTCGTTGGAAGTGCTGGCAGGCGTCGCACCCCTCCCGGGGTGCGTGAATTGAAACTTGCCCGAGCGGACGTCGACGACGTCGCCGCCTTCGTCGCACCCCTCCCGGGGTGCGTGAATTGAAACTTATAGGTTTCCGAATATAATACCAAGGGGATACGGTCGCACCCCTCCCGGGGTGCGTGAATTGAAACTGATAGGCGAGGAGGCGGAAGGGGTTCACGAGAACGTCGCACCCCTCCCGGGGTGCGTGAATTGAAACCCTCCTGCCCGTCTCCAGCGCTCGACGGCGAGGTGTCGCACCCCTCCCGGGGTGCGTGAATTGAAACGGGTGCAGCCTCTGTGGCGCAGGGTGCTATGGGTCGTCGCACCCCTCCCGGGGTGCGTGAATTGAAACTTTGTCGACAACCTCCGATCGCTCTTCTTCACACAGTCGCACCCCTCCCGGGGGGCGTGAATTGAAACCTCGTTAGCGGTCACCTCCTGCCCAGCGGTAGTCGTCGCCCCCCTCCCGGGGTGCGTGAATTGAAACATGCCCGCCACGACGACGAGTACGATACCGCGGGGGTCGCACCCCTCCCGGGGTGCGTGAATTGAAACGTACTTGGCGAGGCGAACAGCCTCTCCCTGCACTGTCGCACCCCTCCCGGGGTGCGTGAATTGAAACTTGAGGCTCTCGTCGAGTGCGCCGTACACCTGCCCGTCGCACCCCTCCCGGGGTGCGTGAATTGAAACTTGCCCGAGCGGACGTCGACGACGTCGCCGCCTTCGTCGCACCCCTCCCGGGGTGCGTGAATTGAAACTCTTGCAGGAGGTCGTACTGCGTCGAACCGAGTACGTCGCACCCCTCCCGGGGTGCGTGAATTGAAACATAAAGATGAACTTCGGGTTCAGCCCCTTCTCCTGTCGCACCCCTCCCGGGGTGCGTGAATTGAAACACGTTTATCATACGTGTATAACTACTATCGCTCGTCGGTCGCACCCCTCCCGGGGTGCGTGAATTGAAACTACATACCGAACGGGGAACGGAATATCACGTAGACGTCGCACCCCTCCCGGGGTGCGTGAATTGAAACGAGATAGGCAAAGGTGTAGAGATTGGCTCGGCTCTGTCGCACCCCTCCCGGGGTGCGTGAATTGAAACGGTGGTGTCTCAACTCGCTCCATTAGAGCCGCTTGTCGCACCCCTCCCGGGGTGCGTGAATTGAAACGTCCCAGTAGGGAGCGCACGGAGTCTGGGGCAGTTGTCGCACCCCTCCCGGGGTGCGTGAATTGAAACACATAGACCTGAATATCCTCTACGGGGATACTTGCCGTCGCACCCCTCCCGGGGTGCGTGAATTGAAACTGCATATCCATGAACGTGCTCACGTAGTGCTTGTAGTCGCACCCCTCCCGGGGTGCGTGAATTGAAACAAGAGGCGTGCTACCTGTGTTCCACGTACGCCCACCGAGTCGCACCCCTCCCGGGGTGCGTGAATTGAAACCCCGACTGGAAAGAGCTAATCTCGAAAGTCAACGTCGCACCCCTCCCGGGGTGCGTGAATTGAAACGATGTGCATAGCGCCTATGTGCCCCGTGCCGTTGGTCGCACCCCTCCCGGGGTGCGTGAATTGAAACGCTACGTCGTGGACAAGCTATGCGACGAGAGTAGTCGCACCCCTCCCGGGGTGCGTGAATTGAAACGAGGCTAACAAGGGCGTACTCTCCACACAGGAGATGTCGCACCCCTCCCGGGGTGCGTGAATTGAAACGTCGATCGGCGTACACCACTCGCGGAGCTTATGTCGCACCCCTCCCGGGGTGCGTGAATTGAAACACGTCGCCGACGAAGTCATAGTAACAGCCCGTGCGCGTCGCACCCCTCCCGGGGTGCGTGAATTGAAACCATGTAGGCCAGAATAGCCAGCAATCCGAGCTCTGTCGCACCCCTCCCGGGGTGCGTGAATTGAAACACGGGGAAGGTCTCGCCTATCGTGGTGCAGACTAGTCGCACCCCTCCCGGGGTGCGTGAATTGAAACAGAGCGTCGTCAACATCGAGAGCGAAACGAATGGGTCGCACCCCTCCCGGGGTGCGTGAATTGAAACCTCGATCTGCTTCTGCTTCTTCCCGTCGTTGTTAGTCGCACCCCTCCCGGGGTGCGTGAATTGAAACCATATCTGACCGTCTTTGGGGCGATCGGGGCAGTGGTCGCACCCCTCCCGGGGTGCGTGAATTGAAACTTTGCTTTGTTTTTGATTAAGGGTGCGCCCCGCGTCGCACCCCTCCCGGGGTGCGTGAATTGAAACAGGCACCTATTACTAGGTGCGACAAATTGCGCTAGGTCGCACCCCTCCCGGGGTGCGTGAATTGAAACTCGAGATCGAAGGAGTTACATTTTTTGTAAGAAGTCGCACCCCTCCCGGGGTGCGTGAATTGAAACTGATTCAGCCACTCCTGCTCGGTTAGCTTCGGGTTGTCGCACCCCTCCCGGGGTGCGTGAATTGAAACCCTCGTGCATCAGCAAGAGCCTTACGGGGGTCCTGAGTCGCACCCCTCCCGGGGTGCGTGAATTGAAACCATCCCGACGACCGCCCGTGGCTCGACACGACGATGTCGCACCCCTCCCGGGGTGCGTGAATTGAAACTCTCATCCTTACCAAACGTCTTACCGTCTTGACGCTGTCGCACCCCTCCCGGGGTGCGTGAATTGAAACGGCTTTATGCCCTCCCAATCTGCGTAAAGAACGCGTCGCACCCCTCCCGGGGTGCGTGAATTGAAACGATCAACTGGACGATAAGCGTTGTACAGCTGATCCGTCGCACCCCTCCCGGGGTGCGTGAATTGAAACACTTCTCGGGCTTGGTGGTCTCTATCACCACGGGCGTCGCACCCCTCCCGGGGTGCGTGAATTGAAACACACTTAGGGAAGTATCTAGCGATAGCCGTAGGGGGTCGCACCCCTCCCGGGGTGCGTGAATTGAAACAATAGTCGTGTCCCCGGTCTCGACCTCTTCGGTGGTCGCACCCCTCCCGGGGTGCGTGAATTGAAACCCGGCTTCCCTGGGTTTTTGTAGTCGATCTCCTGTCGCACCCCTCCCGGGGTGCGTGAATTGAAACTTCACCTCCAACGCCCTGGGCGTCAGGGCCCGCACGGTCGCACCCCTCCCGGGGTGCGTGAATTGAAACTTTACTCCTCCGACGTCCTTATTAACTCTCCAGGTCGCACCCCTCCCGGGGTGCGTGAATTGAAACAGACCAGTCTCGAGCGCAAAGACGCCGAAGCGGTCGTCGCACCCCTCCCGGGGTGCGTGAATTGAAACCCGGCTTCCCTGGGTTTTTGTAGTCGATCTCCTCGTCGCACCCCTCCCGGGGTGCGTGAATTGAAACCCTCATTTAGGCTTAGTTACCTTATCGACCAGCTGGTCGCACCCCTCCCGGGGTGCGTGAATTGAAACGTACTTAACGATTTGGCTACTAGCTCTTTATGTAGTCGCACCCCTCCCGGGGTGCGTGAATTGAAACTACAGAGGTGTCCGAAACACGTATCTGGGTGGTTTAGTCGCACCCCTCCCGGGGTGCGTGAATTGAAACTGGTTTGTCCGGTCTTTCCGGTGCAGCCTCTGTGTCGCACCCCTCCCGGGGTGCGTGAATTGAAACGGGGACATCAAAGCCGTAGTGGGCAGAGATCTGGGAGGTCGCACCCCTCCCGGGGTGCGTGAATTGAAACTGCTCTTGAAACATCTTATAATTGAGCGCATTTGTCGCACCCCTCCCGGGGTGCGTGAATTGAAACTTCGACTACTACTGCTCGCTCGTCGAGCAACGCCACGTCGCACCCCTCCCGGGGTGCGTGAATTGAAACTCCTTGCGTCCTCCGTAAGGGTTGCTGTCTTGCCCAGTCGCACCCCTCCCGGGGTGCGTGAATTGAAACCTTTGACTCAGCTTCGGCCTTGATCTTCTTGAAGTCGCACCCCTCCCGGGGTGCGTGAATTGAAACCCGTCGCTCGAGCTATTCCGTGAGTATAAGGAGGTCGCACCCCTCCCGGGGTGCGTGAATTGAAACCTTAAGTAAGTAACCCGCTCACTATGTACGGCTGTGTCGCACCCCTCCCGGGGTGCGTGAATTGAAACCTTCTGAGCTCTTCAATGTCGGCGCACTCGACCCTAGTCGCACCCCTCCCGGGGTGCGTGAATTGAAACGAGGTCCTCTAGCTTGGCCTGCCCCCCTCCGATAGTCGCACCCCTCCCGGGGTGCGTGAATTGAAACCAGCGCCTCGTCGATAGCCTGCTCGTCCTCCCTAGTCGCACCCCTCCCGGGGTGCGTGAATTGAAACATCATCAAGGACAACGTCGGCTTCGGGGCGTGGGACGTCGCACCCCTCCCGGGGTGCGTGAATTGAAACTTGTGTCATAATCGTATGTATTGTTGTTAGTCTTGTCGCACCCCTCCCGGGGTGCGTGAATTGAAACACCTCTCCGAGGTCTAGAGATCTTTGACATACTGAGTCGCACCCCTCCCGGGGTGTGTGAATTGAAACAGAGCTACAGAAGAGAGTAGATGCTGCTGGACGGTCGCACCCCTCCCGGGGTGCGTGAATTGAAACAAGGCGATGTGGGTATCTGCTATCGCCACCGTAGTCGCACCCCTCCCGGGGTGCGTGAATTGAAACTTAATAACGCCGAAGAGGTCGAGACCAGGGACGCGACGTCGCACCCCTCCCGGGGTGCGTGAATTGAAACTACGGAGAGCGATAGCGCCATATCACCCGTAGGGTCGCACCCCTCCCGGGGTGCGTGAATTGAAACGACTACAAGCATGATGATGCCCACAGGATGTCAGAGGTCGCACCCCTCCCGGGGTGCGTGAATTGAAACGCTGTTACCCCTGATGGCGTAACCCTCCAGCCTGGGTCGCACCCCTCCCGGGGTGCGTGAATTGAAACACGGGGTGATAACGACTTAGTAGCCATAACGTTGTCGCACCCCTCCCGGGGTGCGTGAATTGAAACACCCGGTCCTTGTTTTGAACCAGCTCGTCATCGTGTCGCACCCCTCCCGGGGTCGTGAATTGAAACGTAGCGGAATACATGATAGCCAAAAACGATCAGATGGTCGCACCCCTCCCGGGGTGCGTGAATTGAAACTAATGGCGTCTATGACGCCGAGCATATACAGGTAGTCGCACCCCTCCCGGGGTGCGTGAATTGAAACCTACGTGAGCCGATCATCTTAGCCCTTCTTCAGGTCGCACCCCTCCCGGGGTGCGCGAATTGAAATTCGGAAAGGCTACGAAACCGAGCCTCAGTCTGATGAATCCACTCCCTGGGACACCTAAACTGAAACTAAAGGAGCGAGAGGACTAAGATTGACAAGGTGTCCCAGGGGGTATACCTCTAATGCTTTTACTAAAACTATAGCAAGCCACAACTAAATGCAGAGACTCATTCATCAGCCCTTGCCAGAAGATTTCAGTTAAAGGGTTGAGTAGGCTATTGCACTCTCCTCCTCGAGAGAAGGCTCAAATAGACCTCCCTATAAGACACGTGGAGCTCATGATTAGAGCTAATTCCATATATTTGTAGCGCAGTAACATTCTTTAACCCTATATAAATTACAAAGCTTATGAACAGGATACTTAAACTAGCGGCATTGACCCTTTTACCTTGCCTCGCTTTGTCCTGCGGTAAGAAAAACAACGAAGAGCCCAAGCCCGAAATTAAGACGGGGAAGTTCAGTCAGATCTTACCCGATGAAAATGGGCAGCGTGCAGCCGCTGCTCCCATTGCATTCTCACTCCCTGAGGGGAAGGAATTTAGACTCCAGGTCGAAGGTGTGGGCGATCTAGCTCTAGTCGGAGCGTACGCTACATCGAAAGAGGGAGTCTATAAAGCGGGGAAGTCTGGAAAGGTAGGTATCGAAGGAAGCCTCAATATCTTTGATTTGACCAGTGATGATGCCACAGAAGTCAAGGTACAAAAGAGCTCTCCAGCTCTGAAGAGACTAGTTGTACTCACCAAGGGCTACGGGAACTCCAACCTAAAGAGCATCGCTCTAGACAATGCTCCGAACTTAACCTACCTCTGGCTAGGAGGGCATCAGCTTGCCTCTCTGGATCTGACAAAGCAAGAGAAGCTGGTTCTTCTTGGTCTAGGTAGCTGGGGCGGAGAGAGCAACAACCCTCTATTCCCAGGTAAGGAGCGATCAAGTGACTATAAGAAGGTGCTCTTGCCTGCAAACAATATAATCGAGTACATCTCTACTCGTTCACCCCTGACGAATGAGTCCATTGATCTCGACAATCTACCCAAGCTAAAGGTCCTCAGGGCTCAGTCTCCTCGGTTCTCTAAGGTTTCTCTCTCTAGAAGTAAGGATATCCAGCAAGTTGTGATCATGAGGCCCTACGGGGGGGAAAGCTTTGAGATCAACCTCGAAGATAAGCCTCAGCTTGAAGACATCTCCCTCCAAGAAACAAGACACTTGCTATTTAAGGTACAGAATGCACCCAAGCTCTCGGCAAAAAAGAGTACCCTCATCGTCTTGAACGCTGAGACCGTAGATCTAGCAGGTATTCCTACTGAGGCATTGATTCCCATCCTGTCCCGCTTCAGTGGAGCTAAGGTTGCTAACCTCTCCGTCGCTGGTAAGGATATCGAATCGCTCAACCTCACTAAGTTCACTTCTCTCAAGAAGCTTACCCTCAAGGCTACGAGCATTAACGAGGATGCTCTCGTGAGCATCGTCAATGCTCTGCCTAGCACGAACGGGGTACTCATCCTCGAAGCTTCTCGTGCGACAGCAAAGGTCAAGGCAGCTCTACAGAGCAAGGGCTGGACTACCGCTGAGAACTAATCCCGTAGGTCTTTCCTACTTCTTCCTCTAGCTTCGCCTCCTTGGTCGCTCGATGAGCCCAAGGAGGCGAAGCCTTTTTCTATGCCTAAAAGTCTTATCTTTGCTCACAGTAGAATCTTGACTTTCACATACATCCAAAGACATATGGAACAAGACACATTTTTAGCGCAAGTCCGAGCTAAGGCTCAAGGTTGGCTCACCCCAGGCTACGATAGCCAGACACGTGCCGAAGTACAACGCCTGCTTGACGCCGAAGACTCTACGGAACTCGTTGAATCCTTCTACAAGGATCTTGAGTTCGGCACGGGAGGCCTTCGTGGAATCATGGGCGTAGGCTCCAACCGCATGAATCGCTACACCGTAGGGGCTGCTACCCAAGGTCTAGCTAACTACCTGAAGCAGGAGTTTGCCTCTCTCCCCGAAATCTCCGTAGCTATCGGACATGACTGCCGTAATAACAGCGATGTCTTCGCTCGTATCGCCGCCGAAGTCTTCTCAGCTAATGGGATCAAGGTCTATCTCTTCGAAAGCCTCCGTCCTACGCCAGAAGTCTCCTTCGCTATCCGCGAGCTTGGTTGCCAGAGCGGCGTCATGATCACCGCCTCGCACAATCCTAAGGAATACAACGGCTATAAGGCTTACTGGTCCGACGGCGCTCAGATGCTTGCCCCTCACGATCGCAATACGATCATCGAGGTAAACAAGATCACGAAGGCTGAGGACATCAACTTCACCGCTCGCCCAGAGCTCATCCACTCGCTGGGGGAAGACTTCGACAAGCTCTTCATCGAACGAGTAGCTTCCCTATCTGCGCCTCAGAAGGACTCTATTGCTCGCCACCACGACATCAAGATCGTCTACACCCCTATCCACGGGACGGGCGTTCGGATCATCCCTCAGGCGCTCCGAGCCATTGGCTTCACGAACATCATCAACGTCCCAGAGCAGGACGTCGTTAGTGGTGACTTCCCTACCGTTTATTCGCCCAACCCCGAAGAGCCAGCCGCACTGGAGCTTGCTCTGGCACGTGCAGAAGCTACGGGGGCTGACCTCGTGCTGGCCTCTGACCCCGACGCCGACCGCATCGGAGTAGCCGTCCGCAATGAAGAGGGCAAGATGGTGCTCATCAACGGGAATGAGATCTGCGCCCTGCTGACTTACTACGCCATCATGAGCCGTAAGGAATCGGGGCTACTGCAGAGTCAGGACTACGTGGTCAAGACGATCGTGACGACGGAGCTGATCAGAGCCATCGCCGAGAAGAATCACGTGACCCTCTTCGACTGCTACACCGGATTCAAGTGGATCGCCGACGTCATCCGCAAGAACGAGGGCAAGCTCAACTACATCGGAGGGGGTGAAGAGAGCTACGGCTTCCTACGTGAAGACTTCATCCGTGATAAGAGCTCCGTCTCGGCTTGCTGTATGTTCGCCGAACTAGCAGCATGGGCAGCGGATCGCTCCCTCTCAATCTACCAGCTCCTCCAGCAGGTCTTCCTCGAATACGGCCTGTACAAGGAGCAGGGCGTCAGTGTCGTCCGCAAGGGTAAGACGGGTGCCGAAGAGATCGAAGCGATGATGAAGAACTTCCGTGAGAATCCCCTGAAGACGCTCGCCGGAAGCCCTGTAGTAGAAGTCCTCGACTACGCTAAGCTCCAAGGCATCTGGCTAGACAAGGGCGAAGTCTTCACCCTCGACATGCCCACGACGAGCAACGTACTGCAGTACAAGACGGCAGACGGGACGAAGGTCTCTATCCGCCCATCGGGGACGGAGCCCAAGATCAAGTTCTACATCGGCGTACGTGGCAAGGTCTCCTCTAAGGAAGAGTTGCCCGCCGCTGAGGCCGCCTGCCTTGAGAAGATCGCAGTCATCCGTCAGGAACTAGGCATCTAGTCGCCGCTCCTTTGCACAAGCATTTCTCCAACGCACTACCTCCCAAGTAGCAGGATGCACATGAGCATCCCTCTTGGGAGGTAGTGCCGTATCTACCAGTCCCACCACGTATGAATATCTACCTCTGCCCTTCCCCCGAGCTGTATCCACTCTACCATCGAGCTGAGAGCATCGTCATCATCGTCGACATCTTCCGAGCCTCGACGACGATGGTAGCGGCGTTTGCTCACGGGGCCAAGGGGATCAAGGCCGTTGCGACGACCGAGGAAGCAGAGCTCGAAGGGAAGCGCCTCGGCGCCCTCATCGCCGCCGAGCGCAACATCGTCCGCTGTCCCTTCGCCCAGCTGGGTAACGATCCCGCCGAATACACGACGGAGCTCGTCTCTGGGCGAGAGATCGTCTTCACCACGACCAACGGCACCCGAGCCCTCACCATCGCCCAGGATGAGGGAGCCAAGGAGATCCTCGTCGGAGCGCTCACTAATCTCCAGGCCACCATCGACTACTGCCGTCAGTTGGGGCGAGACGTCGTCATCCTCGCTGCGGGCTGGAAGGGGCAGGTCTCCATGGAGGACTTCCTCTACGCCGGCGCCTTCGCCCTTCAGTCTGGGGGAGAAGCCTCCGACGACTGCGCTCGCATGGCCCTTGACCTTTGGAAGGAGCACGCCCGCACCTTCGAGGGGCGCCTCAGCTACATCCGCACGTCGGAGCACTTCGCCCGCCTACTTTCGGCTGGCTACGAGGATGCCGTGCCCTACTGCATGGGCCTCGATCGCTTCGACATCATCCTTCGCCTCGAGTCCGGCTGGCTACGTCCGCTCTTCCTCGGTGGGCAATGAACAACCAGCCTCACCCGTAAGTTTCTAAGACAAATAGTATTCAACCCGCTCCCCTCGTGGGCGCTCTCAAGACAATTCAATCCAATGGCAACAGTCACTCTCAAGAACAGCATCACCGTACACCTCGGTGGCGAACTCCCTGCAGTAGGCACCATCGCTCCTAACTTCGGCGGCGTCAAGACCGACCTGAGCGAGCTTCATCTCGAAGACCTCCGTGGTCAGCGTGTCGTCCTCAATATCTTCCCCAGCGTCGACACCGGAGTCTGCGCCGCCAGCGTGCGTCGCTTCAATGCCGAAGCTTCGAAGCTCGACAACACCGTCGTCCTCTGCATCTCGAAGGACCTGCCCTTCGCACAGGCTCGCTTCTGCGGCGCTGAAGGTCTGGACAAGGTCGTCACCGTCTCCGCCTTCCGTCACAATTGCCTCGCTGAGCACTACGGCGTCCAGCAGCAGGACGGCCCGCTCGCTGGCCTCTTCGCACGTGCCGTCGTCGTCATCGACGAAGCGGGGAAGATCCTCTACACCGAGCTCGTCCCTGAGATCACCGAGGAGCCTAACTACGAAGCCGCCCTCGCAGCTCTGAAGTAGCAAGCCCTCGGCTTTCGCCCCCTAAAGAAGGAGCTCCTTAGTCCCAACGACGGGCTAAGGAGTTCCTTCTTTTTCGTCCCGCTCTAGGGGGAAAATTCCCCTTCCACGGGCCTCGCTCCGCCCCCGCTTGGGCAAGGCGAAAAAACGCCGTATATACGGAGGAAAATTTCCGTATATAAGAAAATTTATTTCCGTATATAAGAAAAAATATTTTCGCATATGCGGAAATTTCTTTCCTTGCGGAAGGAAATTTTTCGCCTTCCGCAGGGCGTAAAATTTCCGTTCGAAAGACGCCTAAATTTCCTTCCGCAAGAAAATATTTTTTCTTCCGCAAGGAAATAAATTTTCTTGCGGAAGGAAATTTTCTTCCGTGCGCACGAAAATTTGGTGCTCTGCGGAAGGCGAAAAATCGACGTTCGAAGGCGGGGAAATTTTCTTACGTAAGAAAAAAAATTTCCGTACGTACGGAAATTTATTTCCGTGCGCACGAAAATTTTCCGCCTTGCCCAGAGCGGTCATTCGCTTCGGGCAAGGCGGATCATTTGGATGGGGAAAGAGGGGAGGCGGGACGGGCGAACTTCCTCCTAGACTTCGCCCTAGAACGGATAGCCGATGGCGAAGTTGAAGGCGAGCAGCTCCTTGGGCTCTTGGTAGGAGATCACCCAGGGGCGTCCCTCTTCGCTCTGCGGATCATAGAGCTTCACCCCGACGTCGAAGCGCAGGACGAAGTAATCAAAGTCCCAGCGCAAGCCCAGCCCCGACGACAGGGCGATCTCCTTGTAGAAGCGATCCCACTGGAAGTCGCCTTGGGGCTGATTCTCGTAGGGGCGCATCGTCCAGATGTTCCCCGCGTCGGCGAAGAGCGCCAGCTGAAGGGGGCCAAGGACCTTCATCCGATATTCGGCGTTGAGCTCGAGCTTGATATCCCCGACTTGGTCGAAGATCGAACGGCTAGCCGAGCGGGGCATGCTCCCCGGGCCCAGCGTGCGGGCAGTCCAGCCTCGCAGGCTATTGGCCCCGCCGGCGAAGTAGCGCAGGTCGACGGGCACGTACTGGCTATTGCCGTAGGGATAGGCGACCGCTAGGCCAAGGTGGTAGGCGAAGGCATTCCCTTCGCCGAGCTTGCGAAGACCGCTGTAGTCGGCTTCGGCCTTGACGAACTGGGCGAAGTTCGTCCCGAAGAAGGCGTACGAACCGTAGACGTCTCGCTGACGGCCCAGCGCCGACGAGAGCCCGTAGAGCAAGCTCCCCGACGACTGAAAGAAGAGGCGGAGATTGTGCACCCAGGGCGACGTGGCTCGGCGGTAATCGTTGAGCGAGTTGTAGCGGAAGAGGTAGGAGGCGCCGAGGACGAACTGGTCTCGATAGTTGAGGATCTGCGTGATCAAAGGCATCGACCGACGGAAGTCCTCGTTGATGTAGCCGAAGTGCAGGAAGTTCAGGTCGATGACCTTGAGGTGGTGGCGGTAGGCAGGCGTGTAGTGACTGTGCCAGCTATAGCCCCACTCCAGCGAGAAGACATCACGGCTGAACTCTGGGCGCCGGTGATGATCGTAGCTCATCTGCAGGTTCGTCGTCGACTGGATGGTCGAAGGGCCTTTCGACCCGACGAGGGGGAAGAGGAGCTTGGGGAAGGTCAGGCCTACTTCCGCCCCGTAGTTGAGATGCTCGTTGCGCCGGCTCCTGAGGCTCTCGTAGCCCCCACGAAGCTGTAGGCGCAGGACTTCCCCTCCGTGGAAGAGGTTAGCGTTCTGGAAGTTCAAGGACGAACTGACGCCGAGGCTTCCCGAGGAATTTGTCCCGACGATGTCGCCCCCGATGCTCTTGGTCTGCGCCGAGGTGGCGAGTATGTCGCAGTCGAGGAGCGTGGAGTCTCCCGACAGCGTGTCCACGTGGTACTGGATCGATACGCCCTGAAGCGAAGATAGCTCACTCAGCGCTGCGTAGGTCGACGACGTATGTTGCGAAGAATAGAGCTGGCCAGGGCGGATCCAAATGCGCCGTGCCAATTCACTCGGGCGAATGTAATGATCGGGGTCCAGGCCGAAGCTAATCCCCGCCCGCTCGGCCTCATAGCTGGGGAGGATTCCCTCCCGATGAGGGCGTTGCTTCATCTGCACCCGACCAATGCGATAGACTTCGTCGGGAGCGGAGATGACACTGCGTACCCAGACGTCCGAAGCCACGAGCGTGTCGAGCTCGAAGCGGACGCTGTCGGCCGTGAAGGTGTAGTAGCCTCGGTTGCGGAAGATCTGGGAGATACGCTCCTGCTCCAGCTGCATGGCTCGGGGCGAGAGGATCGCTCCCGAATGCAGGTAGGAGCGGTAGCGTTCGCCTCGGAAGAGACGCTTCTCCCGAAGCGTGTCCTGCGGATGAAGGAGCGGGCGGAGCGTCGTGTCGCTGAGCGCTTCCTCGAAGTGCCCTACCTTCAGACGACTCCCTGGCGTGATGATGTAGGTCAGGCGGGCACGCTTGGAGTGGGTCGTATCTACTTGGAGCTCGGTCTTAGCCTTGAGGTAACCGAGGTTGTACATAGCGGCGGAGAGATTCGCTCGCCCGAACTCCGTCTCCTCGGCGTTGTACAGCACCGGCGGGTCGCCCCACTTACGGAGCTGTCGGCTCAGGAAGCTATTGCTCTTCGGGTTGCTGAGACTATAGACGTAGAGCGTCCAGTCGAAGAGACCAAGGAGCTTCGTATTGGGCTGTTGGGGCAGGAAGGTGGTTAGGTCCCCAAGTTGCTCCAGCTCGGCGGGCGGGAGCGAATCTACACGGATAGACACCTTGGAGAGGAGATAGCTCCCCGGCTCGACGTGCCTCGTCGTCGAGCAGGAGGCCAATATGAGGAGAAGCCCTAGGATGAGGGCACTTCTAGTCTTCTTCATTCGTAGTCCAAATCTTCCAAGCTTCATCGGCTTGGATATGTAGCATCTCGAGCCCGTCCTTCGTCCGTGCACCCCGCTCGGAGGCTAGGCTTAGGAAGGTCGTAGGCGAAGGGTTGTAGATGAGATCGTAGCATATATGTTCCGCTCCGAGCGCTTCGTAGGGCAAGGGAAGCGCCTCCCCCAGCCGAAGGCCCACGGGGGTAGCATTGATCCAGAGCTTTGTCCGCCGAGCCTCCTCGGCTGTCAAGTCCCCGTAGCTCATCTGCCCCGAGCGTGGCGTACGGCTCACCTGACGGTAAGAGATCCCCAGCAGGTCCAGGCCACGAAGGACGGCCGAGGCCGCGCCACCTGTCCCGAAGACCCAAGCCTCGGGGTGCTCTCCCCGAAGGAGCTGAGCGAGCGATCGGCGGAAGCCTTCCACGTCGGTATTGTGCGCCTTGAGGATGGGCTTCCCTTCGGGGGTGCGTCGCACGGAGAGTACGTTGGCTGCTCCGAGGAGCTTCACCTCATCGGAGCATTCGCTGGCGTAGCGAAGCACCTCCCGCTTGTAGGGGAGGGTGACATTGAGCCCTCGTAGATCGGAGTGCGCTTCGAGGAGCTGGGGAAGCTCTTCGATCCGCTCCAGCTCATAGAGTTCGTACGAAGCATCGATCCCTTCACGCTCAAAGAACGCACGGAAGTAGCCTGGGGAAAAAGAATGCGCCAGCGGTCGGCCGATAAGTCCGTAGGTATAACGTGCCATCTCTCTATGCTCAGATACCCTAGTCTCTGCGCCCCTTGGCCTGCAGGATCGTGATCGGATTGTGGCTGTCGACGGCTAGGCGAGTCTCGTAGGTAATAGCCCAGCCGATCTCGGCTATAGAGTCACGGAAGAGCTGGAGCGTCTCCTCGGAGACCGAGTTGAAGACGATGATCCCGTCCTCCCCCATCAGCTCCGCAAGGCGTGCGACGAACTCAGGCAGTCTCCCCCCATGCCCTCCGATGAAGGCCGCCTCTGGACGAGGAAGACTCTCCAAAGGCTGAGCGAGGAAGTCCCCGATATGATAGTCGATCCCAGGAGCGTGGAAGCGCTGGCTATTCGTCTCCATCAGTTCTGTGCCCTCCTCCCGTACTTCGAAGGCTGTCACCGTGAGATGAGGATAGCGGAGCTTCGCCTCGATGGAGACCGAGCCCGTGCAGAAGCCAACATCCCAGAAGCTCCGTCGACGCTCCAGCTCCAGCAGGCTCAGGCTCACCAGGCGGATAGGCATCTTCGTAATCATATTCACCCGTCCATTCAGAGGGAAGAAGTCCAATTCCTTGAGCCCGAGAGGAGCGTCATAGGGCTGAGGCTCCACCGCTTCGATGATGAGGCAATTGGGATGAGGGAAGTCCTTCGTGACGACTTCCTCGAGAGGGAGCGAATAGGTCTCTTCCCGCTCACCTCCGAGGAGTACCCCCACGTGCATCCGATAGGCGGTATAGCCATAGTCGAGCATACGCTTAGCGATGGTGGCAGGCGTATTCTTCCGATCCGTCAGCACCCCTACCTTGTGCGCCCGCTCGATGAGGGCTCGGTCGAACTCGTGCCAAGGGCGTCCCGTCAGCGAGACGACACGCATGTCGTGGTACGGCGAGCGAAGGGCGTGCGCCAGCATCTGTAGCGAACTGAAGGAGGGGAAGGTCTTCGTGACTCGTCCCTCGAACTCACGCATCAGCGTCGTCGTGAAGCCGAAGAAGAGTGGATCGCCCGAGGCGAAGACCAGGATGGGCTCATCATAGTGCCGGTACTGCGCATACACATCGCTCAGCGGGACGACGATATCGATCCAGACGGCGCCCTCGGGTAGGAGCTCTCCGACGAGCTCTCTATGGCGACGGCCTCCCGAGAAGATACGGTGCTCGGAGATCAGCCTCCGTACTTCGTCGGGGAAGAGCGGGCACTTCTCATCGTTCATACCTATGACGACGAAGGAGAGCCCTTTCGGGTGGGAATTATATTCGTTCAAAAGTCTTGTCTTGCTTGATTTACTATGGAGAGCAAAATTACAACAAATAAGGCCGAGCTCAGCTAAGACCCCCACTCCTTACTTGCTTTATTTAATGCTTTAGGTACCCATTCATGGGTCGACGAAGGACCCCATGAATGGGTCGGTCGGGTGACCCATGCATGGGTCTATCCGGTACCCCATGTATGGGGAACTTCTCTCCCCATGGCAACTCAAAGGATGAGCATACCAGACTGCTCCCCTTCGGAAGATCGAAGGGAAACGTCGTCAGTCAGCAGGGTCGGTGGAGTCGGGAGAGGTAGGGCGAACGAAGCGACGTACCGATGGGGTATCGGTCGGGGCAGTGGGAGTAGAGAAGTTCGCTCGAAGATCACGGATCGTCCGCTGAAGCCCCGAGAGCCCCGCACGCTTGACAGCTGTGCCGGCGAAGAGGGCTAGATACTCCTCTTCGGTCATGCGCTCAAGTTGCTCTGGGGAGAGGGAAAGGAGTGCCTCCCGAGGGGTATAGTCAGCGACCTTCGTTGGGCGGGCATAGCGATTCCATGGACAGCACTGCTGGCAGGCATCACAGCCATAGACCCGCCTACCCATACGCTCCCGTAGCTCTTCGGGGATCTCACCCTTCTGCTCAATGGTCAGGTAACTGATGCACCGACGAGCGTCCAATTTCCCGGGAGCAACAAAGGCCTCCGTGGGACAAGCCTGCTGACAGCGCTCACACCGCCCGCAGAGGTTGCGCATCGGCGCATCGTATGGGAGCTCTATATCTACCAGCAGTTCGCCGAGGAAGAAGTAGCTTCCCGCTCGTGGGATGATCAGTAGGCTATTCTTCCCTCGCCAGCCTAGCCCAGCCTTCTCCGCCCAGTAGCGCTCCATGATCGGAGCGGAGTCGGAGAAGGCTCGCCCCTCGACCTGAAGACCTAGCTTCTCCCGCATGTAGTGTAGGAGGCTATCGAGGCGCTTCTTGACCACCTTATGATAGTCTCGTCCGTAGGCGTAGTAAGCGAACTGTGGAGCCTCGGGATCTTGCTTCGTCTCTGGGTAGTAGTTCATCGCCACGAGGATGAGCGACTTCGTCCCAGGGAGCAAGAGCCTAGGATCTGAGCGAAGCTCCCTATTGCGGGCTAGGTAATCCATGTCTCCATGATAGCCTGTGTCTACCCAGTGATCATACTCCTGCATGATCTCCTCGGGTACAGCATTAGCTTCAGCTATCCCACAAGCAGAGAAGCCGAGGCGGTAGGCCTCGGCTTTGATCTCAGTGACGATGTCGTGTAGGGGATGTCGCTCCAATGGGATGGACGCTTCGGTATCTAGGAGAACTCCTAGGCTAGCTATTGCGGAAGACCCACGAAGAGCGGTAGGAGGGATGCTCCTTCACTAGCGTATTCAGGTAGGCATAAGCCTCCGCTGATGAGGGGAAGGAAGTAAGGCATAGGCGGATCGTGCGCCCATGAGGAGAGCGGAGAGCGACGAGATGAGCCTCTGGGAAGGCATCTCGCACCTCGGTAAGGTAGCCCTGTATACGCTCCTCCGTCCGCTCAGTAGCGAGGACGATGTAGTAGCGACCATCCTGCTCCGTAGACCAGCTGAGTCCACCCTGGGTCTGCTCCTCAGCACGGGGCTCAGCGACGACTTCCTGCTCTCCGAAAAGCTGACGTGCCGCCTCGATCGAGGGAGTGAATCCCGCCTGATAGTGCGCCGTGGTCTCTACCCGATTGCCCCAAGGGAGTAGTGCTAGGATGGTGAAGATAGCCACCGCTGCATAGCCTAGGGCACGCTTGGAGAGACGCAGAGATATGTAGCGCCCGTCACGCTCGGATCGGGTGCGACGTGCGCCCTTAGAGCGAGACTGCTGGGAGGGAAGTTCGGGGAGGGAGAGGGGGGCATAGCCGTAAGAAGCCGACTGGGTAGCTAGAGCGTGAGTGCTAGGCACGAAGCTCAGCTGGCCCTCCTGAGAGAGGGAGAGTTCGCCGATGCCTGAGAGCTCGTAGTGCCCCTGCTTGATCAGACTCAGTCGGAGCTGACGCACTTCCTCCTCCAGGACGAGACGAGCACGTCTGAGGGAGAGTCCTAGTAGCTCGGCGTAGCGCCCCTCTAAGAGGCCATCGCTATGGATAAGGGCCTGATTGAAGTGGAGCTCTGCTGAGGGAGGATAGGCGAGTCGCTTAGTAGGATCATAGTTGGCAGGGAGCTTCTCTCGGATGAACCCACCTAGCTGGGGGACCACCACGTACTCGTGACGCAGGAGGAGGTAGGAGATCTGCTCGGCGAGGCGACTATTCATTATCTTCTTTGGCTTATTACTGTAATCGTAGCACAAAGATAGCCATAAATAGCATAATTACCCCAGATATAGGCCGTTGGAGTGTGCTCTATCTAAGGCTGGAGATCCAGACGATAGCCTCCGGTAGAGAGGCGTACTGCACGCACTAGGAGCTTACGAGGGAGGGTGCGATCGTTCGAACTAGGATTGTAGAGGACTTCCAACAGATCGGAGGTAGCACTCGGACGGACGACGAGCGAAGAGCACCACGTAGGGTCGAAGTCCGTATTGTCAATGAGGACATCGAAGTAGCCACTCTCCACCTCGCCGGTCGTGGCAAGCCGATCGTAGTAGAGCTGGATCGTCTGTGGGGTGCAGTAGCGATCACGTAGGGTCTTCAGTTCCTCTTTGAGGGTAGGCTTCATGGCTAGATAAGCAGAGATATAGCGCTTATAGAAGGAGAGGACGAAGGCCGAAGGGCTGGACTCGTCGACTCGGTCAATCGAGGCAAAGGGATTAGCAAGGAGTCGATCGCCATAGGCCGTCTCATGCCAGGGAGGCGTGATGAAATCTATGAGGTACTTCGCCCCTACCTTCTTCAGATGGAGGGGGATCGCCTGATAGCCCTCCCCTTCTCCAAAGGAGACCTGATACCAGTCTTGACCTAGGCTACGGACCTTGAGGCTATGCTCTGCCCCCGAGTCGACATCCTGAGCTCGTAGGATGGGATCAAGGTCCGTCATGGCACGTACCCGCTCTAGCTTGGCCTTAGCCTCAGGGGTGACGTGCGCCAGGATGAGTGAATCCATCTGCTCGGGTTCATACATGCGGTCAAAGGATCGGATATACTCCGTGTAGAAGCGACGTATCATCGACTCAGGAGCAGAGGTGTGCTTTCGTGCTACGCTGCTCTTCGGTGAGGAGGCACGCTTAGCCTTCTGAGCGAAGCTCGTGGAGGCAGAGAAGAGCGAGAGGATGAGGAGAAGAGAAAAGGTAGATAATCGTTTGACCATCGAGAGTGATTGCTTTAGGAGGTAATACGATGCTGTGGAGCACTCCTTAGGATAGAGGCTCTCTATATAGGACAACGTATACGTAGGCGGATACGTATAATCCTCAGTCTTCCTCCGCCTCCCAAGGGCAAAGTAGCGCCTCTAGCGAGTCGATGAGGATGAAGAGCCCGACCCCAAGCAAGCTTAGCAGGACGATCCCCCCATACATATCTAGATAGTCGATACGCATCCAAGCATCGGAGATATAGTAGCCGAGCCCCTCAGTCGTACCATAGGTCTCCGTGACGAAGAGTACCGAGATAGCCGTACCGATAGCGATACGTAGGGCTGAGAGAGCAGCAGGGAGGGCAGCAGGGAGGAGAAGATGGCGTAGCAGACCCAGCGTCCCTGCCCCCAGTGAACGAGTCACTGCGAAGTGCTCCCGAGGAATACTGAGGAGGGCATCACGCATGGATACCGAGAGCTGGAAGAGGATGATGAGTACGATCATCACAACCTTAGTGATCTCACCCAGCCCTCCTAGGAGCATGACCACAGGGAGGAGGGCAAGCTTAGGGATAGGGTAGGAGAAATAGATGAAGGTAGAGAGCACCCGCCCTATGCGAGGGTAGAGCATCATCAAGAGAGCAATCACTGAGGCAAGGAGCGTAGCGATCAAGATCCCCCACCCGATGCGCTCTAAACTCACTACGGCATGCGTGAGCAGACTAGAGCCATCCATCCGAAGTAGGTGTGCATAGACTGTCCAGGGGGCAGGTAGCACCTCGGAGGCGATCAAGTAATAGCCTCCCAGCCAAAGGACATGCAGGATAAGGGCTCCGAGGAGGAGCTGTAGGAGATGACGACTAAAGGGCTTCATCAAGGGTACGTAACTTAGCCTCCAGATCTCCCCTCGAGACACCACGATAGTCTCCCAGGAGGGTACCTGGCGTGCCCCCCAGTAGCAGGGTACGCTGGGCGAGAGTCGTTGCCTCCTCAGGGCTGTGTGTGACACAGAGGGTCGGGACGGGATAGCGAGCCCAGAGCTCTAGGAATAGCTGACGGGAGCGCTCTGCAGTCGCTACATCTAGGGCAGAGAAAGCTTCGTCGAGAAGCAGTAGGTCTGGCTGCATGATGAAGGCTCGTGCGAGGGCGACACGCTGGCGCTGACCTCCGCTAAGCTGATGGGGGTAGCGATCCAGAAGGTCGAAGAGTCCCAAGGTATCTAGGATCTCCTGCTGGAGCTCGGGCGAGACGCTCCGCTTACCCAGAGCTGAGGGGAGGAAGATATTGCTCGCTACCCTCTTCCAAGGGAAAAGACCATACTGCTGAGGTACAAGAGCGATCTGATGCGTCCGTGGGCTGATGGGTAGATCATCGAGGAGGAGGTGACCACTCGTCGGGGTGACGATCCCCGAGAGACAGTGTAGGAGCGTAGACTTACCACTCCCTGAAGGCCCCGTGATCGTGACGATCTCCCGCCCCATAGAAAAAGTAATACCCATCAGCGCCTCGGTAGATCGGCGCCGATGAGTATAGCTTACTGTGAGCTGTGAGACCCGAAGGAGATGAGGCTCTGTCATCCGTCACTGGGGAGCGCTTCGCTCCGTCTATTGTGCTGGGAGGGCGGTGATCAGCCCCTCAGCCGTGTAGGTCGATGGGACGAGGCCCTTCTCCTTCATCCACTCGAGGATGGGGGTAAGGTCCTCCGCCTGAGGAGCAGTTACCTTAGTGTAGGTGGGGAGAGGGATGCGCATGGCCAGCTCCTTAGGCACTCCGAGGAGCTTCTCCAGAGCACCCGCCCACTCGGAGCGAGGATGGGACTGCATGTAGTCAATAGCTTGGTTGTAGCCAGAGACGAAGGAGCGGACAGCTTTCTCCTTAGAGGTCAGTGCCGAGCGCTGGAAGAGGAGGCCCGTGATCCCGACCGTCAGTCCCCGAGGCACGTCGATAGCGACTAGCCCCTTAGACTCACCGATGGTAGCGAAGGGCTCGGGGAGGATGGCAGCATCCAGCTCTCCCGAACGAAGCATCTCCAGACGGATGGGTATCTTCTGCACCTCGACACGGGTATAGGCAAAGGGCTTGCTGTGAGCATCCACCAGGCTACGCTCCGTAGCATAGTCGATGAGGGTATTCGATGAGAGCCCCACACGCTTGCCCCGTAGGTCAGCTACCTGATCGAGATCCTTGTCCCGCCCGAAGACGAGACGGAAGCTCCCCTGACAGGCGATGGGTAGGGAGACCTCGAGCCCCTTGGAGTGCAGGAGCATAGCTCCCATATAGTCGGTGACCGAAGCATCTACTGCTCCTGTCTGGAGCGCTGCATCACGCTCCATAGGAGAGGCAAAGCGTACGATCTCTATGGGCATAGAGAAGAAGCCCTGCTGCTCTGCGATGGCTATCGGGAGATAGTCGACAGAGGGCATCACACCGATGGAGAGATGAGCCTTGTCGGAGACATCCTTACCCTTCTTGGCACAGGCCTCAGAGAGGAAGAGTGCCCCAGCGATGAGGGCAAGACCAAGACCCAGCCATAAGCCTGTCCGGTGCTTTCTTCGTTTCATATCTATTCTTTCGACTTTGATTTCTTCCGCTCCTGCTGGGCATAGTACCGGCAGTAGGGTCTAAGGCCACACTCCGAGCAGTGAGGTCGGCGAGCGGTACACACATAGCGTCCGTGGAGGATCAGCCAATGATGCGCCTTGGGGACGAGGGCCTCAGGGATATACTTGAGGAGAGTCAGTTCGGTCTGGAGCGGAGTCTTAGAGTTGGTCGTGAGTCCGATCCTATTGGAGACACGGAAGACATGGGTATCGACGGCCATCGTAGGACGATGGTAGATGACCGAGGCAATGACATTGGCCGTCTTGCGCCCCACCCCTGGGAGCTTCATCAGAGCTTCACGCTCCTCGGGCACTTCCCCCTGATGGTCCTCGACGAGCTTCTGTGATGTAGCGACGAGGTAGCCTGCCTTGGAGCGAGGGTAGCTCACACTACGTATCAGCTCGAAGATGTCATCTACCTCAGCTCGTGCCATGATCTCTGCCGTCGGATACTGACGGAAGAGACGGGGGGTGATCATGTTGACCCTCTTGTCCGTACACTGAGCAGAGAGGATGACCGCTACGAGGAGTTCGAAGGGAGTAGTATAGTGTAGCTCAGTCTCGGCCACAGGCATGTGCTCCTCGAACCATGCGATCACCCCTTCGTAGCGCTCCTTGCGAGTCACGATCTTAGGGACTAGTGTGCAGCCTTGAACTGCTCCAGGAAACGAACGTCATTCTCCGAGAAGAGACGTAGGTCGCTGACTCGGTACTTGAGGTTCGTGATGCGCTCTACACCCATACCGAGGGCATAACCGCTGTACTTACGGCTATCGATCCCGCAATTCTCTAGGACATTGGGGTCGACCATACCACAGCCGAGGATCTCTACCCAGCCTGTGTGCTTACAGAAGTTACAGCCCTTACCGCCACAGATATTACAGGAGATATCCATCTCTGCTGAAGGCTCTGTGAAGGGGAAGTACGAAGGACGCAGACGGATCTTGATATCGGAGCCGAACATCTCTTGGGCGAAGTAGAGGAGTACCTGCTTCAGGTCGGCGAAGGATACATTCTGATCCACATAGAGAGCCTCTACCTGATGGAAGAAGCAGTGTGCACGGTAGGAGATCGCCTCGTTGCGATAGACACGCCCTGGGCAGATGATGCGGATAGGAGGCTCGGAGGCGAGCATCGTGCGGGTCTGTACCGAGGAGGTGTGGGTACGAAGGAGCGTACCTGGGACATTCTTCACGAAGAAAGTATCCTGCATATCACGTGCAGGATGGTCTTCGGCGAAGTTGAGCGATGAGAAGACGTGCCAGTCATCCTCGATCTCAGGACCTTCGGCGATAGAGAAGCCGAGACGAGCGAAGATGGAGCAGATCTCCTGCTGGACGATGGTCAGCGGGTGGCGTGTACCCAGAGGCACAGGATAAGCCGTACGAGACCAGTCGATCCCCTCTTCGGATGAGTCACCACCCGAGGAGAGCGAAGCACGTAGCTCGTTGATCTTGTCCGTAGCTAAGGTCTTGAGTGCATTCAGCAGTTGGCCTACCTGTCGCTTCTCTTCATTGGGGACAGACTTGAACTCATCGAAGAGCTGAGAGACGAGCCCCTTCTTACTGATATACTTGATGCGGAGATCTTCGACCTCTTGCTCAGAGCGTGCAGAGAGCGCCTGTAGCTCGGCCGTCAGCTGTTGTATTCTTTGTTGCATGAACTAAGTTCCCTTGGATTTAGGAGCGTAAAGTTAGCGAATTCCTCGCACTCGCATGGACCTGAGGGTCGTCATGGCTCAGGACGAGGAGCCTTCGGTGCAAGCTCTGGAGAGGGAAGCAATGGGAGCTGAGACGACCCATCATAGGTCGTCCAAGGGACCCATGCATGGGTCGTCGAGGTACCCCATGAATGGGTGACCGATGCGCCCCGTGAATGGGGTCCTTCAGTCCTCCATGATAGGAGAGCGAAGAGCGGGAAAGAACGTATTAGGCGTAAAAGTCGTTTCTTTGTACTAATAAACAATAGTCATCATAAGAAGAACTCAATGAATCACTTCAAGCGTGTCCTACTCAAGCTCAGTGGCGAGTCGCTCATGGGAGCTAAGCAGTATGGTATTGATACAGATCGGCTATCCGACTATGCTCGAGATATCCAGGCAGCTGTAGAGATGGGTATCCAGGTAGCTATCGTCATCGGCGGAGGTAATATCTTCCGTGGCCTCAGCGGTGCAGCCGATGGCTTCGACCGAGTACAGGGCGACCAGATGGGTATGCTCGCTACCGTCATCAATAGCCTTGCCCTAGGCTCTCGCCTCACCTCACTAGGGGTGAAGAACCGTGTCCTCACTGCTATCCGCATGGAGCCCATCGGCGAATTCTACTCCAAGCGTCGTGCTGTCGACGCCCTCGAAGCAGGGGAGGTCGTCATCCTCTCCGGAGGTACGGGGAATCCCTTCTTCACCACCGACACGGGCTCATCCCTGCGTGGGATCGAACTCGAAGCCGATGTGATGCTCAAGGGGACACGTGTCGACGGGATCTACACCGCCGACCCAGAGAAGGACCCCACGGCTACTAAGTTCGACCGGATCACTTATGATGAGATCTATAATCGAGGGCTCAAGGTCATGGACCTGACGGCCACCACGATGTGCCGTGAGAACAACCTGCCGATCATCGTCTTCGACATGGATACTCCAGGCAACCTCATCAAGGTACTTCGTGGCGAGTCGATCGGTACCTACGTAGGCTTCTAGAGCTGGTAAGAGCAAACAATCCCAACCTAAAATACAATAGACAACAATTCTCTATGAGTGAACTAAAAGGGCTGATCGCTGAGGCTGGTGCCCAAATGGAAAAGACCGTTGAGCATCTCGAAGAAGCCTTAGCACGAGTACGTGCAGGTAAGGCCAACGTCAAGATCCTAGATGGGATCATGGTCGAGTACTATGGGAGCTTAGTTCCCCTGACTCAGGTAGGCACCGTCACCATCCCTGATGCCAAGAGCATCGTCATCACCCCATGGGAGAAGGGGATCATCCGAGATATCGAGCGTGCTATCATCAACTCTCCTCTCGGCATTACACCCGAGAATAACGGGGAGCTTATCCGCCTCGGTATCCCCCCTCTGACGGAAGACCGTCGTCGTGAACTCGTCAAGCAGGTCAAGGCCGATGCTGAGACCGCTAAGGTCAGCGTCCGCAATGCTCGCCGTGATACCAACGAGGCCATCAAGAAGAGCATCAAGACGGACAATACCCCCGAGGATGTAGCCAAGGATGCAGAAGCTGAGGTGCAGAAGCTCCACGACCGATACATCAAGAAGATCGACGAACTCTTCTCTGCCAAGGAGAAGGAGATCATGACTGTCTAGTCTCCGCCTCTACTTGACTACAATCATTAAGCTACAGCATCCTTGACCGGCTTAGTCATCAAGAACACGGGTAGCCACTACATCGTCCTCACTGAGGATGGTGTAGAGCGCTCGTGTCTAGCCAAAGGCAATCTCCGTCTGAGAGGCTTTCGCTCCACCAACCCCATCGTCGTAGGTGACCACGTAGAGGTCACCCTCAGCGAAGGCCAGGGCGAGGAGGAGGCACACTACATCCGTGATATTCTTCCCCGCAAGAACTATATCATCCGTCGTGCAGCCAACCTCTCCAAGGAGTCCCATATCCTAGCAGCCAACATCGATGCCTCGCTCCTCATCTGTACGGTAGCGGCTCCTGAGACGAGTACGACCTTCATCGATCGCTTCCTCGCCACAGCAGAGGCCTATCGTGTACCGACGGAGCTCGTCTTCAACAAGATCGACCTCTACCCTCCCGAGGCTACCGAGTACATGGAGGAGCTCATCCAGCTCTACACGAGCATCGGCTACCCCTGCCACCGAGTCTCAGCGACCACGGGCGAGGGTGTGGGCGACCTGATCGATCACCTCAAGGGGAAGATCACCCTCTTCAGCGGGCACTCCGGTGTCGGTAAGAGCACGCTGATCAACCAGCTCATCCCTGGAGTAGAGCTCCGTACGGGATCGATCTCGCTGGCCCACTTCAAGGGGATGCACACCACCACCTTCTCTCAGATGATCCCCCTGCCCTACCCCGAGGGAGGCTACCTAATAGATACCCCAGGTATCAAGGGCTTTGGGATGCTGGAGATGGAGGAGGCAGAGGTATCCCACTACTTCCCTGAGCTCTTCGAGATCAGTAAGGCATGTCGCTTCGGTAACTGTACTCATACCCACGAGCCAGGCTGTGCTGTGCGGGAGGCTGTAGACGAAGGACGCATCGCCCCCTCTCGCTACGTCAGCTATCTCGGCATCCTAGAGGACAAAGAGGGCGGTAAGTATCGCCCCGAATACAAGTAGATAGACTCATCCCGTGACACGCCTCCGCTCTAGATACCTCGGGGCATGCCTCCTAGGCGTCCTCTCCATCCTCCCTAGCCTTGCCTGTCGAGGCAGAGGGAGTGCCTATGCTCAGGAGCATAGAGATAGCACCCTCACTAGCCCTGAGGGGAGGGATGACACCCTTCATCTCGTCTTTGCGGGTGACATCATGACCCATGGGCCTCAGATACGTGCGGCCCTCAGAGGTGATGGTCAGTATGACTTCCGCCCCTCCTTCTCCCTCGTCAAGCCCCTCATAGCAGAGGCTGACCTAGCGGTAGGCAATCTAGAGACGACCTTCGGGGGGAAGCCCTATAGTGGCTACCCGATGTTCTCCTCCCCCGAGGCCTTCGGTGAAGCCCTCAGAGATGCAGGCTTCGACGTGCTGACCACGGCTAATAATCACAGCTGTGACCGAGGACGCTACGGCGTGGTCAATACCATTGATGTCCTCGACAGCCTAGGCATAGCTACCACAGGGAGCTACCGCACCAGAGAGGAGCGTACGAGCCGCACTCCGCTCCTCGTGACCGTGAAGGGCGTGAAGCTAGCCATCCTAGCCTACACTTATGGTACCAATGGTCTACCCATCCCCTCCCCTGCCCTCGTCGACACGATCAGTAGGGCGCAGATAGCCCGTGATCTCCAGCGAGCAGACAGCCTCGGCGCCGACTACAAGATCGTACAGATCCACTGGGGCAATGAGTACGAGCGCCTCCCTAATAAAAGGCAGAAGGATCTAGCTCAGTGGCTCACCGACCAGGGTGTCCATGCCATCATCGGGAGTCACCCGCATGTGGTCCAAGAGAGCACCTTCCTCAAGCGCCAGGATACCCAAGGGGACTCGACATTCGTTGTCTATTCGATGGGGAACTTCATCAGCAACCAGATCACCCCTCCGGGGACTCGGGGTGGGATGCTTCTCTCCCTAGAGCTCATCCGAGACCGAGCTAAGGGTCGCTGGACGACCCAGCCCCACTATCAGTACGTCTTCGTCGAGAAGCGTAGCCCTCGGGGAGAGGCGATCTATCGCCTTCGCCCTATCCAGCTATCCGACTCGAGCTATGTCGACCTAGCTCGTCGGGAGGCGCTTGACCTACAAGCCCTCCAGCGGTACTATCGGTCGATCAGCCTAGCTCCCTAGGCCTTTACTCCTAGTTCATTCACTCTTCACTGATTTTATCACACTTATCCTATGAAAAGATTCGCTGTTCTACTAACCGGCCTCTTCTCCATGGGGCTACTCATCCTCTCTAACTGCGGGACGGTACCCATCACAGGTCGTCGTCAGCTCAACCTCGTATCTGATGGGGAGATCTTAGCAGCTAGTGCTACCCAATATCGTCAGTTCATCAGCCAGTCGCATATCAGTAATAATGGCACCTACAATGCTAAGGTGACCCAGGTCGGTCGCCGACTAGCAGCTGCGACCAATACCTTCCTCAAGCAGAACGGCTATGAGTCGATGCTCTCCTCGCTGAGCTGGGAATTCAACGTCGTCGACAGCAAGCAAGTCAATGCCTTCTGTATGCCTGGAGGGAAGATCGTCGTCTATACAGGGCTACTCAACCTCGTCGGTAATGGCGCCCACTCGGATGATGAGCTCGCTGCCGTCATGGGCCATGAGCTAAGCCATGCTCTGGCCAAGCATGCCAACGAGCGTATCAGTAACCAGATGCTCGTCCAGGCTGGAGGTCAGCTCCTCGGCGCTGCCGTAGGGAATCGCTCCCAGATGCTTGGGTCGCTGATCAACCAAGCCTATGGTATCGGAGCTCAGGTAGGCGTCATGCTCCCCTTCGGTCGTAAGCAGGAGTACGAAGCCGACAAGATGGGTCTCGTGCTGATGGCGATGGCGGGATACGATCCTCGCTATGCAGTAAGCTTCTGGCAGAAGATGGCTCAGTCCAAGGGAGGGAACCAGACCAATGAGCTCCTGAGCACCCACCCTAGCGATGCCAATCGTATCAAGGCTATCGAGGAGTACCTCCCCACAGCCCTCCAGTACTATCAGGGAGGGAGTAGCCGAGAGAGCACGGGCCGTACGACCTCAACCACGAAGAAGAGAGGCTCCTCTCGTGAGGTATCAGCTAATGATATCGGGAGCTACCTCAATGGACGCTAACGTAGAGCACTAAGCCCTATCCACATGGTACCACCAAGACCCATGTCGTGGGATACTCATCCTACCGACATGGGTCTCCTACATAGACCTATGAGTAAATATATCTGGAGCGACCAAGATCTAGCTAAGCTGAAGCAACTCATCCTCGAGCGGGACAAGATCGTCATCTTCCCTCACACGGGACCCGATGGAGATGCCCTCGGAAGTACTCTGGCTTGGGCAGGTCTCCTTCGCTCGGCTCATCCCGGAGCTTCGGTGCATGTCATCAGCCCCGACCCCGTAGAGAGCTACCTCGTTTGGCTTCCCGCCCTTGATGAGCTCGTCATCTTCCCCCTCGAGGAGGAGCGGAGCCTTCAGCTCATCGCAGAGGCTGACCTCATCTTCCACCTAGACCACAATCAGATCAGTCGCCTCCGTTACCCACGGCTTGTCGAGGCGGCTACGAGAGCTCAGGCTCCTCGAGTGCTCATCGACCATCACCTTTATCCCGAGGCAGGCTTCGACCTCACCTTCAGCTATGCAGATGCCTCGGCTACCAGCGAACTCATCCACGCCCTGGCATTAGCCCTCGGCTGGAGGTCCGCCATCACCCCCGATCTAGCGACACTACTCCTCACGGGGATCATCACCGATACGGGGCGCTTCATGTACAGTCACCTCTCCCCCGAGCTCTTTGTCACGACTTCGGACCTCCTTGCCCTAGGGGCAGACTATCCCCATGTGATCGATCACCTCTCCTACCACAATCCCGAGGTGCAGATACGCCTTCAGGGCTATGTCCTCGACCAGAAGCTAGAGCTCTACCCCGAGCTACGTGCCGCCTGCATCACACTGACCCAAGAGGAGCTCCGTCGCTTCGGAGCATCCAAGGGAGATACCGAGGGTCTGGTCAATATCCCCCTCACCATCGAGGGCATCGACTGCTGTTGCTTCATCCGAGAGGACAAGACTCAGCTCAAGCTCTCCTTCCGATCCACTGGGGACTTCCCCGTCAATCGTATCGCTAGCGAAGGCTTCGGAGGTGGGGGACACCTCAACGCTGCAGGAGCAGAGCACCAAGGCACAATAGAAGAGGCTAAAAATATCTATCTTTGTCAGCTAAGGAGATTTAACGACTCCACCGGGAGCACCTGCTCCTAAGATAAGATAGCCTCATCATCAAGTAGCATACTTCAGAATCACAATGAATAGACTCATCTCTCATCGCATCACCCTCCTTCTCTTGCTACTCATCCCGCTCCTGGCTCTAGGTAGCTGCAAGAAGAACCGTACCGTCAAGCCTCTCTCTCAGCTCAAGAAGGAGCAGCGACGTGCCATCGATCGTCTGATCAAGGAATCCTCCTTCAGGATCGTCAACCGAAGCGATGAGACCCTCCCTGAGACCATCGACCCTAATGTCTTCTACAAACTCTCCAATGGGCTCTACCTCCGTGTCATCGACAAGGGGAGCGCTCGTCCTGAGGTGGGTAAGACCGTCGTCGCAGTAGAGATCAAGGGCTACTTCTTCAATGACTCCCAGGCTAAGGGTGCAGAGTTCGACAACGTAAGCGAAGCAGGGGTTCGCCCCCTTCTCTTCCGCTACATCTCCCAGTATAGTAGCGATGGGACGGTGCACTACAGTCCGATCAACGACGGAGGGCTCACGACAGTCTACGACAACCTCCTCTGCGAAGGCGTTGCCTTCCCCATGTCTGTCCTAGGCAATGGAGCGGTAGTAGAGCTCATCGTCCCCTTCGAGCTCGGGCCCTCCCAGAACTATACCGCTGGGAATAGCATCTACGTACAGCGAGCTTCGTACGTCTTCTACGAAAAGCCTAAGCAATAATCCATACATATGACACTCATCAAATCCATCTCAGGTATCCGAGGTACCATAGGGGGGCACGTCTCCGATGGGCTCAATCCCGTCAGCACGGCTCAGTTCACTGCAGCCTATGCAGCCTTCATACGCAAGCACTCGGGTAAGGCACGTCCCCTGATCGTCGTAGGTCGAGATGCACGCATCTCGGGGATCATGGTCAATCGTATCGTCACAGGCACGCTCATCGGTATGGGCTGCGATGTCATCGATATCGGGCTAGCTACGACACCGACCACAGAGATGGCAGTCACGGGGAAGGAGGCCGACGGAGGGATCATCCTCACGGCAAGCCACAACCCCAAGCAGTGGAATGCACTGAAGCTCCTCAACGGTCGAGGAGAATTCCTTAGCGATGCCGATGGTAAGGAGATCCTTCGCCTGGCGGAGCATGAGGACTTTGACTTCGCTGAGGTCGACGAGATGGGTACGCTCCTTAGCGAAGAGAGCTACCTCGATGATCATATTCAGGCGATCCTAGCTCTACCCGCTGTCGATGTCGAAGCTATCCGTAGAGCGAACTTCCGTGTAGCCTTCGATAGCGTCAACTCTGTGGGAGGAATCGCTCTCCCCGCACTCTTCAAGGCTCTCGGCGTCGATCAGGTCACGGCACTCAATGCCGAACCCACCGGGTACTTTGCACACAACCCCGAGCCCCTCCCCGAGCACCTCGTCGATATCTGCTCCGCTATCGGGACAAGCCAAGTAGATGTAGGCTTCGTCGTCGATCCTGATGTAGACCGCCTAGCGATCATCGATGAGCGGGGTACGTTCTTCGGTGAGGAATATACCCTCGTAGCGGTAGCAGACTACCTCCTCTCGCTCCATGGTGGTGGGAATACGGTATCTAACCTCAGCTCTACCCGTGCTCTAAGAGACGTCACAGAGCGTCACGGAGGCACCTATACGGCAGCGGCTGTGGGTGAGGTCAATGTCGTCACTAAGATGAAGGAGACCGGTGCCCTTATCGGAGGTGAAGGGAATGGTGGAGTGATCTACCCTGAACTTCACTATGGTCGTGATGCCCTCGTGGGTATCGCTCTCTTCCTCTCTCTCCTAGCTAAGAGCGGGAAGAAGGTCAGTGAGCTCCGAGCCACCTACCCAGACTACTACATGAGCAAGCAGCGTGTCGACCTCCCTCAGGGTGTCGATACAGAAGCCCTGCTCTCCCGCCTAGCTCGCGAATATCAGGACAAGGGTACGATCAACCTCATCGATGGGGTGAAGATCGATCTACCTACCCAGTGGGTGCATGTACGTAGAAGTAATACAGAGCCCATCATCCGTATCTATACCGAAGCTCCCTCTAGTGAGGAAGCTCAGGCTCTAGCCGACGAATTCAAGGCTACCCTCCTCTCCTATCTCGACTAAGAGATCGAAGCCCAAAGCCTCCACAGGGATGCGAGCTAGCTAAGGCAGCTCTCCCCTCTTGAGGCTTTGGGCTCTCTACTTTAGGGCTATCCCAGACCTCCTTGACAGGGCGCCCGACCATGGAGTAGTCTCCATGCACGCTTGATCACCCAGAGCAGTAGAGTGGCTGTAGCTATTAGCCCCCAGCTCCATGAGGGATAGATCAAGACTTCACTCTTCCTACCACAACAAACGGTTTATCATATTCATTGGCACGAAAGAAGAAAGAGCTTCCTCTCCTAGAGGAAGTATCCATCACAGGTCTTGCAAGTGAAGGGAAAGCCCTGACGCATGTCGAGGGTAAGGTACTCTTCGTACCCTTTGCTGCTCCTGGTGATATCTGTGACATCCAGGTCACGAAGAAGAAGAACAGCTTCATGGAGGGTAAGATAGCACGTCTCACGACGCCATCTCCCCAGAGGATCACGCCCATCTGCTCCCACTTCACCGTCTGTGGGGGATGCAAGTGGCAGCACCTCCCCTACTCCCTTCAGCTGGAGAGTAAGGCGCAGGTCGTCCGTGATGCCCTAGAGCGCATCGGGAAGGTATCCGTCGGTGAGTACCTCCCCATCCTAGGCTCGAAGCAGACGGAGCGCTATCGCAACAAGCTGGAGTTCACCTTCAGTCACAAGCGCTGGCTCTTCCCCGAAGAGATGGATCGCATTCATGCACTTCCCACACCTCCCTCTGCGAGTGAGCTGTCGGGGCTAGGATACCACCTCCCTGGGATGTTCGACAAGGTCCTAGATATCGATATCTGTCATCTGGGCGCTACGATCATGGACGAGATCCGCCTCTTCGTTCGTGACTACTGCCTAGCCCGTCCCATGGACTACCCCTACTTCGATCTACGCAAGCAGGAGGGACTCATGCGTACTCTGATGCTACGCACTACCTCTACGGGCGAGACGATGGTCGTAGTGGTCTTCTTCCGTGAGGATGAAGGGGCACGCACGGCTCTACTTACTGCGATCCAAGAGCGCTTCCCTGAGATCACCTCCCTACTCTATGTCATCAACGGCAAGTGCAATGATACGATCGGCGACCAAGAGATCCATTGCTTCTATGGGCGAGACTATATCGAGGAGGAGATGGAGGGACTACGCTTCCGCATCGGCCCCAAGTCATTCTACCAGACCAACAGTCTTCAAGCCTATGAGCTCTACAAGGTAGCTCGGGAGTTCGCCGAACTTACAGGATCGGAGCGTGTCTATGACCTCTATACGGGGACGGGGACGATCGCCAACTTCGTCGCTCGTCAGTGTAGCTCGGTCGTCGGGATCGAATACGTACCCGAAGCGATCGAAGATGCCCGTGTCAATAGCTCGGTCAATCAGATCGACAATACGCTCTTCTATGCAGGCGACATGAAGGATATTCTGACCGAAGACTTCATCACCCAGCACGGAGCACCCGATGTCATCATCACCGACCCACCTCGTGCAGGGATGCACGAAGATGTCATCACGACGATCCTCCGAGCTGCACCACGACGTATCGTCTACGTCAGTTGCAATCCCGCCACTCAGGCTCGTGACCTACAGCTCCTGACCGCCTCAGGGATGTACCAGGTGACGAAGTCTCGTGCGGTGGACATGTTCCCCCACACGCATCATATAGAGAACGTAGTACAGCTCGTACGTCTCTAGCCCCTTCACCCCTCATCTACAGCTATCCTATGATCCGAAGCTTCCTATCTAGACTTCCTCGTCCGACTCTCTTCTTGGCCTTAGGGATAGCTGTAGCTCTAGGGACTGGCTACCTCCTTAGACTCCGTACTCGGCAGGCTACAGAGCGGGAGACCGCAGCCCGAAGGATGCGCCTACCCGACACCCTTCGTGTCGTGACGCTCTCGGGTGCTACGACCTTCTTCACCTACCGAGATGAGCCCATGGGCTATCAGTATGAGCTCGTCCAGCTCTTCGCACATAGCCGTCGTCTGCCGATGAAGCTCTATGTCACCCACAGCATGGAGGAGGCTGAGGAGATGGTCGAGCAGGGGCGTGTCGATCTGTGTATTACACCCCATGCTGTGACGCACTCTGCTAAGGAGCGCTTCCGCTTCGCTGGACCAGAGAGTCTCTCGGGACTAGTCCTCGTACAGCGCCGTGAGACAGCAGGGGATAGTGTCCCCTATCTGAGGGATGTCACGGGGCTCCTAGGGCAGGAGGTGACCGTCCTCTCGGGCTCCCGTGCCGAAGGGCGTATGGAGCGCCTCGAGGAGCAACTAGGGGGGAAGATCCGCCTACGAGTCATCGAAGCCGATACAGTCAATACCGAAGACCTCATCGCTCAGGTTGCCTCCCGAGAGATCAACTATACCATCGCTGACGAAGACCTAGCTAAGCTCACTAAGACCTACTACCCAGGGATCGACATCTCGCTGGAGGTGGGCTTTGCCCAGCGACTACGCTGGTTCACTTCCTCTGAGGCTATTGGGCTAGCTGAAGCGCTAGACCAATGGGCCAAGGACATCCCAGAGGATGAGAGCTTCCGCCAGATCTATAAGCGCTACTTCGAGCTGAGCAAGGTGATGCCTTCTGAGACACCCTCCAGCCCTACGCCCAAGGGCGGTCGCTCTGAGCGGGGGGGAGAGAAGGAGCCCACGACACACGGAGCTAGCTCTATGCCCCACGCCAGTGGAAGCTCCGCTCAGGGGAGCTATGGGATCTCCGCCTTCGACAAACTCTTTGAGCGGGAAGCCCAGCGTATAGGGTGGCCCTGGCAGGTACTCGCCTCCATCGCCTATCAGGAGTCGAACTTCCGTCCGGAGGTCGTCGGTTGGTCTGGGGCAAGAGGTCTGATGGGGATCATGCCCCGCACAGGGAAGATCTATGGAGCCAGCACTAAGGAACTCCTCGACCCTGCAGTATCGGTACGTGTCGCCGTGGACTGTCTCCGCTCCATCGATGCCCTCTTCATCAACCAGATCACCAATCGGGAGGAACGGATCAAGGTCACCCTTGCCGCCTACAACGCTGGTCCAGCACACCTACAGGACGCCGTACGGCTAGCCCAGAAGTACGGCTATGCCTCCGACAGGTGGGAGGGAGGTATCGAGACTGCCCTCCGCCTCAAGAGCGAAGCTAAGTACTACAATGATCCCGTCTGCCGTGCGGGCTACCTCCGAGGCAAGGGGGTGGCCAGCTATGTCGATCAGGTCATCGCACGCTACCACGGCTATCTGACCCGAAGCCACTAGGCTCCTCTACGCACTCGCCCCCTACGAGACAGCCCTGCTATCTCCAGCTCACCTAACCCTTATGAAGAAACACCTCCGACATCTGGGCTTAGCCCTCGGTCTCTCGACGGCACTCAGCCTAAGCGCCCAGCAAGCTCCCTCCCCCTCGTACGTAGATCTCGTCAATCCCCTCGTCGGCACTCAGAGTGACTTCTCCCTAAGTTCGGGCAACACCTACCCCATCATCTCCCGCCCCTGGGGGATGAATAGCTGGACCCCTCAGACGGGCAAGATGGGGGACGGCTGGCAGTATAGCTATCAGGCGACGAAGATCCGAGGCTTCAAGCAGACCCACCAGCCTAGCCCCTGGATCAACGACTATGGGCAGTTCTCCCTCCTCCCCCAGACAGGGAAGAAGCCCCTCTTCGACGAAGACAAGCGAGCCTCCTGGTTCAGCCACAAGGCCGAAGAGGCACGACCCTACGCCTATGAGGTCTATCTAGCGGACTACGACACACGGGTACGCCTGGCCCCAACGGAGCGTGCCGTGGTCTTCGAAGTCGAGTTCTCCAAGCAAGCCCCCGCCGAGGAGCGATGGATCCTCATCGACGCCTTTGATTCGGACTCGGAGCTCCAGCAGAAGGATCCCTACACCCTCATAGGCATCAGTCGTAAGAATAGTGGAGGCGTGCCTCGGGGCTTTGCCAATTACTTCGTCGTACGCTTCACCCAGCCTATTCGTTCAGTCGTCCGAGAGGTACGGAGGGGCAAAGGGGGGAAGCATGCCCTCCTTGCTGTAAATCTCAGCGGGGGCAAGGAGCCTACGACGACCTTCTATGTCGCCTCCTCGTTCATCAGCCCCGAGCAAGCACTGACCAACCTTCAGGAGGTCGCCCACCGCTCCTACGCCGAGGTACGATCCGAGGGGAAGGAGGTATGGGAGCGGGAGCTGAGTCGTATCGCTGTCACGGACTCCGAGGAGCGTATGAAGACCTTCTACAGCTGTCTCTATCGCTCCCTGCTCTTCCCCCGTCGCTTCTATGAGATCAGCCCTAAGGGCGAGGTGCTCCACTACAGCCCCTACAGCGGGGAGGTGCTCCCAGGCTACCTCTACACGGACACGGGCTATTGGGATACCTTCCGTGCCCTCATGCCTCTCATCCATCTCGCCTACCCCGAAGAGGGAGCGAAAATGGCCGAGGGCTTGATGAATGCTTATCGGGAGAGTGGCTTCTTCCCCGAATGGGCTAGCCCGGGACATCGTGACTGCATGGTAGGGAATAATTCCGCCTCCGTCATTACCGATGCTTATCTCAAGGGGCTCGGGAAGATCGATCCCAAGGAACTCATCTCAGCCCTCCTCCATGGAGCGAACCAGGAGCACCCGACGATCCGCTCCACAGGTCGCCTCGGCTACAAGTACTACAACGAGCTGGGCTACATCCCCTCAGATGTCGGGATCAACGAGCATGCTGCACGCACGCTCGAGTATGCCTATGACGACTGGTGTATCCTCCAGGCGCTGAAGAAGGCTGGAGCAGGGGAGGCCGACCTCGCACTCTATCGTCAGCGAGCGCTCAACTACCACAAGCTCTACGATCCCAGCCTAGGATGGATGCGGGGGCGCAAGAAGGATGGGAGCTTCCAGAGCCCCTTCTCGGTCTTCAAGTGGGGGGATGCCTTCACCGAAGGCAATTCGCTACACTACAGCTGGTCGGTCTTCCATGATATCCAGGGGCTCATCGACCTGATGGGAGGAGACAAGGCCTTCACTCAGAAGCTCGACAGCATCTTCACCCTCCCTCCCGTCTTCGATGATAGCTACTACGGCTTCGTCATCCATGAGATCCGAGAGATGCAGATCATGGATATGGGCAACTATGCCCATGGCAATCAGCCCATCCAGCACATGATCTACCTCTATGACTATGCTGCAGAGCCGTGGAAGGCCCAGCACTGGGTGCGTCGGGTCATGGATAAGCTCTACTCGGATCGCCCCGATGGCTACTGCGGTGACGAGGACAATGGGCAGACCTCTGCCTGGTATGTCTTCTCTGCTCTGGGCTTCTACCCCGTCACCCCAGCTCTTGGACAATATGCTATCGGCACGCCCTACTTCCGTGAGGTACGGCTACGACTCCCCGAGGGGCGAGAGCTCCTGATCAAGGCCTCCGAGACGAAGTATCCCTATATCCAGTCTGTGCAGTTCAATGGCAGGAGCTGGGACAAGACCTACCTCGACTATGCGGAGCTTCTGAAGGGAGGCACGCTTAGCTTTACTCTCGGCGCTCAGCCTTCACGCTGGGGGACACAGCCCGACGCTCGTCCCTATTCCTTCTCTAGAGAATAGGGTCGGTAAGACTACCCATTCATGGGTCCCTCGAGGGACCCATTCATAGGTGACAGAGGCGACCCATGCATGGGTCGCCTCTGTCACCTATGAAT
>ERZ772766.174-NODE-174-length-38336-cov-9.148794_pt1 | contig 38336 bp, 58 predicted proteins | sample MGYA00511379_ERZ772766 | MGnify/ENA primary metagenome ERZ772766 (study PRJEB29015, sample SAMEA2737895) | human oral metagenome | biome: human oral; feature: human-associated habitat; material: dental | place: China | collected 2116 ... | reverse complement strand
CTGTATAACGTTAACCCTGTAAATTTCTTTCGTTTTCAGACGGCATCGGGCAAAAGGCTGAATATCGGTTACAATCCATTTTTTATTTGATGATTGTCCTATGTCTATGTGGGGGACTGTTAGTTTTTGCACAAGGAATAAATAGAGTAAAAAAACGCTGAAATCTCGGAAAGACGTGGATTTCGGCGTTTTTTTGTATTCGGAAAAGTTACGCCAGCTTTTTCACAAAACCGCGCCGGAATGCGCGGTTTTTTGTTTGAAGTTGACGGGATTGGGAAATTTTTAAAACTATTTTAAGAGGGTTTTAAAATCAGTTTACGGTACGGCCGAACCATTCTACCCGGCCGATGATGGCTGTATCGGTGTTGTCGGCTGTGAGGTCGATTTCAAAAGGTTCGTAGAGGGGATTGGCAGATTTAACCAAGAGCCGGCCGGGCAGGCGTTGGATGTTTTTGACGAACAGGTCGTTTCCTATGCGTAGGACGTACAGGCCGTCGCGCGGCTCGGTTTCGGCGTGGTTGATTAGGATGTTGTCGCCATGGTTCAGGATGCCTTCCATGCTGTCGCCTTTGACGGCGATTACGGAGAGCTTGTCTGTCTGCCGGGTAACGTAGTTTTCTATCCAGTATCTCCGGAAAGCCATGCAGAATAATGGTTTTTCATCATTCACTGCTTGTCCATGCCCTGCTGCCGCTTCTACGCTGTATCGCGGGATAAAGACAAACTCACGCAGATCAACCGGATTGCCCAAGGTATCCACCGCGCCTGTATCTGTATCGGATACGGGGAAGGCTCCGACATTCTCAGGACGGGCACGATCAAGATATGGCAAGCCTTTGCCGGTCAGGAGCCAGTTTAAATCACAACCAGTAACTTCTTGAATTTTTACTAGGTAATCGGCTGTTGGGATAGCTCCATCTTTCCAAACTCTATTAAATCCAGAAGCCGACATTTCTATTTTGTTATAGATGTCAGATGGCTTTGCCCCATGAGGCCAAAGAAATTTGAGCCTATCTAAAAAAGTATCCATAGCATTCCTAATATAACTCATTTAAGCAAAACATTAAGCAAAAAAGAAACTCTTTTGCTTAAATAAGATTACTCAAATAATCAATACATTGTGAAAATAATCACTCTTTTGAGGAAAATATTTTAGCAAAAGAGTTGCATGAAACTATTTTGCTAAATATAATTCACTCACTTACTAAATAACGGCGGTTAATAAACCTACTTAATTAAGGAATTGCGAGAATGAAAAAAAAGCAAGAAACCATGACTGATTGGCATCGTGCTGACATTGTGGCTCGTCTTAAAAAGGCAGGCTGGTCTGTAAGAGCATTATCTATCGAGGCTAATTTAGCACCAAATACATTAGGGAAAGCTTTAGATGCTCCTTATCTGAAAGGCGAAAGAATCATTGCAGCAGCGATTGGAGTACCCGCAGAAGAAATCTGGCCATCTCGTTTTGAGAAACGAAACCATAAGCCAACCTTCCCAAGATCTATAAATAGATAACTGTTTTGCTAAATAGTTCCGAAAGAGTAACGCATTTAAGCAAAAATAGAAAGCAGGAAAAATGAAAATATCTGCATCTGATATTGCGAAATTAGGAATTCCGAGCCTACCAACTGATAGACAAGGGATTGAATACCATGCCAAGAAAAATAATTGGCAACACTGTTTTGAACAAATAGGAAGAGGCCGTCCTAAAAAACTGTATGAAATCGCTTCCCTTCCTGCCGAAATCCGAGCAGCCATCATGAAGCGGCAGTCGGACGAGCTGGCGGAGAAGATGCCGAAAATGTTGCCCCAAGTCAGACCGGGGACGGCGATGTCGGCTCAAGCACTGGCTGAAGCGGCCAAGCTGTTGAACGAGAAACAACGGTCGGTGGCGGATGCGCGATGTGCGGTGGTGGCGGCGGTATTGGGGATTAAATATCAATACGGTTGCTCTGCGAAGGCTGCGGTGGCTCAGTTTTTGGGCTTGCTGGCAGAAGGTAAGTTGGACGCGGTTACGCTCGGTAACTTGGAAAAGGCCAATGACCGCAGCCGGTCGGCGAAGGTTGGCGAACGTACTTTAGACGGCTGGATATCTGCCTACCTTAAGGCGGAAAACGCGACGGAGCGGTTGGTTGCTTTGGCTCCGAAGACGACGAAGGCGGTCAAGCCGATTGAAAGTTACGGATGGTTGCCGATGTTTATGCAGTTTCACAATATTCCGTCCGCGCCAAAGCTGGCGCACAGCTACCGCCGGTTTGTGCAGTGGGCTGAAGCGGAAAATATGCCGGTCAATGATGTGCCTAATTTGAGTATGGTGCGGCGCGTTTGGGACAAGCTGCCGATGATTATGCAGGAGCGCGGCAGGAAAACGGGGGCGGCTTATAAATCGCTGCTGCCTTATGTGAAACGTGATTGGGGGGCTTTGAAGCCGAACGATGTTTGGATCGGCGACGGCCACAGCTTTAAGGCGAAGGTGGCGCATCCGGTACACGGCAGGCCGTTTAAGCCTGAAGTGACGGTGATTATTGATGGTTGTACGCGGTTTGTGGTCGGTTTTTCGGTGTCGTTGGCTGAAAGTTGTGTGGCGGTATCGGACGCTCTGCGTATCGGGGTCAAGCACTTTGGTTTGCCGATTATCTACTACTCGGATAACGGCGGCGGTCAGACAGGCAAGACGATAGACCATGAAATTACGGGTATTACGTCCCGATTGGGTATCCGCCATGAAACGGGTATCGCGGGCAACCCGCAAGGTCGAGGCATCATCGAGCGATGGTGGAAAGACAATCTGATTGAGATGGCGCGCCAGTATGAGACGTTTGCGGGCGCGGGGATGGACAGCAGCACGAAGAATCTGATGTACCGCAAGATGGAAAGTGCGTTCAACGCCTTGGAAAAAGGCAAGGATTTAACGGAGGAACAACAGAAATATTTGAAAAAACTGCCGAGCTGGTCGCGTTTTATCGCGGATGTGGTCAAGTGTATCGATGATTACAACAACCGTCCGCACGGCGAGCTGCCCCGACATCCGGACGGCGGACATTACACACCGAAGGCTTATCGGGAAATGAGGCTGGAACAGGACGGTATCGCGCCGGATATGTTGTCGGCGGAAGAGCTGGCGATGATGTTTATGCCGCAGGAAGTACGAAAGGTACAGCGCGGTTGGCTGGATTTGTTCAACAACTCTTATTTTTCAACCGAGCTGGCGGAGTATCACAAGGACGAGGTACGGGTCAGCTACGATTTGGACGATGCGTCGGCGGTCAATGTGTTTGATATGGACGGCAAGTTTATTACTAAGGCGCAAATCAACGGCAATACCCGCGAGGCGTTCCCGGTCAGCCGACGCGACCAACTGGCGGAAAACCGCCGAAAAGGCAAAATCAAGCGGGCGGAAAATGCGATCAAGCTTGCAAACGCGGAAGTCAATCCGGCACTGGAACAGGCGGCGGTTTGGGACGAGCTGGGACATTTGGGCGGAAACTCCATCGAGGCGAAGTATGCGGTATTGCCGAAAACGGGCACAGACGATTTTGTGCTATTTGAGGCGGATAGAAGTTAAAACGGTTTTAAACTTCTTTTAAAAGGACTAAAAAAATGAAACAAATCAATCATACATTGCAACAAAAACTGGCTGAATTTAAAGCCAAATCAGGTTTGAACCAAACGCAATTGGCACGCGGTATCGGTTGTGCGCCGGCAGCGGTGAGCATGTATCTGAGCGGTACTTATGCAGACAAAGGCGGCAATTATGAAACCATCGAGCCGAAAATCGAAGCGTATTTGGACATGCAGGAAAGCAAGGCGAAGCGTGAGGAATTGCATATTGAGTTTGTGGCCACGCGCACAACACGCCGTATTGCGGAAGTGATGCGCGATGCCCACGAAGGCGGCGAAGTGGCGGTGATTTACGGTCAGGCCGGTTTGGGCAAGACGCAAGCAGTCAAACACTACTGCGAACAAAACCCTGCAGCGGTATTGATTGAAGCGAATCCGAGCTTTACCGCGCTGGTGCTGATGCGCAAGCTGGCAACGGCGTGCAAGCTGGTCAATACGGGCAGCCTGAACGATTTGTTTGAGTCTGTATCTGACCGCCTGCGCGATTCGGGCCGTCTGATTGTGGTCGATGAAGCGGAAAACCTGCCGTTACGCGCCCTTGAAATTGTACGCCGTCTGCACGATGAGACGGGCTGCGGTTTGGTGTTGAGCGGTATGCCCCGACTGGTTGCGAATTTGCGCGGTAAGCATGGCGAGCTGGTGCAACTTTATAGCCGAGTGTCGGTTGCGCTGAATTTGGGCGAATCTTTGCCGGATGACGAACTCTTTGAGATTGCGGAAGCGGCTTTGCCTGATGCGGACGAAGAAACGCTCTTGGAACTGGTTAAACATAGTAACGGCAATACGCGCCGGATGAGCAAATTGATGCGCGGCGCGGTACGCACGGCGAACAAGAACGGTATCAAGATGCAGGCCGGTATCGTTAAGAAATACAGCTCCCTGATTATCCGATAAGAAAGGCTGTCTGAAATGAGACAAGAATATGCGGTACACGCCGGAGTCTATGAGGACACTTGGTACGACTACGAAACCCATAAACGTCGCAAGATTTGGCGGGCGGATGTACGCGGCAAGCGGAAAGAAGGCTTCGCATGGTTGCAAATCCGCCGACTGCGGAAGCGATTTGAAAGCAAAGAGGAAGCCAAGGAATGGGCTGCTCAAGTGAAGGCGGATTGGGTGCGCAATAATTTTTTTGCCTTGAGAAAATATTAAGTAATTGATTTATAAGGAAATAGGAAAATGTCTACTGTGTTTTACAAGCGGATGTTGTTTGGAGCGGCTGTGTTGGTTTGGGCTGTGTTTTTCGTATCGATGTTGCGCGGTTGTGCTCCGGAACTATCGGAAGCGAAGTTGGAAATGTCGCGGCGCGAGCGTCTGGCGGATTTGGAGGCAAAAGCCTTGGGCGAGCAATACGAGTCAATGAGCGTAGAGGAAAAAATGAAAGGAATTGTTTATGAGCGATAAGGCATTGAGCCCTACGGCAAAAAAAGAGGCTTTGGAACGTGCGCTTAAGGAAATACGCGCGAAATATGGCGATAAGGCGATTGTGAAAGGATGTGTGAAATGAGTTTCGGACGACGTAATACGGATTGGCAGGCTTGGGGACAACACCGCAGGCGTGCGACGGCGCGAATGGCGCAAAAAAATAGAGAGCGTGAAATCGAGGAATATCAGGCGCGTTTTAAACGGCCTGCCGAGAAGAAGGAGGAGAAAAAATGATTTGGTTTGTTGGTGGATTGGCTGTGTTGGTGGTGCTGGGGATTTGGCTTGAACTGCTGGCCCGAATCGTCGTATTGCACATGATAGGCGAAGGCCATGACGGGTATGACGACAATTAAAACGGTAAGCCGTTGATGTTGCTCTATATTTTTTTGCCTTATTGAAAATATAAGGTATTGATTTAAAAGGATTTAAGAAATGAATGCAAAAGAAATTGCCGAATGGATCGAAGACCGTGGCGAGCTGATGCTCATGAAGAAGGACGGCGAAGGCTTTGTGATTGCCACGCGGTCGCCGGACGGGATGTGGAAAACGGCGGAAGCGGAAACTTTGGCTCGGGCGATAACTTTATGGGAGGAAGCGTGATGAAGATCACTAGACCAAATAAAGAAGACCTTGACGCAGTATGGGAACTGGTCGCGTTTTTAAACAAAATTGCGCAGGGTTTGAATCCGGTTTATCAACCTGCCGACCCAAAGGATGAAGATGATTTCGAATATCTGAGCAATGCGCCTGCGGATGAAGTGTTTAAAGCTTTGGAATATAAGTCTGCCAACGCCAATTTGCCTTGGATTATGACCGTATTGGATACCTTGCTGTCTCCGCGTAACTGCATTGTTGACCAAGAATCTAGTGTTTTGGATTTTTCTCCAAATTTTAAACAGGCTGTAAAGGATACGGAAAGGCTGGATTTCTTAATGGGAGCCGGGTTAGCCGAATTTTCAAAAGAAAATGGTCAGAAGGCCTGTTGCAGGTTAACCGGATACGGCATTAGAGGCTATGGAAGCAATTACCGCGAAGCATTGGATGATGTGATGAGAGAGTGGAAGGAGATGTGATGATTACCGGAATGATGATTTATCTATTGGTCTGCGGGCTGATTGGTTTGGCGCTGGTGGTTTTGGCACTGATGAGCCTGATTGAAAACTGGTTTAAACAGCGGACTAAAGCTGTTGTTTTGGATGCCTGCGGTATGTTTTTTGGGTTGATTGTTGTCCTTGTGGCGTTTTTGGCGATTCTTGGGGTGGTTAAATGATTGAAATCAGAGGTAAAAACTTTGTTGCGTACAACGCAAGTGAAAGTGTTTTGGAAAGCATCATTAAGGATGTTTTCACGGGGGCGATGTTAGGGTTTTGTGTGTATATCAGCCATTGGTCAGCATCAGTGTTTTGGACATTTATAAGCGGTTTAATGTTTTTGTCTTATCTGGGCATTAAGTTGGGCAGATTGATGCGTGACAGACAAACTAAGTTTGAAACTTGGTCAGAATTTAAGGCATGGATCGACAAGCAAGCTGAACTTGAAAATCACTTGGCAGGTAATGTCCAGATCGTAAAAGGCAATGGAAATGTACAGGCTGGTGGCGATGTTTGGAAGGATAAACAATGAACGTGAAATGCCCGAACTGTGGGGCGGTGCATAGCCTAGACAGCCTAATCAATGACGCAGAGGCTTCGGCGGTGTTGAGGACTGTGTTGGAGATGGATGCTGAATTGGGCAAGGCGGCAATACGGTATATCGGTTTATTCCGCCCTGCCAAGTCCCAGCTCTCTTGGGCGCGTACCGCGAAACTGCTGAGTGAGTTGCTGCCGATGATTAAGGCTCAGGAGGCGGCACGCGACGGGGTTTGTTTCCCTGCTCCTGCCGAGGCTTGGATTCACGGTTTTAATGAAACCGTTAATGCACGCGACCAAGGCCGTCTGAAAACGCCGCTGAAGTCGCACGGCTACCTGTATGAAATCCTTGCAGGCTGGGTCGGCCAGCCAAGCGCAGGGAATCAGACAAACCAACCAAACCGCCGCGCCGCTCTGCCGGCCAACCCCAGCCAAACCCTTACTGCAGCCGCGTCGCTGCAAGGACTGAAAAAATGAAAGAACTGCCTACCCAACTGCATAACGCCATGATCGACGGCCTGACCATGCTTTTGACCCTGCGTCTGAGTGGTTCGCCGGCTGCCGACACTGTGGCCGCCACTGCGCAAACATGGAGCCGTGTATTGGCGCACGGCCGGGCGTGGGACGAAGCGCGAGATGTACCGCGCTTTCAGACGGCCTTTATGGTATTGGCCAATGAAATGAGCCGCTGGCCGAGTCCGAAAGATTTTTTAGACAAGCTGCCGCCACCGCCGGAGCCGTTGAAGCTGGAACACCATTACCACCCTACGGAGGAGGAAAAAGCGAATGGGAAATCGGCTTTAAGCCGCATACAGGGCGTAATTAAAGAGGTATTAAAAGGCAAGTCGCTGATACCGCCTCCGGCTGAAACCGCCGCCGAGCAGATTTTGAAACACCGCGCAAAAGTTGAGGCACTTGCCAAGCGCGAACGCGAACAAGGCTTGAGCAAGCCGAAATGTTAAACCCAACCCGAAAGGAAAGAGAAAATGGCTAAAACCCGAATCAAACAACCCGCTATCGAAGCGGCACAAGACAAAGCGGAAGTCACTGCATTTATCCGTAAAATCGGCGACTTGCAGCGCGAAGTCAAACGCCTGGAAACCGAAGCCGGAGACAAAAAAGCAGTCATCGAAGAAGAATATGCCGCCAAAGCCGCGCCGATGTGTGCCGAAATCATGAGCCTGACCGAACGTGTGGCCGCCTACTGCGAAGCGCATAAGGACGAGCTGACGGAAAACGGTAAAACTAAAACCGTGGACTTTACTACCGGCCTGATTAAATGGCGTATCCGTCCGCCATCCGTCAAGGTAACGGGCGTGGCCGCCGTCTTGGCGTGGCTCTCGGAGAAATCCGCCTTTGCCGAGTTTGTCCGCACTAAAAAGGAAATCGACAAAGACGCCATCCTGAATCAAAAAGAGCGTTTTTCAGACGGCCAAGTGCCGGGGATTAAGATTGTGTCGGGGCTTGAGGATTTTGTGATTGAGCCTACTGAGCAGGAGTTGGCGTAGAAGTATTTTAAAATCTTTAACAGGAGATTTAACAACAGTTATAACAACAGTTTTAACAAGCTGTTTAAATCTCCTGTTAAATTTTTACAATAATCTATATATGCCAATATTTTCCAAAATTTCTAATATAAAACACAATATGTTGTTTTTATAATTGTAAGGTAGTAAGTAAATCTAGTCCGTTAGAGTTCGCTAGCGTTCGCTTTATTTGAATGAATGTATTAGAATTAAAGCATTGCTAATTTAGTAATTAACAACCAATGTTAGGAGGGAGCACTATGAAAAAAACTTATTCTGAAGGATGGGATGTATAAAAGTGGAAATTGTTATTTTACTTTCTGGGCTAGGCACCTGTATTGCTACAGTTTACCTAGCCTTTTTTGCAAGTAAACAACTTGATGAACAACGTATTCATCATAAGCAGAAATCTACGGTCGAGCTTCTGATTTCAAATAACAATAACCCGTTTTATCGTGAGCAGCGCAAGTTGTTTGTTGATATGCGCCGAAATGGGAAAAGTTTTACTGCTCTTGCCTGTAAAATTAATGAATCCGGTGCTCACGAAGGAGAAAATGCTACTATTTTGGCTGTTTTGAATTCGATTGAGTTTATTTGTGTGGGCATCAAAGAAGATATTTTTGATGAGGCTGTTTACAAAAGGATGAGCCGTAGTAGCGTGATTAATGACTGGGATACTTTAAAGCCATATATAATGGAACTTAGACGCTTAAACGGGAACAATAAAAAGTTATTTTGTGAATTTGAATGGCTGGCGGAAAAATGGATAGAAGAGGATAAATAGGTTTTCGGTAAAAGGCCGTCTGAAACGTTTTCAGACGGCCTTTTTTGTGCCTATCAGTTTCGCAAAAAACATCGACTTAATACTATATATTGTATTTTATTGTATAATATGCGCTAATTTATACTATATGTTGTATTGGAGAAATAATGCACCGGGCGTTGATTGCGAAAATTAAGATTGCTCAAAAGGAGCTGGGCTTGGATGACGGTACCTATCGCGCGGTGTTGGAGCGTGTGACGGGCAAGCGGTCGTGTACCGAGTGCAGTATCCCCGAGCTGGAACGCGTAGTAGAGGATTTGCGCCAACATGGGTTTGCGCCGAAGAAAACGGCAGGCCGACGGCCGAACCGCCGCTCTTCCGCCGACCCGATGATGCGCAAAATCGAAGCCCTGCTGCTGGATAACGGCTGGTCTTGGAATTATGCGCACGGTACGGCGAAAAAGATGTTTAAGGTTGACCGCGTGGAATGGTTGTCAGACGGCAATATGCACAAGTTGGTGGCGGCATTGCAGATTAGTGCGAACCGCCGTAAGAAAGGGGCTGTGTGATGTATGAGACGGCAGATTTTGGCGCAGTCAAGCATCTGCTCCCTGATAGTGTACAGGCGTTGATTACGGTCATCGGGTTTAATGAAACGCTGGAGTTGGTACGCCTGATGGGCGGTACGACTTATCCGTTGCGGCAGGGTTATACGAAAAACAGTCAATCCCGTGTTGCATACTTGGAGGAGATTATCGGCAGTGAGGCGGCCGGTCGGCTGGTAGAGGCAATGGCTCCGTGCAATCTGTTTATACCCCGCTGCGAGACGGCCTTGTATGAGCTGCGTAACCGTAAAATCCGCAGTCAGTTTGACCGACAGACGGCAGGCGGTACCCCTGCTTATGAGGCCGTTAACGATTTGGCCTTGGCACACCGTCTCAGCGATCGCCATGTGTGGCGAATTTTAAAGCAGGCGGATAAGGAAGCGGAGCAGGAGAATTTGTTTTAGAATGGAATGCCATGCAGATGTATGGCATTTTATTTTGGAGAAAAATATGAAAACGTTTTATTTTGTGCTGCTGGCGTTGGGTTTGGCAGCGTGTGGGCAAGTATCAGAGGAAGTCAAACCGACAGCCCCAGCACAGCAAGAAACTCAGCCCGACCCGAAAGTGAAAATCGTGGAGCGCCTCAAAAACGAAGAATACTTTATAGGGGAGAATAATTTAGACAAAATCCGCCGGCACGGCGAACTGAAAAGCCATGCGGAAAAATTGGTGGCATTGCTTGCTCAAGCTGAAAAGGAGAGCCGCGGCATGGTGTTAAACGGTAGCAATTTGGCGGAGGTCAAGACATTTAACGAGGCTTTTATCGCTGTCGCCAAATCAGCCGATGAAACTTTCGGCGGGCCATTTTTGGAAGATAAGGCTGGATTGTATCAGTGTACCAATGCCGCCAATGCTGCATATGACTACTTTACCGCCAGACAAAACCAAAATGCTATGGTTGCCAATTATAAACAAAACTACGACAACGCTATTGCCGCTTGTAAAGAGCAAATTAAACATCCTCCTGAAGCTGAGGCAACTGTCTATGCCCGTAAAGGTATCAATCTGCCTATAAATGATTGTTTAGCCGTGTTGACCGGAGATGAACCATTTGACACATTTACTTGTCCGATGAAAATCAAATAAGGTTGAATCATGCCAAGGCCGTCTGAACAACAGACGGCCTTTTTGTTGCCTACTGACACTGTTTCGCCCGCTGCAAAAGCCATGCCGTTTGAAAATGTAAGCCTCTGAAAGTGCATTTTAATCTGATTTTGAGGGAGGCTTTAATGAGCAAAATTGTTTGTCTGACTGCCGGACACAGCAACACCGACCCGGGCGCGGTCAATGGAAGCGACCGTGAGGCGGACTTGGCGCAGGATATGCGCAACATCGTGGCTTCAATCCTGCGTAACGATTACGGCCTGACCGTACGCACCGACGGTGAAGGCAAAGGCAATATGCCGCTGCGCGAAGCGGTCAAGCTGATTCGCGGCTCGGATGTGGCGATTGAGTTTCACACCAACGCAGCCGTCAGTAAGGCAGCGACAGGCATTGAGGCCTTGTCCACGCCGAAAAACAAACGCTGGTGTCAGGTATTGAGCAAAGCTGTTGCCAAGGCGACCAGCTGGAAACTGCGCGGCGAAGACGGCTTTAAACCCGACAATGCGGGCCAGCATTCGCGCTTGGCTTATGCGCAGGCCGGCGGCATTGTATTTGAGCCGTTTTTTATCAGTAACGACACTGATTTGGCTTTGTTTAAGGCTACTAAATGGGGCATCTGCCGCGTGATTGCAGACGCGATTGCGGTGGAATTGGGAGCGGCGAAGGTATGAAAAAGTCTTTGATTGCTTTGGCTCTGTCTGTGTTGAAACCGCCGATGCCTGAATTTGAGATTAAGCCTGCCAGTATTGGCTATTTGAAACAACATCCGTCTATGCGCATGGGTAAGTCGGGCGTGGCGGCTGCCAAACGTGCGGCTCGTAAACGCAAGGCGAGAAAATGCTGAAAGCACGTCTGATTTGTTGGATTTTGAATTTGGCGTCAAATGATTGGGAAGTCCGAATTGAAACACGTTGTATCGGCAGTGGTTATTACGACCGCCCAATCATTGCGAGAAAAAAGCACTGATTTTTGTCGGGCATAAATGCCCAACCTACGGGATAAATAATGCGTATTTTGGATATTTTTAAAAATCCGGCGACAGGAAATGTGTCGCACTCGAAACTGTGGGCAAACATCGCCTGTGCGGCGGGTACGTTCAAATTTGTTATGCTGCCTGACCCATCGGCGGAAATTTGGGCGGTGTACTTAGGAATTGTGGGCGGCTATGCGGTGGCGCGCTCGCTGGTTAGCGTAAAGCGACAGGAGGTCGAGAATGAATCTGAATCTCGTGAAACTGTTGGCGAATAATTGGCAACCGATTGCCATCATCGCGCTGGTCGGCACGGGCTTGGCTGTGTCACACCATCAAGGCTACAAGGCAGCCTTTGCGAAGCAGCAGGCGGTCATCGACAAGATGGAGCACGAAAAGGATCAGGCCTTGCGTCTGTCGGCGCAAAACTACGCTCGCGAGCTGGAGCAAGCCCGCGTGGACGCAAAACAATCTGAAGCCAAGGCGCACGCCGTCGGCGTGGCTTTGGCACAAAAACAGGCGGAAGTCAGCCGTCTGAAAACGGAAAACAAAAAGGAAATCGGAGATGCACTCATTCAAGACCGCCAAAAAGCAGGCGACGGTTGTATTGATGGCCTTGGCTCTCACGGCTTGCGGCTCTACAACCGCGCCCTCGGCTACGGAAATTAAGGTTATTGAAAAGGCGGTCATGCCGACACCGCCCGCTGCGTTGATGGTTGCGCCGGTGCGCCCGCATCCGCCGAAAGACGGCAAGACGGCAACGCTGCTCGAACACGCCGCTGAGTTTGGTGGCTATGTTTCGGAGCTGGAAAACCAAAACGCAGCGTGGCGCGATTGGGCGGGCAATCACTCCCGCAAAGTTGGCGACTGACAAAAAAGCCCGCGTAGGGCGCGGGCTTAGGGTAAAAGCGGATTTTATACCTCTTTTACAGGGGTGGCGGCGGTAGTGCTTTTCAGCAAATCGACTGCGTGCTGGCAGTTTTGCTTGCTGGTGTAGCCTTCGCCCTGAGCGATGATTTCATGGTTGGCTGCTTTCAAACGCCAACGGTATTCGCCTTTTGCGTCTTTATAGATTTCAAAATACATAAGGTTTCTCCTATGAATGAGTACACGTTTTCTTACCGCTTTAACGGCAAGTCCTGGTCATTGAGCATTTGGGCGGACAGCCCTGAAGAAGCCAGGGCTAAATTTCGGGCTGCACGAGAAAATGCGCAGTATGACGGCGAAGTTGTAGCAAAGATTTATACATTTGTAAATATTTCGTGGGTTAAGAAATTGTACAAGCGGATAAAATATTTAATGGGTATCAAAGAATGACCTACCGTGAATTAGTTGAACGTCAGTTGGCTGTGCGCCATGCCGATTTGGAATTGGGCTTAAGCCGTGCACGTGAACAAGAGCCGTTTGTCATCCATGTTTCTAATCTGCTGGATAAGGCAGGGTTTGAATATACGGTACGGATGGATAAGGATTTTCAGACGACCTTTAACCTTGAATATCCAAATACAAACTACGACACCTTTAAGCGTGCAGTTTGGCAGACGATTTCGGCGTATTACTGCGTTTATAACGATGGAGATGGACTCGAAATTTCCAGCAATCGCCCTGACGGCTACTCCGTCCGTATCGTATTTGGCGATGTGCCGGTTTAAAGGGGTTTTAAATGGACTTTGAATTTGGTTTTAAAACCCTGTGGCCGATTGCGACGGCGGCATTTTGGTTTTGGGTCAACAGCATTGCAGGCCGTCTGAAAGAGGCGGACAAGCGGATTGACGACCTGAAGGAGGAGCTGCACGCGGTCAAACTCTCCTATCATACCAAGCAGGATGCCCAAGCCGATCGCAAAAATATCGCGGCGTCTTTGGAGCGCATCGAAAACAAGTTGGAAAAAGTAAACGAAAAACTAGACAGGAAAGCGGACAAATCATGAAAGACCCGATTTTGGAAGCCTTGGCGCGTATTGAAAACAAGACTGATCAAACTCTGAAAAATCAGAAGGAAATGCAGGCAGAAATTGCACAAATCCGCCAAGACACGAAACGCACGGCCATTACATTCGGCGCACTGGGCGGCGGCGTGATTACGGTCGGCTGGGAATTGCTTAAAGCGAAAATGGGACTGTAATTATGGCTCACCCGCAAGAAATCCGTGAAAAGTTACGCCGGCTCTATGTGAGCGGCGAGCAAACTTTGGAAACGGCGGCCTTGATGTGCGAAATCCCGCAGGCCACTGCGCGTGCGTGGAAACGTGCGGATAAGGAAAAAGGCGACGACTGGGATAAGATGCGCGCCGCCTACACTTTGTCCGGCGGCGGTATTGAGGACTTGAGCCGTGCGATGCTGGCCGGTTTTATGGTGCAGTACAACAGCACGATGACGATGCTGCAGGATTCGAGTACCGAAGATTTGCCGCCGTCTGACCGCGCCAAGCTGTTGGCCAGCCTGGCCGACGCGTTTACCAAAACCGTATCAGCCAATGCCCGTGTGATGCCGGAAACGTCAAAACTGGCGACGGCTTTGGAATTGATTGAGTTCTTGATGGCGTTTGTGCAAGAAAAACACCCCAAACATTTGCCTGCATTTGTGGAGGTATTGGAGCCGTTTGGGGCGGAAGTGGAGAAGAAGTTTGGTTAGAGGCCGATAGCTGATTTTAAAAGTGTGACGAGGGTAGCTGCAGGGATGGCATTAATTGCATTTTCCGTAAGCGTACTTAATGCAGCGTCCTTGATTTTCCCGAATTCTTTTTTCAACCAGCTTTTTTCTGAATCAGAAATCTCCGCTTGGTCTATTTTTGCCTCAATTAAAGCCTGAATGGTGTCGCTGTGTAGTTTGACTGTGACAACCCCAAAAATAGCAGAAAGGCCACCATCATTGGAAAGAAAGTCTATGCCTTTGGCCGTGATTTTAACGGTAGCGCTTAAATTCTTATCGTTGCAAACAACCAAACCATGTTCTGCCAAATATCGCAGATTTGCTGATCGCTTAGCAATATACAGTTCTGCCTCTTCTACTGTTTCTATGACTCCTGTAACTTGAGCAATAGTGGCATCTATCCAATATTCATATGTCTTACTATCAGGATAAATGTTATTAAGCTCTTTTAATATTTCGTGTTGCAGGTTTCTATCTAACCAATCCATTTTGAGCGCTCCATATGAAAACTAAAGAATTCCTCAAATCCCTTGCCGAACTGGCCGCCAGCCTTCGCCAAGTCATCGAGGCGGAAGTGGACGGCTTTGATGCGTCGCCCAAGGCTATTGCTGCACGCCGTGCCAAGGTGTTTGACCCGGTAGGCGGTTACGAATATTTCGTGAATACCTACTTCCCCCATTATATCCGCTCCCCTGAAAAATCCGAACTGCATGAGTTTTTATTCAGCCGTCTGCCGGAGATTATCCACTCCCCTAAAGGGGAAAATGAGGCGGTGGGCGCACCGCGCGGCGAAGGTAAATCGACGCAGGTTACTCAGTTGTTTACGCTGTGGTGTATCGTGACCGGCCAAAAACATTATGCGGTCATCGTGATGGACAGTATCGACCAGGCGTATCCAATGCTGGAGGCGATTAAAGCGGAATTGGAATTTAATCCGCGCCTGAAAACCGACTTTCCGGAAGTATGCGGGCAAGGCCGTGTATGGCAGGCCGGTACGATTGTGACGGCCAATGACGTTAAAGTCCAAGTGGCCGGTAGCGGTAAAAAGCTGCGCGGTTTGCGTCACGGCCCTTACCGTCCTGACCTGACCATATTGGACGATATTGAGAATGACGAGCAAGTCCGCAATCCCGAACAGCGCGATAAGCTCAATGCGTGGCTGACTAAGACTGTATTGCCTCTGGGCGGAGTCGGCCAGAAATACGATGTGATTTATATCGGCACGATTTTGCACTACGACAGCGTATTGAACCGCACTCTGAATAACCCGTTTTGGCACGGTATTAAGTTTAAGGCGATGAAACGCTGGCCCGACCGCATGGACTTGTGGGACCGCTGGGAGGAACTTTTCCGAAACGACGGCGAGACGGTGGCCGAAGCGTTTTATCAGGCGCACAAAGACGAGATGGAGCGCGGCGCGATTACTTCTTGGGCGGCTCGCGGCGTGTTGGCATTGATGAAAATCCGCGCCCGTGACGGTCATGCGACGTTCGATTCGGAATATCAGAATGATCCGGTTGCCGGTGAGGCCGCGCCGTTTGCGAACAGCCTGAATTTTTGGGTCAATCGTGATTCGGATTGGATTTTTTATGGCGCTTGCGACCCGAGTTTGGGCAAGGCCGGCAACAGCCGTGACCCGTCTGCTTTGTGTATCGGCGGGTACAACCGCCGTACGGGCGTGTTGGATGTGGTGGAGGCTCTGATTAAGAAACGCCTACCGGACAAGATTATTTCCGACATTATCGAATTGCAACGCCGATACCGCTGTGTGTTGTGGGGAATCGAGACAGTACAGTTTCAGGAGTTTTTGAAGACTGAGCTGGTCAAACGCGGAGCGGCTGCCGGTATCCCGATTCCGGCACGCGGTATCAAGCCGAGTGCGGACAAGTTGCTCCGTATTGAAAGCCTGCAGCCGTATATGCAAAACGGTCAAATCCGTTTGCACGCCAGTCAAAGCACACTGATTGACCAATTCCGCCATTTCCCGATGGCAGATCATGACGACGGCCCTGATGCCGTGCATATGCTGTGGGGCTTGGTTCAAAGCAGCGCGACTGTCGGCGGCTATATTGCCGTGCCTAGAGAGCATGGCTTATCCGGTCGGATGGGGAGCGGCGCATGGTAAAACTGACACGGGATACAGTCTGATAAGGAGCGGCACGGCTGAAAATGGGGCAAGTTTAACTTGCCCTTTTTTACGTCATGAAAAACCTACTCCGTGCGTTGTTTAGTAAAGCCGCACCTAAAACGCCCGATAAACAATCCCAAACGGCAGATATCGTTAAAAACCGCACTACCCATGAGCATCCGAGCAAAGGGCTGACTCCGCAGTCGCTCCATCGGATTTTGGAAGATGCGGAAAACGGCGATATTCAGGCACAGTCCGAACTCTTTGTCGATATTGAGGAGAAGGACGGCCATATCTTTTCGGAGATGAGCAAACGCAAGCGCGCGGTAATCGGCTTGGATTGGAATGTTGTTCCGCCTCCGAACAGCAGCGAAGCGGAACGGAAGCTGGCCGAAGAGGTTGATGGCTGGCTCAATCAGATGACCGATTTAGAGGATATGATGTTTGACCTTTTGGACGCGGTCGGACACGGCTTCTCCTGCGTGGAAATCGAATGGGAAAACCTTGGTTCGTTATGGTTGCCCAAGGCATTCCATCATCGTCCGCAGGCTTGGTTTAAGGTCAATGCAATGGATGAGGTGTTATTGCGCAAAGACGGCAATCCTGATGGCGAAAAACTGTGGGATTTAGGCTGGATTGTCCATAAGCACCGCAGCCGTTCGGGTATTTTGGCAAGAAGCGGTTTGATGCGCACGCTGGTGTGGCCTTATTTGTTCAAGAATTACTCGGTGCGTGATTTGGCCGAGTTTTTGGAGATTTACGGCCTGCCGACCCGAATCGGTAAATATGCCTCCGGTGCGGACGACAAAGATAAGCGCACCCTTTTGAATGCGTTGCGCGAAATCGGCCATAACGCGGCGGGGATTATTCCTGAAACCATGCAGATTGAGCTGCTCAACGCGGCCAATGGCAGTGCGGATCCGTTTCAGGCAATGATTGATTGGGCAGATAAAACATCTTCAAAGGCGATTTTAGGCGGCACACTGACCAGTCAGGCAGACGGTAAGACTGCTACCAATGCGCTGGGGCAAATCCATAACGAGGTGCGCCATGATTTGTTGGTGTCCGATGCCAAGCAACTGGCCGGTACATTGACGCGCCAATTGATTCTGCCTTTGTTGCAGCTTAATAAAGGCAATGTCGATATTTCACGTCTGCCGCGCTTTGTGTTCGATACGCAATTGCCTGAAGATTTGACGGTGTATTCCGACTCTTTGCCTAAATTGGTGGAAATCGGTATGAAGATTCCGCTGTCGTGGGCGCAGGAGAAATTGGCAATTCCTTTGGCTTCCGAAGACGAGCCGGTATTGGCTTTTCAAACAGATGTTAAAACGGATTTAAAACGTGCCCCGCTAAGCTACCGCCGTGTGGCTTTGAGTAAATCGGGCGAGATTGTCGGCGCGGCGCAGGCGGATTTAGACAATGCGGACTTGAGCAAAGTGGCCTTGCCGGAAATGATTGAGCCGTTTTTAAACGGCTTGGGTCAGGCTTTGGCCGAGGGTGATAGTTATGAGGATGTGCAGGAGCGATTACTGCGCGTCTATCCCGAGCTGACTGCCGAGCAATTTCAGACGGCCTTGTCGCGTGTGGTTTTTGTATCGGACTTATGGGGACGGATGAATGGCTGATTTGAGCTACGCATTCGGCCTTGAGCCTGAAAAGGCCGTCAAGTATTTTGAGGGGCTGGGCTTTAATGTGCCGTCAGACTGGAAAGTAACGTGGAACGAAGCGCAGGCTAAGGCACGGGCGATTGCGGGCATTCACAAGCAGGATATTGTCGCGCAAATCCACGGTGCTTTGTACGAAAGCCTGAAAAACGGTACGTCATTTGAGAAATTCCGTGATGATGTGGCAGGCCGTCTGAAACAGCATGATTGGCAGCTGCTGAAAGATGGCGACATTGTGAATGCCAACACCGGCGAAGTAGATGGCAAAGGCATCACGCGGCATCGACTGGAAACCATTTTTCGTACGCAAATGCAGTCGGCTTATATGGCCGGACATTGGCAGGCTCTTGAAGATGGTCGAGACTCTGCGCCCTGGCTGCAATACTCGGCCATTCTTGACAGCCGTACCCGGCAAAGCCACGCTGCGGCGCATGGCGCGGTGTATCACATCGACGACCCGTTTTGGAATTACTTCTATCCTCCCAACGGCTTCAACTGCCGCTGTACCGTACGAGCGTTTTCAGACCGTGACTTGAAGCGACGCAATCTGCTGCCGCAAAAAGCACAACTGGAAGATACGGAAGTGGTAGTCAACCGCAAGGGCGACACCCGCCCGGCCAAGGCGGTGAAGCTGGCCGACGGCAGCCGCTTTTATACTGATGCAGGTTTTCAGAACAATGTGGGAAAAAGCCATTTGGCCAACTTGGGGCAGTTGCAGATGCAGCGTGCAGTGGAACTGCCGCCAAAGCTGGCGAGCGTGGCGATTCAGGAAGCTTTAAAAGAGCCGAAATGGAGGGCGGCCATATCTAAACAAGCATCGGAAATGGTTGATCAGGTAAATATGGAGAAATTTGCCAGGGGCGAAATGCTGTATATCGGAGCGTTGACTCCGTCGGTATTGGAAGCTCTGGCCGCAAAGAATATCTATCCGCAATCGGCTGTGATCGCGATGAGTGATGAGCGAATATTACACGCGCTGCGGAACAGTAAAAATAAACCGTTGCCTTTGGCATTTTGGAAAGACCTGCCAGAACAGCTGCAAAATCCGGAGGCGATACTCATTGGCACGGCAGGCCGCAATGCCAATGGCCAGCAGTTTCTGTTGTTTGTGTATCCGGGAGTGAATAACAAAGGGAAATTGGTTGTGACTGTGGATTATCAGGCTAAGGCAAGAAACCCCTATACCGGCAAAAAAGAAGCAGTTGCCGTCAATATGGTTAATACGGGGAATTATGCTGAAGTTGGGGATATTTATAAAAATGACAGGTATGAATTAATCTGGAAGAAATAACCAAGTTGGCGGCTTTGCCTGATTCGAACAGGATAAAACAGCGGATAAACCACCGAGGCCATTCCAGTTGGCGACCCACCGTCAACTTGGCTTTAAGGATAATATACTGATGATTGAGATAAAAATCAACACAGACGCACTGCAAAACAGCTTAAATGCCATTGCGCAACGCACAAGCAACACCCAGCCATTGATGACGCAGCTTGCCCGCATCATGCGCAATGCCGTGCTGGACAACTTCGAGGCAGGCGGCCGACCCGCGTGGGCTCCGCGCAAGTATCCGTCCGCGCGTGAAGGATCGGGGCTGTTGCAGGCCAGTGGGCGTTTGCGCAATTCGATTACGCAGAACAGTACGGCCACGGAAGCGGTGGTCGGTACCAATGTGGAATATGCGGCCATTCATAACTTCGGCGGACAAACTGCACCGCATACGATATTGCCGAAAAACGGCAAAGCCTTAAAATTTGGCGGACGGTTTGCCAAACGTGTTAATCACCCCGGCAGTAAGATTCCTGCACGTCCGTTTATGATTCTTCAACCTGACGACGAACAGGCTTTAGTCGATGCGGTAAATGATTACTTGGATGCCGCTCTTGGCAATTAAAACAAAAGCCGTCTGAAATTGCGCACAGACGGCTTTTATACACCTTTCCCTTATCTACCCTTTCCCGAAATGTTTAAATCAATCTGTGAGGGGCTTAAAAGGCTTCTGAAACGGTTTTAAACATACTCTCTTTCCCATTCTCCGATATTTCTCATTTTCGTTCCTTACTGACAGTGATCAAGCTTCTTGTGCCGGCTTGATGGCGCATGATTCGGCAATGGATACCAAAACCTTTCTTGCCGCCTTATCTGCCGCCAAAGTCGGAAATACGGACGGCCTAATCAAAATCGTACCTAAAGGTCAATTTGCACCGGTAGACGGACGCACTGATACAGGTGTGCCGCACTGGACGATGACTGCCTCTTTGGCGCAGCAAATCATTGCCGCCTTTGATGCAGGACAAACAGACCTTGTTGTGGACTACGAACACGCCACACTGAAAGCTGCAGAAACCGGACAGCAAAATCCTGCTGCCGGTTGGATCAGCAAATATGTGTGGGATGACGAGCGCGGTCTGATGGGCGAAGTGAAATGGACACAACGCGCAAAAGACATGATAGACAGCGGCGAATACCGCTATCTGTCGCCGGTTCTCGAATACGACACATTGGGCAATGTGCGCGGGCTGCACAGTGTGGCGTTGACCAATTCGCCTGCGCTGGACGGCATGGCTCTGGCTGCATTGAGCCGCCAAAACTCTATCAACCCCAAACAGGAAACAAGTATGAACAAGGAAGCTTTAATCAAGCTCTTGGGCTTGGCGGCAGATGCCGACGATAAAGCCATTGAAGCGGCTTTGGCCGAAGCACAAGAAAAGCTGGGCGATAAAACGCTGGCCGAGGCACTGGCTGAACACAAAGACGAACCGCAAGGCGGCGAAGGCGGTAAAGGCGATGCCGGCAAGCCCGAAGACAATCCTCAAGGCGGTAATGCCGACGACGAAGTTGCCGAACTGAAAGCCCAAGTGGCCGCGTTGAGTAAGAAAGTGATTGCAATGGAAGTGGGCGGTACTTCAGACGGCCTGATCCGTGCCGCGCTTTCAGACGGCCGACTGCTGCCACACCAAGAAGCATCGGCGCGCCAATTGGCTGCTAAAGACCCTGAAGCGTTTAAAGCCCTGATTGACGGCAGCTTGGCACTGGCCGCTTTGAGCAAAACGCAGACCGGCGGCAAAGGCGGCGCAGACGGTACGTCCGCGCTGACCGCCGAAGAAGCAGCCGTCGCCGCGCAATTGGGCATCTCTGCCGAAGATTATGCGAAGGCTAAGTAATCCGATAAAGGAAAAGACAACATGATTATCACACCAGACACCTTAAAAGCCCTGTTCACCGGCTTTAAAAAGAATTTCCAAGATGGCCTGAAAATGGCGGAAAGCCAATACAAGGAAATCGCCACCGTCATTCCGTCTTCCACTGCGTCCAATACTTACGGTTGGCTCGGCCAATGGCCTGCTTTCCGCGAATGGGTGGGCGACCGCGTATTCCAAGATATGAAGGCGCACGGCTATGCCATCACCAACAAGCATTTTGAAAGTTCGGTCAAGGTCAACCGCAACGATATCGAGGACGACAATGTCGGCATTTACGCGCCGATGATGACCGAAATGGGCCGTGCTTCCGCCGTTCATCCTGACGAATTGGTGTTTGCCTTGCTGAAAAATGCACACGCCACGTTGTGTTACGACGGTCAGAACTTCTTTGATGCCGACCATCCCGTGTATGAAAAAGTGGACGGCACCGGTCAAGCCAGTACCGTATCCAATATTTTCGCCGGCAGCGAAGCGGCCTGGTATCTGCTGGACACTACCCGCGCCCTGAAACCGTTGATTTACCAAGAGCGTAAAGCGAAGCAGTTTACCGCCATGACCGCCGATACCGACGAAGGCGTATTCATGCGCAACGAATACCGCTACGGCGTGGACGGCCGTTGTAATGTTGGTTTGGGCTTCTGGCAAATGGCGGCTAAGTCGCAAGAAAAACTGGATGCCGCAGGTTTTGAAAAGGCTTACAACGCAATGGTCAGCCTGAAAGGCGACGGCGGCCGACCGCTGGGTATCCGCCCGAATGTGCTGCTGGTTCCTCCTTCTTTGGAAAACGCCGCCAAAGAATTGGTGGAAGGCGACCGCCTGGCGAATGGTGCGTACAACCCGAACAAAGGCAAATGCAAGGTAATCGTATCTCCTTGGTTGCTGTAACCCTTTAGATAGGCGGGCTCTGCCCGCCGAAAGGATAAGAAATGGCAAAAGTAAAAAACGAAGATGAAAAAACCGAGCAGACGGTTGGCGCAACTGTGGATGTAAATCCCGAAGACGTTAAGCTGCAGGCGTTTCTTGAGGCTGAAGTCGAAAAATTGAATGCCGAGCTTGAAGCGGCGCGTGTGCGTATCGCCGAATTGGAAGCTCAATTGGAACAGACCGCAAGAGGTGCCGTTGAAGCGGCAGAAGCGCAAGAACGCTATCAGGCAGGCGGTGAAGCGGCGGCCGATGCTGAAGTGGTTGCCATTAAATCCAAACATGGCCATGCGTTTTGGCGTAGCGGGTATCACGTTCAGCCGCACTTTACTTTTGTGAAACGTGCCGATTTTGAGCCCGAAGCGTGGGAGCGCCTGTTGGCCGAACCGATGGCTGTTGTTTGTGAGGCCTTGCCTGTGGAGCAGGATTAATGGCTTACGCAACGGTTGCCGATTTGGTGGCGCGTTATACCGAGCCGACGATTGCAGGTCTGACCGACCTAACGCGCTTGGGCAGTGTGAACGCCGAAATTGCGCAACAAGGTTTGGATGATGCCTCTGCCGAAATCGACGGCTATCTGGCATCACGTTATGAATTGCCGTTGCCTGCCCCTGTGCGCCTGTTGAGCCTTTATTGCTGCGACATTGCTGTTTACCGTTTGGCAACGGGCAAGCGCCAACTGACGGAAGATATGGTGCACCGATATGAGGCAGCGATTGCGTATCTCAAATTGGTGGCATCAGGCAAGGCTGGTTTGGGTGTGGCTGAAAATGCCGACCCCAAGCCGACTGTGCAAGGTGATGCGGTGATGTTTGCCGCCAAGGAAAAGGTGTTCGGCCGTGATAGCGTCTATTGAACAAGCCATCAAACAGCGTCTTTCAGACGGCCTTGGCCAAATGGTCAGCGGTGTACATACCTACGGTGGCGAATTTGACGGCGAAGGCTTGGCTCAAGTGGTTAACCAGTTCCCTGCCGTTTGGGTCATGTTTGCCGGCATCACCAACAGCGAGCCCCATGATACGCGCCGTACACGCTACCAAGTCACTGGCCACTTTACTGTCTTGGTCGGCGACCGTGCCAGCGGCAGTGAGGCGGACAGCCGCTTCGGCGGTTTGCACCGGAACGATGTCGGCACTTACCGGCTGATGCAGGCCGTGCGCCTGTTGCTGATCAATCAGACTATGGGTTTGTGTATAGGCCGTCTGAAGCCGGGCAAAGCAAAAAGCCTGTTTTCTAAACAAATGGAGTTGGACGCAATCAGCGTATTTGCGCTGGATTTTGAAACGCATTGGTTTGAAGACGCACTGCGAGACGGCGATTGGCCACGGTCTACGGTTTCAGGCGAACAACAGGCGCAAGTATATGCCGACGTATCCGAATACCAAGGCCGTACCGACCCAGAACATCCAGACTTTAAAGGCGTGAACCTTGAATTGCGTATCCCGCCGAAAAACCCCGACCAACCCGCCGATATGGCGGCCACCGTTAAAACCGAGGTAAAACATGACTGAAACCATTAAAGTTCGTGCCGCCGTAGGTCTGCAAGTACCTATGGCCGGCAAGCCCCATGAATATATTACCGACCAAGAAACCGTTACCGTACCCGATGCCGCCTATTACTGTCGCTGTATCGAATACGGCGACCTTGTGGTCGTAACCGAAGACACCCCACCCGCGAAAGGCAGCAAATAATGGCATCCGCAAACATCAATTTCGAAAAAATCCCCGCCAGCACCCGCAAGCCGGGCGTGTACGCCGAGTGGAACACCAAGCTGGCCGTGCGCAATCTGCCCACCAACAAACAGCGCGTGCTGATTGTGGCGCAGCACAACAATCCCGCCTTGGGTGGGCTTACCGAGCTGGAGAGCGTGTTTTCCGCCGCCGATGCGGCCGCTAAATACGGCGCAGGCAGCATGGCTCACCTGATGGTAACTGCCGCGATTAAAGCCTATGCCTATGCCGATTTAAGCCTGATTACCGTAGCCGACAACAAGGCCGGAGTGGCCGCTGCCGGCAAAATCACCTTAAGCGGTACTGCCAATACCCAAGGCGTGTTGCGTGTGAGCATTGCCAATGCCGACACTTTAACCATCGGCATCGGTGCCGAAGACACCGCAGCCACCGTTGCCGCCGCCGTCAAAGCCGCCATCGATGCCGTGCCCGATTTGCCGGTTACCGCCACCGTTTCCGAAGCAGTGGTGACGCTTACCGCCAAAAACAAAGGTACGGCCGGCAACGCCATCCGCATCAAAACCGGCAATACCGCCGAAGGCATTACCGCCGCCGTTACCGCCATGACGGGCGGAGATGCCAACCCCGATATTGCCGCCGCGCTCAATGCCGTGGTCGCCGAAGGCCACCACATCATTGCCTGCGGTATCAACGACGAAACCAACCTGCTGAAACTGCGCGCCCATTTGGATACCTTAGCCAGCCCGATGGAAAAACGCTGGGCAATCGGCGTATACGGCCAAACCGGTACGCTGGCGCAAGCCACCACCTTGGCAGGCCGTCTGAACCACGGCCATATCGTCAGCGCGTGGTATCGCGGCACACCCAGCCTGCCTTGCGAGCTGGCCGCCGCCTTTGCCGCCGTGATGGCGAGTGAAGAAGACCCCGCCCGCCCGTTGAACACGCTGGCCTTAAACAGCATCGGCGTGTGCGAAAGCAAAGACAAAACCATGCGCACAGAGCAGGAAAACGCCCTGTATAACGGTGTGACCCCGATTGAAACCAGTCCGGCCGGTACGCAGGCGCAAATCGTGCGCGCCATCACCACCTACACCAAAACCGCCAACGGCACGGCAGACGAAAGCCTGCTCGACGTGACCACCGTGCGCACCCTGATTTATGTAAGCCGCGCCTGCGTCGACCGCATCGCTCTAAGATTTCCGCGCGACAAATTGAGCGACCGCACCCCGCCGCGCGTGCGCAGCGAACTGATTGACGTATTGATGCGCTGCGAAGAGCTGGAAATTTTGGAGCGCGTGGAAGAAAACCTGCCGAAACTGATTGTGGAACGCGACCTGCAAAACACCGGCATGTTGAACTGCCGTATTCCCAGCGATGTCGTCAACGGCCTGCATGTAGTAGGTATGGTTGTAGATTTATATTTGTAAGAAAGGCTGAAACATGAGTACCGAATACGTTGGCAGCGTCATCCTCTATCTGGGCGCAAACGAAGTCGAAGTCACCAAAATCGACGTGAAAGACAACACCGGCAAAAAGCCTGTGAAAACCATGAACCGCACCCGCCGCGTCAAAGGCTTTACCCGCGGTGTCGGCCAATACGACATTACCTTTACCGCCGTGGTGCCGACTGACGGCACGGCGGTGGACTGGGCAAAGATCGACGACGCCAAAATCAGCCTGGTTCCCGACGTGGAAGGCGCGCGTCCGACATCGTACCTCGGCTTCTGCGCCACCGAAGCGGGCGACAGCTATACCGTGGATAATGAATTGGTGGTGGATGTGACCGGTTTTGCGATTCGGAAGGTGTTGGAGTAAGAAAAAAAAACAACAGATAAAGCCCTGCTAAATGCAGGGTTTTTTATTTATAAAAAAATTCCACTTTTTTGGTTGAATATTTTTCAAGTCTATGCTACATTATTTCTCAGTAATAAGGAGACTATCATGTTAAACGATTTCGGCAAAGCGATTAGGAAGGCACGAATTGATACAGGTGAAACCCTTTCGACCATGGCGAAAGGCGTTAGAAAAACTGTTTCTTTTTTAAGTGCAATTGAAACTGGCGCGAAAAAAATACCTATGGATTTAATCCCAAGCTTACGTGATTATTTGGTGTCAAAAGGTGCCAATGCACAAGATTTAGAAAATCTTGAAGCAGATGCAATGTTAGCTAATGAACAAGTTAATTTACATGGAATGACTTCCCATAAGAAGCAAGCTATTGTTGCATTTGCCAAAAGCGACCTTAATCAATCACAGCTTAATGAAATTATGAAATTATTGGGCAAAGAGAAAGAATAATTATGTCGCAATCAAATAATGATATGCAGCAAGAGAATACGCATGAATCAAAAGACCATCAGCTAAAAGGATATATGGTGAGGAAACGCACAGAAGAAGAAATTGCGTCACTCGCTATTGGACAATATCTTCTTTTTAATCGCAAAAAAGTGGGACTTGAAAATATTGAGACGGTTGTGGATCTACTTTGTGTAGAGCAAGGAATTGTTGTACATGTTGAGGGTAATAAAAAGTGGGATAAGCAACATTCTCCTTTTAAAAAGGGGGAAAGCAAGCCAAGTGAGAAAACAATCACAATACCCAAGCGAGTATATGATGGTATGAAAAAAGGGAGAGCAAGCGATTTAGAGGTGTTATTTCATGAGATAGGGCATGTAATTTTAGAGCATTCCCCAATCTACATGAAGGCGGATGGGTATACCTTAACAGCTATGGATGATGCAGAGGCTCAAGCAGATTTCTTTGCAGCTGTCATGTTGCGATTATTTGAAATTCAGTTGCCAATTATGCAGCTTGAACTTGATTTGACATAAAGAAAAAACGGCTTGGAATACTTCCAACATCCCAAGCCGTTATTGTGGTGTACTGGCATACTTCCAATATGCTGTACAAGCGTAGTTCTCCATCCGCTAACTGCAAACAGATTTATATAGAGAAATACTTGACAATTAATTAAGTATATATTTTTCGATTTTGTTTGTCCACAAAAAGCGAAGTGATGGTCACCTTTTTACAATTGGAGGTGCCATTATGGCTACAACCAAAGCTCCCGTAATCCCCGATTTGGTGGACGAAACAGGTGCGTACGTTTTTAGAATGTCTTTTACCGCTAAGAATGGTAAGAAAATTGTTTCTAAAGATGGTAAGCCGTTTAAAATTCCTGTGAAATTTTAGGAATATATAAGCCCCGCTAAGCGGGGTTTTTTCATTACTGACGCGTGTTTAGTCGCCCATCTCATCTCCTTAAGTGACAATTAAGCCTTGATTTATACAAGGTTTAACCAACGTTCAAGGGCTTTTTTATGTCTGAATTTTCCCCCGAACTCACCCGCGCCATCGAAGATTACGAATTGCGCGTTTCTCCCGACCTGAAAACCGTTACCGGCCGTCTGAAATACGGCATTGGTGTGATTGACGGCGAAATGCACCATGATTTTTCCATGCACCTTTTAACCGTGCGCGAGGACATGGCGATTGATCCGCAACTTGAAGGCCAACCGCGGCTGGTTGCCGCCTATGCCGCATCACTGGATAAATTGGGTGGCTTAACAGCCGAATCTTTGACACCTGATTTGCTGCTTGATGAGATGGCTGCTGCTGACTTTGACGCGCTGTACTGGGCGCAAGAGCTGCTGAAAAAAAAGCGGCTTTGCCCGCACCCCGCGCCGACCGTTACCGATACGCCGTCTTAAAACTCGGCCGATACGGTATCACGCCCGCCCAAATCGACGGCATGACCCAACCCGAACTGGAAGGCTGGTTAAAACAGGCCGACTTAATCGAGCGCGGGCGCGCCGCGCCGGTAGTGATGCCGTGGTTTATTCCTGCGAACGTCAAACCATCCGTCGCCACGGGCGGTCAGACCCAAACCTTTATCAGCAAGCGTAAGAAAAAATGAGCCAGCATAGTGTAGAACTGGTTGCTAAGTTTAAGGACAACGCCACGCCCGGCCTCCGCCGTTTGGCGGCGGAAGCGGAAAAAACAGGCAGCCGGCAGTTGCAGAAAGTCGCAGCGGTCAAGCTGAAACATCAAGAGATGTACAGCGCTACCGCCCGTTTGGGCATCCGTACCGAACACCAAATCCGCCGTGAAATCCAACAAACGCAGGCGGCTTACAACCGTTTAGCCAAAAGCGGCATGGCTTCGCAACGCGAACTGGCGAGGGCTGCACAGGTAACGCGTAGCCGCGTACGCGAGCTGACTGCCGAAATCAACGGCGGTGCAAGCCGTTTGCAACGTATCGGTTCGGGAGTCCGGACAATCGGGCGCGGTGTGGCCGGCGTGGCGGCGGGTGCGGCGGCAGGGGCTTATGTGTTGGCGCAGCCGGTCAACCGGACGATGGACTTTGACACATCATTGCGTCATGCCGCCAATACCATGTATGCAGGCAAGAGCATGGCCGAGAAGCGCGCTGGTATGGCGGAAATCAAGAAATCGGTCATGGATGCCGCCTATGTCGGCGGAACGACGCGTGATGCCGCTTTGGAAGCCATGAATACAATGGTGGCCAGCGGAGCAATGAGCGACGAAGCCGTGAAAAAACTGCTGCCGACCGTTATGAAAACCGCCACCGCCGCCAATACGGAAGGAAACGATATTGCCAACATCGTAACCAAGGCGTTGCAGGCGGGGTTTAAAGAGGCGGATATTCCGTCGCTGCTTGACCGTGCGTTGCAATCGGGCGCGGACGGCGGTTTTGAATTGAAAGACATGTCGCGCTGGCTGCCGCAGCAGTTAGCTGCAATGAAAAACGCCGGTATGGGCGCGACGCTGGATAATTTTTCCAGCCTGCTCAATGCCAACCAATTGTCGTTTATGACCGCGGGCAATACCGATGAAGTGGGGAACAACCTAGTCAACCTGCTGGCAAAAATCAACAGTCAGGATATTGTGACCAAAGCCAAAAAAATTACCATCAACGGCAAAGAAGGTTTCGATTTCACCGCCAGCATGAACAAACGGCAGGCAGCAGGCATGAACTCGCTTGATGCGCTGGTGGACATTGTCGGAGAAATCACGGCCAAGGATAAGAAGTCCGCCGCTCTGATGAAACAGATTAATGCCGCGCAAGGCGATGAAGCCAAGCTGGCTTTGCTGGAAAACCAAAAGGCCTTGGTAGACGGCACTGCCATCGGGAAACTGGTTTCCGACCGTCAGGCATTGATGGCATTGCTGGCATTGGTCAACAACAAACAGGAACTCACCCGCCTGCAAGCAGGCCAGACAAATGCGGCGGGTGCGGTGGACGGTGCATACGGATTCGTCGCCGAAGGTGCGGGGTTTAAAAAATCCCAATTCTCCCTCGCCAAATCAGAAGCCGAATACGGCGCATTTGAAAAATTCAGCGACCGCATCGGCGGCTGGATGCAGTCGGCCTCACAATGGATGCGCGGGCATCCCGAACAGGCACAAACCGCCACGCAGGTAGGGTACGGCGCGGTGGCCGCATCGGCTGCGGCCGGCACAAGCTCTATGTTTGGGGGCGGCGGCCTGCTTTCCAAACTGTTCGGAGGAAGCAGCAGGGCCTTACAGGCCGGCCGCCTGATGCCCTCGGCCTCCTCGCTAGGTCCCGTCGCGCTCGGTGCGGCACCGTTGGCCGTAATGGGCGGGGCAACCCATTTGGCGGGGCAGCGCGACAAATATGCGGAATGGTCAAAACCGTTTGCTAAATTATCATCTTGGCTGGAAAGTATCCTGCCTGATTTTTCAGCGGGGGCGAAAGCCGAATATCTGCGCAAACGTGAAGAACTGGGCGGCAATAATGCCCCGCTCGATAGTCCTGTTTTAAAAGAGAGTATGGCGCAGCTTAACCAATCGGCACAAACCAACCAGCAGGCAAGCCAGCAGTATGTGCAGGCGGCGGCGGAGAATCAGGCGGCAACGGCGCAGATGACCGGTGCGGCGGCACAGATGACGGCAGCGGCCGCACAAATGCAGGCGGCGGCAGGCAGGCCGATTCCGATTACCGTTACCGTGCAAAACGGCAACATTGTGGCCTATATGAATCAGGCGGTAGAACGCAACAGCAGGAAAAACTGATGAGTTGGAAAGATACCTTGCTCGATGCGAGCTTCAAGGGCGTTACCTTTGACGTCATCGACGACACGCTGCGCGGCACCCACGCGCTGGCGGAACACGAATACCCGTTCGTACAGGGTGCGGACATCGAAGATACGGGTGTATCCGCGATGGATATGGCCTTGACCGCCGTATTGTGGGGCGAAGATTATGAAGGCCGCCTGCAAAACCTGCTGAACGTATTGCGCGAAACGGGCGTGGGCGAATTGATCCACCCGATTTACGGCAGCGTGCCAGATTGCGTGGTGGCAGATTTTGAAGCCGCGCACAACGAAGAAAACCCCGATTACTGCACCGTGCGGATGACCTTTAAGCAAAGTGTCAAAGCCGCGCCGTTTTTTGACCGCGACTTGCCGACGGCCTTGGCCGACGAAGTGGATTTCCTTGCCGACTTGGCCGCATGGCAGGGTTTCGAGGTATTTCAGACGGCCTTGAACAAAATTCAAAAAACGCAAAGCCGCTGGAATGCTTTTCATGCCACGGTATTGATGTCGGTGGGCGTATTGTACGGGCAGGTAAACGGCATCTTCACCGGCGGCCTGAACATGCTGAACAGCCCGCGCGTGTTGGTGGCGGAGCTGAAATCGGTATTCGGTACGCTGGCCAATATGCACAATGTCGGTAAAAGCGGGCTGGATGGCTGGCACGATATGGTGGGCGGCGTATCCAAAGCGGCCGCCACGCCGTGGCAGGTCAGCCACGGAACCGAAGGCAGTGTAGCGGCGGTGGATTTAATCCAACGCGCAAAGCCCGAAGACGTAGCCGCCTTTACCGCGCTAACCGCCACCGTGGGTGCGTGTGCACTGGCCGAACAAGCCGCCGATATTTTAGCCGTACAACTGAACGAGCCGACTTTGACACCTGTGGAAATCTCGCGCCTGCTGGCCGACACCCGCGCCGCCTTGCAGCGTGCTTTGGCCGCCCAGCGCATCTTGGCCATGATGCTGGCGGATGAGGCTAAAGCCGACAAGCTGGCCTATTGCCTGCTGCGGCTGTATCAAACACCGGCAGACAGTGCCGATGATGTGTACCAACGCATCGAAGCGGCCGGGCTGCTGCCACAAGCCCCTTATCTGGAAACTGCCGCCGCGCTTACCGAAAGTCTGCGCAATACGGCGCATAAACTGCAAAAACAGGCGTTTGCAGTCATCAGTCTGAAGCCGCCTTTGGTACAGAAAACCGTTACCCGCGATATCGGCCTGCACCTGCTGGCCTTTGAGTGGTACGGCGACTACAGCCGCTTTGGCGAACTCTTGCGCCTGAATCCGCAAATCCGCCACCCGAATTTTATTGAGAAAGGCACGGTACTGAATGCCTACGCCAGATAACACCGTTACGCTGCTGATTAACGGTAAAACACACGGCCAATGGACGAATTACGACATCGTTTCCGACCTGCTCACCCCCGCCGATGACTTTTCAGTTACGCTCGGCCGCCCCGTCGATGCCAAACCCGATGCGGTGCGGGCGGGCGACAAGGTAGAAGTGCGTGTGGGCGGCGATACGGTATTGAGCGGCCGCATAGACCGCGTGCAGACCGTTACCGAAAAAGGCGGCAAAACCTTAACAATACAAGGCCGCGACGATGCGGGCGTGCTATTGGACTGCTCCGCTCCGCTGTTTAACGCGCAGGATATGGACTTAAACCAAATCATCGAAAAAATCGTCAAGCCTTTGGGGCTTGCCAAAATCCGCATCGATGCCGCCAAAACTGACAAAACCCACAAAGTGCAGATCGAGCCGGGCAGCCGCGCGTGGGATGCACTGCTTGAATATGCCGAGGCAAACGGTTTATGGCCGTGGCTGGAGCCGGACGGTACGCTGGTAGTCGGCGGTCCCGATTACACCGCCGCACCGGTGGCAGAGCTGGTTTTACGGACCAACGGCCAAAACAACAACATCAAGCGTCTGGAAGTAAACCGAGATATGGCGGCACGGTACAGCGAAGTTACCGTGTTGGCGCAAAGCCACAGCGGCAAAAACAACATTAAAGCCACCGCCAAAGACGAATCCGTCAAACTGCACCGCCCCCTAATCGTAACCGAGCCGGACATCGACAGTCAGGCTCAAGCGCAGCACAAGGCGAAAAAGCGGCTGGCCGACAGCAGGCTGGAAGGCTTAACAATTACTGCCACCGTACAAGGCCACCGCACTGACGACGGTACCTTGTGGCAGCCCGGCCAGCGCATCAACGTATTGAGCGAACCGGACGGCATCGACGCGGTGTATTTCCTGATGGCGAGAACCTTCACCGGCGGTCGCGGCCAACCCACCGAAACCGTGCTGACACTGAAAGAGGACGGCGCATGGGTATTGGATGCCGACCCGCCGAAGAAATCGGGCAAAACCAAAAGGCCGTCTGAAAGCCGCAAAGCCAACGGCCAAGCAGCCGCCAAACCGAAAAAACGCCGCCAAGCCAAGCAGGCCGGACAGGAATTACAGGTGATTTAAATGGATGCAAAAACCATAGACAACCGTATCCGACGGGCATTTAACGGCATCCGCCAAGCCTTCCGCGGCAAAATCGCCCGCGTCAAAGCAGCCGGCGGCGTGCAGCAAATCCAAGTGGAAGGTTTGGAAGGCGAAACCGTGCAGGACTTGGAACACGCCGAAAACTTCGGTTTTACGTCGAACCCGCCCGCAGGCAGCGATTGCGTCGTCGTACCGTTGGGCGGCAAAACCAGCCACGGCATCATCGTCACCACCACCAACGGCGCATACCGCATTACCGGCCTTGCCGAAGGCGAAACGGCGGTTTACAACGCCGACGGTGCCAAGATGGTGTTAAAGAAAGGCCGGATTATCGAAATTGACTGCGAAACGCTGAATATCAAAGCACCGGGCGGCGTGAATATTGACGCGCCCAATGTAGGCTGCACCGCGCAGATTACCGCCGAGGGTCAAATCAACGGCAACGGCGGCATGGCGGTGCAAGGCGGCAGCGGCACATCATTTACCGGCAATGTGAAGCTGGTCGGCGATTTGGACACTACCGGCAAACTGACCAACAACGGCAAAAATGTAGGTTCGGATCACAAACACTCCGAAACCAACGGCAGCGAAACCGGCGAAGTGGTGTAAACATCTCTCGAACGGCCTCACGCCTGACATCCATCAAAGCAAACCCCAAGCGTCCTTACCTGAAAATAAAGGTATGGACGCTTTACTTAACCCCGCCACCGGCGACTACCAACTTAACCAATCCGCGCAAGGCATCGAAAATGAAGTCTATGTGCGGCTGCTTACCCCGCTGGGCAGCTACTGGGCCGAACCTGCATTAGGCAGCCGCCTGCACGAATTGCGCCGCATGAAAGATCTGCCGCGCATGGCGGTGCTGGCCAAGCAGTATGCCGAGCAGGCTTTGCAGCCGATTTTAGATGCCCGCCGCGCCCGCCGCATCAATGTGGCCGCCTCTTTGGCACGGCGCGGCTGGCTGCGGCTGGATATTGCGGCGGTGGATGCAAGCGGCCGGAGTTTGAATTTAATCCATGAGGTGCGGCTGGCATGAAAACCAAAAACTTTGAGCAACTGCGCAGCGACTACCTGCGCGATTTGAGCAACCAGCAGCCTGCCGCCCACACCCATCCCGGCAGCGACAATTACGCCCGCGCCACCTCTTTGGCCGCACTGGCCGAGGGGCAATACCAGCATCAAGAGTGGATTTTGCGGCAGGTATTTGCCGATACGGCGGACACCGCCTATTTGGAGCGCCATTGCGCCATGTACCGCATTTGGCGCAAAGCGGCTGACGCAGCGGCGGGCAGCATCCGCATCAGCGGCGCGCCCAATACCGTTCTGCCTGCCGGGCTAGTCACCCAAGTAGGCGACATCGCCTATCAGACTTCTGCCGCCGGCCAAACCGACGGCAGCGGGCAGGCTGTGTTGGCCTGCCACTGCCTGAGCACCGGTTCTGCTGGAAACCAGCCGGACAACACTCCGGCCAAACTGCAAAGTCCACCTGCCGGCATTGAGGCAGATGCCGTGCTCACCAGCATGGTGGGCGGCACCAATATCGAGAGCGATGCCGCGCTGTTAGACAGGCTGCTGTCGCGTTTGCGCCAGCCGCCCGCCGGTGGTAATGCCTACGACTATTACCGCTGGGCAATGGACGTACCGGGAGTGGAGGCGGCATTTGTGTATCCGCTGCGTCGCGGTTTGGGCACGGTAGACGTGGCCATCCTCACCGCTTCCGGCCTGCCCTCGCCCGATGTGGTGCGTGCAGTACAGCAGTATATCGACGAGCGCCGCCCGGTTACCGCCAAAAATGTGCAGGTGATGGCGCCGCAACGCGTGCCGCTCAATGTATCGGTGCGCGTATCGCTGACCGACGGCTACACCCTGCCTGCGGTCAAAGATGCCGCCGCCCGCGCCTTGTCAGCCTATTTCGCGACCATCAAGCCGGGCGACACCGTCTATAAAAGCCATATCGAGGCGCTGATTAGCGATACCCCGGGCGTGCGCGACCGCGTGCTGGACAGCCCGGCCGCCAACCAAAACGCCGCCATCACGCCGCAGATCCAATGGCTCGCCTTGGGCACGTTTGAGATGACCCTGTTATGACCTACGCCGACCTGCTCCCCCTCTACTACCCGCCTGTCAGCTACGACGTGCGCGCCACGCAGCAGGCCGCCGAACGGCAGGCGGAAGCCGCCATATTCGACGGCGTGCAAGCACAGTCGGCACAGGTGCTGGCTGCCGCCTACGCCCCCACTGCCGGTGGCGACATCACACGCTGGGAGCGCCTGCTCGGCATCAACCCGCCGCAGCCCGACAACTACGCCCGCCGCGTAGCCGATGTGCTGGCCAAACTCAACGAGACCGGCGGCCTAAGCATCCCGTATTTCATCCGGCTGGCTGCCGCAGCCGGCTACACCATCACCATCAGCGAGCCGCAGCCCTTCCGCGCCGGTGTAAACCGCGCTGGCGACCGTCTCGCCCGCGAAGACATCATGTGGGTATGGTGGGTGGACGTGGCCGCGCAATCGCAAACCGTGTGGCGCTTTCAAGCAGGCAGCGGCACCGCCGGCAGCCGCTTGAGCCAATACAGCGATGCCGTGATCGAGAGCCTGTTCAACCGCCTCAAACCCGCCCACACCGCTATCCGATTTACCTACCGATAAGGACTAAACCATGCATCCCATCGAAACCCCCGACAAGACCTTCCACGACGGCGACGGCGTGTCCGAATTGGGCACCATCCTACCCGCGTGGTGGCTCAATCAGATTCAGGCCGAGCTGCTGGCCGTGATGACTGCGGCCGGTATCCGGCCGGATAAAGCCAAGCCAAACCAAGTGGTCGAGGCTTTGCGCAAAATCATCGATGAGCAGGCCGGCGGCAAAGGCCTGCCAGTTGGCGCAATAATCGGCTTCCCACGCGCGATTACCAGCCAAGAAGGCTTTTTAAAGGCCGACGGCAGTACCTTTGCCCAGGCCACCTATCCCGACCTGTATCGCGTATTGGGCGGCAACAAACTGCCCAACCTTACACGCTCCGACGTAGGCATGACTGCCTACTTTCCGTTTGGCGACATCCCGGACGGCTGGATTAAGTACGACGAGATTGCCACTAGGGTAACGCAGTCAGTCTATCCCGATCTCTACCGCAAGCTGGTGGCGCAGTACGGCAGCATTGCCGCGGTGCCGAAAGCCGAAGACCGCTTTATCCGTAACGCTGCGGGCGACCTCACGGTTGGTACGCAGCAGGGCGATGCCATCCGAAATATCAAGGGCAAAACATCGTTCTGCGGCGACGACAATGGCACGCTAGGTATCGGCCCGAAAGACCCGGAAGGCGTGTTCGGCGGTGAAGGATCACCGAACGCCTACACCGCCGATACTGACCGCCGCCGCCAAGGTTATAACTATCTGACGTTTGATGCCTCACGCAGCGTGCCGGTGGCTGACGAAGTGCGCCCCAAAGCAATTGTGATGGTGTTGTGCATCAAGGCTCAAAACAGCCTGGACGACGTGGTGATGTGGGTTAAGGCGTTTGGCAAGGTTACCAACGCCGGAGTGCTGGATGCGTCTACATTGGCCGCCGGGCTGCAAAACAAATCCGACAAGGGACACACCCACCGCGCCGCCGAAATCACCGACTTTGCCGAGGCGGCGGCCGCGCTCACCGTGCACCAAAAAATCGGCACATTTGACATTTGCAGGTTGCCGGACGGCACACAAATCGAATCCGGCACGGTGCGCATCCAAAACCACAATAACAGCCAGGCATCCCGGGTGCTGACGTGGCCGCTGGCCTTTGTCACCGCTCCGGCGGTGGTCGCCACCCTGTCCGCCCCGGAGGGCAACGTGCACGATATTTTGGTAACCATTGACAGCAGGCAGAGTAATCGGTCAGCCGTGCACTACTGGTTACACGAGCCGACCTATAACACCCCGGATGTGACGGTTAATTTTGTCGCCATCGGGCGTTGGAAATAAAGGAGCTGAATCATGACTATGTATTACTACCAAAACGGATTTTTGCACACCGACGATACGCCGCCGGAAGGCGCGGTCGCCCTCACCGCCGCCGAGCATGAGGCGCTGGTCGTCGGGCAATGTACCGGCCAAATCGTGATGCCGGGCAAAAACGGCAAACCGGTTTTAACACTCCCCGCCCCAAGCCATCTGCACCAATGGAACGGCAAAGAATGGACGTTGGATAAAGCCGCTACCTCACAGTTGCTGGCCGAATCAATCGACAAAGGCACGGAGGCCATCAATGATGCAGTAGAGCAAGCCTACCACCACGTTACCCGCTTTGAAGCCGAATATAAGTTGCGCGAACAACAGGCGCGCGACTACAAGGAAGGCGGCTGTAAAGGCGATGTGCCGGAACAAGTGGCGGCGTTTGCCAAGCCTGCCGGAAAAACCGCCTGCGAAGCGACCGACATCATCATCGCCCAAGCCGACAACTTGCGCATGGTGTTGGGCAAACTTGGGGTACTGCGGATGCGCAAGCTTGAACTGAAAGACCTAAAATCCGCTGCCGAGGTGGATAAAAGGACGGCAGAGATTTTGGCTGAAATCCAACCGATTGCCGACAAGTTGGGCGAGGTGGGCAAATGAGTAATCGTCAAATCTACCTCGCCTTGTACAAAGGCCGCCGCGACGGTACAGGCTGGCGCGTGTGGTGTGCAAGGGCGACCGACTGGCTGACCCGTGCTCTCACACGAGGTCGGTACAGCCACTGCGAGATTGCCGTGCGCGAACATACTCAGGCATCGGTTTATACCTGCTACTCCGCTTCCATCCGGGACGGCGGCGTACGCTGTAAAGTAATGCCGCTGCCTGAGTCCAAATGGGACTTAATCCAAATGGAGTCAACCTCCGAAGCGCACGAACGCCTGCAACGGGTATGGACGGAAACCCGAGGCCAAGGCTACGACCTGAGGGGCGCATTGGGCGTTGCCTTCGGGCTGCGGCATAACCGCCGCCGCTGGTTTTGCTCCGAGTGATGTGCCGCCGCACTGGGACTGCCTGCAGGCTGGAGATGGTCGCCAAACGACCTCGCCGCCATCGTGTCCGTCCTAAAAAGAGAGGCATGAAAAAACCCGCCACATAGGCGGGGAACACGAAAGATGAGACGGCGACGCGGCAGGTGCGGGAACACTCGCAGCGAACTGCCCGCCTATCTCGATCTCGTGGCCGAACTGCACCTGCCCGGCTGGGAGTGTTTTGCAGACAGCCAAACCTTTACTGTGAGCAGCACCATCAACCGCAATTCGAGCTACGACGACCACCTGATTTATAAGTTCTGTCGACAAGCGGCATGCGACTCTTAAAGGTATAAGATAATCTCCGTTTAACAGACCATTAAACGGGGATAAATTTATGCAAAAGCTGATACAATTTCCTACACTGCGGCGGTGCAAAAGTTGCCACCAATTTGTGCAAAAGCTGTCGCCGCCTTACATCTATTCCACTCTTAAACGAAAAACTCAATACCGAAACCGCCCGCATTTCATGGGAAGAGCTGCAACCCCACTTCGCACGCGGTGCCGCCGTCTACGTTGCGCCTGATTTAGATTTAATTGCCGTCGCCCGCCATGTTGCCGAAGATGAAGCCGCGCCATTGAAACAATGGATGGAACAAGGCAGATTCGGTGCCGTCAGCGATGATATGGCACGCACATTTTTAGCGGATAAGCAGGAAATGTGGGCGGTTGTCGTGGCGCCGTGGGTATTGGTACAGCCTTGCAAAGACTGATGAGGCCGTCTGAAAAAACGAAACCGGAACATTTCCCATGTTCCGGTTTTATTTTTCAGACGGCCTATTGCAACGTAAAGCCTGCTTTGAATTCAAGCTTCGGCACCCCGATAACGAAACGTTTGCCGA
>ERZ772766.172-NODE-172-length-38510-cov-8.584371_pt1 | contig 38510 bp, 32 predicted proteins | sample MGYA00511379_ERZ772766 | MGnify/ENA primary metagenome ERZ772766 (study PRJEB29015, sample SAMEA2737895) | human oral metagenome | biome: human oral; feature: human-associated habitat; material: dental | place: China | collected 2116 ... | reverse complement strand
GCAAAGGTGAAGGTCGGTTTTATCGCCCTGCCGTCACATGCGCCGAATTTTCTCGCCAAGGAACGCGGCTTTTATGCTGAGGAAGGGCTGGATGCGGAGTTGGTGCCGTTTCAGGCGGCGCAGGCCATGGCGGTTGCGATTGCTTCCGGCGATATTGATTTCGGCATCACGGCGGTCTCCGGCGGTCTGCTCAATCTTGCTGCGCGCGGCGATGCGGTGCGGATTTTCGGCGGTGCGCTGACGGAGGCGGAGGGCGTGCCGGGGCATGTGCTGCTCGCGAGCAAGGCGGCGTTTGACGGTGGCTTGCGGTCGCCCAAGGATTTGGACGGCAAGCGTTTTGCCATCACCACCCAGGGGTCGTCGTTTGCGTATATGGGCGCGCAGATTGCCAAGCAGGAAGGTATCGCCATCAAGCCGATGGCGCTGAATACGATGCCGGCGATTGCCGCCGCGTTGCAGGCGGGCAAGGTGGATGCTGCTGTCGCCCAGCCCGCGTTTGCCGCTGACTGGGTGGCGCAGGGTGCAGCGGTGGAGATTGGCCGCGTCGCCGATTTTCTGCCGGATTATCAGGTAACGGTGCTGTTTACTTCGGCGAAGCGCGCGCAGGATAACCCGCAGTCGCTTGCTGCTTTCCGGCGCGGTTTTGCCAAGGGCGCGGCGCTTTATAACGCGGCGCTGGTCGATAAGTCGCTCTCTGAGGCGGAAGTGGCTGCGGTGGTCGCCGATGTGCACCGTTATGTGTTTGTCGATAAGCCCGAAGCGGAGGCGGCCAGGCTGATTCAGGCGGGGGCGATGCGCGTCTCGCCGGATGCGGCGCTGAACCGTGCCGATGTGCTCAAACAGGTGCAGTGGTTCAAGGACGAGAAGTTGGTGCCGGATGCGCTGGATGGTAACGCGCTGTTGGTGGACTGATGCGTCTGCTGGTCGATGATGTGTCGCACCGTTATCACGGGCGGCTGGTGTTGCAGGATGTGTCGTTTGCGATTGCGGCGGGCGAGATTGTCTGCATCATCGGCCCGTCCGGTTGCGGGAAATCGACGCTGCTGCGTTTTCTGGGTGGACTGGAAGCGCCGGATGCGGGCGTGGTGTGGCTGGAAGGTGAACCGCCTGCCGCGTCGCTCAACCCGCTGACGTTCGTTTTTCAGGATTTTGCCCTGCTGCCGTGGCGCACGGTGGCGGAGAATGTGGAGTTGGTGCTGGCGCATCATCCGCTCTCGAAAGCGGAGCGGCGCGAGCGGGTGCGCGATGTGCTGGCGCGCACGCAGCTCAGCGAGTTTGCCCATGCCTGGATTCGCCAGCTTTCCGGCGGGATGCGGCAGCGGGTGGCGATTGCGCGCGCGCTGGCGGTCAATCCGGCGGTGATGCTGCTCGATGAGCCGCTCTCGGCGCTGGATAGTCAGACGAAGGATTTGCTGCTCGATGATTTTGTCCGCCTGTGGCTGGCCGCGCCGTTTTCGGCGGCGTATGTGACGCATAATTTGCGCGAGGCGGTGCGGCTGGGACACAAGGTGGTGGTGTTGTCGCGCCGCCCTGGACGGGTGCGCGAGGTGGTCTCGCTGGATATGCCGCTGGATGCGCGCGATGAGCGGGATCCTGTGTTGCTGGATGTGGAAGAGCGCTTGTGGGCGTTGATGCGCGATGAGGCTCGCGCCGCCGAGCGGGAGTTGGAGGCATGAATACGGTGAACCGGATTGCGGTGCCGCTGCGCACCCGCGCGTTTGGCGGCAAGGCGCCGCGCTGGCAGGGCTGGCTGGTGTTTGCCGTGTTGCTGGTGTTTTGGGAGACGGCGGTGCGCCTCGGCTGGATCAGCCGCGCTTTTATCGCGTCGCCCTCGGAGATTGTGGTGCAGCTCAAACAGTTGCTCGTTTCCGGGCTGCTGTGGGAACACTTGTGGGCGAGTGTGCGCCGTCTCGCCATCGGCTGGGGACTGGGGACGCTGCTCGGCGTCGCCATCGGCTTGTTGATCGGTCTGTGGCGGGTCGCGCGCGGCACGCTGCTGCCGCTGGTCTCGGCGCTGTTTCCCGTGCCGAAGATTGCGCTGCTGCCGCTGTTTCTGGTGTGGTTCGGCATCGACGAGGGTTCGAAGGTGGCGACGATTCTGATTGGCACATTGTTCCCGACGGTGATTGCGACGTATGCGGCGGTCGATAATGTGGATCGCGGTCTGATTCGCATGGGGCAGTCGTTTGGGCTGCCGCAGGCGGCGGTCATCCGCAGTATCATTCTGCCCGGCGCGATGCCGGGGATTTTTGCCGGCTTCCGCATTTCGGTGTCGATTGCCATCACCATGCTGGTGGTCGCCGAGATGATGAATGCGGAAAGCGGCATCGGCGCGTATATCGCGAGTGCCGGCGCGCTTTATCAGATGGATCAGCTGCTGGCGGGGGTCACGCTGCTCGCCCTCTTGGGCATCGTGCTGTCGTGGTTGCTGGGGGTGATTGAGCGGCGGGTGTTGCGCTGGCGGGAATGAAGGCTGTGATTATCCCGCTTGATGGGGACGCGAGCCCAGTGTTTGTCTCGCTTGGCGGGTGGCGCGAGCCCAGTGTTTGTCCCGCTTGGCGGGCGGCGCGAGCCCAGTGTTTATCCCGCTTGGCGGGCGGCACGAACCCAGTGTTTATCTTGCTTGGCGGGTGGCACGAGCCCAGTGTTTGTCCCGCTTGGGCGTCTTTCATATATGACAGAGGATTGTGATGAAAAAATTATGGTTGCTGTTGTTATCCGCGCCGTTGTGGGCACAGAACGAGCCGCCGGTGGCGTTATTGCCGGTGCAGGGCGATACCTTGACGCCGGAAGCGGCGCTGGCGCGGTCGCGGCAGGGCGACGGCGGCCTGCCGCAGCTGTCCGCGCGCGCGCACCCGCCCGGTCAGGAAAAGAAAGCCGAAGCGCTCACCGCCCCGGCGGATGACCTGCCCGCCGATATTCCGGTGGTGGTGTTGAAGGACGAATCGAAGAACCCGCCGCCTCCGGCGGAAGAAACGCCGCCCGCCGCAGAAGCGGCGGCAGAACAGCCCGCCGGGGCGAAGAAGGACGGCAAGAAAGGCAAAAACAAGAAGACGGCGAAGAAGAAACCCGCCGCCGCAGGGGAAAAGGCGGAAACCCCGCCCGCAGCGGCAGACAATCCCGACGCGGACGGCAAAACACCGCCGCCTGCCGCCGGCGGGGGAGCGCCGCCGCCTGCCGCAAGTGGGGAAAAAACCGCTGCCGCAGACAAACCCGCCGCCGAAGAAAAGAAAGAAGAACCGCCTGCCGCCGCTGCGCCGCCGTCCGCCCCGCCGCCGGACGAAAAAACACTAGCGGAAGCGGCGGAGAATGATGCCAATCCGCAAACGCCTGCCGTGCCCGCCGTCGGCGAGGTGCAGCCGCTTGTGCCCGCCACCCCGCCGCCGACCGCTGCCGAAGAAGAAGCTGATCCGCCGTGGGCAGGTTACGCGCAAGCGCAGTCAATGGCAGAAAACGGCAACCCGCGCGGTGCCCTGCGCCAACTGGAAAGTCGTCTTGCTACCAATCCGCAGGATAGCCGCGCCGCCTACCTGAAAGGGCTGGTGCTGATGCAACTGGGGCGTGGCGAGGAAGCCGAACGCTGGTACAAGATGATGCAGGCCAATTTCCCCGACCTGCCGCAGCCGGGTAACGCCCTGGCGGTGATTTACGCGGGGCGCGGCGATTTGCCCGCTGCGGAACTGGCGCTGCGCGACGTGTTGTTGAAACATCCGGAGCACAACTCGGCACGGGTCAACCTCGCCCGTCTCTACGTGCAAATGGCGCAGGCCGAGTACGAAAAGGCACTGAAAGCGACCCCTGACAATGCTATGATTGCGCGCAAATTAGAGGCCTTGAAGGCCATGCAGTAACTTGAAAACTATCGGATTTTTATGGCGAAACAGACAGAAGAACAGCAAAAGGCGCTCGCCGCCGTGCTGGCACAGCTTGACAAAACTTTCGGCAAAGGCACGGTGATGCGTCTCGGCGACCAGAGTGCCGCGCTCGACATTCAGGCCATCTCAACCGGCTCGCTCGGCCTCGACATTGCCCTCGGCATCGGCGGCCTGCCGCGTGGCCGGATTGTCGAAATCTACGGCCCGGAATCGTCGGGTAAAACCACGCTGACCCTGCAAGTCATCGCCGAAGCGCAAAAAGCGGGCGGCACGACAGCCTTTATTGACGCTGAACACGCCCTTGACCCGATTTACGCGCGCAAACTCGGCGTCGATACCGACAACCTCTACATCACCCAGCCGGACACCGGCGAACAGGCGCTGGAAATCACCGATGCACTGGTGCGCTCCGGCGCGTTTGACGTGGTGGTGGTGGACTCGGTCGCCGCGCTCACCCCGAAGGCGGAAATCGAAGGCGACATGGGCGATTCACACGTCGGCCTGCAAGCCCGCCTGATGAGCCAGGCACTGCGCAAACTGACCGCGAACATCAAGCGCACCAATACCCTGGTCATCTTTATCAACCAGATCCGCATGAAAATCGGCGTGATGTTTGGCTCGCCGGAAACCACTACCGGCGGTAACGCCCTCAAATTCTATGCCTCGGTGCGCCTCGATATCCGCCGCATCGGATCCCTCAAAGACGGCGACGAAGTGATCGGCAACCAGACGCGGGTTAAAGTGGTGAAAAACAAAGTCGCGCCGCCGTTCAAGCAGGCCGAATTTGAAATCCTCTACGGCGAAGGCATTTCCCGCCTCGGCGAAATCATTGATCTTGGCGTCGCCATTGACGTCATCCAGAAATCCGGTGCCTGGTACAGTTACGGCGGCGAAAAAATTGGTCAGGGCAAGGAAAAAGTCCGCGCCTTCCTCAAAGAAAAACCGGAGCTCGCCACCGAAATCGAGGCGAAAATCCGCGAATACTACATTGGCAACAGCGACGCCGAACTGCCAGTCAGCAGCGGCCAGGGTGATGACGGCGAGAATGCCCAGCCGTCTTTGACCGATGGCGATGAACCCTTCTGAGTTCACCAATTCTGACGACGAACAGCGCGCTATCGAAGCGCGCTGTCTCACTGCGCTCGCACAACGCGAACACAGCCGCGCCGAACTCGTCGCCAAACTGCACGGTTTTTCCCCCACCGCCGTCGAACTTGTCCTCGACACCCTCGCCGCGCGCGGCTGGCAGAGCGATGCCCGCTTTGCCGAAGCCTTTGTCCGCAACCGCCTGGCGCGCGGGCAGGGGCGGCTTAAAGTCCGCCACGAACTCGAAGCGCGCGGCATCAGCGGCGAACTGTTGCGCGACGTTCTCGATGCTGCTGATTGGGCGGGCGCTGCCCGCAGTGCCTATCTGAAAAAATACAGCGCCCCCGCCACGACAGCTAAAGAAAAGGCAAACCGGCAGCGTTTCCTCGCACAGCGCGGTTTTTCCTACGACGACATCCAGCAAGCAATGAAAGCAACCCACGATGACACATAAACGACCCACATCTACCGCCGACATCCGGCGCGCCTTTCTCGATTACTTCGCCGAACACGGCCACAAAATCGTTCACTCTTCCTCGCTAGTGCCGGGCAACGACCCGACCCTGCTCTTTACCAACGCGGGCATGGTGCAGTTCAAGGACATCTTCACCGGCAGCGAGACGCGCGACTACAAGCGCGCCACCACCTCGCAGCGCTGTGTGCGCGCCGGCGGCAAGCACAACGACCTGGAAAACGTCGGCTACACCGCACGTCATCACACCTTCTTTGAAATGCTGGGCAATTTCAGCTTCGGCGACTACTTCAAAGAACAGGCTATCCCCTTCGCCTGGAACCTGCTGACGCAAGTCTTCGGGCTGCCGCCGGAAAAACTCTGCGTCACCGTCTATCACGAAGACGACGAAGCCTACGCCATCTGGCGCGACACCGTTGGCCTGCCCGAGAACAAAATCATCCGCATCGGCGACAAGCCTGGCAAAGCCAAATACGAATCCGACAACTTCTGGGCGATGGGTGACACCGGCCCCTGCGGCCCCTGCTCGGAAATCTTCTACGACCACGGCCCGGAAGTGTGGGGCGGCCCACCCGGCTCACCCGAAGAAGACGGTGACCGCTTCATCGAAATCTGGAACATCGTCTTCATGCAGTTCGAGCGGGATGCAGCGGGCAACATGAAACCGCTGCCGCGCCCGTCCATCGATACCGGCATGGGGTTGGAACGCATCGCCGCCGTGTTGCAGCACGTCCATTCCAACTACGAAATCGACATCTTCCGCAACCTGATTGCCGCTGCCGCTGAGGCAACCGGCTGCGACGATCTCGAACAGACCTCGCTCAAAGTCATCGCCGACCACATCCGCTCCACCGTTTTCCTGATGGTAGATGGCGTACTGCCCGGCAACGAAGGACGCGGCTACGTCCTGCGCCGCATCATGCGCCGCGCCATCCGTCACGGCTACAAACTGGGGCAGAACCAACCGTTCTTCTACAAACTCGTCGCACCGCTGGTGGCGGAAATGGGCGAGGCCTATCCGGAAATCGTCGAAGCCGAAGCGCGCATCACCGAAGCCGTCAAGCGGGAAGAAGAGCGCTTTGCGCAAACGCTGGACACCGGCATGAACGTCTTCCACAAAGTGCTGCACGGCCTGAAATTCCTCAAACTCGAATCCCTCCTGCCGCTGGACGGACCGCAAAAAACCATCGAACTGCACACCGCTGACGGCAAACCCTTCAACGTTAGCGCCCTGCAAACGGCAAACCGCAAACAAATCCTGCTGCGTACCCCGCAGGGCGAGACGAAAACCATCGATATGGAAGACGTGCTGGGCGACGAATCCAAATTCAGCGATTCTGAAGTCGCCCCCTACATCGCCGCGCTGGAACAATACCTGAATGATAACCTCGCAAACAGCAAGCTGATTATCCCCGGCGAAGTCATCTTCAAACTCTATGACACCTACGGCTTCCCCTACGACCTCACCGCCGACATGGCGCGCGAACTCGGCATCGAACTCGACAGCGACGGCTTTGAGCGGGAAATGGCGGCGCAACGCGAGCGCGCCAAAGCCGCCGGCAAATTCGACGCCGCGCAGAAACTCGATGTGAGCGGCAAAACCGCCTTTGAAGGTTACGAACACGACCACGGCACCGCGCAAATCATGCATATCTTCGCCGACGGCGCAGCGGTCAACCGCCTGCTCGGCGGCGAACACGGCGTTATCGTCCTTGACCGCACCCCGTTCTACGGCGAATCCGGCGGACAAGTCGGCGATACTGGTACCATCCGCACCGCCAACGGCATCTTCGCCGTCGCAGACACGCAGAAACAGGGCGATGCCTTCCTGCACTTCGGCCACGTCGTCGAAGGCAGCGTGACCAGCGGCGAAGCGGCAGAAACCCAAATTGACGTGGATCGCCGCGCCGCCATCAAGCGGCACCATTCCGCCACCCACCTGCTGCACAAAGCCCTGCGCAGCACCCTCGGCACCCACGTCCAACAAAAAGGCTCGCTGGTGGACGAACGCCGTACCCGCTTCGACTTCTCGCACGACAAACCGCTCAGTGCCGACGAAATCGCCCACGTCGAAACCATGATGAACGCGCAAATCCTGCGCAACGCTCCGGTGACCATCGAACAAATGAGCCGTGACGACGCGCAGAAAAAAGGTGCGATGGCACTTTTCGGCGAAAAATACGGCGACGTGGTGCGCGTCGTCAGCATGGGTGAAGACGGCTTTTCCATCGAACTCTGCGGCGGTACGCATGTCGCCCGCTTGGGTGAAATCGGCATCGCCAAAGTCGTCTCGCAAGGGGCCGTCTCGGCCGGGGTGCGCCGCATCGAAGTCGTCTGCGGCCTGGCTGCACTGGAACATCTTGCACACAGCGATGCCCTGCTCGCAGAAAGCGCCGCCCTGCTGAAAACCGACGGCGAACACCTGCCAGAACGCATCGCCGCTCTGCAACAACAGCTGAAAGCACAAGAAAAAGATATCCAGACCCTGAAACGCCAGCTGGCACAAGGCGGGGACGGTGGCAGTATCGACGTGAAGACCGTCAAGGGCTGGAAAACCCTCGCCCTGCAACGCGACGGCCTCGATAACGCCACCCTGCGCGACACCGCCGACCAGCTGCGCGATCGCCATGGCGCGGACGTCGTCGTCATCGGCAGCGCGGACGGCGATACCGCCCGCCTGATCGTCAGCGTCAACAAAACGGCAAAAGCCCTGCACGCCGGCAACATCATCCGCGAACTTGCCACCCATATCGGCGGTAAAGGCGGTGGCCGCCCTGACTTCGCCCAGGCAGGCGGCAAAACCCCTGCAGGACTGCCCGCAGCTCTCGCGGCACTGGCAGACGCCCTGCCCGACAACACATAGAGGAAACCACATGGCACTAATCGTCCAAAAATACGGCGGCACCTCGATGGGCTCGATTGAGCGCATCGAACACGTTGCCGAAAAATGCATCGCCGCACAAAAAGCGGGCAACGACCTCGTTGTCGCCGTCTCCGCGATGAGCGGCGAAACCAACCGCCTGATCGCACTTGCGCACGACATTACGCCGCGCCCCAGCCCGCGTGAAATGGACGTCATCATGTCCACCGGCGAACAAGTCAGCATCGCCCTGCTCGCCATCGCCATCGAAAAACGCGGTGTTCCGGCCGTGTCCTACACTGGCGCACAAGTCAAAATCCTCACCGATAGCGCCCATATGAAAGCGCGCATCAAAGGCATCGATAGCGACAACATCAAGCGCGACCTGCAAGCGGGGAAAATCGTCATCGTCGCCGGCTTCCAGGGCGTGGACGAACGCGGCAACATCACCACCCTGGGACGGGGCGGCTCCGACACCACCGCCGTTGCCCTCGCCGCTGCGCTGCATGCCGACGAATGCCAGATCTACACCGACGTGGACGGCGTGTACACCACCGACCCGCGCGTCGAACCGAAAGCCCGCAAACTTGACCGCATCACCTTTGAAGAAATGCTGGAAATGGCGAGCCTCGGTTCAAAAGTCCTGCAAATCCGCTCGGTCGAATTTGCCGGCAAATACAAAGTCCCGCTTCGCGTCCTGTCCAGCTTTGAGGACGGCGAAGGCACCCTGATCAGTCTAGAAGAGGAAAACCCCGTGGAATCAGCCATCATCACCGGTATCGCGTTCAGCCGCGACGAAGCCCAGGTCAACGTCGTTGACGTGCCGGATACCCCCGGCATTGCCTACAAAATCCTCGCCCCCATCGGCGAAGCCAACATCAACGTGGACATGATCATCCAGAACATCGGCATCGAAGGCAAAAACGACTTCACCTTCACCGTGCCGCGCGGTGACTACGACACCACCCTGGAAATCCTGCGCAAAACCTTCCCGCCGGAAAGCGGCGTGGTCATCCACGGCTCGAACATCGCCAAAGTGTCCATCGTCGGCGTGGGGATGCGCTCACACGCCGCCGTCGCCAGCACCATGTTCCAGGCGCTTGCCAAAGAAAACATCAATATCCACATCATCAGCACCTCGGAAATCAAAATCTCCGTGGGTATTGACGAAAAATACCTCGAACTCGCGGTGCGCGCTCTGCACGAAGCCTTCGGCCTCGACAAAGCCTGATACGCCTTCATGAAAAAAAGCGGGCACGGCCCGCTTTTTCCGTTTGCGCAGGACCGCTCACCCGAAAACCCATGCCTACCGAAACATCCCGCAACCTGCCCATCGGCGTCTTCGACAGCGGCGTCGGCGGCCTTACCGTCGTCCGCGCCCTGATGGAACGCCTGCCGCTCGAACACCTGATTTATTACGGCGACACCGCCCGCGTCCCCTACGGCGTCAAATCGCGCGCCACCATCGAACATTACAGCGCGCAAATCGTCGCCTTCCTCCTCGCCGCGCGCGTCAAGGCGCTGGTGATTGCCTGCAACACCATTGCCGCCGTCGCGGGCGACGCCATCCGCGCCCAGGCGGGCGGGATGCCCGTCATCGACGTCATCGCCGCCGGCGCCAAAGCAGCACTGGCCACCAGCAGGAACGGCCACATCGCCGTCATCGCCACCAACACCACCGTCAACAGCAACGCCTACGCCCGCGCCATCCACGCACAAAACCCTGCCGCGCGCGTGCAGTCGCAAGCCTGCCCGCTGCTCGTGCCGCTGGTGGAAGAAGGCTGGCTTGAGCACGAGGTTACCCGCCTCACCGTGCGCGAATACCTGAAACCCATCCTCGCCGATGGTGCCGATACCCTCGTCCTCGGCTGCACCCACTACCCGCTCATCAAGCCGCTCTTGCACAGCGAGGCACCACGACTCGTGCTGGTCGATTCCGCCGTGACCACCGCTGCCGATACCGCGCAAGCCCTCGCCGCCGCCAATCTCCTGCGCCATGACGACGGCCGCCCCGCCCGCTATCGCTACTGCGTCAGCGACATCCCGCTGCGTTTCAACAGCATCGGCGAACGTTTCCTCGGCCGCAGCCTCGGCGATATCGAAACCGTGCCGTTGGGCTAGGGGCTGTTGATATCCGGCGTTGCGGCGGCTTTGCGGGCAAGAAACCGCTGCGCAAACCGGATGTGCCGGCAGGCCCGAACGCGTCGTACATTAACGACAAATGAACAGTTCTTGTTGCAACCTGACCACAAAATGACCAAACCCACACTGGCAAAAACTATCGGGCGCGCCATAATGCGCCCCGCCTGTACGGTAAATCTTTCCAACAGCAAGAGGAACCCATCATGAAAAACATCCTGATAGCCACAAGTGTTGCCGCCCTGCTCGCCGCCTGCGGCGGCAGCGACGGCGGTGCCAGCACGACCATCACCCCGGATGACGCCAACATTGACCTCTCCAGGCAAGCCAAAGGGCTCGTCACCATCCCCACCACCTACGGCGAACTGCGCGGCTACAACCAGTATGCCTCCTTCTACGGCCTGTGGATGGACAACAGCAAACAAATCAAAGAATTGCGCTATCGGGGCGACAAAACCGACGACGTCCCGACCAGCGGCAGCGCCACCTACAAGGGTAACGCCGTGCGCTGGGATACCAGCAGCGACAAAGTCCTGACCGACGGCACCAGCACCATCAACGTGGACTTCGACAAACGCACGGTCAACGGCAAAATCGATATGCCCGGACTGCGCCGCAACATCACGTTGAACGAAGGCAAACTGCGCGGCGCCGAATATGCCGGCACCGCCAGCGTTACCGGCAACCACAACGGCCGCTACGAAGGCGCGCTCTACGGCGAAAACGCCAAAGAAACCGCCGGACAAGTCTCCTTTGAAGGCGAAAGCGGCCTGAATACCGCCTTTGGCGGTGTACGCTTCTGATACAAGAAATGCGATCGCCATTTAACCGGATGCCCGCATCCGGTTTTTTTATTGGTGCAAAAAGCGGGAATATAGTCGTCTCAAACAAGAATGAGACAAGGCGGCGAGCCGAAGACAGTACAGATAGTACGGCACGGGTCCCATAAAAATCGCGCTGCGATTTTTATGGGTGCCCGGCGAGGCTCGCCAACACCGTATCATTTCTGTTCAAAACGACTTAAAAAACGGCGGGCAAGGCCCGCCGTCTTTGTCGCCCGGCTTGTTCAGATAAAGCGGTTCATCAGGAGCAGGTTGATGAGGTTGCCTTCGGCGCGGCGGTCACTGCGCGGATCGAAGCGTTCGTAACGCAGGTTGTCCTGCACTTTGATCTGCCAGTTGTTGAGGTCGAGGCCGTCCGCCGGGGTGCCGACGATGGTCAGCACCAGCGCGCCGTTGCGCACCAGGCACAGTTTGTAGAGGTTCAGCGCCGGATCGCCGCTGACGCTGAGTTCGACGCCGTATTCGACGCAGCGGCTCGCGGGGTCGTATTTTGGCGCGGGGGCGAAGGTTTTCCAGCGTACGGCGTCTTTGCCGGTGAGGCCGCTTTCCTGGTTCAGGATGTCGAGGTCTTCGCTGATGCCCTGGCGGACGCGGGTCGGATCAATCGGGATGTTGTCGTCCACATAGCCGACCGGGCGGTAGCTCAGTTGCGCGAAGACGCTGCCGTCGCCGCCGTCCGGCAGGGCGATGGCGATGATGTCGGTGGCGTCGCCGAGGTGCTCGCGGATGAAGGTTTGCTGTGCGGCGCGGCTCAGGACTTTCCAGCCTTTGGGCGGGGTGAGGGTGGCGATGTCGGTCATAGGGTTTCCTCGGCGGTCGGCCAGTTGTAGCCGATGTTGTCTGCCCAGGTGTTCATGATCCGGCAGAAGATGTCGGCGGTGAGTTCGGCGTCGTATTTGGCTCCGTGCGCTTTCTGGCTGTCGTAGTCGAAGCCGCCCTCTTTGGCGATGCGCGCCAGCACGGTCTGGCCGTAGGCGAGCGCGCCGAGGGTGACAGTGTCAAGGACGCTGAACGGGTGGAAGGGGTTGCGTTTGTAGCCGGTGCGTTCGGCGAAGGCGTTGATGAAGCCGAGATCGAAGGTGGCGTTGTGGCCGACGAGGATACTGCGGCTGCATTCCTGCTGTTTTTGATAGGCGCGGATTTCGTCGAAGAAGCGCTCGGCGGCCTTGTCTTCGTGATAGGCGGGACGCAACGGGTGGTAGGGGTCAATGCCGGTGATTTTCAGGGCTTCGGGGTCGATGTTGGCACCGGCGAAGGGGTGGATGTGGTAGTGGATGGTGTGGGTGCGGGTGAGGCGGTTGTTGTCGTCGAAGTTGACAAGGACGGCGGCGACTTCGAGCAGCGCGTCTTTTCTGGCGTCGAAGCCGCCGGTTTCGACGTCGATGACGACCGGCAGGAAGCCGCGAAAGCGCTGGCTGATGAGGGTTTGGGGCATGTGCGGTTCCAATGGCGCGGCTCAGGGTTTTTCTTGCGAGGCCGTGCGGAAGTAATGGTAGGCGGCGGCGGTGTACTGCCACATGGAGAGGATGGTGAGGACGGCGGCGATGAGGATGAGCACCTGGCCGATGCGCCAGATGGGCAGACCCAGCCAGTCTTCGCGGTAGATGAGGAAGCCCATCGAGAACATTTGCACGGTGGTTTTCCATTTGCCGATTTTGGCGACGGCGACGACGCCGCGATGACCGATGCCGCTCATCCATTCGCGCAACGCCGAGATCCAGATTTCCCGGCCAATAATGATAAGGGCGCAGAGCATGAGCCAGATGCTGGGGTTTTCTTTGATGAGGACGATGAGGACGGCAGCGACCATGAGTTTGTCGGCAACGGGGTCAAGGAAGGCGCCGAAGGCGCTTTCTTCTTTGAGGTGGCGCGCCAGCCAGCCGTCGAAGAAGTCGCTGAGGCAGGCGATGGTATAGACGCCGAGCGAGAGCCACTGCCCCCAGCTGGCGGGATGGCAGTAGTAGGTGAGGATGAAGAGGGGGATGAGCACCATGCGCAGGATGGTGAGTTTCATCGCCCAGCCGCTTAGGAAATGTTTGGGGGGGGTGGGTGTCATGGGTCAGCCTTGTTCGTGGAGGGTGGCGTAGATTTCTTTGGCCAGGGTGTCGCTGACGCCGGGGACGCGGGCGAGGTCTTCGACGCCGGCGAGCCGGATTTGCGCCAGTCCGCCAAAGTATTTTAGCAGCGCTTGCCGGCGTTTGGCACCTACGCCGGGGATTTGTTCGAGCACGGAACGCTTGCTGTTTTTGGCGCGCCCGGCGCGGTGGCCGGTGATGGCGAAGCGGTGTGCTTCGTCGCGGATTTGCACGATGAGCTGCATCGCCTGGCTGTCCGGCGGCAGGTAGCGGGCGGTGTCTTCGTGCGGGAACCAGAATTGTTCGAGCCCGGCCTTGCGCCCCTGCCCTTTGGCAACGCCGATGAGCTGCACACCGCTGATGCCGAGTTCGTTGAACACCTCCACCGCCTGGCGCAACTGCCCTTTGCCGCCGTCGATGAAGAGCACGTCCGGCAGCACGCCGCCTTCCTTTTGAATGCGCTCGAAGCGGCGGCTGACGGTCTGGCGGATGGCGGCGTAGTCGTCGCCTGCCGCCACATCGCGGATGTTGTAGCGGCGGTAATCGCTTTTCAGCGCGCCGCGATGGTCAAAAACGACGCAGGAAGCGACGGTCGCCTCGCCCTGGGTGTGGCTGATGTCGATACATTCAAGGCGTTCGGGAATGTCCGGCCAGGCAAACGCTTCGGCAAGCGCGGCGAAGCGCTGCTGCATGGTGAGTTTGCCGGTAAGCCGCAGGCCGAGGCTGAGTTTTGCGTTTTCTTCGGCGAGTTCCAGCCATTTGCGCCGCGTGTCGCGCGGGTGGCTGTTCAGCGTGGTCTTGCGCCCGTTCTTTTCGCTCAGCCAGGCGGCGATGGTGTCGGCATCGGGCAGCGTCTGATTGAGGATGAGCTGCGGCGGCGCGTGGCGCTCATGGTAATACTGGGTGAGGAAGGCGGCGAGAATCTCCGCTTCCGGCGTTTCTTCCGGCAGCTTCGGGAAATACGCCTGCGAGGTAACGTTGTGTCCGTCGCGGTAAAACAGCACCTGCACGCAGGCCTCGCCGTAGGCGGTCGCCACCGCCAGCACGTCCGCATCGGCCTCGCCCGCCACCATGTGCTGCTTCTCGGTGGTCTTGCGCAGTTGAATCAGCTGGTCGCGCAGCAGCGCCGCCTGCTCATAGGCGCGGTTCTCCGCCGCCGCCTCCATCTTGGCGGTGAGCTCCTGCAACAGCGTCTCGCTCTTGCCAAGCAGGAAATCGCGGGTGTGGGCGACCGTCTCCGCATAGGCGGCGCGGTCGATGTAGCCGACGCAGGGCGCATAGCAGCGCTCAATCTGATACTGCAAGCAGGGACGGCTGCGGCTGGCGAAATAGCTGTCCTCGCACTGGCGCATACGGAACACCTTGGCAAGGATTTCCAGCGTGTAGCGCGCCGCCTGCACATTCGGGTACGGCCCGAAATACTCGCCGCCCTTGCGCGCGCCGCGATGCAGCGTCAGGCGCGGGAACGCATGCGCACTGAGGTGGATATAGGGATAACTCTTGTCGTCGCGCAGCAGGATGTTGTACTTCGGCAGATGCGTCTTGATCAGATTATTCTCAAGAATCAGCGCCTCCGTTTCGCTGTGCGTAATCGTCGTGTCAATATCCACCACCTGCCGCATCAGCGCCCGCGTCTTGCCGCTCAGGCTGCTCTCGCGGAAATAGCTCGAGAGGCGGCTGCGCAAATTCTTCGCCTTGCCGACATAAAGCACCGTGCCGTCGGCGTCGCGCATCTGATAGACGCCCGGCAATGTCGCGACGTGGCTGAGGAACGTCTTCGGGTCGAAGCGGCGCGGTGCTGGTTCAGTCCCGCTCATCGCCCGCCCAGCACCGCCTCGACGCGCCGCACATCCGCCTCGCAGTCCACCCCCGGCGGCGGTGCCTCGGCCACCACGCCGACCGCGATGCGCAGCCCGTGTTCCAGAAAACGCAGCTGTTCCAGCTTTTCCGCCGCTTCCAGCGGTGTGGCGGCGAGCTGCGGATAACGCTTGAGCGCCGCGACGCGGTAGGCATAAATGCCGATATGGCGCAGATACGGAAACGCCGCAGCAAACCCGCCCGCATCGCGCACGAACGGCAGCAGCGCGCGGCTGAAATACAGCGCCAGGCCCTGCACATCGCGCACCACCTTCACCGCCGTCGCCGCCGCCGGATCATCCGCAGTAGAGAACAGCGTAGCCAGCGTCGCCACCGCCGCTTCGGGATGCGCCGCCAGCGTCGCCGCCACCTCGCGAATCAGCGCCGGCGGCAACAGCGGCTCGTCGCCCTGCACATTGACGACAATCACATCATCCGCCCAGCCTTCCCTGAGCGCGACCTCGCACAAGCGCTCCGTGCCGTTGGCATGATCGGCGCGCGTCGTCACCACCCGCACCGGTTCACCGGCAAGCGCGGCGGCAATGCGCGCATCATCATGCGCCACCCACACCGGAAAACCGCCCTGCACCGCCTGCCGCGCCGTGCGCACCACCATCGGCAGCCCGGCAATCAGGCGCAGCGGCTTGCCGGGCAGACGGGTGGAGGCGAAACGGGCGGGAATGACGACGACGGTGTTCATGGTAAAAATCCTTGAAAGAAGCGGGAAAAAGGTATTGTACCTGCGGCAGGCGGAGAAGGATGCCGGATGGCGTCAGGCGTCGTGATTGCCGGGTTTGCGCCGGTTGGCGGGGGTTTTTGCCGGAGACGTTGCAGGCAACGTCTCAAAATCAGGAAAGCGCGTGGTTTTCCCGCTTGCGGCCGTTCTTATCAAGAATGCAAAAAGCAGGCTGCGTCTGCTGCTTGATGGGCTGAAGCCCATCCTGCGCCCGCCAAGCGGTACAGATTTTCGCCGTTACGGTGCCTGCGTCGAGAGCCAGGCGGCGACGGCGGCGCTGTCTTCTTCGTTCAAATGGCGCGCGGTCGGGAACATGCCCTTTTCGTCGGCGCTGTCGTTGGGGCGGTCGCCGCGTTGCCAGGCGGTGATTTGTGCGCGCAGGTACGACGCGGGCTGGGCGGTAATCGCGGGGATTTTGCCGTCGCCGCGATTGTCCGCGCCATGGCACTGCGTGCAAGGCTGGATGTTACGTTCGGAATCGCCCTGCTCCGCCAATACCTTGCCGCGCGCAAGTTGCGCTTCCCCGGGCGGCGCGGCGGCAACGGGCGCGGGCGGCAGCGTCGCGTAATAGGCGGCAATATCCGCCATCTTCTCTTCGTTCATCATCATGGCAAACGTCTTCATCGAGGCGGATTTGCGCCCGCCGCTCTTGTAGGCGGCGAGTTGGGCGGCAAGGTATTCGGCATTCAGCCCCGCCAGACGCGGCCAGGATTCCCCGCCGGGGTTGTCGCGTCCGTTGCCGTCCTCCTGATGACAGCCGACGCAGGCACCGTTCGACGCCTTGCCGCGCACCGCATCGCCGCTGCCGGCACAGACGGCGGCATGGGCGGCAAGCCCCATGACCATAATAAGGACGGAATTTTTCATAATTGCCTCTGTGTTACACTGCGCCGCCATTATCTCATGCCGTGGAGTTTGCGATGAAAAACAACCCTTTTTCCTTTTTCCTGGATCAACTGGAACAGAAATTGCCCGATTCACTGCGCCCGGTGCAGGCGGAAATCCGTGCCGCCGCGCGTGCCATGATTGATGAGCGGCTGGCAAAATCCGACTGGGTGCCGCGCAGCGAATTTGAGGCGCAGGAACGCCTGCTGGCGCAGGCGGAGGCGCGCATCGCGGCGCTGGAAGCGAGACTGAACGCCACTGCCCTGCCGCAGGCGGGGGCGAATGCCTGAATCAAGCGGGCATGGAATAAGAAACGGGCCGAACGGCCCGTTTTTTATCGCCAAATTGCGAAGAGGGATGACGGCGCAGGGCGGAGGCTCAATCCAGCTTGCTCAAATCGCGTACCGCGCCTTTGTCGGCACTGGTGGCAAGCAGGGCGTAGGCTTTGAGCGCCGCCGAGACTTTGCGCGCGCGCGGGGCGGCGGGTTTCCAGCCTTTGGCGTCCTGCTCGGCGCGGCGGCGTGCCATTTCTTCGTCGCTGATGTCGAGGTGGATGGTGCGCGCGGGGATGTTGATGCGGATGGTGTCGCCGTCGCGCACGAGGCCGATGGCACCGCCTGCCGCCGCTTCCGGCGAGGCGTGGCCGATGGAAAGGCCGGAGGTGCCGCCGGAGAAGCGGCCGTCGGTAAGCAGCGCGCATTTGGCACCGAGCCCCATGGATTTGAGGTAGCTGGTCGGATAGAGCATTTCCTGCATGCCCGGCCCGCCTTTGGGGCCTTCGTAGCGGATGACGACGACATCGCCCGCTTTGACTTCGCGTTTGAGAATGCCGTTCACGGCGGCGTCCTGACTTTCGTAAACGATGGCTTTGCCGCTGAATATGTGAATGCTTGCGTCCACCCCGGCGGTTTTAACGACGCAGCCGTCTTCGGCGATGTTGCCGTAGAGGACGGCAAGGCCGCCGTCTTGCGAGTAGGCATGGTCAATGTCGCGGATGCAGCCATTCGCGCGGTCATCATCCACGCTGTCGTAACGGCAGTTTTGCGAGAAGGCAGTCTGGCTGCGCAGTCCGGCCGGGCCCGCTTGGTAAAATTCACGGATTTCCGGGGCAGGGTTGCGGGTCAGGTCGTAGCGGTCAATGGCGTCTTGCAGGGTCGCGCTGTGCACGGTCGGCATGTCGGTACGAATGAGGCCTGCGCGCGCGAGTTCGGCGAGGATGTTCATGATGCCGCCAGCGCGGTGCACGTCTTCGATGTGGTATTTGGGCTCGTTCGGCGCGACTTTGCACAGCTGCGGGATGCGGCGCGACAGGGCGTCAATGTCTTTCATGGTGTAGGGGACGTGCGCTTCTTGCGCGGTAGCGAGCAGGTGCAGGATGGTGTTGGTTGAACCACCCATGGCGATATCGAGGGTCATGGCGTTCTGGAAGGCATCGAAGTTGGCGATGGAACGCGGCAGGACGCTGGTATCGCCTTCGCGGTAGTAGCGCTCGGTGATGGCGACAATGGTGCGCGCAGCATTCAGGAAGAGCTGTTTGCGGTCAGCATGGGTAGCGAGGGTGGTGCCGTTACCGGGCAACGACAGACCCAGCGCTTCGGTCAGGCAGTTCATGGAATTGGCGGTGTACATGCCGGAGCAGGATCCGCAGGTCGGGCAGGCGTTTTTTTCGTAATCGTCAACGGTCGCGTCATCCACTGCCGGATCCACGGCATAGACGATGGCATCAACCAGGTCGAGTTTGTGCTTGGCAAGCGCGGTTTTCCCCGCTTCCATGGGTCCGCCGGAGACAAAGACGGCGGGGATGTTGAGGCGCATCGCCGCCATCAACATGCCGGGGGTGATTTTGTCGCAGTTAGAGATGCAGATCATGGCATCGGCACAGTGCGCGTTGACCATGTATTCGACGGAATCGGCAATGATGTCGCGGCTTGGCAGGGAGTAGAGCATGCCGTCGTGCCCCATGGCGATGCCGTCATCCACGGCGATGGTATTAAATTCTTTGGCGACCGCCCCCGCCGCTTCGATTTCGCGCGCGACCAGTTGCCCCATGTCTTTGAGGTGTACATGGCCGGGAACGAACTGGGTAAAGCTGTTGACCACGGCGATGATGGGCTTGCGGAAGTCTTCATCTTTCATGCCGGTCGCACGCCACAGGGCGCGGGCACCGGCCATATTGCGCCCGGCGGTGGAGGTTTGGGAACGGAGGGGGATTGCCTTTGTCATGATGTTTTGCCTGTTTTTTGTGGATGTCAGAAACGATGAAGCCGGCCGCCTGCGGCCGACTTCGTGGGGATGCGGAGGGTCAGAAGTTGCCGCCACCGGTGGTGGTTGCCGGGTTCTGCACGATTTCAAACATGCTGACGATTTCTTTCACCCCGGAGACGCGGCGCGCGATGTCCACCGCTGCCTGCGCTTCTTCTTCGCTGACGATGCCGAGGAGATAGGTGTAGCCGTGTTCGGTAACGACTTTGACGCGGGTCGGGTCAAATCCGGCGATTTTCACATCCAGCAGCGCCGATTTGACCTTCGCGGTCTGCTTGGAATCGTAAGCGCGTTCCATGAAGGTGCTGCGCCGCCCGATCACGAGCTGGTTGTGCACCTGTTTGACGCCGGGGATGCGCTCGACGGCGGCGGTGATGTGCTGGCGGATGTTTTCGTTATACGCCTCGCCGGTAAGCAGTACCATGCCGTTGTATCCGGTTGCGCTGACGTGGCTGTTGTCGGCCAGCATTTTGGTTTGGCGGATGGTGTTCAGCACTTTCAGTTCCAGGGCGTTGTCGTCAATAACCGTACCTGCCGAGCGGCGGTCATGCACCATACCTGCCGTTGTCGCCGCACCGCCGACGAGCATCATGCCGCAGCCTTGCAGCAGCAGGGTGGCAAGCGCGAGAGAAAGCATTTTTTTCATAAAGGACGCAAAAATCTGTGTTAAATCGTGGGCTTTGCATTATAAACAAAATCTGCCCAGGCCACTGTTTTGCGTGCGCAACAGGAATGTGTGCGACGCTGCCGGGCGGAACCCCTGTGGTTTTGCGGTACGTCACGAGGTGATTCATGGGTAATAAAAAAGCGAACCCGAAGGTTCGCTTTTTGCGGTAGAGGATACCGATTAGAAGTCGTGACGAACGCCAACAACAACTTCGTAGTTATCATCTGCGCCTTTCGCACGCGGATCATTGTAAGTACCTTCAACCCAAGTGTAGGTACGCGGGCTGAGGTTGTACTGGTAACCGAGGGCATATTCGTACCAGTCATCCTTACCTTTACCATCTTTGTAGCCGAAGCCAGCGCGGAAGGTGTTGTTGCCGAGGTAATAATCACCAGCCAAGTTGTAATAGCTATCAGCGCTAGACTCGTGTTCGTAACCAAGACCAACTTTGAAGGTGTCATTCTTAAAGCCAGTAGAACCACCCATCAACTCAGTAGAACCTTTACCTTGATCCTGATATTGGTAAGCGCCACCAAAGAAGAAGCCGCTGTTTTCATAGAAAGCGCCAGCTTCCCAAGCATCTATACCTTTAGAATCAGAGCTAGAGATAACGCTATTATCGCCATCCAAGATCATAGAAGCGCCAATCTTGAAGCCGTAGATATCCGGGCTGACGTAGCTGATAACTTTGCTCAGACGATTAGAACCGTTATGGTATTTGAAATAAACATCTTGGAAGTTATCGTTAAAATCGGTTGCAGTGGCAAAGATGGTTTTTTGACGTCCCAAGGTCAGGGTACCGAAGTCACCTTTCAAACCGAGATAAGCGTAACGGGTACCCTCTTTGGCGCTAGTAACACCAGCATCGGTTACATTGAATTCGAAGCGGTAGAATGCTTGCAGACCACCATTCAGGTCTTCGGTACCACGAATGCCGAAACGGGCAACACTGCGTTTCAGGTCCCAATTAGTTTTATTGAGTTCCAAAGGACGATTATTTTCGGATTTATCGGCAACTTTGACGGAATAACCGATAGCGCCGTAAAGCGTCGTGGTGTTTTCTGCTTGGGCAACGCCGACCATGCCGGCCAGAACGCTCAATGCAATCAGTGATTTTTTCATGTTAAGTCTCCTAGCAATAGCTAAATTCAATTTCGCGGATCGCCTAATCCGGGAGCAATCATACTGGCTTTTTTGTGGTCGTGCAACCGTTTTGTTGCAAGAAACCAACAACGGTATTTTTGTTGTTATTTTACGACGGCGCGGCTTGCCGTTTTTCTGCATCCGGGTGGGTAATGCACGGAATGGGTGCGGGTTTTCACGTTATGGCTTGCTGCGAGCGCGGGTTTGCCGTTCGCACCAGACGAAGGCGACGGCGTAATCGCGTTCGTCGCTGAGGCTGAGGTGGATGGTGGCGATGCCGCGCGCCAGGCGCAGGCTGCGCAGTGGTTCGGTATCGGCGAATTGCGGCGCGCCCAGCGCGGTCTTGTCGAGGCGGATGGCGGGCATGACCAGCGGCGCGCGCAGGCCGGTGCCGAGGGCTTTGCCCAGCGCTTCTTTGGCCGCCCAGCGCATGGCGAGGTAGCGCACCGGATCGCGCGCCCCGGCGAGGCGGGCGCGTTCGGCGGGGTGCAGGATTTTTTCCGCCAGACGCCGGCCGTGGGTGTGCCACAGGGCGGCGATGCGGCGTTTGTCGATGATGTCGGTGCCGATCATGAGAGGGCCGGGGGTTTCTGGGCGATGATCATCGCGGCAAAGAGCAGGGTGCAGCCGGTGAGCATCAGCGGGGTGACGGGTTCGGCCAGCCACAGCCAGCCGGCGATGAGGGCGAAGACGCTTTCCAGCGAGAGGATGATGGCGGCGGGCGTGGCGGCGACGCTGCGCTGCCCCCAGGCTTGCAGGAAGAAGGCGAGGCCGGAGGAGACGATGCCCGCATAGAGGATGTCCCAGCGGCTGTACGCGAGGCGGGCGGGGTCGGACAGGGCGGGCAGGCCGTCGCTTGCGACGGCGATGGGCAGGGCGATGAGGGTGGCGGCGAATGTCTGCATCGCGGTCAGGGCGAGGGCGTCGCTGCGGCGCACGGCGATGCCGGTATAGATGACGTAAAACGCCCAGATGAAGGAGCAGGCGAGGGTGACGCTGTCGCCGATGTTCCAGCCAAGCGTCTTGTCGTCGCTTTTGATGCCGACGAGGCAGCAGATACCGGCGAAGACGAGGATGAGAGCGGCGATTAAGTGTTTATGCAGCCGCTCGCCCGCGATAAGCCCCAGCAGCGGCACGAGGATGACGTAGATGCTGGTGATAAACCCCGCCTTGCCGGCGGTGGTGTGGGCGAGGCCCCATTGCTGGCTGTACATGCCGAGATAGAGCAGGATGCCGCAGACGATGCCGTCGCGCGCCCAACGGCCCCAGACGGGTTGGCGGCGCAGGGCGAGCATCAGAACGAGGAACGCGGTGGAGACGGGCAGGCGCCAGGCGGTGAAGAGCGTGGCGGAGACGGCGGCGGCGCTGTGCCGCTGGAAAATGAAGGTGCTGCCGAAGAGGGCGGCGGTAACGAGCAGGGCGAGGTGGCCGCGATGGAAGGCGGGAAGCATCATGCGGGGCGGGTTTGTTCAAAAATATATTGCAGGCCTTTCAGGCCGGGGTAGGTGCGGCCGCTGTCGCGGAAACCGCAGCGCAGATACAGGCGCCGGGCGGCGGCATTGGCATGGTGGACACCGAGGACGAGGCGGCGGATGGCCGGGATGTGGCGGTCGATATAGGCCCACAACACGGGCGGCGCGAGCGCCAGTGCGGCGATGCCACGCCCCTGCCACGCGGGGTGGATGGACATCGAGCGCAGCAGCAGGGCGTGCGCATCGTCGCTGTAATCTGCCCTGTTGGCGCCGCTGTCGAGTATGAAAAAGCCGACCGGCGCGGCATCGGCAAGGATGCTGACGGGATATTGTCCGGGGCGGAAACCGCTGTCGAACCATGCTTGCGGCGCGCGGGTGTAGTTGTCCTGCGGCGGCGGCAGGCGGTAGGCGAGGGCGGCGTAGTGCGTGGCTGCGCAGGGGGTGAGGGCGATGCGGGGCATTTGTCGGTCGTGCGGAAATTCGCGGGCATTGTAGCGCTTCGCCGCGCAGCGGCAGCAAGCGGTATGGGTTCCGCGCCGCGCCGCTTACAATGACGGCAGAGGCATTTTCGGGAAAGGAGCGGCAATGGGCGGCACAGGGCGGGACGGGCAGGGCGGTCATACGGCGGACGGCAGCAGCGGGCGACGTACCGCCCTCCCGCCGCTCGATGCGACCCTGCTCGCAGTCGTGGTCGGCATACTTCTCGCCCGGCACCTGCCGCTGTCGCTGTGGTGTCTGCCCTGCACGCTGGTGCTGCTCGGCCACCGCCTGACCCGTTTCCCCGCCATCGCCGTGCTGGCGGCGCTGTGGACGCTGTCGCCGTGGCAGTTCACCTCGCCGCTGCCCGCCGCAGCGGATTGCCGTGCCGACTTTTACATCGCCGATTTCCCGACGCGCGGTTATCCCGTCGGCAGCCGCTTCGTCATGGCGACGCTGGACGCGGGCGACTGCCCGCTGGCGCGCGGCGACCGCCTTGCCGCCGCCGATTTTTCCCGCCGTTCCTATCGTCCCGGTGAGGCGGTGCGCGCCGAGGTGCGCCTGAAAGCGGGCGACGGCGGGCTGTCGGCGCAGCGGGAGCGGCTGCGTGGGCGGGCGACGGTGCGCGCGGTGGTGCCGCTTGACGGGGTAACGGTACCGTGGACGGTGCGGCAGCGCGCCGCCCTCGCCGCCCGCATCGACGCCGTCTTCCCCGCCGCGCAACGGGCGTGGCTGCGTGCGCTCATCATCGGCGACCGCAGCGGGCTGGACGCAGACGCGCAGAACCGGTTGCGCCGTAGCGGCACCACGCACCTCATCGCCATCTCCGGCCTGCATCTGGCGCTGATTGTGGGGCTGTTCTACCTCATCCTGCGCCATGCCTCCGCCGCTCTGCCGCCGCGTTGGCGCGGCGGGGTGCAGCCGCACACGCTCGCCCTGCACGGCACGCTGCTGTGCGCTCTCGTCTATGCCATGCTCACCGGCGCGGCCGCGCCGGTACTGCGCGCCTGGCTGATGCTCGCCGTGCTGGCGCTGTGCTGGCACTGCCCGGAGGCGGGCGGCGGGCGGCAGGCGCTCAAACTGGCGGCGCTCGGCATCCTGCTGGTGAATCCGTGGCAACTCGGCACAGCGGGCGCGTGGCTGTCGTTTGCGGCGGTGGCGGTGATTCTGTACAGCGCGCCGTTGTGGCGGCGACTGCGCCCGCTGTGGCAATGGCCGGTGTTGCAGGCGCTCATCACGCTGGCGCTGCTGCCCATCGGCTGGGCGTTGTTCGGCGGCATCAGCGTGGTGTCGCTCGCCGCCAATCTGGTGCTGATTCCGTGGCTGGCGCCGGTGCTGGTGCTGGCGTTGGTGGCGCTCGTCCTGCCGCCGCTGGCGCCGCCTGCGGTGTGGCTGCTGGATACTTTCCTGCACGCGCTGGCGGCCCTTGCCCAACCCGCCTGGGCGTACCGGCAACCCGCCTTCCAGCCGACCATCGCCGCCGGGTTGTGCGCGACGGCAGCGGTCCTCTGCGCGCTCGCCCGCCTGCGCGGGCGGGATTTCCCGCTGCGGGCGGCGGATGATGCCGCCCCGCCGTGGTATTGGCGGCTGCCTGCCGCGCCGCTTGCCTGGATGGCGCTTGCCGTCGGCATCAGCCTGCATGCCGTTCTTGCCGCGCCGCCCGACTTCCTCGCGCCGAACGGCAGCGCGGTGCGCTATTTTGGCGGCAAGACGCTGGTGGTCAACACCGGACTGCGCCACCGCAACTACGGACGCGACGATGCCGCGCGCTACCTGCTGCCGGAACTGCGGCGACGCGGGCGGCGGCCCGATGCCATCGTCCTCACCGGCAAGAACCTGCGGCACACCTCGGCGCTCATTACCCTGCTCGATGCCTACCCGCAGACACCCGTGTACAGCACCCTGCCGCTGCCCGACCTGCCCTTTGCCGTCGCCTATTGCCCGGCGGCAAACGCGGCGGGACTGGTGTTCAGCAAAACGGCGGCGGGCTGCACTGCCCGCTTCGGCAGCGTCCGCCTGCCCTAGCTCCATGCGGCAGTCTGAGGGAACCAGCATTTTTTCAAGCAGTTATGGGAATAACCGGATGGAAACCGCGCTGCGGCGCCGATACACTGCTCCGCCCATCACCCCCGCCAACCCCATGACCTGCTACCACTGCCACCGGCCTATCCTTGCCGGCACCGACATCCATGACGACGCCGGCCATGCCTACTGCTGCACCGCCTGCCGTGCCGTCGCCGCCATCATCAGCGCGCACCACCTCGACCAGTACTACACCGTGCGCGACCATCCCGCGCCCCGGCCTGATACCGCCTACGACCACAGCCACTGGCAAGCCTACGACCTGCCCGACATCGCCGCCCAGTACACCTATCACGACGGCGAAAATAACGAAATCCACCTCTACATCGACGGCCTGCACTGCGCCGCCTGCACCTGGCTCATCAGCCGCGCCCTCGAACGCGCGCACGGCATCACCCACACCCACATCAACCTGACGACAGGGCGCGCCGAAATCCGCTGGCGCGACACCCCACTCTCGGCCATCCTCGCCACCATCGCCGACCTCGGTTACACCCCGAACCTCACCACGCCCGACCAGGAAGAGCGCCGCGACCACCGCCGCCGCAACCACGACCTGCTGCGCCTCATCGTCGCCGGCCTCGGCATGATGCAGGTGATGATGTTCGCGACCGGCCTCTACACCGGCGCCTGGCTCGGCATCGAGCGCGAATACGAACAACTGCTGCGCTGGATCAGCGCGCTCACCAGCGCCCCGATCATGCTCTACGCCGGCTACCCCTTCCTGAAAAACACCTGGCTCGCCCTCAAACAGCGCCGCCTTAATATGGATGTACCCATCGCCATCGCCTGCGCGGGGGCGTGGCTCGCCAGCCTCTACCACACCCTCCTCGGCCACGGCGAAATCTACTACGACGGCGTCACCATGTTCATCTTCTTCATCACCATCAGCCGCACCCTCGAAGCGCACACCCGCCGCCGTGCCCGCCACAACCAGCACCACTTTGCCCGTCTTCTGCCTGACGCCGTGTACCAACGCGCGGCCGACGGCGAATACCGCCTCGTACCGTTGCCCGCCATCCGCGTGGATGACCACATCCGCGTCCTGCCGACGCACACCATCCCCGTGGACGGACGCATCGAAGCGGGCACCAGCCGCGTGGACGAAAGCATGTTAAGCGGCGAAAGCACCCCGCAATACAAACAGGCGGGCGACACCGTCCTCGCCGGCAGCACCAACCTGGCAAGTCCGCTCGACATCCGCGTCACCCAAACCGGACAACAAACCACCCTCGCCGCCATCCGCCGCATCAGCGCCCGCGCCGAACAGCACCGCTCGCCGCAGATAGACCGCAACGAAACCCTCGCCCGCCATACCATCCTTGCCGTACTCATCCTCGCCGCCGCCGGTTACCTCATCTGGCAGTGGATAGCGCCCGCGCGCGCCTTCGACATCGCCCTCGCCGTACTTGTCGCCACCTGCCCCTGCGCACTATCGCTGGCGACGCCGACCGTGCTCACCGCCGCGCTCAACCACGCGCACAAACACGCCATCCTCATCAAAAACAGCGACACCCTCGACTGCCTCACCCGCATCAAGCGCATCCTCTTCGACAAAACCGGCACCCTGACCGTCGGCAAATACCAACTGCGCGCAGGCGAAACCTATGGCGACGCCGACCCGCACATCCTGCTCGCCATCGCCAAAACCCTCGAAACCAACAGCACCCACCCCGTCGCCTGGTACTTCAGCCGCCAGGAAACCGCCACCCTGCCCATGACGAACATCACCCAGCACAGCGGCAAAGGCGTCAGCGGCGACTGGCAGGGCAGCCGCTGGCATATCGGCAGCGCCGCTTACATGCAGGAAAATGGTGTCTCCATCCCCCTTCCCCGTGGGACTGGAACAGCCCGCCCGCAGGACGAAAAAGGGGACGGGGGAGAGGGCATCCCGTACGGCGAGACCGACACTGGCGCGGCTGCCAGCGTCCACCCTTCCACTGTCCCCAAACGCCACTGTGGCTATGCCATTAATACCGGAAGACGCCTGCAAGAAAATTACGCCCGCCGACAATCCCCCATCCCGGACACAGACGAAGATACCGCCAACACCACCCACGTTTACCTCGCTGAAAACACCACCCTGCGCGCGCACTACCGCCTGAGCGACCCCGAACGCCCCGGCCTCGCCGCAACCCTGACCGCGCTTGCCGCCCGCTACCACCTCGCTATCGCAAGCGGCGACCGCAGTGCCAACGTCGCCCGCCTCGCCGCGCGCTACCACATCACGGACTACCACGGCGACCTGCGCCCAAACGACAAACTCGCCCTGCTCGAAGCGCACGACCCCGCGCATACCCTGATGATTGGCGACGGCATCAACGACGCGCCCGTCCTCGCCCGCGCCGCCGTCTCCGTCGCCGTTGGCCGCGCCAACCCGCTGTCGCAGACCCATGCCGACATCGTCCTCATGCAAAACGGTCCCGACGCCTTGCCCTACCTCTTCGACCTGGCCACACGTACCCAACGCATCATCCGCCAGAACCTCGCCTGGGCGACCGCCTACAACCTCCTCATCCTGCCGCTTGCACTCTGCGGCTATCTCACCCCGTGGATTGCCGCGCTCGGCATGAGCACCAGCTCGCTGCTCGTTACCGCCAACGCCCTGCGTATCCAGCGCACCGCCCCGCCGCCCGGGGCATAAAAGTAAAGGGCGGGATGCCCCGCCCTTGCTCCGCTATTCCTTCACCTTGAAATGAACCCAGGCGACTTCGCCCGGTTCCGTCAGATACTTGAACATCTCGCCCAGATTGATCACCGGCGGCGGGTGGTCGCCGACCACAATCACCTCGACGCCGCGCATTTCCGGCTGCCGGACCAGTTCCGCCAGTTCATCGAAAAACTGCGTCTGCAAGCCGAAATTGCGGCAGAGCATCGTATCCGCCGGCAGACCGTAGGCCGCGCAGTCGAGGCGGTGGTTGAACAAGTCCTCGGCGGGATAATCGGTGTGCGAGGTCAGCGTCATCCAGTAAAAGAACAGTTTCGGGTGATGGGCGAAGGCTTCCTTGACGATCGCGAACAGGGCGCTGTCGCAGACGCCGTTGAACGCCTGGCAGGTCGGCTTGCCCATCAGCTGTTCCGCCGCCACGACCTGCGCAAAACCCGCTTTCGGGTACCAGCTGGAACGGTCGTAGAGCAGGCTGCTGGCACCATGCTGGGCGACCGTCATATACCCCTGCTGCCGCAGGCGGTTGGGCAGGCAGTCTGCGAAGCGACCCGCCGGGGTACGGCGCAGAGCCAGCCCCTGTACCTGCAAGACGCACAGCTCGCGGATTTCGCCCTGCACCGTGGCGCCGACAAAGGGGAAATGGCCCACCTGCCAGATGTCGAAGCGGTCGCGTTCTGCTGCCAGTTTTGCCAGCACGGCATCCTGCAAGGCGGGATTTTTCGGCTGCCCCCAGGACTCGTTGACGATAAAGAGGATTTTTGCCGACGGCGGTTGTGCCAGCAGTCTTGAAGCGTGATCGAATTGCAGCGGGGAAAACACCGCTTCGACATCGTTGGCGGTAATCCGGGCAAATTCCTTGCTCCTGCCGTACAAGGCGAACTGGCTCTTGCCGTAGAAGAAATTGTTGCGCCCGAAGAGATTGGTCTGCAAACCGCGCTCGTGATATTGCAGGTGCCCGGTGAAATAGGATGCCACCGCCAGCGGGATGGCGAGCCATAAAGCGTGGTAGAGATTGGTCCTTTTTCCCAGCCGCCACAGGCAGAGGGGCATGATGAGGACATACGCCAGCGCCAGGAGGCAGAGCAGCCGGTACGACCACGGCGCTTTCAGCACAAACGGCAGCAGATAGAGGGCACCGCGCAAATCCAGGAAGGGGAAGAGCTGCATCACGAACATCAGCACATCAAACAGAACGGCCAGCCAGAATGCCGCGATACCCGCAAGGCGCGTCCAGCGCCACGGCGCCGCCAGCAAAAGCACCGCGACGAAATAATCCAGATTCAGCAGCGGCCGCGCCGTATGGGTCAGCCACGCCAGCAGCAGAAAAGCCACGTTGGGCGCGACAAGCAACGCCAGGGCATAAGCCAACGCACGAAATGAAAAGGGCGGCAGCGCAATCTGCCGGTTCCAGGAAAGATTCACAGATACTCCTTGCAGTCATTAACGGCCGGCCAACACTTGACCGGCCGCGTATGTTACCCCGCCGCAACGATAGCGGGAAACTGCCCCTGCCCCGCCGCCGGGCGGGCATTGTGCCCCCGTCGCTGTATAATCCGCGCCATTTTCCGCCCGGAGCACAACAACATGGATACCCCCATCCTCGGCATCGACCTCGGCACCACCAACAGCCTTGTTGCCTACTGGCAGGACGGCAAGGCGCAGCTCGTCAAAAACGCCCTCGGCAGCGTCCTCACCCCGTCCGTGGTCAGCGTTGACGACGACGGCAGCATCCTCGTCGGCGCCGCCGCGCGCGAGCGCCTCGTCTCGCACCCGCAGGCGACCGCCGCCGCCTTCAAGCGCTACATGGGCAGCAGCAAGCGTTACCGCCTCGGCCACCGTCACGAATTTTCCCCGGAAGAACTCTCGGCACTCGTCCTCGGCGCGCTCAGGGCCGATGCCGAAGCCGCCTTCGGCGCGCGCGTCACGGATGCGGTCATCACCGTCCCCGCCTATTTCAACGACACCCAGCGCAAAGCCACCCGCCACGCCGCCGAACTGGCCGGGCTGAACGTGCGCCGCCTGCTGAACGAACCCACCGCCGCCGCGATGGCCTACGGCCTGCACCAGGGGGAAGACGCGCGCAAATTCCTTGTTCTCGACCTCGGCGGCGGCACCTTCGACGTGACCCTGCTGGACATGTTCAGCGGCATCATGGAAGTGCGGGCAAGCGCGGGCGACAACATGCTCGGCGGTGAAGACTTCACCGAACTGCTCATCCGGGGCTTCGGCGGCGCCCATCCCAAAGCCGACCTCAGCGGCGTACAAGGCCCACTCTACGCCGCTGCCGAACGCGCCAAACAGGCGCTGAACAGCGGCGATACCGACATGTCGCTCAACGTGGGCGGCGAGACGCTCGATTGGCACATCACCGCCGCCGACTGGGAGAACCGCTGCGCGCCGCTCATCGAACGCTGCCGCGCGCCCATCGAGCAGACCCTGCGCGACGCCGGGGTGCGCGCCGCTTCGCTGGACGACATCATCCTCGTCGGCGGGGCGACGCGGATGAGCGTCCTGCGCAAGGCGATGGCGCGTCTCTTCGGCCGCTTCCCGACCACCGGCCTCAATCCGGACGAAACCATCGCCATCGGTGCCGCCATCCAGGCGGGGCTGGTCGCGCAAGACCAGGCGCTGGAAGAAGTGGTTATGACTGATGTCGCTCCCTACTCGCTTGGCGTCGAAACCAGCATCCAGACCAGCGAGCAGCACTACGAAAGCGGCGTGTTCAGCCCCATCATCGAGCGCAATACCGTCATCCCCGTCAGCCGCATGGAAACCTATTACCCCATCCACAACAACCAGGACGCGCTGCTCTTCAAAATCTACCAGGGCGAAGCGCGGCTCGTGCGCGACAACATCTACCTCGGCGAAATCAACATCCCGCTGCCCGCATACAGCGACCCCGAACAGATGCCCGCCGAAGTGCGCTTCACCTACGACGTCAGCGGCCTGCTCGAAGTGGATGTGCACCTGCCCGCCGACGGCAGCACGCACCAGCTCACCATCCACAACAGCGGCGTCAACCTCGACGATGCTGCCTTGCGGTCGGCACACGAAAAACTGGCAAAACTGAAAATCCACCCACGCGACCAAATAGAAAACCGCACCCTGCTGGCGCGCGCCGACCGCCTCTACACCCAGCGCCTCGGCGAAGACCGCCAGTACATCGGGCAGCGCATCGCCCTCTTCACCGCCGCCCTCGACAGCCAGGACGAACGCCTCATCCGCGAAGCGGCAAAAGAAATGCAGGAATTCTTGCAGCATATGGACGACGATCCCTGGCAATGACGGCGCGGGCGGCGGGCTTCGCCGCTGTCGCGGTGCGCCCACCACAGTTTTCTGCCATCGGCAAGGACATCATGCACTACACACTCATCACACAAGACGGCGACGCGCGTCGCGGCACCATTATCTTCCCCGACGGCCAGCTCGTGCAGACGCCGGTTTTCATGCCGGTCGGCACCCTCGGCACGGTGAAAGGGCTTGCACCGGAGGAATTGCACGCCCTCGGCGCGGAAATCATCCTCGGCAACACCTTTCACCTCATGCTGCGCCCCGGCGAGGACATCGTCGCCGCGCACGGCGGCCTGCATCAATTCATGCACTGGGACAAACCCATCCTCACCGATTCCGGCGGTTTTCAGGTGTTCAGTCTGGCGAAAATCAGGAAGCTGACCGAAGAAGGCGCGCATTTCCGCTCGCCGGTGGACGGCAGCGCGGTGTTTCTCAGCCCGGAACGTTCCATGCAAGTGCAGCGCGCGCTCAATGCCAATATCGTCATGCAGCTCGACGAATGCACCCCCTACCCGGCGACGCACGAGGAAGCAGCGAAATCCATGCGCCTGTCGCTGCGCTGGGCGGCGCGCAGCAAGGCCGCACACGCAGGCAACCCCAACCACCTTTTCGGCATCGTCCAGGGCGGCATCTATCCCGACCTGCGCCGCGAATCGGCGGAAGGCCTGGTCGCGCTCGACCTGCCCGGCTATGCCGTCGGCGGTCTGGCGGTCGGCGAACCGCTTGACGCGCGCAACGACACGCTGGAACACACCCTGCCGCACCTGCCTGCGCACAAGCCGCGCTACCTGATGGGCGTCGGCAAACCGGAAGACATCGTCGAAGGTGTGCGGCGCGGCATCGACATGTTCGACTGCGTCATGCCGACGCGCAACGCACGCAACGCCTACCTCTTCACCCGCTTCGGCACCCTGAAACTGCGCAACGCGGCGTACAAGCGCGACCTGCGCCCCATCGAAGAGGATTGTGATTGCTACACCTGCCGCCATTACAGCCGGGCGTACCTGCACCACCTCGACAAATGCAACGAAATGCTCGGCGCGCGGCTCAACACCATCCACAACCTGCGCTACTACATCCGCCTCATGCACGACATGCGCGCGGCTATCGAAGCGGGGCAGTTCGCGAGCTTCGCCGCCGACTTCTACGCCATGCGGCGCGCCGAAGCGAGTACGCTATAATGCGCGCCGCTTCCCCTTCCATAACACATTAAAGGACAAACCCATGCTATTCATTCAAGACGCCTACGCCCAAGCCGCCCCCGCCGCAGCACAAGGCGGCGGCTCCCTGCAAATCATCATGCTGGTCGTGCTCTTCGGCGCAATGTGGTTCTTCATGATCCGCCCGCAGCAGAAAAAGATGAAGGAACACCAGCTGCTGGTTTCCAGCCTGAAAAGGGGCGACGAAGTGATGACCAACGGCGGCCTGATGGGGCGCGTCATCGACCTCGACAATTTCGCCATCGATCTGGAAATCGCCAGGAACACCGTGGTGCGCATCCAGCGTGGTGTCGTCGTGCAAATCCTGCCGAAAGGCTCGCTCAAAGCCACCCTCGGCAGCAACAGCGCCGCCAATGACGACAAGCACGAGAAAGGCGACAAAAAAGACGGTAAGCACGACAAGGCGGACGAGGCCCCCAAAGCAGACGGCAGCGACCCAAAAGAAAAAGAATAAATGCCATACCGAAGGCTGCCGGCGGCAGCCTTCATCACTTGAACCAACCGGAACACCACCATGTCCAAAGCCTACCCCGCATGGAAATACCTGCTCATCATCGCCGTTACCCTCTTCGGTCTGCTGGTCGCCCTGCCGAACTGGTATGGCAAAAGCCCGACCGTGCAAATGCAATTCCCTACCCCGGAAGCAGCGGCAACAGCAGCAGGCAATATCACCAAACAGCTCAATGACGCCAATCTTGCCCCCATGCGCTGGAAACAGGACGGCGAGAACCTCAACCTCTTCTATCCGCAGACCGACGTGCAAATCCAGGCGCGCGACCTGCTTGCCACCAAATACCCCGACAACAGCGTTTCCGTCAACCTGATGGCGAACACCCCCGAATGGCTGCAAGCTCTCGGCCTCGCCCCGGTCAACCTCGGCCTCGACTTGCGCGGCGGCATCTCCTTCCTGCTGCAAGTGGACAGCAACGAACTTTTCACCCGCAAATCCGCCGAACTCATCGACCTCGCCACCACCACTACCGCGAAAAACAACATCCCGATGCAGGGCGCGGAAGCATCGGCCAACGGCGGCGCCATTCTCAGTTTCGCGACGGGCGCCGACCGCGAACAGGCGCTGGATGCCCTCTACCGCCTGCTGCCGACCGGCATCGAACAAATCAACTATGAAGAAAACGGGCAGTACCGCGTGCACATGCAATACACCGAACAGGGCATCAGCGACATGAAACGCCGCGCCGCCGACCAGAACCGCATCCGTATGGCGGGCCGCGTCAACAGCCTTGGTGTCGCCGAGCCCTCCATCCAGGTCGTCGGCGATGACCGCCTGCTCATCCAGCTCCCCGGTATTCAGGACGTCGCCAAAGCGAAAGAAATGCTCGGCTCCACCGCCACCCTCGAATTCTATATCGTCGATGAGCAGGGCGACGTCGCCCGGGCGGTACAGATGAAGCGCGCACCGTTCGGCAGCAAACTCGCCTATTTTGAAGACGGCACGCCGATACTGCTCAAACGCAAAGTCGTGATGAGCGGCGAACATATCGTTGATGCGGCGGTGGATACTGCCAACCAGAGCGGCATCGCCGTCAGCGTCGTCCTCGACTCGCAGGGCGGGGCGCAGATGGCGGAAATTACCCGCGAAAACCTGAAAAAACCGATGGCGACCGTGTACGTCGAATACGTCCCCGTCACCAAGAACGACGCCGATGGCAAGCCCGTGACCACCGTGGAAAAACGCGAGACCGTGGTCAACTCCGCCACCATTCAGGGGCAATTCGCCGAACGCTTCCAGATTACCGGCGTCGAACCCCTCTCGCGCGCGAAAAAACTTGCCGCCACCCTGCGCGCCGGTTCGCTTGTCGCGCCGGTGTACATCATCGAAGAACGCACCATCGGCCCGAACGCCGGGAAAAAGAACATTGACCAGGGCGTGAACGCCTCCGTCATCGGTTTCCTCTTCGTCGTCGTCTTCATGCTGGTGTACTACCGCAAACTCGGCCTGGATGCGGATCTCTCCCTGCTCGTCAACCTGATCCTGCTGGTAGCATCCCTGTCGCTGGTCGGTGCGACCCTGACCCTGCCGGGCATCGCCGGTATCGTCCTCACCCTCGGCATGGCGGTGGATGCCAACGTCCTCATCTACGAACGCATCCGCGAAGAACTGCAACACCATGTGGACGTGCGTACCGCCGTGCGTCTCGGTTATGAAAACGCCCTGCCGACCGTGGTGGATGCCAACATCACCACCCTCATCGTCGCCGTGCTCCTCTTCAGCTTCGGTGCCGGCCCCATCAAGGGTTTTGCCGTTACCCTCTCCATCGGCATCCTGACCACCATGTTCACCGCCGTGTACGTCAGCCGCGCGCTGGTCGAATTCACCACCCTGCGCAAAGAAAACCCGCAGATCAACATCTGAGCCCGCCATGCAAATCAAACACCCCTTCATCCCCTTCATGAAATATGCCCACGACGGGCTGTGGTTCTCCCTCTTCCTCACCGTCACGGCTGTCTGCCTCATCATCTTCCGGGGCTTCAACTTCGGCCTCGAATTCACCGGCGGCGCGACCATCGAAGTGCAGTACCCGCAGACGGCGGACGTGACCCGCGTCCGGGGCATCGCCGAAAAAATCGTGCCGGATGCGGGCGTCGTGCAATACGGCTCCTCGCGCGACATCCAGATCCGCTTCGCCGAACAGGAAGGCAGCAACATTGACGACACCATGAGCAAAATGGTTGCCGCCGTGCAGGCCGACAACCCGGAGGCCAAAATCACCGGCCAGTCCAAAGTCGGCGGGCAGTACAAAGAAGAACTCGTCAGCAAAGGCCTGCTCGCCATCGGCCTCGCCTGCGTCGGCATGATCATCTACCTCGGCCTGCGCTTCGAATGGAAATTCGCCCTCGGCGCGGTGCTGGCGCAACTGCACGACGTCATCATCACCGCCGGCGTCTTCTCGCTCATGCACTGGCCGTTCGACCTCAACGTGCTGGCGGCACTGCTCGCCGTCCTCGGTTACTCGGTGAACGACACCGTCGTCGTCTATGACCGCATCCGCGAAAACTTCCGCAAGCTACCCGCCATCTCCCCGAAAGATGTCATTGACACCTCCATCAACCAGACGCTCGCCCGCACCATCGTCACCAGCCTGACCACGCTGCTGGCCGTCATCGCCCTCTTCTTCTTTGGCGGCACCATCCTCAAAGGCTTCTCGACGGCGATGATGATCGGCATCATCTTCGGCACCTACTCCTCCATCTTCGTCGCCAGCGCCCTCGTGTACAAAATGGGTGTGCGCCATGAAGACCTGATGCCGCGTTCCAAGCGCCCCATTGACGATTTGCCGTAAAACACCGGACGCAAAAAAACCGCTGCACGAGCAGCGGTTTTTTTGTGCCTGCTGCGGCCAGGCGGGTCAATACCGCATCGTTTCTATCTGAAACGGCTATATCTGTCCGTGTTTGAGTGCGCGGATGAGGTAACGGGTGGGGTCAATGCGTTCGAGTTGCGGCGCAGGCAGCGGGATGGGGGTGTTGTTGATGATGGCAGTGAGGATGTCGGCGTTCAGCCAGGCGTAGGTGCAGCCCTTGGAGCCGAGGCCCTGGTGCATATAGTGGCGCGGGTGGTGGGCGATGTCGCGCATGATGGTTTTGTGCGCGTCGCGGCGCAGGGCGGCGTATTCGTGCAGAACGCTGGCGGCGTCGCAGATGGCGCCGACCAGCGGCATGTGGTCGCGGCTGGCACCGCGTATGCCGACGAAGTGACCGCGCAGTTCGGTGCGGGCGTCGGGGTAATATTGCAGGATGGCGGCGAGGTTGCGCGCGTCGTCATCTGCGCGCGGGGTGAGGTCGGTATCGCCGGGACCAAAGCCCGCGCCGCTGTAAACGCTGTCGCCGTCGGGGATGAGTGTGCGTGCGGCGCAGTACACGCCCGGCGGCACGCGGTCGCTGTGATAGGTGCTGCCCTGGCCGCGCAGGGGGCGGATGGTGTGATGCAGCGCGGCTTCGGGATTGAGCGCGGTCTGCCAGCCGCAGCAGTGGATGATGGCGGCGTAGTCGGTAAGTGCGGCGAGGTCGGTGAGGGTGCGGGTCGTGCGGGTGATGTTGGGGTGGTCGGCAAGCGCCGCAAGCAGGGCAGGCAGGTGGACGGCGCCGCCGCGCGGGTAGGTGAGGTCGGTGGCGTTGCCGCCGATTTCGGCGGTGCTCAACAGGTGGGCGTCAAGCAGGGCTTGCTGGCGGCGTGCTTCGCGCGGGTTTGCGGCGTGGTTGGTGACGCCGCAGGGGTTGTAAGTGTTGCGCGGAAATGTGTGCAGGGCGCGCATGGCGTGGTGCCAGGTGGCGAACTGGTAGGGACGGTCGGGCGAGGCTTCGCTGTCGGGGTTGAGATAGGGTACGGCGAGCGGGACATGGCTGGCGGCGGGATGGACGTCGCTGTGGTAGAGGGTGACGCGGCGGCCGCTTTCGGCGAGGGCGCGCGCGGTGGTGCTGCCGGCGATGCCCGCGCCGATGATGGCGATGGGACCGTCGGCAGCGGCGGGCTGGTTGGTCCAGTGCGGTTCTGCTGTGGGCGGGTTGGCGAGGGCGGCGGTGAGCATGTCGCGTTTGGCGCCGTAGCCCGCCGTTTTCCGGATGGTGAAGCCGGCTCCGCTCAGGGCGTCGCGCACGGCGGCAGCGGCGCTGAAGGTGGCGAGGGTCGCGCCCGGCGCGCTGTGGCGGGCGATTTCCTGCATGAGGGCGGGCGTCCAGCAATCGGGGTTTTTCGCCGGCGCGAAGCCGTCGAGGAACCAGGCATCAACGCGGGCGCGCAGCGGCGGCAGGGTGTCGCGGATGTCGCCGAGGATGAGGTGCAGGTGGATGCGCGGGTGGATTTTGAGGAGATGATGACCCGCGTGGTTGTGCGGGTTTTGCGCGAGAAAGGCAGCGCGGAGGGCGGGTTGCGGCCAGTTTTGCCAGAGACGGGCGAGGTCGGCGGCGGCGACAGGGTGGCGCTCGAAGCTGAGGTAGTGCAGGCGCGCGCTTGGCGGCGCGTCGCGCAGGAAGGCGTCGGCGGTGTGCAGGAAGTTGAGGCCGGTGCCGTAACCGATTTCGCCGATGGTGATGTTGCCGGTGCAGCGGGTGAAGCGTTCGTGCAGGCGGTTGCCGTTGATGTAGGTGTGCTCGGCCTCGGCAAAGCCGTCGCCGCTGTAATAGATGTCGTGGTAGCGCTCGCTGCGCGGGTTGCCCGCGTCATCCGGGTTGAGGCGGGTGTAGTCGAGCAGCATGGTCAGGCGATGAGTTGGCGGATGTGTTGCGCCTGATGATTCAGGTAGTGGGTCAGGTTCTGCGGGTCGTCAATGGCACTCAGTGACACGCTCAGCGGGCGCTCATCCGGTTTGGCGGCGAACGCGGCGGCGAAGAGGGCTTCGTGACCACGCAGCAGTGCTTCGTCATTCTTGCTGAATGCGTGGCGCAGGCAGCGCAGCGGCCGGGCGGTGTACTGCGCGGAGATTTCGCTGTCGTATTCGTTGGCATGAACGATGCGTTCGCGGATTTCCAGCGCCAGACCGTTTTCGGCACAGGCAAGGAAAGGGCGGTCGAGCATTACGGCTTGTGCGCCGCTGATGATGGCGGCAACGATGTCGGCACCGTCGGTGAGATCGCCCCAGAGGACAAGCGGTTTGTCGCTGTATTTGCGCACCTGTTGCAGGAGCGAAAGCGCGCCCTGTTCGACAAGCGGCAGGTCGTTGGTGAAATGGCTGCGCTCGCCGCCCGCTTCCATGCCTTGCAGGACGAGGGCATCCGCGCCGTAGTCGTCCGCGCTGATGGCTTCGAGCAGGTTGCCGACGATGGCGAAGGTGAAGATGTTTTGTTCGCGGATGAGCGCGAGGGTTTCGCGGTCGGGCAGACCCTGCGCAAAACCGATGGCGCGCGGTTTGGCGGCAATGGCGGTTTCCAGCAGATCGAGGAAATGATCGCCGCGATGGGTAATCAGCGGTTCGGTAAAGAGGCGGCGTTGCAGGATTCCGGCGGCGAAGCTGTCCGGGGCATCGCCCTGCGGCTGCTGCGGCAGTAGGTGGGCAAAGCAGAAGGATGGCGCACTGTGGTGTTTGCGATAGGCTTCGATGCGCGCGGTGAGGGCGGTCCGGGTATCGTGCGTGGCGATGCGGATGATGCCGTGTGCGCCGTGGGCGCTGATTTTGCCGGACATTTCGGCGTGGATGAGGTCGAAGGGCAGCGGGGCCTGCCAGAAGGGATACTGGCTTGCCAGTTGCTGGCTGAGTGCATTGGCTACGAGGTACATGGCGTTCCCTGACTTTGCTACTGGGTGTATCTGCCCGAATTATAGCGGAAAGCCGCAGGCCGTGTGCCCGTGTGGCGCGAGCAAAAAAAGAGCCGGGCTTTGCAGCCCGGCAAACAACCACCAAAGGAGGATATAGAGGAGATAACATCAATGATGTCGGGCGTGGATT
>ERZ772766.170-NODE-170-length-38665-cov-4.577389_pt1 | contig 38665 bp, 25 predicted proteins | sample MGYA00511379_ERZ772766 | MGnify/ENA primary metagenome ERZ772766 (study PRJEB29015, sample SAMEA2737895) | human oral metagenome | biome: human oral; feature: human-associated habitat; material: dental | place: China | collected 2116 ... | reverse complement strand
TGAAATGCCTTGTTGGGGCGTGGGTGTTATGTTTGTTAGTCCTTGTAATTGCCTTAAATACTGTTTTATTTTCCCTTGTTGTAGCCTTGCATATTACTCCCCTCTCCCCTTGGAGAGGGGTTGGGGGTGAGGCCGGTTAAGGCGTGGCTTGTTTTGGGATTGTGGGTTCTCCCTTCACATACTTCAAGTTATATATCCCTTGTAGCATCTCCACTTCGTGTGTAGAGCGGTTTATTTTCGCGTTGTTTTCGCGCGTTATCTCTTGCAGCAAGCGGTCGGTGTCGATGATGCCGTGCGCTAGTTTGGCCTCGGCAGCTCGCCTAACGTTCTGCCTAAGCGCAACAATCTCGTCGTCGGCAGCCATCGTTTGACGCTTGCTTGCAATGGTTTCTTGCAGTTGCACCGTTTCCAACCGATTGTTGAAGAAGAACAATTCGCGAGCATTTTCTATCTCGGCCCTTGCCACCGATAGCCGTTGAACGTTGTTGCGATGCGTGTATAGGTTGCCAATGTTCCACGCAAGGCGCACGCCTGCCAAGGCATTGAACGAAGGCGAGCGGCTGTTCATGTCTTTAAACATGTCGAAACCAGGGTAGCCATAGTAGGCTTGGCCGAACACACTTAGCGTGGGGAGCAGCGAAGTGCGCAGTGCACGCTGTTGCGAAGTGATTAAACGCAGGCGTAGGTCTATGGCTTTCAGCTCTGGCCGAACGTCTTCCGTTGCCTGTTCGGTGGGTGTGGGCGTCGGTTTTACAATGCTGTCGATATGCTCTACGTTGCAAAACAAGGCCAACATGTGGCAAAGTGCATCGCGCGAGTGTTGCAGTTCGTTGGCCATTTGCATGGCCGTTAGGCGTTCGACTTTCACTTGGTCCACGTCGCTTTGCATGGCCACGCCCTGCTTTTGCAGTGCCGCGAGCTTGTTTTCGTTGCTTTGTAGCAGCGTTTGCAGGTCGCGATTAAGTCGCAAACGTTCGTCAACAAGCAAGATTCCGAAGTAAAGGTCGTTCACCCTTTGGCGCACTTGGTAGAGCGAAACGTCGGTTTGCGCCTCGTCTACCTGCTGTTGTAGCTGTGCCACTTCTTTTTGTGCGCTAATCCTTCCGCCGTCCCACAGCATCTGATTGACGTCCACTCCCACGCGATATTGTTCCTTCGCCAGTCCGCGTGTGCTTTGTCCCAGTGCCGCCATCATGTTAGATAGCTGTTCGGGCAGTTGCGCCACGCGGTTTTGCACCGTGCCTTGCGCCGCCACTTGCACCTGCGGTAGCCATCCTTTCTTGATGTTGGCGATGGTGTAGGCCGTGGATTGGGCGTAGAGTGCGCGCCGCTTGATGAGCGGATAGTTCTGTTGTGCCTGCTGTTGACAGGCCTCTAACGTGGTTTGCGCAGGGCAAGCGGCGGCACACAACAGTGCGATGACTATTAATAACGTATGCTTCATCATTCCTTTCGTTTACTTCTCTTGATGCAAAATTACGCCGTTTTGCTTACATCCTTGTTATCCTTTACGGCCGATAAATGTTCTTTTAGTAGCTTTTTGCGCTTAATCAGGGTTTTTATGGGCGGTTTTTATTATCTTTGTGGAAATAAGAAAGGACGTGTTATGAACAATCAGACAATCGAAACTCTTACCATGGAGGAGATAAGAAGTAGGCTCAGCGTGCATGTTGCCGAACACGACATGCCCATAACTGAAGACGGTTTCACCATGCTTTATAATGGTCGAAACACCTTTGGCTTGGCCGTTGTGGCCCATTGTCCTTATCGCCTGCCTGGTATTCGTCTCGGATTATTGAAGAAAGGCGAGATAAAGGCAACGCTTAATCTGCTTGAACGGAGTGCGCAAAGTGGCACATTAGGGTATTTTTGCGATGGTACCATCTTTCAATTCGACCAAATTCCGTTCGAAAGTGAGGTGGAAGGGGTGGTGATTGAGCCGTGGCTGATGGACGAATTGTTTCCGCAGGGCGTGCCAACGATGTTTAACGGACAGGCCAAAGACGCGCTTATGCCTGCCGATGAGAAGGACATCGCCAAGGTGGAAAGCCTTTACGAGAGCCTGATGCTCGTGCTTAGGGACAGACCTTACAACCGACAAGCGGCCCTAGCCATCATTACCGCGCTGTGTTATGTGTATAACGAGTGTTACGTCAGGGCCACAGAGCATCCCGCAGAGAGTCCTTCGCGGCAGCGTGTGGTGTTTGATAGGTTCATCGCCTTGGTGAACGAGCATGCCAAAAGCGAACACAACTTGGCCTTTTATGCCGATAAGCTGTGTCTGTCGCAACGCTATCTCAGTAGGGTGGTGTGGCAAACAAGCGGCGTGTATGCCAAAGAATGGATAGACCGAGCCGTGATTACCGAGGCTAAGGTGATGCTGCGGCATGGTCAACTAACGGTGGCGGCCATATCAGAAGCCTTGAATTTTCCCAATCCCAGCTTCTTTAATAAGTACTTTAAACGGCAAACGGGACAAACACCCTTGGCGTTTAGGAATGGGTGAAAAGGCTTATAAAGGTGAAAAGGTGAAAGAGTGAAAGGGTGAAAAGATGGCTAACGCCCACAAACTTCGTTAACTCGTCAACTGGCGAAAAGGTGAAAAGCTGGAAGATGAAAGGGCAAGCCTCTTTAAAAGAGCTGTAAAAAACATGGGGGTAAGTTGCAAATGCTGATAATTATGGCTATCTTTGCGTAAAAGGAAACAGCTATGGGTTTAGATTACGGCTTTTATGCCACACATCCTGGCGAAGTGCTTAAAGACGAATTGGAGGCAAGGGGCATATCCCAGCGTAAGTTCGCCGAGAGTATCGGCATGGCTTATTCGGTTCTAAACGAACTATTGAATGGGCGTAGGCCGTTGAGTACCACTTCTGCCCTTATGTTTGAAGCGGCTTTGGACATTCCTGCCGAGCCCTTAATGGAATTACAGATGAAGTACAACATGCAGGTTGCACGAAAGGACACGACATTGGCAACCCGTTTGAAGAAGATAACAAAAGCGGTGGCTAGGTCTTAACGTTGTTGGTACAATGCTGTTTGTAGTGCCACTACAAGGTGCTTGTAGGCGCACTACAAGCACCTTGTAGCGTCTGTACAAATCGTTTGTAGTGCCGCTACAAGGTGGCTTGTACTGTCTTCTTGTGGTGCTGTTGTTCGGTGCTTAAAGACAGTTGCCAACGCTTGTTTCACTTCATCTCTTTCAGTTAGCCTTTACGCTGCAATAAGTTAAGTTATCTCAACGGAGCGTATTTATTTGTTTTTCATCTGTTTTTCCAGAGATATTTATTAACTTTGCAAGAGTTTAATACGGACATTTTTTTATTTAATTAAATAAGAACAAATTATGGTAATTGAAAAAGTTCATGCGAGAGAAATCCTCGACTCAAGAGGTAACCCTACCGTAGAGGTGGAAGTGACATTGTGTAACGGCGTGGTAGGCCGCGCAAGTGTACCTTCTGGCGCATCAACAGGCGAAAACGAAGCCCTCGAATTGCGCGACGGCGACAAGAAACGCTACTCGGGTAAGGGTGTTCTCAAAGCCGTAGAGAACGTAAACAACGTTATCGCTCCTGCCCTTAAAGGCATGTCGGTTTGCCAACAACGCAAAATCGACTACAAGATGCTCGAACTAGACGGCACGCCCACAAAGAGCAAGCTGGGTGCCAACGCCATCCTTGGCGTTTCGTTGGCTGTTGCACACACTGCTGCTAAGGCATTTGGTATGCCCCTTTACCGCTACATCGGCGGCACAAACACATACGTTTTGCCCGTTCCGATGATGAACATCATCAACGGTGGCGCACACTCTGACGCCCCCATCGCTTTCCAAGAGTTCATGATTCGCCCCGTAGGTGCATCTTGCGAACGTGAGGCTATCCGCATGGGTGCTGAGGTGTTCCACGCTTTGGCTAAGAACTTGAAGGCTCGCGGGTTGTCTACCGCTGTTGGCGACGAGGGTGGTTTCGCTCCTAAGTTCGACGGTATCGAAGACGCTTTGGACACCATCATGAAGTCTATTAAGGACGCCGGCTACGAACCTGGCAAGGATGTGAAGATTGCTATGGACTGTGCCGCATCTGAATTTGCAGTACAAGAGAATGGCGAATGGTACTACGACTATCGTCAACTCAAAAACGGCATGCCCAAAGATCCTAACGGAAAGAAGCTTACCGCTGCCGAACAAATTAAGTATCTCGAAGAACTCATCACCAAATATCCTATCGACTCTATCGAAGACGGTTTGGATGAGAACGACTGGGACAACTGGGTTAAGCTCACAGAGGCTATCGGCGACCGCTGCCAGCTTGTTGGTGACGACCTCTTTGTTACCAACGTGAAGTTCCTTGAAAAGGGTATTAAGATGGGTGCCGCCAACTCTATCCTCATCAAAGTGAACCAAATTGGCTCGCTCACTGAAACGCTTGAGGCTATCGAAATGGCTCATCGCGCTGGTTACACCACCGTTACTTCGCACCGTTCGGGCGAAACGGAGGACACAACCATTGCCGACATCGCTGTTGCTACCAACTCTGGACAGATTAAGACTGGCTCGTTGAGCCGCACCGACCGTATGGCTAAGTACAACCAACTTATCCGTATCGAGGAACAATTGTGCTGCTCTGCACGCTATGGCTACGAAAGGCTGAAGAAGCAATAAGCATGCGCGCAATGCCAATGCTTGCCAAATGACTGGTGATAGATGCTGATATGGCATCGCGCCTAGGGCATTTGTAAGCGTAACAGATAGGATGGGGCGGCCTGTTTATGGTCGCCCCTGTTTTTTTATTTAACCTCATTTCCAGTCTCTACCTGCCTCACATCCGCCCCAACCGGCCTCACCCCCAACCTCAACCGGCCTCACCCCCGACCCCTCTCCGAGGGGAGAGGGGAGTAGTATGTAATGCAACAACAAGGCAAACAATAAAGAATGTAAGGTAATTTCAAGGACAAACAAGCATAACCACCATGCCCCAACAAGGCATTTCACTCCCCTCTCCCCTTGGAGAGGGGTCGGGGGTGAGGCCGGTAAAGGCCGGTAAGAGGCTGGGAGGTGAGGCTATTCATTATTCATTAAAGACATGATGTACTCAAAATTCTATTTTTTAAGGACCTTAACCCTTGCTCTTTTCGCCTTTTTTGTCTTTTCGGGCATGGCGCAAAAGAATGTTTATGACTTTAAGGTAAAGGATGAAAACGGCCGAATGGTGTCGTTGTCAAAGTATCGTGGTAAGGTGTTGCTCATCGTTAACACGGCCACGCAGTGCGGACTTACGCCTCAATACAAGCCCTTGCAAGAGCTTTACGACAAGTATCGCGATAAAGGATTGGTGGTTTTAGGCTTTCCTTGCAACCAGTTTAAAGGGCAAGCGCCTGGTACGAACAAGGAGATACGCCAGTTTTGCGAGGCCAATTATGGCGTAACTTTTCCGCAATTTGCCAAGATAGACGTGAATGGCAAGCAGACCATTCCGCTTTATCGTTACCTCAAACGCCAGCAACCATTCTTTGGTTACTTGATGAGCGACTCCACACAGCGTGCCGAGTTCGAGCGTTTACCAAAGGATTTGCCCATGAATGTGGAGTACGACATTCAATGGAACTTCACCAAGTTCATCGTAGACCGCGAAGGAAAGGTGGTGAAACGCATCGAACCCAAAGACACGATGGAGTATTTGGAAGAAGAGGTGGCCAAGGTTTTGGAAGAAAAATAAGGGGCGTTGGATTATCAGAGGGCTTAGGTTAGTTGGACAAGTTGGACAAGTCGGACTGGTCAGACAAGTCAGACTGGTCCGACTTGTCTGACTAGTCCGACTAATCAGGCTAATGCCAATAGGCGTTTTCTGTTATCCAATCATGCGTTTCAGGTCTTCTTCAACGGTGGTAATGCCGCCAAGTCCGAACTGTTCTACCAGCACTTTCAGCACGCCAGGCGAAACAAAGGCGGGCAGAGTGGGGCCGATGTGGATGTTCTTGATGCCCAACGACAGCAGGGCGAGCAACACGATGACCGCCTTTTGCTCGTACCAAGCAATGTTAAAGGCAAGCGGCAGGTCGTTGATGTCGGCCGCACCGAATATCTCTTTCAACTTCAAAGCCACCACAGCCCAAGTGTACGAGTCGTTGCATTGACCTGCATCGAGCACGCGGGGGATGCCATTGATGTCGCCGAGGTTAAGCTTGTTGTACTTAAACTTGGCACAACCCGAGGTGAGGATAACCACATCGTGGGGCAACTGCTTGGCAAACTCCGTGTAATAGTCGCGACTGCGCATGCGGCCATCGCATCCGCCCATCACCACAAACTTGCGAATGGCACCGCTTTTCACGGCTTCTACAATCTTATCGGCCAGTGCAAACACCTGATTATGGGCAAAACCGCCTACAATCTCACCCGTTTCAATCTCCGTTGGGGCCTCGCAGGTCTTGGCAATGGCAATCACTTCCGAAAAGTCTTTATGCCCATTGGCATCTTCCTCGATGTGTTTCCAACCAGGGAAACCCGTTGAGTTCATCGTAAACACGCGGTCTTTGTAGTTGGCTTTTGGCGAAGGCGGCACGATACAGTTGGTGGTAAATACGATAGGCCCATTAAATGTGCTGAACTCTTCTTTCTGTTTCCACCACGCGTTGCCGTAGTTTCCAACCAGATGCTTATACTTTTTCAGTTTGGGATAATAGTGAGCGGGCAGCATTTCGCCGTGGGTGTACACGTCAACGCCCGTTCCTTCGGTTTGTTTCAGCAAGTCTTCGATGTCGTGCAGGTCGTGTCCCGAAATCAAGATGCCAGGGTTTTTGCCCACGCCGATGTTCACTTTGGTTATTTCGGGGTGGCCATACGATGTGGAGTTGGCCTTATCTAGCAGGGCCATAGCCGCTACACCCCACTTGCCTGTGTCGAGAACGCAGTTCAAAAGCTGGTCCATGGGGGCGTCGGGGTTAGCGATAATGGCCAGTGCATCGCCCATAAAGTCGGTAATGGTTGTGTCGGTATAGCCCAATCGCGAAGCATGTTCGTAGTAAGCGGCCATACCTTTGAGACCCAGCACGGTGAGTTCTTTCAGCGAACGCAAGTCTTCGTTCTCGTTGCGCAGCACACTTTCCTTGCGACTTTGTGCCTCGTAGTCGGACTTTTCGCCGCCCCACAGTATCTCGTGATAGGCAGGCAGCTCCACATTATGCTCTTTGGCGATGGCCAACAGCTGCTTTTTCATGGCGATACCTTTGTCTACTCGTTTGAGGATGCTGGCATCGTCGAAGTTGGCATTGGTTATACAAGCGAACAATGCGTCTACAAAATAGGTGTCAACGCCTGCAACGCTCTCCACGCCAGCCTTACGAATGGCTCGGTCGATGGTGGCAACACCGCGCACCACGCCCAGTAGTAGGTCTTGATAATTAGAGGTTGAGGCCTCTTTTCCGCATACGCCCTTAACGGTACAACCCGTTCCTTTGGCTGTTTCCTGACATTGGAAACAAAACATTTTATTCTCCATCATGCAGTTTTTGTACGTTTAATGTTTGTTATTTTGCGTGCAAAGGTACGTGGAGGAATACCTAGTAAAGGGTAACAAATGTGTCCGAAGGGTGGTTAATGGAAGTTAAATATACCTATAAGTAGGTAGTAAAGGTAGTAAGTAGTAAAGGTGGTAAGTAGTAAAGGTGGTAAGTAGTAAAGGTAGTAAGTGGTAAAGGTAGTAAGTGGTAAAGGTAGTAAGTGGTAAAGGTAGTAAGTAGTAAAGGAGTTAAGGAGTTAAGCCAAATGCTTAGGTGGCGTTAGACTAATAGGGCAAGTCAGACAAGTCGGACAAGTCGGACAAGTCAGACAGGTCGGACTTGTCCGAGAGCTAGACTGAACTAGAAATCTAAAAACCGCAAGACACCTTTAAAGGGCGTTAGCCATCTTTTCACCTTTTCACTTTTTCACTCTTTCACCTTTATAAGCCTTTTCACCTTTTTACCCTTTCACCTTTAAAGGGCGTTAGCCATCTTTTCACCTTTTCACTTTTTCACTCTTTCACCTTTATAAGTCTTTTCACCTTTAACTATTTAAGCAGTTCCATCGGACTAACCCCGAATTGGTCTTTAAAGCACTTGGTGAAATACGATGGCGAGGTGAAACCCACTTGGTAAGCCACCTCGGAAACCGATGTTGCACCACCCTCAATCAGTTTACGGGCGCGATTTACGCGCGTGGCACGAATGAGTTCCACAGGACTAAGCCCCGTTAATGCCTTTACTTTGCGATAAAGTTGCACCCTACTGAGGTCTACCGCTGCACCCAATTGTTCCACGCCAAAGTCGTTATCGCTGATGTTGCGGTGTATTTCGTTGCGTATTTTGCTTACAAACTCCTTGTCGGGTGTGCTTATCTCCTCCTTCGCCAGTTCGTCTGCGCCCGCAAAAACCTGTTTTAGTTGCTTACGACTTTGTAGCAAGTTGTGGATGCGCGCCAACAACAAGGGTGCACTAAAAGGCTTGGTGATGTAGGCATCTGCACCATGTTCGTAGCCGGCGATGCGCTGTTCGTCGAGTGTTCGCGCAGTGAGCAGTATCACGGGGATGTGACTTGTGGCCGTGGTTTGTTTCAGTCGGCTACACAATTCAAGGCCATCCATCTGCGGCATCATCACGTCGCTCACCACCAAGTCGGGGATATTCAGTTCCGCCATCTGCAAAGCCACCACGCCGTTAGGCGCAGTAAGCACGCGATAATGCGTTTCGAGCAGCGTGCGTGCCATTTGGCAAACGTCGTCGTTGTCGTCGGTAAAGAGGATGGTAGGCCGACTTGGGTCGTTGTTTTCTTCGAAAATGCTTTGCAACTGCGGAGCCTCGGCCTTTGTAGTGGTGTGCGTTGCGGGTAAGATAAAAGCTTGTGACTCAACAATTGGCGACGTTTCGGCCGACGGAGTCGGCGTTTCGGCCTGCACATTCAGCGGCAAGTGCACGGTAAACACCGTTGGACCTTCGGCCTTACTGCTAACGCTGATGTGTCCGCCGTGCATGTCTACAAAGGCTTTTGCCAAGGCTAAGCCAATGCCCGTGCCGCCTTCGCTGTGTTGCGGTTGGTAAAAGCGGTCGAAGATGTGGGGCAAATCGCTCTCGGCAATGCCCTTGCCCGTGTTGGTTATGCTTAGCGTGGCCGTGCCTTGTGGCGTGTCGGCAGCTAGTTCAACGTTGATTTCGCCCGCTGCCGGCGTAAACTTCACGGCGTTAGAAAGGATGTTGCTCACCACTCTTTCCACCTTTCCTGCATCTATTGTGGCGCTTATGTGTTCGGGCAGACGGCAAGAAAGCCTAATGCGCTTGTGCTCGGCAGCTGCCACAAACTCGCTAACAACGTTGCCAACCAGTGCGGCAAGGTTGGTTTCGGCCAGCTGTAAGGTCATCTTTCCGCCCTCCACTTTCCTGAAATCCAGTATTTGGTTGATGAGTTTTAGCAACGTTCGCACGTTTCGGTGCGCCACTTCGAGCAGCCTGCGTTGCACCTTCGACAGTTGATTTTCGGCCAAAAGCTGTTCCACTGGCGTTTCGATAAGGGTTAAAGGCGTACGCAATTCGTGGCTTACGTTGGTGAAAAACATCAGCTTGGCTTGCGTGGCAGCCTCTATTTCGCGGTTCTTTTCTTCCAACTGTTCGTTGAGTTTCACCTTTGCGAAATAGGCTTTTAGCACGACGAAAGCGAAAACCATGAGGATGAAAACCAACAAAATGCCCAACACGAGGATGGTTTTCTGGTTGCTATATTGCGCCAAACTCTCGTCTATGCGGTGGTTTAGGCGTTGCATCTTGTTGTCGAGCAGGGTTAGTTCGGCCCATTGTTGCAAGGCACTTTCGGCATTGGCGGCATCTATCACGCCCGTTTTCAGGATGGTTTCGCGCTGAAAGGGGCGACCTTCCAATATGTTCATGGCCAGTTTTAGCACCTCGTCGCCATGCGTGGGATATACGAATGTGGCTAGGAACGTTCCGTTTTTCACGGCCTCGATGCCGTCGCCAGGGGTGGGCAAAGCATCAACGCCCACAATCTTTACGCCCTTTATGCCCAGTTTTTGGGTGGCTTGGTGTGCCCCAATGCCCATTCTGTCGCACTGCGCAAACACCAAATCGGCTCCTCCCACGTCTTTAAACATGCGTTTGGCCTCGCTTTCGGCCTTTTGTGCAAACCAATCGGCGTAGGCGCTGGCCACCACTTTTATTTGCGGATAGTGTGCCAGAGCCTCGCGAAAACCACTGTCGCGCTCCATGGCGGGCGACGAACCACGAAGTCCTTGCAACTCCATCACGCGCCCTTTTCCGCCAAGATGTTCGCCAACAAAGCGCCCCACGGCTCGTCCGATGGCCACATTGTCGGCCCCGATAAAGGCCGTGTACTTGTCTGATGCACTCTTCCTGTCGACCAGCACCACGCGAACACCGCGGTCGAAGGCCTTGTTGATGACGGGCGTAAGGGCCTTTGCCTCGTTGGGCGACACGATAATGAGGTCGGCGCCTTGTTCAATGAAACGCTCAATCTGCGCAATCTGCACGCGGTTATCGTCTTTGGCCGATGCAAACTCCACGTGCACGTTGTCGTAGAGGTAAGACTCGCGCCTTATCTCGCTATTCATTTTCGTTCGCCACGAGTCCTCGCTGCACTGCGAAACGCCTATAAAATAACTCTTCTTTGTACTGCAAGCCGATAGCAACAGGGCTAAAAGGGCAAGCAAAGTGAAGGCGAATGTTGTGAGTTTTGGGTTCATATTGAAGTGGTGGTGTGGGCCTTTGCGTTATACTGCAAATTTAATGATAAACCCAGAAAGCACCATCATGTTGCCATACTTTTTTGTTTGCTTGGCCAAAGTTTCCCAGTTAGTGGGCAATTTATACTTCGTTGGTGGGGATGTGGGGGTAGCTGTTCTAGATATTGTAGCTGTTTTAGATATTCTAGGATGCCTAGTTGTTTTAGATATTCTTTTTGTTCTAGATATTCTTGTTGTTCTAGTTAATCTAGGATGCCTAGTTGAACTAGTTGTAATCAACTCATTGGCTTATAAACTTACGAAAACCAATAACTCCCTAACACATCAACTCACAAACTTACAAACTAAAAAAAGATCCACCAACTCACCAACTCACCAACTCACCAACTCACCAACTCAAAACCTTAAATCCTTATCTTTTATTTTACAATGCGGCTCTAATTTTCGCTCTGTTCTAGCGAGATTATTGGTTAAAAAGTAGGTAAAAAGCCACTTTTTCCGCCCTTTCACGCCTTCTGACTTGTCGCTTTTTAAGAAAACTACCTGCATTTTGCACCATTTTACCTTGCTAGATTGGTTGTCAACCCATGATTTTTGCAGCCCAAAAAACCACTTTTAGACCCCAAAACCCCACTTTTTAACGACCATTTTGCCCTTTTTGGCCATGTATTTCATGGTTCTGAAAGGTTTTATTTATGCAATTGCAGCGTATTTTTATGCTTTTCGCCTCGCATTTAGCGGCAAATTGCACTGCATTTTGCACCATTTTACCTTGCGTTTTGCACCAAAACGCAGTGTAATTAGCATCAAAACGCAGTGTAATTAGCACCAAAACGCACGCTATTTTGCACCTAAATGCACTATATTTTGCTATAAATGGCCCAAAAATTGGTGCAAATGGCGACTTCTTTAAATAAATATTCATTTCGCAGCATCCACATGCTAACCCCTTTTTGCACCAAAACAAACCCTCGCGAGAATCGATTTTTTGCGGCAAGGTGAGCGATTGGTGGATAAAAAGGCCACTCATAATGTTAAATTTATGACTAAAAACTAGACAAAAGAAATTATGCAGTAGGCACGCGCGAGTGGGCAACGACACCGAAAGCATGTAGGCTTGCGACGGCCAGAACGAGCGGTTGCAGGGCATGTTGCTCACATACAACGGCATCAACATCGTGGAAACGCAGACGTAATAGACCGTCGACAAGCGGTTTTCTGCTTGTGAAGGCTGCATTGAATAACTTCCGCCCATCCACTTTTTAAGTTATAGCCGCGTTTTGATACAGACAGATGGGGCAGAATTTCAGATTTCATCCTATCCTTGTTCGGCACTTCGTGCATCAACGGGAGGTATCCTTATTTTACGGCGCAAAGGCATAAACACCGCCCAATTTGTAGAAAAGCTAAAAGTCAACACAACTTCGCAGTGAACATTTGGCAGGCTTAAACATCCTGTTCAAACCCTTACCGAAAAGCATACATTTTCTACTTGCTAACTTCTATTAGCCAATAAGCAAATTCGGAATATAAATCCGACATTCTAACAAAGTCTTTCTTTAAACTTGTTACAAAACACAAAAGCGCGTAAATGTGTTGTTTTAATTTACATTAAATATTAAAGAAACAGCTGTATTATTGCCGCTTATTTCGTATCTTTGCCATGAGCGATGCACATAGCACACGCCATGCGGAAACGATGAACAACGCAGAAGACAAATTTTCTACGGATAATGGCAACAAGCACGCAACACAATGGCCTGCCTATTAAGGCGAAGATTGTGCTATAAAAAGGCACAACAACACGCGCCGGGGCGGCAATCTATTTAACCAAACAGTACAGATATTGTATGAACGAAACGAGCAACAACTTTGAATTCGAGATATGCGCAAACAGTGTGGAAAGCTGTTTGGCGGCCCAAGAAGGTGGGGCCGACAGGGTGGAACTTTGCGCGGGCATACCCGAAGGCGGCACAACGCCGTCGTATGGCGACATCATAACGGCGCGCCGACTGCTTAACACCACCAAGCTGCATGTCATCATCAGGCCCAGAGGGGGCGACTTTACCTACTCGGACCTAGAAATGGACATCATGGCCGCCGACATCGACGCATGTAGGGAGGCGGGGGTAGACGGCGTGGTGTTTGGATGTCTAACCCCCGAGGGGGACATCGACCTTGACAAAAACGCCAAACTCATGGCACATGTGGGGCAAATGGCGGCAACCTTTCATCGCGCTTTCGACAGATGTCGCAATCCGCTCGACGCCTTAGACCAACTGGAACAGCTGGGATTTAACCGCGTGCTAACCTCCGGACAGCAGAAAACGGCCGAAAAAGGCATCCCCCTGCTTTACAAACTGCATAAACGGGCAGGCAAAAACATCGCCGTCATGGCCGGATGTGGCGTTAACGAACGCAACATCTTCAAGATACACGTGGAAACGAACGTTACGCAATTCCACTTTTCTGCACGCGAATCGGTGCTCTCGACATGCCAATACATGGGCGGAAACGTGCGGATGGGCGGAAAAGACACCGATGAGGCGTATCGAGAAGTTACCACCGCACGCCGCGTTAGCCATACCATTAAGGAGCTGCGCGGCGAAACGGAGAACGAATAGCCCCCTCAAAAGCCCTCCACAGCCCCAAACAAGATGCGCCGACAGCCCGAAACCCCACATGCGGCGCAGGCCATGCAGCTGCTTTGCCCAGCTGATAGAAACGAGAAACAAGCGGGATGCAGGCGCACGAGCAGGCCTTTGGACATACGAAGAAACTCTTTTTCCCATATTAAATAGTTTGTTTGTTAATTACACTCGTGCCCCGTCGCCAGCCGACATGCCAGCCATGCGGTACGGCGGGGCACAAAAACCTCTGAGAAACGAAATGCGCAAGCCATCTTTTAGCCATGCAGACACGGCAAAAACTACAACAAGATGACCCATGCATACCATAATACCACAACCCCTTATCTTACATCAACAAAACCATTACTATCAACATGAGAAAGCTATTGCTATCGCTCTTTGTCGCCTTGGCCGCATGCAACGTTGCCCAGGCAGGATTTTACCATTTCATTTCTGATGACAAATACCGTGCACAAGTGCATAAAGACTTCACCGAGAAAATGCAGTTGGTGGGCAAGAACTTCTTCACTGCAACCCAAACCGTGCCTTCGGCGGCCGAACAAGAGGCGTTGGAGTTTCTATATGCCTACATGCCCCTGGCCGATGTTACCGATTACACCACCAGTTTCTACCTGGACAACGTGAAGGCCACGTTCAAGGCGCGCGACGAAATGCCGTGGGGACGAGACGTTCCCGAACTGTTGTTCAGGCATTTCGTACTTCCCATACGTGTGAACAACGAGAACTTGGACAACACGCGCATGGCTTTATACGACGAACTGAAAAAACGCGTAGAGGGTTTGAGCATGACCGAGGCCGTGCTGGAACTGAACCACTGGTGCCACGAGCATGTAACTTATCAGCCATCTAACGCGCGTACGTTGGCGCCTTTGGCCTGTATGAAAACCGCCATTGGGCGTTGCGGCGAAGAAAGCACGTTTACGGTGGCCGTATTGCGTACGTTGGGCATCCCCGCAAGGCAGGTGTACACGCCGCGTTGGGCGCATACCGACGACAACCACGCATGGGTAGAGGCCTGGGCCGACGGCAAATGGCACTTCCTTGGTGCTTGCGAACCCGAACCAGTGCTCGACTTGGGCTGGTTTAACCTGCCTGCATCGCGCGCCATGCTTATGCACACAAAGGCTTTCGGCAACTATCGTGGTCCCGAAGAAGTGATGTTACGGACCAGTAACTACACCGAAATAAACCTCATTGCCAACTATGCACCCACGGCTCGCGTAGACTTTGCCGTGGTGGATGCCGCCGGAAAAGCCGTTGATAAGGCCAAAGTGGAATTTAAGATATACAATTACGCTGAGTATTACACGGCTGTGAACAAGTTTACCGACAGCCGCGGGCGAACGTTCCTCACCGCCGGCGTGGGCGATATGCTGGTGTGGGCCTCTAAGAATGGGGCATACGGCTTTGCCAAGGCATCGTTTGGAAAGGATAAGGCCGTTACCATTCGCCTTAACCGCAGTGCACGTTCGGATGCCAAAATGACGGTGGGCGCACTCGATTCGGTTAATATCGTGCCGCCCGTTGAAAGTGCCAAGCTACCCGAAGTGACGTTCGATGAGGCCATAGCCAACAAGACAAGGTTGGCAAAAGAAGACAGTATACGCCACGCTTACGAGGCCACGTTCTACAAACCCAAAAAAGATGGGCGCATAGGCGACTTCTTAAAACGCGCTCGCGGCAACTGGAAAACCATCCATCAGTTTGTTAGCAATCACTCGGACCGTCTGGATCGCGCGCTGGCATTGCTGGAAACGCTGCCCGATAAGGACTTGCACGACATGCCACTCGAAATTCTTGAAGACCATTTTGGGGCTGAAAGCAACCAATTGTCGCCGCGAGTGGAAGACGAAATGATTATCGCTCCCTTTAAACAAACATTCCAACATGCCTTCAATACGGCCTTGGCAGACAGCATGCGCGCCAATCCCACGGTACTAGTGGAATGGACGAAGCACAACATCAGGCTCAATCCCGACACCAAGGCCCTGCGCATTGCGCAAACACCTATGGGCGTTTGGCGTTCAAGACTTACCGATACACGCTCGCGCGACATCTTCTTTGTGAGCATGGCGCGTAGCTTGGGCATCGAGTCGCGCAAGGATGCGGTTACGGGTAAGGTGCAATACAAGCGCGACAGCGCATGGGTAGACGTGAATTTTGATAACGCACAAAGCCAAGCCACGCCCACGGGTAAGCTTAAACTTACTTATTCGGCTGCGCCATTGCTGCCTGCCGACCCCAAGTATTACAGCCACTTCACCCTGAGTAAGATTGTAAACGGACAGGCACAGCTGCTGAACTTCGAGGAAGGAGACGGAAATGCCAACGAGGGAACGACCTGGGCCAACACCTTTGAGCGCGGTTACGACCTGGATGCAGGCACTTATCTGCTTGTTACCGGTACGCGTTTGGCCAATGGTGGCGTGCTGGCCACGCAGCGTTTCTTCAACGTAGCCGCGGGCAAAACCACCGAAGTGCCACTCGTTATGCGCCGTCCGTCGGGTCAACTCAATGTGTTGGGCAACTTCGATAGCGAGTCGCGTTTCCTCAAAGACGGTCAAGAGGTGAGCATCTTGTCGCAAACGGGTCGCGGATACTTTACGCTTGCCCTGTTGGGTATTGGCGAAGAACCCACCAATCACGCCCTACGCGACTTGGCAAAAGCACGCGCCACGCTCGACGAATGGGGTCGTCCCTTCGTGTTGCTCTTCCCCAACGATGCCGATTTACAGCGTTTCAAGGACGAGAACTTCGGCACATTACCTACCAACATCATTTTGGGCGTAGATGCCGACGGCAAGATTAGGCAGCAGGTAGCCAATGCCATGAAGCTGGCTAACCCCTCGCAGATGCCTGTTTTCATTGTGGCAGACACCTTTAATCGCGTTGTTTTCTGTTCGCAAGGCTACACAATCGGCATGGGCGAGCAGCTAGAAAAGGTGGCAAAGATGCTAGAAACGGGCAAATAAAGCCAGTTTGTATGAGGCAAATCGGGCCGATTAGGTGGGTCGAGACTTTCAGATTGCTTTGATTGTTCCGGCCAACTTAATCGGCTTTTCTTTTTTTAAGGCGGTTCAACCTCTTCGGTTTGGGCGGCCTATTTTGCTTTTAGGGCAGTAGTATTTGTTCGACTTGTCTCACTAGTTGGGGCATTTCCTCATTTAAACAAAAATATAATCTCTTAATATATTATGGTGTATATTTCAGGATTTTTATGTAAGTTTGCAATACGAAACAAACAGCGAGCGTGTGCCGCACGCAGCTTACAACACCTCGAACCTATGGACTGCAACCGTTACTTGCCCAAACAAGCCCTGCTATATGTGGCCTTGCACTTTGTTACCATACTTGTTGTGCTGACTGGATTGTTGAACGCATGCGCCGATAAGCAACCAATCGACCTGCCCGACTTTCCTCCTTCCAGTCAAGAGCCTGCCAAACAGAACGTCGAACCCAAAACCGACGGGCGTTTGTTGCGACTGCTTGCAACGTACGAAGAACAAGATGGAGCCGAAAAAACGGCCATCGCCAACCGCATTTTCGGGCTGCTGTATGCCGAAGAAGTAACCGATTCGCTCGTTAAAGTGGCCAACAGCACCCCCAAAGACGAGGTGGATGCGATGGTGTTGTATCACGCCGCCGAGTATTTTTGGGACAAACAAGACTACGCTACGGCCCTAAACTACGCGCGAAAAGCCCTTCCCCTTACTTACAAAAGCAACGACTTGCTTGCCATAAGCGACTGCGAACAGCTTATCGCGCAGCTGTTGTTCCGCCAATCAGACTTTGTTCGCGCCATTGCGCATGCCCGAAAAAGCCTTGAACTGGACCGCAAAACGGGCGATAAAAGCCGGATAAGCAGCTCGTTAAACACACTTGCGGCCATTAGTCTTGTGGCTAAGCAACCCGAAGAGGGCGAACGCTACATCTTAGAGGCCATTGCATTGAGCACCGCGGCCAACGATTCTAACCGCATGGCCATACAATATGGCATGGCATCAGAAATTTATCACGCCATGAAAAAAGAGCAGTTGGCCCTTGAACATGCCGTAAGAGCCTACCAAATAGACGAACAACGCGGCAATGTAGCGAAGACGGGCATCAGACTTTCGCAGATGGCGACTGCCTTAATGGACATGGAACGCTACGTTGAGGCTGAAAGAACAGTGGAAAGAGCCATCCCTATACTTGAAAAGGCGGGCAATAAGCAGTCGCTGGGCATTTGTATGAACCAAAAGGGCGAGCTGCTTAACCGCCGCGGAGAGTACGCATCGGCGCAACAATGCTTTGAAAAAGCAATCGAAATATTCGAACAACGCAACGATCTTTATAACCTAAGCAGGGCGCAGATGGGCGCTTTCAATGCCTTAAAAGCCAGCAACCCCACCCAGGCCGTACAGCATTTGCAACGCTATGTGGCGTTGAAAGACTCTATTTATCAGCACGATATGGAGCAGGCCGTGAGTCAGAGCAACGCCAAGTACAAGAACGAAGAACTTACACTGCAAGCGCAACACGAGCAAAAGGAAAAGCGCATCGTGGCCATTGCCGCCATTGTGGTGGTTACGTTGTTGCTGTTGGTAGTGGCCGCATTGGTATATGTGGGCCGCATTAGGCAGCATAACCACGCCTTACTCAAACAGGTGAGCCGGCTGCGAGAGAATTTCTACACCAACATCACCCACGAATTGCGCACGCCCTTAACCCTAATACTGGGCCTAAGCCACGAGTTGAACCAAGACGAAAGCCTTACCGACGAGGCCAAACATAAGGCAACCACCATCGAAAGGCAAGGAAACAGCTTGCTTACGCTCATTAATCAGCTGCTAGACATCGCCAGGGTGAAGTCGGCCGTGGGCAATCCCGACTGGGAAAACGCCGACATAACGGCGCATGTAAACATGGTTGTGGAGAGTTATCGCGACTTCGCGGTGTCTCAAAACGTGGAATTAAACTTCTCTGGTAACGAGCGTATCGTTACCGACTTCGTGCCAGAGTATATTAATAAGGTGATGAACAACCTGCTGTCTAACGCATTTAAGTTCACGCCCCCATACGGAAAGGTGAGCGTTGCGGTGGCACGCGAGGGTGCAAACGTCGTCATTAGGGTGAAAGATACGGGTGCGGGCATTGCTCCTGAGGCCGTAGCGCATCTCTTCGAGCCTTTTTATAGGGCCAGCAATGGTGCATCGAAGAACGGAACTGGCGTGGGATTGGCCTTGGTTAGGCAAATAATAGACGCGCTAGACGGGCAAATCGTGGTGGGAAGTGCGCCTGGACGAGGGGCTACTTTCACCATAACGCTGCCCATAAGAAACGTGTGCAAGCCCACGGCCAACGCTCAAAAGCACACCAACACGCCCATGTTGCCGCATGTGGAGAAACGTCTTGACGACGAAACCAACGACAATTGCGCCGAGCAACGTATGCTTATCGTGGAAGATAATGCCGACTTGGCTGCATATATGGGTTCGTTGTTCACGCCGCAATACGCCGTTTTTTATGCCTCTAACGGCGAGGAGGCCTTGGCCAGAGCAATAGAACTGGTACCCGACATCATCATAACCGACCGCATGATGCCTGGAATGGACGGCTTGGAGGTGTGCAAACAGGTTAGGGCGAGCGACGTAATGAATCATATTCCCATAGTGGTGGTTACGGGAAAGATAACCGAACAAGAACGATTGGAGGGCATTAAGGCAGGGGCCGACGCCTATATCACCAAACCGTTTAACAGTGAGGAGCTGATAACGAGGGTGGAAAACCTACTTGATAGGCATCGAAAATTGCGCGAAAAGTATGGTGATAACGGAAACGAAACAAAGGAAGAAGGCGATGTTCGCGCCGAGGCCGAACGGCAATTCCTAACGAAAGCCGTAGACACTGCTTACCTTCTGCTCGACAAACGCGCGCTAGACGTTAATGCTTTGGCCGAAAGATTGGGCATGAGTCTTAGGCAGTTCACTCGTAAGATTGTGGCACTTACAGGCAACACGCCAGGTGCTTTCATCCTAAACTTAAAGATGCAGAAGGGCAAACAGCTGCTCGACACAAGGTTTGAGTTGAACATCGAGGAGGTTTCAGAACGTTGTGGTTTCGAACATGCGTCTAGTTTCTACCACGCTTTCAAGAAAGCATTCGGCGTTACGCCGTCTGAATATAGGAAGAATGGTGGGTGAAATACGAAACAAAAAAAGAGCATCGCCCCCACAACTGGCCTCACCCCCAGCCCACAACTAGCCTCACCCCCAGCCCCTCTCCAAGGGGAGAGGGGAGTAATATGCTATGCAGCCACTAAGCTGATAAACGAAATATGCAATGCCATAGTCAGGCATTTCACTCCCCTCTCCCCTTGGAGAGGGGTTGGGGGTGAGGCTTTTTACTTTTGGAGTGGCGTAGAAGGTGAGGCTTTTTATTACTCTGTTACTGCTTTTTCTCATCATTTCTCACTAACTTTGCAATTGCTTTCAGGCCTCTTCGCCGCAGTGTATGCGGCCAGTGTGTTCTGGATAACTAACGAAACCAAACAAAAAACAAGGATGAAAAAGCTTTTAGCTGTGGCCATTGCTTTCGTGGCCAGCCTGTCTGTACAGGCGCAGAACGTGCAATTGCATTACGATTTCGGACATCTGAACGACAATCTCTCCACGCGACCCAAACTAACGACAACCGTGGAGATGTTCAAACCCGACAAATGGGGTAACACTTTCTTCTTCGTCGACATGGACTATGCAGACAATGGCGTGGCTTCCGCATATTGGGAGATAGCCCGCGAGCTGAAATTCTGGCAAGCACCATTGGCTATTCACGTAGAGTATAACGGCGGATTGGCCAAAGGGGTGGGCTCGTATAACGACGCTTATCTTGCTGGTGTGACTTATAGCTGGAACGAGAAAGACTTTAATTCGGGCTTTACCATCACGCCCATGTATAAGTATCTGGCCAAACAAAGTCAGAAACACTCGTGGCAACTCACGGCAACATGGTACTTAAACTTCTGCAACCACCTATTAACGTTCGACGGATTTGCCGACTTTTGGGGCGATCGCCGTTTCGCCGACGGACGAAATATCGCCGTTTTCCTTTCCGAACCCCAATTCTGGGTTAACCTCAACCGCATCAAAGGCGTTAGCGAAGACTTCAAACTAAGCCTAGGAACGGAGTGGGAAGTAAGCAACAACTTCGTTAATCAAAACCACCGTTGGTATTGGTTGCCTACATTGGCAGCGAAGTGGACGTTTTAATTATTAAGGAGTTAAGGAGTTAAGAAGTAAAGGAGTTAAGCCGTATGCTTTTGAAACAGAAAGTAAAATTCCTTGTTAACTCTTTAACTCTTCATTTTTTCAACTTGTTAATTCGCTAAGGAGTCCACCCGTTAATTTACAACTCATAAACTCAAAAACTCACCCCCTCAAATCATGTCTTTCTATTCTCTTTTGGGGTTTAACCCCAAGAAACAATCGCGCCGCACAGAGATGATGGCCGGCGTAACCACGTTTCTAACCATGAGTTACATCCTTGCCGTGAACCCCGACATACTAAGTGCCGCGGGAATGGACAAGGGTGCCGTGTTCACCGCCACTGCTTTGGCCTCGGCTCTTGGCACATTGTTCATCGCTTTCTTGGCAAAGCTACCCTTTGCGCAAGCTCCTGGCATGGGTATCAATGCCTTTTTCGCCTTCACCTTGGTGCGTGGCATGGGCTATTCGTGGGAGGCAGCCCTGGCGGCAGTGTTTGTAGAGGGTATTGTCTTCATCCTATTAACCGCCCTGAACATACGCGAACAAATTGTAAAGTGCATCCCCAAGAACCTGCGCTTTGCCATTTCGGGCGGTTTGGGACTGTTTATCGCCTTCATCGGACTGAAAAACGCAGGACTTGTAGTGGCCGATAAAAACACCTTTGTTACGCTAGGCACCTTCACTTCCACAGCTGCATTGGCCTCATTGGGCATCATTTTGAGTGGCGCATTGCTGGTGTTGAAGGTTCGCGGAGCCTTGTTTTATAGCATCTTGATATGCACGGTTGTGGGCATACCTATGGGAATAACCCAAATTCCCGATGCCTTCGTGCCCGTTTCGCTACCCCAAAGCATCGCCCCAACGTTCTTAAAGCTCGATTTCGCTGCACTGCTCAACGTAGATATGATGCTCACCGTATTTGTATTGGTGTTTATCGACATCTTCAACACGCTGGGAACGCTCATCGGAACGGCAGCCAAAACCGACATGATGGACGAAAAAGGCAATGTGAAGAACATCCAAAAGGCTATGATGGCCGATGCCATCGCCACGTCTACGGGTGCACTTCTGGGCACATCTACCGTTACAACGTTCGTTGAGAGCGCAGCAGGTGTGGCCGAAGGCGGCCGAACAGGACTCACGGCATTTACCACGGCCATGTTCTTCCTCGTGGCTTTGTTCATGGCTCCGCTGTTCCTCATCATCCCTTCTGCCGCAACCACGGGCGCACTGGTGCTTGTTGGCGTGTTTATGTTAGAGTCTATCAAGAAGATAGACCTGCAAGACATCTCCGAGGCACTACCTTGTTTTATCACCGTTTTGATGATGGTGCTAACTTATAGCATTGCCGAGGGTATGGCCTTGGGACTTATCAGCTACACGTTGGTAAAGCTTTTGAGCGGCAATTACAAAGACGTCAACATCACGCTCTTCATCGTTAGCTCTCTTCTTGTTTTGCGTTATGTGTTCCAATAAGGCTCGCTCACTGTTGCTTGGGGCCGTGTTGTGCATGGCCTTTGCTGCCTTTGGGCAGACACTTGTGTTGGGTAGCTATAATATAAGGTATCGAAACGACGGCGATGAGGCCAAAGGACACCTTTGGGCGAAACGTTGTCAGGTGATAGCCGACCAACTTAACTACCACCATCCGGATGCTTTCGGGGCGCAAGAGGTGCTGAAAGGCCAACTCGACGACCTGTTGCGCGCACTGCCCGACTACGATTACGTGGGCGTTGGGCGCGACGATGGACACGAGGCGGGCGAGTATGCGCCCATATTTTATCGGCGCGACCGACTGCTTTTGCTTAGCGACGGATACTTTTGGCTGTCGCCTACACATACAAAACCTTCGTTGGGGTGGGATGCGGCTTGCATACGCATCTGCACTTGGGCTAAATTCAGGGTGCGCGAAAATGGCGAAGAGTTTCTTTTCTTCAACCTCCATACCGACCACGTGGGCGTTAAGGCCCGTCGCGAGTCGGCAAAGCTGGTGATGAAAGCTATCGACGGCTTAGGGGGAAAGGAGATGCCAGTGGTGCTAACGGGCGATTTTAACGTAGACCAAACCGACGAAACCTACGCCATCTTCACCGCAAAGGCGCGCTTAAACGATGCCTATGTCGTGGCTAAGCACCGCTTTGCCGAGAACGGAACGTTTAACAGTTTCGACCCCACGCTGAAAACAACCAGTAGGATAGACCACGTTTTTGTGTCGCCTCGTTTCGCTGTGGCTCGTTATGGCGTACTGCCCAACTTCTATTGGACGGAAGAACCCGCGGCCAAAAGTCAGAAAGGGCAGGATGCACCGCAACAAATCGACTTCAAACAACACCGAATACGCACGGCATCCGACCATTATCCGGTGTTTGTGGAGGTAAATCTTAGGCCATAGCCTTTCCGCAACTGGCATCACCTCCAACGCCTTTCCAAGGGGCGAGGGGGCGTAAAAAGCCTTGTTGCTGCCTAGCATGTTGCACCCATTGGCCTAGTAACCACACCATGATATGATGTTTCTTCGTTTAATAATCACACCGCACATGATGTTTTTTCGTTTAGCAACCACAAAGCATACCTCTCCCCTCTCCTTTTGGAGAGGGGCAGTGGGTGGGGCTTTTCTTTGTCTTTCTCTTCTCTTTTGTGTTGTATGCTTATTGGGCTGTCGCTCTGATTACCGCAACAAGATAGATGCGGCGTTGCAAGCAGGCCACAATCAGGAGGCTATGAACCTGTTAAACCAGGCCATTGCCGACACAGCTACGGCCGAATGGCTGTGGAAACGCGCCGAACTAGAAACAAAGCTGGGCAAGGATGCCGATGCTTTGCGCGATTACGACCGCCTGTTACTTCTCCATTCGATTAAAGATGGTGCTGAATTTGCAGCTCATGTAGACATCGCCGCCGATGGCTCGGTGAACGTTAACGAGGTGTTTGGCAGGCAACTAGCGGCTTATTTCAGGCTTGGGCAAATGCGTTTGGCCGAGAATAAGTTGGAGCAGATGCGAAAATATCTTTATGATAAGGGGCAAGTAGGCAAATATTATTATTGGAAGGGGGTTATAGCCAAAGGCAATAAAGATTGGTATGCGGCTTATTCGTTCTTTTTGAATGCGGCATTACAGCACTACCCTAATGCTCGTTTGCAACTAAAAGAGATGTCGAAACGGTCGGGAATGCCATCGAACTGGCCAGCAGACCTAGATTCGATGAACGTTGAACTGCAATTTACGGATGGAACAAAGTGGCCTATTGCCAATAAGTTGCAGGGCGAACCGCGGCTCGTAAAGGTTGAACGAAAACAAGTAGAGATAACCAACATACGGAAGTTTGTTCAGAAAAACTATCTCCACGCCGTTGCTTTGCGCGCCATTCCCGGCATGGCCAATAAAGGTAAGCAGGTGGCACCTGTGTGTATCGCCACTACTAGCGGCAACAACCTTTGTTTTACCTGCCTGCCCGGCAGTAGTGGGTTGGCTAAATTGGGGCTTGATGCAAGCGATGGTACTGCAAAAACCAATGCACAACTGGCCAAACCGCAGGTTATCGAGGTGTGGGTGATGAAGTACGAAGACGGCCACGGGCTGCGAAATTGCGAGGTTTACATCAAGTAGAGCTGCTTTTGGCCTTATGTCTATCTTTGGTTTGGGTTAAAGAAATGTAGTTGGCTTACCCTGAATTTGTATAAATTTTGGTACAAATTTTAACATTATGAGTGCCGTTTTATTCACCAACCGCCCATTCGGTCGCAAAAAATCGATTCTCGCGAAGGTTTGTTTTGATGCAAAAAGGGGTTGCATGTGAATGTTGGCAAAATGAATTTTTATTTAAAGAAACCGCCATTAGCACCAGTTTTGGGGCAATTTGCTGCTAAATGGAGTGCGTTTTGGTGCAAAATGAAGTGCGTTTTGGTGCAAAATAGGGCGCGTTTTGGTGCAAAACGCAAGGCAAAATGGTGCAAAACGCAGTGCGAAATGCTGCTAAATGCGAGATGAAAAGTATAAATATCCATAGCAATTGTATAAACAAAACCTTTTAGAACCATGTTGCACATGGCTAAAAAGGGCAAAATGGCCATTAAAAAGTGGGGCTTTAGGAGCTAAAAGCGAGTAATTGGGCTTGAAAAAAATGCGAGCAGGCAGCCAAATAGAAAGGCAAAACGGTGCTAAATGCAAATTGTAGGCTCAAAAAGGAGATGAAAACGAAGTGCGTAAAGGTATAAAAAGCGGTTTTTTACCCATTTTGGGTCCTTGTTTTGTCTAGAATAGGCTTGCAAGTGAGGTGTGTTTTGTAAAACATTTTCTGGTCTTCTGTTTTTTCTAGTCTTTCTAGATACCCTAGTGTTCCTAGATATTCTAGTGCTCCTATATTTCCTAGCTCTCATAGATGTCCTAGCCTTCCCTAGATAGCCTGATGCTCCTATCTTTCCAAGATGCCCCTAGGTCTCCTAGATGTCCTAGCCTTCCTAGATACCCTGATGCCCTTAGCTTTCCAAGATGCCCCTAGGTTTCCTAGATAGCCTGATGCTCCTAGCTTTCCAAGATGCCCTAGGTTTTCTAGCCCTCTTGGCCCTCCCTAGATAGCCCTTGCCTTTCTGGCTCTCCTGTTTTTCCTAGCATTCCTAGTTTCCCTAGCTTTCCTTGCTACCCTGATGGGCCTCGCAAAACTTATTCCTCATTCCTTTTCTCCGCCTTAAATCCCCATAAATAAGGAACGCCGTTGCGGCATAATTTTCTTAACTTTGCGCCTGCTAACGGCGGTAGGCTTAACCCCAAACACCACCAACACCACGAGCGGGCACGCACGAAAGCTGTGCATCGCCGGTGGAACAAACGTAACACGCCGCCGCAGCATTGCATACAAAAACAAGATGAAGCAAGACTTAAACCAGCGAAACAAGCTATCCACCTTCTTTTGCCTTTATCTGGCACAAGCTGTGCCCATGAGTTTCTTTACCACTGCCCTGCAAGTAACCATGCGCGAACAACGGTTCTCGCTCTCGGCCATTGCCTTGTTGCAGCTGGTTAAGCTGCCGTGGATACTCAAAATGTTATGGAGCCCACTGGTAGACAGGGCTTGCACCACCATGCGCGGCTACAAGCGGCTCATCGTTGGCAGCGAGTTGGTTTACGCCCTACTGGTGTTTTTGGCCGGCACGCTTAACTTGCAGCTCAATGTGGCCACGGTTATATTGTTGGTGTTGCTGTCGTTAGTGGCCTCTGCCACGCAGGATATAGCCACCGATGCCCTAGCCATACGCTCCACAAAGGGGCGCGAAAGGGGACTGATGAACAGCATGCAGTCTATGGGGAGCTTTGCAGGGAGCCTTGTGGGTAGCGGACTGTTGCTCGTGGTTTTGCACCGTTATGGGTGGAACAGCGTAACCCAGTGCCTCAGCCTCTTTGTCTTGGTGGCCGCCTTGCCTTTGCTTTTCAACAAAAAAATAAGCCTGCAACAGGATGAGGGCAAACGCCAACGCGCACGGCTAACCGACTTTGTGTGGTTTTTCGGCCAACACGGCGTGTGGCGGCAGATACTTTTTTTGGCGCTCTATTACATGGGCATCATCGGCATCATGTCTAACATGAAACCCTACATGGTAGACCTAGGCTACTCGATGAAAGACATCGGGCTGATAAACGGCGTGGTGGGCGTGGCCTCGGCTTTCGCCGTTGGCTATCCCACGGGCATGCTTGTTCGCCGCTATGGTTATGCCCGTGTGCGGCCCGCGGTTGCATGTGCCATGCTCGGCGCCACGCTTTTGTTCACCATCCTGTCGGTAAGCGTGCCCACAACGGCCCAAATAGTCTTGGCCACCGTGTTGCTTTGGGCCAGTTATGGCATGGCAACAGTGGTGGTTTACACCTCGGCCATGAACCATGTGCGCCCTGGAAAAGAGGGAACCGACTTTACCGTGCAAACCGTATTAACCCATCTGACGGGCATCGTGGCCGCTATGGGCAGCGGTGCCGTGGCCGATGTGGCCGGATATACCGCCATGTTTGCCCTGCAAACCGCCATAGCACTGGCCTCGCTGGCATACGTGAGCTTGGCATTAAAAACAGAAACGACGCATGACTAACGAAGAATTAATTGCCAAATATAACAAGCCCGTGCCACGATACACGAGCTATCCGCCGGCAAACAGCTTTGTGGAGATGGGCGAAGAGGAGTATCTCGCAGCCGTAGACCAGTCTAACAATGCCGCGGTAGACAACATTTCATTTTACATACACGTTCCCTTTTGCCAACACCTGTGCCACTATTGCGGGTGCAACTCGGTGGCTATGGCGCGCAATGAGGTGGTGGAGGCCTACTTCGATGCCCTGCATCGGGAGATAAACCTGCTGCTGCCACACCTAGACAAGGGGCGGAAAATATCGCAGATACATTATGGGGGAGGCAGTCCTACATCCATTCCGCTGCACCATATCAGGCGCCTAAACGAGCATTTGCTGGGTTCGTTCGGCACAATAGAAAACCCGGAGATTGCCATTGAGTGCCACCCCGCATACCTTAACGACGAACATTGGGAGCAGCTAATCGGCTGCGGGTTTACGCGTTACAGCTTGGGAATACAGGATTTTGACGATAACGTGTTGCGAACCGTTAACCGCCGCCCCTCGTTGTTGCCCGTAGAGCACATCGTTGAGCGGCTTAGGCAAAGCGGCGCAAAGGTTAATCTCGACTTCATATACGGCTTGCCGGGGCAAACGGTGCAGAGCTTTGCGCGCACCATCGCACGCGCAATAGACATGCGGCCCAACAGATTGGTTACCTTTAGCTATGCGCACGTACCTTATATATATAATAGGCAGCGCATACTGGAAAAGGCAGGGTTGCCACCAGAGGCCGAAAAGATGCGCATGTTCGAACAGGCGGCGGAACAACTTGCACGCGCCGGATATTGCCATATCGGCATGGACCACTTTGTTGAACCCAACGACGACCTGCAACAGGCACTGGAACGCAAGCAGCTGCACCGCAATTTTCAAGGCTATTGCCCACGGCGCATCACGGCACAGGTGTATGCCTTGGGCGTATCGGGCATCAGTCAGCTAGACGCGGCCTACGCGCAAAACACCAAAGATGTGGCACGCTACATTCAACACACCAACGAAGGGCGGCTCTGCATAGAACGCGGATATGCGCTGCAACCGTGGCAACGCGTGGCGCGCGAGGTGATAGAGAGCCTGATGTGCAACTATTATGTGGCGTGGACAGACATGGCCGAAAGGCTGAACATATCGGCAGAAGAGGTGAAAGAGGCCCTAAACTACGACGTGCCTGCCTTGCTGCAAATGGCCAACGACGGGCTGATAACCTTAGAACCCACACACATAGCACTTACCGAAGCGGGTTCGCCCTTTGTGCGCAACGTGGCGGCGGCACTCGATAAGATGATGATTAACAACAACAATCGCTTTTCGAAACCCGTGTAACGTGCACAACATGGCAGAAAACCAAGCTAAACAAAAAGATACATGCGCCAAACAACAATAATAATAGGAGCCGGACTTACCGGACTTACAGCCGCACACGCCCTGCGAAAACAAGGCAAAGAGGTGCTGGTTGTGGAAAAAGAAAACCGCATTGGCGGACAAATTCGCACCTTTGAAGAACAGGGATTTGTGTACGAAAGCGGCCCTAACACGGGCATGGTGGCCTATCCCGAAGTGGCCGAACTATTCGCCGACCTTGCCCCATACGGCTGTAAGCTGCTTACAGCGCGCGAAGAGGCCAAGCAAAGATGGATTTGGAAGGGCGAACGTTTCCACGCATTGCCCGTTGGATTGAAGGCTAGCGTGCAAACAACCCTGTTTTCTTGGCACGACAAACTGCGGATATTGGCCGAGCCTTTTAGGAAAAAAGGAACGGATGCAGACGAAAGCGTGGCACAACTTGTTAGGCGACGGTTGGGCGATTCGTTCGAACGCTATGCCGTAGACCCTTTTATCTCGGGCGTGTATGCAGGCGACCCCGAACGCTTGGTTACGCGTTATGCGCTGCCCAAGCTTTACAATTTGGAACATACATACGGCAGTTTTGTGCGCGGGGCGATAGCTAAGATGCGCCAACCCAAAACGCCACGCGACCTGCTGGCCACCAAAAAGGTGTTCTCGGCCGAAGGGGGATTGCAGCGTTTGGTTGATGCGCTTGGGCGTTCTGTTGGCGAAACGAACATCGTTTTGGGTGCGAACAACTTGCACCTGCAACCTTCTGAGCAGGGTTGGAAGGCCGAATATACACAGCCAGACGGCACCGCTTGCAGCATCTTAGCCCAACAAGTGGTAACTACCGTTGGCGCTTATGCCCTGCCCCGGTTGCTGCCTTTCGTGCCACAAGCATTGATGGAGCCTATCACCTGCTTGCGTTATGCCCCTATTGTTCAGGTTAGCGTGGGCTTTGCCGATGTGCAAGGGCAGCGCAACGAGGCTTTTGGCGGCCTTGTTCCCTCGTGCGAAAACCGACATATATTAGGCGTGCTGTTCCCCGCATCGTGCTTTGAGGGGCGTGCACCCAGGCAAGGCGACTTGTTTTCGGTGTTCGTCGGCGGCATAAAACACCCCGAGGTGATGGAGATGAGCGAGGCCGAATTGGCGCAAATGGTGCTTGCCGAACTGCGCCACATGTTGCGTTTTCCGGCCAACATGCAGCCCAGCTTGCTTAAAATATTTCGCCATCGCCATGCCATACCGCAATACGAGGTAAGCAGCGGCGCCCGTTTCAAGGCCATCGACGCCCTGCAAAGCCAATATCGTGGCCTTATCGTGGGCGGAAACCTACGTAACGGCATAGGCATGGCCGACAGAATAAGGCAAGGTGCAACCATTATTCCGCAAGAATTGGCGGACATTTGAAGATAAATGTAAGATTATCTTTTTGGACAAAGATTGCTCTTGACAGCTAGCAGATGTAAGATTAAAGCCGCAAAAACGAACAAAAGGGAAGTAAACCCTTGCCGCACCTTATCACTTAACGCGCAAGGTAAACGGCAAGCACTAAAAAAATATTGCCTTTTATTTGGTGCGTATGCAAATTAGTTCTATATTTGCACCATCCATTTGACAAAAAAATGAGTTTACTAACCCAACCATAAAAAAGATTACAACCATGGAAGTGGAGAAAATCATGCAAGAACTGGAGCGCAAGCATCCAGGTGAGTCTGAATTCCTTCAGGCAGTAAAAGAAGTGCTTGTTTCAATTAAGGATGTGTACAATCAACACCCTGAGTTTGAAAAAGCTAAAATTATCGAGCGGATGGTAGAGCCCGAACGCATCATCACCTTCCGTGTTCCTTGGACCGACGATAAGGGCGAGGTACACGTTAACATCGGTTATCGCGTGCAATTCAACGGCGCTATTGGCCCATACAAAGGCGGATTGCGTTTCCATCCCTCTGTAAACCTCTCTATCTTGAAGTTCTTGGGCTTCGAGCAAACGTTCAAAAACGCACTTACCACGTTGCCTATGGGCGGCGGTAAGGGTGGTAGCGACTTTGCACCCCGCGGGCGCAGCGATGCTGAAATCATGCGTTTCTGCCAGGCTTTCATGACCGAATTGTATCGTCACATCGGTCCGAATGAAGACGTTCCCGCAGGCGACATCGGCGTGGGTGGCCGCGAAATTGGTTACCTCTTTGGCATGTATCGCAAGCTTACGCACCAATTTGAGGGCGTGCTTACGGGTAAAGGCCTTGAATGGGGTGGCTCAATCTTCCGTCCTGAGGCTACCGGTTACGGCGCACTTTACTTCGTTAACCAGATGTTGGAAACCAAAGGCATCGACATTAAGGGCAAGACCGTGGCACTGAGTGGTTTCGGAAACGTGGCTTGGGGTGCCGCTAAGAAGGCTACCGAGCTGGGCGCAAAGGTTATCACCCTTAGCGGACCTGATGGTTATATCCTCGACCCGAACGGCATTAGCGGCGAGAAAATCGACTATATGCTTGAACTTCGCAGCAGTGGCAACGACGTTTGCGCACCATACGCAGACAAGTTCCCCGGCTCAACGTTCTTTGCCGGCAAGAAACCTTGGGAGGCAAAAGCCGACATCTACTTGCCTTGCGCTACCCAGAACGAACTGAACGGCGAAGACGCCGACAAGATTTTGGCTGCCAAACCCGTTTGCGTGGCCGAGGTTTCGAACATGGGTTGCACCGCCGAGGCTGCCGAAAAGTTCGTGGCTACGAAGACACTGTTCGCACCTGGAAAGGCTGTTAACGCTGGTGGCGTAGCAACTTCGGGTCTTGAAATGACGCAGAACTCCCTGCGTTTGGGATGGACCGGCAAGGAAGTAGACGAACGTCTGCACCACATCATGTCGTCGATACACGAACAATGTGTGAAGTATGGCACCGAGGCCAACGGATACATCGACTACGTGAAGGGCGCCAACATCGCCGGATTTATGAAGGTGGCTCACGCCATGATGGCTCAGGGCATCGCATAAACAACGTAAACGCGATAAGAATTAGAGTGTTGTGCACCCGCATGCCTAAGGCAGAAGGAGCTGCAATCCGTGCCGAAGGTTGTGCATCGGGGTGTGACAAACCTCAATAATCATAAATTCAAACAACGTGACGCATTTAAGATACGTATTGTTTGTAGCATTTACCATTATGGGCTTTATCTCTTTGCACGCACAGCAGAGAGGTAAAGCCTCTTTTTATTCGCGCCAAGCAACGGGGGCGCGTACCAGTAGCGGCGAACGACTGCACCATCGTGACTTTACTTGCGCCCATAGGACACATCCTTTCGGCACGTTGCTGAAGGTGAAAAACCTAAGCAACGGCAAGGAGGTTGTGGTTAGGGTGAACGACCGCGGCCCCTTTGGGCGTGGACGAATCGTTGACTTGTCGTGGGGTGCAGCTAAGGCGTTGGGCATGCTCTCGCAAGGGGTGGTTGCCGTAGAGGTTACGCCTGTGGGTAAGAAGAAAGTGTCTTCTAAGGGCAAGGGCTCAACCTCCGATGCAAGTTTAAAACACAAGTCGGGAAAACGAAAGGGAAAGGTTCATGCGAAGAAGGGAAAACATAAGGACAAAAAGGGTTCTTCTGCCATAGGAAAGAAACACAAGAAGAGGGACTCGAAACTGAAAGGTAATGCCAAATTACGTCATTCTGACAAAGCGAAACACGTTAAGCCGAAGAAGAAACACGTTAAGTCGAAGAAGAAACATGTGAAAACTAAGCCCCAAAAGGGCAATAAGAAAACCAAGAAGGGGAAGAACGGGAAGAAGAAAGGGAAGAAAGGGCGCAGATAACGGTGCAGAATGGCACAAGGATGATGCGCAGAGAGGTGATAATTAGCCTTTTGTTAAAGCCAATTTCGTTGTCTGCAATGGCGTAACGCCTAGCACATGGGTGATGAAAGACTTGCTCCTGCCCCGTGGAAATCGGTCTATAGCCATAACGCTTAGCAGCTGGTGATGGAACGCTGTTTTGGCTTTGTGGAAATGAGTAGAGAGCAACGGGGTTCTTTTGTAAAGTCAGCCTGCAAGCGGTTGAAATGCCCAATAAGCCCATCTTAATCTCTTCAATCCCTCCGAATTAAACTTTTTATGTTATGGAAAAGCAAAGACAACAAGAGTTGGCCGAACTTAAACCAACGGCCGAAATGATGGACGAAGAACAATTTTGGGCCATTGTACAAACCGCAGTAGACGAAGCTGACGACGACGAAGAGGCATATTTGGAAGTAGTTAAGCGCGAGCTGAGCAAGCTGTCGTTAAAAGAAATGATTGGATTTAGGCTCCGAACCGACAAACTTCTTTATGATAGCTACACCTCCGAGATGTGGTGTGCCGGCTATTTGATGAATGGAGGCTGTTCGGACGATGGCTTTGAGTATTTCCGCTTGTGGGTTATATCGCGCGGCCGAAAGGTTTATGAGGCGGCTATGGCCAACCCCGACAACCTTATCGACTACATAGACGATGATGCCGAGATGGACTTTTTCGAGTTCGAACTGTTCTGGTATGTGGCGTTAGAGGCGTTCGAAGAGGCCGTTGATGCAGAGTTGTACGACTATGTTGACGACGACAACTTCAAAACTTGTGAAGGCAACTATCCCAATTTTGAATTTAATTGGGAAGAAGACGAACCTGAATCCATGCAAAAGTTATGCCCGCGCCTATTTGAAAAGTTTTGGGAATAAAGCCAATCTTGCTTGATGCACATGGCGTTTGGCACTTGCCCAAATGTTTGAAACTTAGAAATAGGTCTGCTTAGTGGTGTTGATAGGGACAATTAGTGGAATGGTTTGGGCTTAACGTCGCTAACAAGAACCGATTTATTGCTGTTGATTGGGACAATTGGTGGCATGGTTTGGACTTAACATCGCTAACAAGTAGCCGATTTATTGCTGTTGATTGGGACAATTAGTGGCATGGTTTGGACACTAAGAAGGGCTAGTATTGCCTTCACAGATTAACCCCATTGAACAACTATGGTTTGTTCTTCCTAACCAACATCGCGATAGGTTGGGGTCAATCAAAGCCGAAAAACCAATTGGAAAAGCAGGCTAGTAACACTCGTTTTTATGATATTGCTGTTCGTTAAAACCCCAACGGACAGCAATATTTTCTTTTGTTCAGGGCATGTTGGCGTATTGATAGGATGGGCTAACTGCTCCTCTCTCCCGTTTATAAGAGGTGTTGGAGTAAGGCTATTGGGGAGAGAAAAGCGGGTAGGGGAGAGGTTGTTTGTTGGGCAGGAACGAGAAGTAAGTCCGCTTGGTGTGCGCCTTCTTTGGACGAAAAACCGCGAGATAGTTGAGAAATACGGATTTTGTCAACTCGTTTTTTCTTCCGACCTTTGCACAAAACAAACAAATCTGCACAACAATGATACGCACACTTATGCGTCCTTTGCGCCAATGGGTGTTCCTCGTGGCCATGTTTGCGGCCATTACGCTGATGCCCTTCGAGGCCATTAAGCACATGTACGCCTATCCCGACGAAGTGGCGGCAGCCCTGCTGCACCTCGTTGCCGCCCTCGCCTTGGCCTATTTGCTCACCTGTGTGGTGCATGCCGTGGGCCGAACATGGTTTAAATGTTTGGTCTACGCCCTGCCCACGTGGTGTGTGTTGTTGCGAAGTTTTCTGCATTTCGCCCTCCATTCAGAGCTCACACCCAAGACCGTGATGCTCGTTGCAGAGACCAACGCCGCCGAAGTGTCGGGTTTCTTCTCCACATTCACCGTGTCGGCAGGCGCATTTAAAAGCTATGGCCTCACCATATTATATATCGTGGTGGTTGTTTTTGCCGAACGCCACCGGCTTACTTGGGGGCGTTGGGCTCAACGTAAGCTGCCCACAAAGTTGCTGGCAGGCCTCATCCTTAGTTCGTTTGTTGCCCTAGGCTACACTTATTCGGCCATTCCTGCCCTGCTACGCTGCCAAACCACAGCCGATGCAGAGTGGTGGAACATTCGTTATTACGCCTATTCGATGGACGATTTGTCCATTGCCGCCTACTCGTTATACGTTCCGCATCTGATGAAACGAGAACTGCAAGAGGCCGTGGCCAATAACTTAGCGGCGGCCAAGCGTGCAAGTAGCCTGGCCAATGATGCCGATTCGCTTACGTTGGTGGTGGTTATTGGCGAGTCGTATATCAAGAGTCATGCCCAAATCTATGGCTATCCGTTGCCCACTACGCCGCGAATGGTGGCCGAACAAAAGCGCGGTAACCTGCTGGCTTTTACCGATTATATCAGTCCTTACAACTTCACCACCGAGGCGGTAAAGGCCATACTCAGCACCAACGACGTGTCCGCAGGGCAGAATTGGAGCCAAGGCGCACTGTGGCCCGTGGTGTTTAAGCGTGCTGGCTACACGGTTGAGATGTGGAGTAACCAACTGGTAACGGCCGACAACGTGTTTACCAATTACAGTCTTAACGGCTTTATCTACCATCCGCAGATACGTCCCGTGGCCTACAACAGCGTTCGCGGTAGTGAAGGAACGCTCGATGGGGCGCTTGTTTCGCGAGCCCTTGCCCATGCAAAGGCCAACAGTCGCCGCCATAGGCTGTTGTTGTTACACCTCAACGGCCAACATTTCAATGCCAAAGACAAGTATCCCGATACGTCGGCCTTCAACGTTTTTAGTGCCGCCGACATTAAAAGTTCTGCCCCTTGGCTAACGCCGAGTAAGCGACAACAAGTGGCCGAGTACGACAATGCCACCCGTTATAACGACCATGTGCTGGGTATGGTGTTCGATGCCATGCGCAATACGCAGGCCGTTGTGGTTTACTTGCCCGACCACGGCGAAGAGATTTACGACTGGCGCGACCAATATGGCCGCTCGACAACGCCCGAATACACTTCGGCTTACATGCACAGTATGAACGATATTCCCCTTATTGTATGGGCATCGCCCTCGTTTATCGCTCGTAATCCCCAGGTATGGCATCGTCTGCAAGGCGCGGTAGCTCGTCCGGGCATGTCCGATGGGCTCTGTCATCTGCTCTTTGGCATCGCCAACCTTCGCACTCCTTATTATATAGCACGCAAGGATATGGCCAGCGACATGTGGAAACCCGCGCGCAGAATTGTTTATGGAAGGGTGGAGTATAAGCCGTAGTGGGAAGTTTATTCGTTCGCCTTATCTGTCTTGTTCGTTTGTCTTACCTGTCTTATTCTTCCCTTTCTTTCCCATATAACCCGTTGAAATACAGGTTCTTCTCACGTCCTTGCTTTGTCTCATTCCGCTTGTTTCTTCCACCTACCTTCCTATTCTCCTTTTCCGTTTAGGGCATTCCCTACCTTCGTTTGGGGGAATTCCTCTCACGGACTTGGGCATTCTTACTAACTTTGCATCCAGAAACGAGGACGAAAGCGGCCAACAGCGATAGGCTTAGCCAAGGCAATGGCGCGGAGTTTCGTCCCAATTAAAAAGCAAACGCGATGGTAGCAAGAAAACTCATCATGGCACTAATCGCTCTGGCGATACTCGTTGGATGCGGAACTTACGCAGGCTCTGGGGCCTATGCGGGTGCCACACTTGGCTCAATCTTAGGCAGTGCCATCGGTGGAATAACAGGCGGAGCGGGCGGTTCGGACCTCGGACAGATTGTTGGTACGGGCGTAGGAGCTGCTATCGGAGCTGCCATTGGCGAACAAGCCGACAAGAAAGTCGAAGAACGAAGTGAGAAAAGGCGCGAACGCATTGAGCAACGCCGCCGAGAAATGGAACGCGAAGACTACGGATATAACAATGAGGAGCCTGCTTACGGCCAATATCCGCCCAGTGATAGCGGCTTTGATGAGAACAACGGAGGCGATGACCGCATATTCGATTTCAAGGGTTCTGACTATACGGGCAATTACAGCGCACAACAACCAAGTGCAGGTGAGAGCGCACAGCAGGAGCCGACACGCACAATAGGCACGCTGCCGATAGAGATACGCAACGCTCGGTTTGTAGACGATAATCAGAATCGACAGATTAATCGCGACGAGCTTTGTAAGGTTATCTTCGAACTATGGAACAACAGTAGCCAAACGCTACACGACGTTCAGCCCATCGTTACCGAAGAAACGGGCAACAAACACTTGGCAATTTCGCCCACCATACACGTTGAACAGCTTGAACCAGGCAAGGCCATACGCTATACGGCACTGGTAAGGGCAGACAGACGACTGAAACCAGGCAACGCCGTTATACGTGTGGCTGCCGTAAGAGGAAACAACATCCCCATTTCAGAGCCCCTGTTCTTCAACATCCCAACAGAGAAATAAGTAGTTCATACAACATTCAATATAATAGGTACAGCATTAAATTTAAGGAAAAAATCATTCAGGTTTAGAGACGTTATTTAGAAATCAGGTTGATGATGAAAGGCAATTATGAGGTTGCCTCACAAACAAAGAGAGAGATTTATACAACAGAGAGAAGGCCACGGCATGTGTGTTTCATCGTGTGTCGTTGGCAAGAGAGTGGCGTTCTATCGTGGTTCTGTGCGGAGGCAACCCTATTCCAGCCTCTTTAACAGCCACGGTAGCGCCGGCCCATAACGAGAAAAAGAGGTTTCGTTAAGTAGAAGGTTAGCATGCAGCGGCGAGTGGCGCACCATAAGGCCATTAACTCGCTGGTTTGTCAACAGCAGGCGAACTTGTTAACCGGCCAACTTGTTAACAGGCAAACGAACTCGTTAACTTGTCAACTCGTTAGCTTGTTAACTGACTAACGAACTTCTCAACACGTAAACAGGAAACAATAGCCGAGCATTCCAAGTCGCGAAGACTAAGGATGTTCGGCTTTCCTATTTGCCCAACTCGATGAAAAAGGCTACCTTTGCAAGCGTTATTAAGGTTTAAACGAGGCTACTTTGTTGGTAAACCAAGGTTCATCACACAAGAACGCGCGCTAGATAAGCCCTATAAGTTTGCTTAGGACTGCTTAACAGGCAAGAAAACACAAGCCAGACCTGGCGGCATAGCTATCTAGGACAGCTACGTTATCTTGTTTATCCCAACCAACTTAGCCCGCAGAGAACCCCTCCCCACACCCCCAACAACATGGATAACAGAGACAACATAGACTTTGGTAAGATGAACATCCCACGGCTGTTCGTTAAGCTTTTCGTGCCAACCCTTCTCGGTTTGGTGTTCAACGCCATGCTTACCCTTGCCGACGGCATCTTCGTTGGGCAGGGTATAGGCAGCAATGCCTTGGCGGCAGTAAACATTGCCGCCCCCATATTCCTCATCGGACTAGGTGTGTCGCTCATGTTTGCCACGGGCGTTAGCGTAGTGGCGGCCGTTCACCTTTCGCGCGGCAACAACAAGGCTGCCAACATCAACGCCACACAAGCCCTTACTGTTCCATTCGTTGTCATGTCGGTGGTAAGTGTGCTTATTGCCGTTTTCGCCAAACCGCTATGCTACCTCTTTGGCGGTTCGCAAACGCTCGAACCCCTCGTTGTTGAGTATCTCACTTACATCAGTCCCATACCTGCCCTCATGGTACTTGTGCATGTGGGCGGCTTTATCATTCGGCTAGACGGCTCGCCTAAGTACGCCATGTACACCAGCGTGGTCCCAGCCGTGCTCAACATCTTTCTCGATTGGCTGTTCGTCTTCCCGCTTAACCTTGGTTTGATGGGTGCAGCCTCTGCCACAAGCATTTCCGAAACCGTAGGAGCCTTGATGGCTGTGGCCTATTTGGTGTATTTCCCCAAGACCATACGCCTTTATCGACCCAAGTTCACGCGCACCAGCGTACGTCTTACCGTGCGCAATTTAGGTTATATGATGAAGTTAGGCGTTCCAACGTTCATTGCCGAGACCGCCATTTCGGGGCTAATGATTGTTGGAAACTTCATGTTTATGGCCTTTCTTCACGAAGATGGCGTGGCTGCATTCAGCGTGGCGTGCTATCTTTTCCCACTAGTCTACATGTTTGGCAACTCCATTGCGCAAGCGCAGCTGCCCATCGTAAGCTATAACCACGGCCAATCCAACCACGACCGCGTGCGTCGAACCCTTCGCCTATCGCTTGCGCTCACGGCTGTTAGCGGACTTGTTATCAGCCTTTTGGGCATGTTGGCCTTTCGTCCGCTTATTTCATTGTTCTTGGCAGAAGGCACTCACGCCTTCATTGTGTGCACCGAAGGTTTCCCACTCTTTGCCACCAGTTTCGTGTTCTTTTCGCTAAACGTGGTTATTATTGGCTTTTACCAAAGCGTGGAACGTGCCACCGAGGCCATCTTCTTTATGTTCTTGCGTGGCCTTATATTTGTCATTCCCATCTTCATTGCCCTTCCTTATCTCATCGGTGTGCTTGGGTTATGGCTCGCCGTTCCCCTCGCCGAGGCGTTGACTTTCGTTGTGCTAGTGGTGTGGAGCAAACAAAAGCGGGTTTTCAGTTGACCAGTTGGCAAGTTGACGAGTTGGTAAGTTGACGAGTTGACAAGTTGTTTAGTTGACGAGTTAACAAGTTTTCTAGTTGACCAGTTGACGATTTTCTCAGTTGACAAGTTAACAAGTTGACAAGTTAACGAGTTGGATAGTTAACGAGTTGGGC
>ERZ772766.168-NODE-168-length-38688-cov-4.312272_pt1 | contig 38688 bp, 21 predicted proteins | sample MGYA00511379_ERZ772766 | MGnify/ENA primary metagenome ERZ772766 (study PRJEB29015, sample SAMEA2737895) | human oral metagenome | biome: human oral; feature: human-associated habitat; material: dental | place: China | collected 2116 ... | reverse complement strand
AAGCGCACTTCTTTATGTTTCTTATGTTCTTATGTCAAAATGGGCGCAGTTAGGTCACAATACGAAGAGATGAACGATTAACTCGTTCACCTATCCACTCGTCAGGCCTTCAATCATTGTAAATTTTTCAGTAAGAATTTTAACATTATGAGTGCTCTTTTTGCCGCCAATCGTCCACCTTGCCGCAAAAAATCGATTCTCGCGAAGGCTTGTTTTGATGCAAAAGGGAGTTAGTTTGTGCATGTGGCAAATTGAATTTTTATTTAAAAAGGCTGCCATTTACACCAGTTTTGGGGCTATTTGCAGCTAAATTCAGTGCGTTTTGCCGCTAAACGCCGTGCGTTTTGGTGCAAAATGCCGTGCGTTTTGGTGCTAAACGCAAGGTAAAATGCTGCAAAATGCAGTTTAAAACGCCACTTAATGCGAGCCGAAAAGCATAAACATCCACCACAATTGTATAAACAAACCCTTTTAGAGTCATGAAAAACATGGCTAGAAAGGGCAAAACAGCCGCTAAAAAGTAGGTTTTTAGGGGTGAAAAGAGCGTAATTGGGGGTAAGAAATAATGAGCTGGCAAGCAAAATAGAAAGGCAATATGGTGCAAAATGCAGGTTCTAGGCCTAAAAACAGACAAACCCTAAGGCACGAAAGGCGAAAAATAGTGGATATTTGCCTACTTTTTAACTAATATTTTCGCTAGAATGGCGCGAAAATTAGAGTAACATTGTAAAATAAAAAATAAGGTTTTAAGTTTTGGAGTGGATGAGTTGGTGAGTTTCTGAGTTGGTGAGCTTTTAAGTGGATGAGCCTTTGAGTAGATGGTTTTTTGAGTGGATGAGTTGGCGAGTTGATGTCTTCTGGAGTTGCTGGGCACTTGTGCATTGGTAAGCCGCTGAGTTGACTTGTGCTGTATTCCGCTCGATTTGTAGAAACACTAAAAGTAAAGGCGACATCTTTAAAAGTAAAGGCGACATCTTTATATAATACGCGCGCGCGTGAAAGATGGGCACGAAGCCTGCTTCTTTCCTTCTCCGCCGCGCCATTTTGCCTTATCTCCAACACCATTTTTCCTTATCCCCCACGCCGTTTCACCTTATCCCCAAAGCCATCTTTTCACCTTTTCATCTTTTCACCTTTTCACCTTTTCACCTTTTCACCCCCCTTTTAACCACCACTAACATACTTGTTTTACGCATCCTTGCCCCTCGCAAGCCATTTTTTATGCACCAGATGCGATGATGCTTCATGCCCATTGGCCAATATCGCAGTGCGGTTTGTCCAAAACAACCACTTAAAAATAAGCACACTAAGCACCCTTCTTAAAAAAAACAGCACAAGGAAAGAATGATAAATCGGTGAAATTCACCAAAAAATGTGCCCCATTCCGTACCCCACATCGTGCTTTAAAACACCTTTCTAAATCCTAAAAAGTAGTTAAAACCACCGAAATTAATGCACAATGAGGGGGTATATGTGCAACGAAGAGTGCATTTTTTAGCGAAATGCTTGTGAATATGAATAAAAATGATTTCCTTTGCACCCGAAATAATCGGATGAAATTTATTTACAAACACTATTAAATTTTACAATTATGTCTGAAATTGAATCGAAAGTAAAAGCTATCATCGTTGACAAACTGGGTGTAGACGAAGCAGAAGTAAAGCCAGAAGCAAGCTTCACCAACGACCTTGGTGCAGACTCGCTCGACACTGTTGAGCTCATCATGGAGTTCGAAAAGGAATTCGGAATCTCTATTCCCGACGACAAGGCTGAGAAGATTGGCACCGTTGGCGACGCTATCGCTTACATCGAAGAAAACGCAAAGTAAAGTGACAAGCTTTTGGTTATGGCCTCTGGCAATGCCGGAGCCATAACCAAAATCTCTTAACTCAACATTTCCCCAAGGGGACTAACAACAAGGCCGACTTCAACTTTCGCATCAAGAGGGTGGAACAGCGAAGGTGCACGTGTTCTTAACGACCTTTTCTTTTCCACTCGCAGCGTTTGGTTGAAACGCCCTTAAAAGCAATATTTTTCATTTCAATGGAGTTAAAAAGAGTAGTAGTGACGGGTCTTGGAGCCGTTACCCCCGTTGGCAACACGCCCGAAGAGACGTGGGCTAACCTGTTGGCCGGTAAAAGTGGCGCAGCACCCATCACACATTTCGACGCCACCAATTTCAAAACCAAGTTCGCTTGCGAGGTGAAGAACCTCAACGTAACCGACTATATCGACCGGAAGGAGGCACGCAAGATGGACCGCTACACCCAATTGGCCATCATCGCGGCCATGCAGGGCATCAAAGACAGCGCACTGGACTTGGAAAAGGAAGACCGTAACCGCATTGGCGTGGTTTACGGCGTTGGCATCGGCGGTATAAAGACCTTTGAAGAGGAAGTTACTTACTATGGGCAACACCTCGGCGAGGAACCCAAGTTCAACCCCTTCTTCATCCCCAAGATGATTGCCGACATCGCTGCGGGACACATTTCAATCATGTATGGCCTGCACGGGCCTAACTATGCCACCACTTCGGCTTGCGCATCATCCACCAATGCCTTGGCAGATGCTTTCAATCTCATTCGTTTGGGCAAGGCCAACGTGATTGTTAGCGGTGGTGCCGAGGCAGCAATATGTGGCTGCGGCGTAGGCGGATTTAACGCCATGCACGCATTGTCTACACGCAACGACGACCCCGAGCACGCCTCGCGCCCGTTCAGCAAAAGTCGCGACGGCTTTGTTATGGGCGAAGGTGCTGGCTGCCTCATCCTAGAAGAGTTGGAACACGCCAAGGCTCGCGGAGCTAAGATTTACGCAGAGATGGTTGGCGAGGGCGCAAGTGCCGACGCACACCACATCACGGCCAGCCACCCCGAAGGACTAGGCGCCAAACTGGTGATGCAAAACGCAATGGAAGACGCCGGACTGAAACCCGAAGACATCGACTACATCAACGTGCACGGCACATCGACACCCGTTGGCGACATCTCGGAAGCGAAGGCCATCAAGGAACTTTTCGGCGATGCAGCCTATAAACTCAACATCAGCTCAACCAAATCAATGACGGGACACTTGCTCGGAGCAGCTGGCGCAGTAGAGGCTATGGCCACAGTGCTAGCCGTTCAGAACGACATCATACCCCCAACCATCAACCACGCCGACGACGACGTGGACGAGAACATTGATTATAACCTCAACTTCACGTTCAACAAGGCACAAAAGCGCGAGGTGCGTGCCGCACTGAGCAACACCTTCGGCTTTGGCGGACATAACGCTTGTGTTATCTTCAAGAAGTATGCTGAGTAATCTTATCGACAGGGTGAGGCTCCCTTTCCGTAAGGAAAAGGAGCTTTACTCGTCTTTATTTGAGATTCTTGGGTTTTATCCGCGAAACATTAGCTACTACAAGCTCGCTCTGATGCACAAGAGCGTAATGCGCCGAGGCGCAAACGGCAAGCCCGTAAACAACGAAAGGCTCGAATTTCTGGGCGATGCCATACTCGACGCCATCGTGGGCGACATTGTTTACCGACACTTCCCCGGCAAAAGGGAGGGCTTTCTTACCAACACACGAAGTAAACTAGTACAGCGCGAAACGCTTAACAGGTTGGCGCAAGAGATGGGTATCAGCAGGCTGATACTGTCCTCGGGCCACACTTCATCGCACAACAGCTACATGGGCGGCAACGCTTTCGAGGCACTGGTGGGAGCCATCTATCTTGATCGCGGCTATTCCAGCTGCATGCGATTTATGGAAAAGCGCATCTTAGCCAAGATGATTAACATTGATAAGGTGGCCTATAAGGAGGTAAACTTTAAGAGCAAGCTTATTGAATGGAGCCAGAAAAACCGCGTAAAACTCGACTTTATCGTAAAAGAGCAGGGCAAGGATAAGAATGGCAGTCCCTTCTTCCTTTTCTGCGTTCACCTGGAAGGCGTTGAGGGATGCAACGGCCGAGGGTACAGCAAGAAGGAAAGTCAGCAGTTGGCATCGAAACTTACGCTCGAAAGGCTGAAAAAAGAGCCGCAATTCATCGACCGTGTGTTTGCTGCCAAGGCCGAACGAACAAAGAACGAGGACAGCGCAGAGGGCAACGACAAGGCTGCAACAACACAACTGCTGCCCATAAAACCCGCAAACGGACCGCAAACGGCACCAAAAGAGTCGGCAAAGGCATCGGTAAAGGAAACGTCAAACGAGGCCAACAAGCCGAAAGCCAACCTGCCAACAGCCGAACAGGCAGAACGTTCGGCCACCCAACGCACCAACGAACGCCCGGAAGAACGCCCCACAGAAAAGAAGGCGGAGCGTGCTAACGAACGTAAGACACGCAATGATGCGCAACGCGATAAGGTGACAGACAAGCCCGAAGTGCCAAGCAGTGCCGAAGAAAAGACCAAGAAACAAGAAAGACGAACGAACGAAAAGGCGGAAGAAAAACCGATGGAAGTGTTTAGGGACGACAAACCCAAAGACGAGCCAAAGGGAAAACGACAACGCCTGTATGCAGAACGGGAACCTGAAGAGCTTAGCGCAGAAACGCTTGACCTTGACGACGACCCCGAATTCGACCTCAGCCATATCACGGCTCGCCAACAGTCGCGCGAAGAAATCATCGCCGCGGCCGAAGCTGCCGCTTTCAGCGAAGAGCACACCGACAATCAAAACCAATGACGAACGCGTTGATAGGCGATGCCTTAAAAGCTGCACCCCAACCTTACTAAGAGAAGGTTGGGGTGCAGTTTTTTAATGGGCTAGGCTTGCCGATGGCGTTAGCCGTACACCTAGCTCAGTTGTTTTTTCAGGTTACTTCAAGTAATACTTGTTGGTTACCTTAAAGTCGTCGTCGAATTCGTAAACCAGTGGCGTACCTGTGGGAATTTCAACGTTGATGATATCCTCGTCGGAGATGTTCTCGAAATACTTAATGAGCGAACGCAGCGAATTGCCATGAGCAGCGATGAACACGCGCTTTCCCTCCATCACAAGAGGCTTAATCTCGTTTTCGAAGTAAGGAACGGTACGAGCGATAGTGTCTTTAAGGCTCTCGCACATGGGCACATCCTCAACGGGAACGTCGCGATAAGCAGGGTTCTTGCGGGCCGAGTAAACGTTATCCTCTTCCATTTGGGGCGGACGAACGTCGAAACTTCTGCGCCAGATGTGCACTTGTTCGTCGCCATACTTCTCTGCCGTTTCCTTCTTGTTGAGGCCAGAGAGTGCTCCATAGTGGCGTTCGTTCAGTCTCCACGACTTAATTACGGGCAACCACTCGCGTTCCATCACCTTAAGCGCAATCTGTTGCGTGTTGATGGCACGTTTCAGGTACGACGTGTAGCACACATCGAAGTCAAGTCCGGCCTCTTTCATCAGTTCGCCAGCGCGTTTTGCCTCTGCCTTTCCCTTTTCAGACAGTTCCACGTCTACCCAACCCGTGAACAGGTTCTTCTGGTTCCACTCGCTTTCGCCGTGGCGAATAATCACTAGTTTTTTCATACGAAGTATTGTGTATTATATATAAATAATGTGTAAGCTTACAAACTACAAAATTATACATTATTACCCGCTTTGGCAATAGCAACCAATGGGGTGCTGGTGAAAAATAGTTAAAAAGGACGGCCTACACGAACGAAACAGCCGAAACGCCTTTACCGAGAACGCATTGCGCTCCCCACGCCCTTCCGTTGCCCACGCAACAGCATCGGCACAGCCTTACGTCTAGCTGCCAACCACCGCAAGCCATAACGCAACCACACATACACCTAAGCGGCCTCACTCTTTCAGCAGGCGCTCTTCTTCCAGGTCAATGCGGTGAATGAAGTGGCGAACAATCTCCTCGTCCACCCTTTCGTTCTCGTTATTCAACTTGTTCAGCCACAACCGCTGTTCGTTCAGTATGTTATGATAGTTCTTGCGCAACTCGTCATCGTACAGCGTAGCCGACCCTTCTGTTTCCAGCTGCTCGTTCCAATGCGCAACCAGACTGTTCAACAGGGCCGAACGGGTAACATCCACACACTTATTGTTGTGCCGAAGGTAGTCCAGGCTGGCCTGCGCCATACCTATTCGTATCATTCGTTCCGTTTCTTCGTGCGGCAGATGGTCGTCGTAGTTGGGAAATTTCACCCATTTAAGCAGTATCGGCAGCGTTAAGCCTTGTAACACCAGCGTGAGCGTAATCACCACAAAGGTGATATACAGCATCATGCTGCGTTCGGGAAAGGGCGTCTGTGTGCCCGGTATGTAGAGCGGTATGGCCAAAGCGGCCGCCAACGACACAACGCCGCGCATGCCCGTCCACCCTAAAACCAAGGGGCCGGCCATTCCTTGCGAACGCGAATCGGCCACGGTGATGAACTTACTCATAAAGCGGGTGATGAACACGGCACTAAACGCGGCACACATACGTATAACAACCAGCGCGCCCGTAATCAGCAGTCCGTAGGCCGTTGCAGTCCAAAGGTTAACGCCATCGGCTTTAAGTCCAGCCATTATCTCGGGCAAGTCTAGTCCGATAAAAAGGAAAGCCAACCCGTTGAGCAAGAAAATGAGGAAGTTCCACACGTTCTCGGCTCGCAGTCTAGACGACGAACCGATGATGAGTATTCGGCGATAACTGAAATACAAACCGCCGCTAACCACGGCCAACACGCCCGAGGCCTCAACCGTTTCGGCACAGATGTACATCAAGTAGGGGCTGATGATGGTGAACATGGTGTCGATATTCTCGTCCATTGGCAACCACTTGTGCAGCTTGATAAGCACATACGACAGCAACACGCCCACACCTGCACCGCCAATAACCATCCAAACGAACGATGCGGCCGCCTGATGCCACACAAATTGGCCCGTGCCAATGGCGATAAGGGCAAACTTTACGATGATGAGCGAACTGGCATCGTTGAACAAGCTTTCGCCTTCGAGCACGGCCGACACGCGCCGCGGCACTTTCACAAACTTCATGATGGCCGCAGCCGATACGGCATCGGGCGGCGAAACGATGCCGCCAATCAAGAAACCTAGGGCAACAGAGAACCCTGGAATGAACGTGTTGGCAATATACCCCACTACCAAAGCCGTGATAAACACAACGATAAAAGCGAACGAACCAATGATGCGCCGCCACCGCCAAAGCTCTTTCCACGAGTTGGCCACGGCGGCTTCGTAGAGTATCGGCGGTAGGAAAACAAGGAATATCACATCGGGATTGATGTGCAAACGGGGCATGCCGGGGATGAAACTCAGGGCTATGCCGCCCAAAACAAGCATCACGGGATAGGCCACCTTGATGCGTTGACTAACCATCACCAACAAACAGATGGCTACAATCAGCAGAATAGATACGATGAGTTGGTGTTCAATCATATTGAGTTGACGAGTTAGAGAGTGGATAAATGGATGAGTTGACGTCGTCTTGAATTTTAATATTTAAGTTGTCCTTACTTTAATCTTTGAAGTCATCTAGACTTTTAACATCTCTACAAACTGAGAGGAGTTTATTATCATTGTGCCGTAAAAGCAAGATACACGCTCCCGCCCGTGTACGAAGTACTGAACAAAGATACGATAAAATCTGAAATTCCGCCCCCTTTGTCTGTGTCAAAACGCGGTTATACACCCAAAAAAGTAAGTTGGCAGAGGCCCTTATCAATTCTTTATTTACAAGTTGAAAGCATTTTCCCAGTGGCACATCATGAGGAAAAAAGTAAAGATGCCTTCCTTATGTTTCTTATGTTCTTATGTCAAAAAACGGACGTATTTAGGTCAAAACACGAAAAGGCGAACGATTTAACCAGTTAACGAGTTGACAAGTCGATGAGTCAACAAGTTAACGAGTTGACCAGTTAAGCAGTTGACCAGTTGATCAGTTGATCAGTTAACGAGCTGACCAGTTGACGAGTGAACTCGTTAATTCGTCAACTGGGTTACCCGTCAACCGCTGTAAACTTTTCAGCATAAATTTTAACATTATGACTACCCTTTTCGTCCACTAACCGCGCACCTGGCCGCAAAAAATCGATTCTCGCGGAGGTTTGTTTTGATGCAAAAAGGGATTAGTTGTTCATATAGGCAAAATGAATTTTTATTTAAACTGACCGCCACTAACACCCGTTTTTGGGCGATTTGCAGCAAAATACAGTGCGTTTTGCCGCTAAATGCAGTGCAATATGGTGCAAAACGCAGTGCGTTTTGGTGCTAAACACAAGGTAAAATGGTGCTAAAAGCAGGGCAATTTGCTGCAAAATGCGAATCGAAAAGCATAAAAATACATGGCAAATGGTATAAACAAAACCTTTTAGAGGCATGAAACACATGGCAAAAAGAGCAAAATAGGCACTAAAAAGTGGGTTTTAGGGGTTAAAAGCAAGTAATTGGACTTGAAAAAATACGAGGTGGCAACCAAAATAGAAAGGCAAAATGGTGCAAAACGCAGGTATTTTTCTTAAAAACAGACGAAACGAAAGACGTGAAAGGGTAGAAAAAGTGGCTATTTCCCTATTTTTTAGCCTGTATTTTCGCTAGAATGGTGCGAAAATTAGAGTCGTATTGTAAAATAAAAATCAGCATTTTAAGCTTTTGTATTGATGAGTTGGTGCGTGCATGTGCTGATGCGTTTGCGAGTTGGCGTGTCTATCTGTTGACAAATCTATGATTTTATTGGCTTACAAGTTGATGCGTTCAGTAACTTACAAGCCAACGAACCAGCAACCAGTTGCGTTAGTTTGTGTACACACGTCTTTAAAGTTATAAGCCTGCCTACCTACTCACGGGCTTATAAGCCGCTAACGCAAAAAAGGATTGTTTAAGCCCCGCGCGTGCCAACAAGTTGTTGGCAACATACCCGCATGGGGCATCTTGAAGTGCAGGCACAAGCACCTTTCATCGGTGCTTGTGCGCCGCTGGTTTTGGTTTAAAGGCTGCAACAAGCCGAACCGCCCTGTTGTAACATCGTTCCTGATTTGTTTTGTATCGACGACAACACATGTTGGTTGCAGGTTAGTAAGCCCACAGACCCCATGAGCAAATAAGCGTATTACCTCAATTCGCGGCTTGCCCTCCCAGTTTTTTGGCAAGCCATCCGTCTACGGAGAAACGACCTGGACCTGCAAAAAACAGCAGAACGAACACCACAAGGTAAACAAAAGCCAGTTCGCCCTCGGCCATTGAGCCACCATGAGCCATGAAAAAGGCAACGCACATGGTGAATATCATGGGCAACAATACTAGCCTACTGAGCACACCTACTACCAAAGCCAACGAGCAAACCAACTCGCCGAAGATGGCCAACAGCAACGATAGGCCGCTGCCAAGCCCCAGAGGGTCGGGGAAACCGCCAGACATCTGTTCGAAACCTTCTAACTTCTGCAATCCATGTGATGCCAACAATAGGGCAAAAACCACACGAGCCACTAGTAAAAACGCGGCTGTGCTACAACGCTGTTGCCTATCGGGCAACAAAAATCTTAATACTTTTCTCATTTTTCTTTATTGTTATCCTGAGTGATTAGTTGACAAGTGAACAAGCTGACTGGTTAACCAGTTGACGAGTGGACAAGCCAACCCGTTGACGAGTGAACAAGTAGACAAGTTAACCAGTTGACCAGTTGACGAGTTAACCAGTTGACGAGTTAACGAGTTCACAATTTAACAAGCCGGCAACAGCGTTACGCTTGCCGATTTAAAGCAATCGGCAAGCCTACCGCCATGCCAGCAAAGTATGTTACGCCACTCCCACCGTGGAGAGCGGCCGAGAGGGCGATGGCCCTTTACCCCGTTGGGCAAGGCCGCTACCACACCACCTTCTGCCCCAAGAAATACTTATTCTCGTCGTCGCGCGCCACGCCTTTACCCATACATTCAAAGGTACGGACATTGCAATCGGGTATTTCGCGCCCACGATAGTAAGCGTTAAACGCATCTTTGGCATAGCCATCAATCAGCACGCGGAACGTTCCGCTCGAGGCATCCTTCACCTCTGCGCCCTCAAAATAAATGTTGAAAGCATCCTTGGCATAGCCAAAGCTAAGCACCTGAAAGCTACTGGCCGAGGCATCTATCTTCTTTCCGAGGTAATACACGTCAAAATTGGTTTTCGAATAACCGAAACCCAAGCTGTTTCCAGGCAACAACTCTTCGGGGAAACGCCCCCAATCGGCCCCATCGCGTGGGTCGATGCCGCCTCCCCGTCCATCGGGAATCACCACTGGGGGCTGTTCTTCGGCATCGCCCACCACACGAAACGTGCGCGGATTAGCACCTTGCAACACTTCGCCACGATAGTAAACCGCCCTGCGGTCGCGCGCATAGCCGTGCCCCAGATACTCAAACGTGCGCGCATCGGCACCAGGTATCACACGCCCTTCAAAATAAACGGCGTTCCGGTCTACGCCGTAGCCATAACTCTTGCGCCTTTCGCCAAACTGGTGCTGCGCCCAAACGGGCTGTGCCGCCATTGCCAATGCCATCAGCATCAGCAACATCGCAATCTTATTGATGTTAAAAAAAACTCTCTTCATATAGCTTTATCGTTATGTTTCTGTTCGTAGCCATTGAAACGCCAGGCGTTCGCTACCATTGTCGGTATGTATCACCCCGCAATATGCAAAGCCGTGTTTCCTAATGTTGTGCAACATGGGGGCGTTGTCTTTGTGCGTGTCGATACGCAGGTTTGCTGCCCGCGCCTTGCAAAAGGCCATCACCTCGGCAAACACGCCACGTTGGGTTTCGTCGGCCGCCATACGATGTATCACGCAATAAGGCCTTTCGTTGTGGAGCCATTGCCCTTGCCAGATGTGTGCGTATGTGCGGTCGGGGCCTTCTGCCAACACAAAAGTAGCCACCACTCGCCCTGCATCCTCGCCCACATAACATTGCCCACGGCGCAAGTCTTCTTCAACCGTGGCACGCTGCGGATAGCCTTCCACCCACTGCTGGGTGTTGCCTGTGGCCGCCATACGCTGCCTACCGATGTCCAGCAGGCGCATCACAGCATCGAGGTCGGCCTTTGTTGCCAATCGTATTTGCATGTTGTTTGCAAGTAAATGAAATTTTAAAACGTGGGCGACACCACCCTACTAAAAGTCTGCCGAACAACATCAGCTTAGTGCAAAAGTAATGTTTTATCTTTAAATAACGTTCAAAAAGTTGGCATTCTTTGGTTATTTGCGCAAAAATGTATAGTTTTGTGGCAACTCAAAACAAATAAAGATGAATAGACTAACATTTAAACTAACCATGACCGCGTTGTGTACGGTCCTGGCATGCTGCACTGGCAATAGTAAAAACCAAGAAAAGAAAGGACAAACAATGAACACAAAAGCAGAAATATACCTGGCCGGCGGATGCTTCTGGGGTACAGAACACTTTCTGAAACAAATCGACGGCGTGACCGACACGCAAACGGGATATGCCAACGGACATGGCAAGAGCCCCTCGTACCAAGAGGTTTGCACAGACAAAACGGGATTTGCCGAGGCTGTACGCGTGGCATACAACCCCGAACGCCTGCCGCTTTCGCTGCTGTTGCAACTATATTTCAAGTCGATTAACCCCACTTCGCTTAACCGACAAGGCAACGACGTGGGCACACAATACCGCACGGGCATCTATTACACCAACCCTGACGACCTGCCCATCATCCAAGCAGAAATGGCGAAGGTGGCCAAACGCTATGATCGGCCGCTGCAAGTGGAGGTGTTGCCCCTGAAAAACTTCTACGATGCCGAGGATTATCACCAAGACTACCTCGACAAGAACCCAACGGGCTACTGCCACCTGCCGCAAGCCTTGTTCGACATGGCACGCAAAGCCAACAAGAAAACAGATGAAAAGAAAACCTACGCCAAGCCCTCTGACGAAGAATTGAAAAGCAAACTTACGCCCCTGCAATACGACGTTACGCAGAATGCGGCCACCGAACGCCCCTTTGCAAACGAATACGACCACGAGTTTCGCCCCGGCATATACGTGGATGTTACCACGGGCGAACCGCTTTTCCTTTCTACCGACAAGTTCGATTCGGGCTGCGGATGGCCCGCTTTCTCCAAGCCCATCGACAACCGACTGCTAAACAACCTCGAAGACCGTTCGCATGGCATGCTGCGCACCGAGGTTCGTTCGGCCAAAGGCAACGCGCATCTAGGCCATGTATTTAACGATGGCCCCAAAGAAACGGGCGGTTTGCGCTATTGCATCAACAGCGCATCCTTGCGTTTTATACCCAAAGAAGACATGGAAAAGCAGGGTTATGGCAAGTATTTGCCCATGTTGGAAGAGAAATAAAGCCCCTTCCACACATTCACAGCCACAACCGTCACTGGCCATGTGGCTTACCCCATCGGGATGCCTAGGCTATCTGGGCATCCCGATTGTTTTTTAGTTAGCAACAAACAGTGCCTTATCGCCAAGCTGGGCCAGCTGGTCGGCTGCCCATTAACGCTTAAAAGGCAAAGCCTAGGCCTAAGTAAGGATATACAAGGAAACGAGAGATGCCATAATGGGTTTCGGGAACAAACGTTGGGTTGACACCAGCGCGGAGAAAGAAACCCACGGCAGGCTGATAGCGATAACCCACATTCGCAAAGCCATAGTAACCATACTTCCATATCTCGGGCGGATCAGACGACATGCCGAGAGGGGGCGTTGCATCCCACTCATAATCGCGTTTAAAGATGCCATGCATCATCCCCACCCCCAATTCCAAGCTATGGTTAGTGCCACCAATAAGGCCGTAAGCCTCGAACACCGCCGCCGGCCCTTGATAAACGCAAGCGCCGCCTTCGCTTTTATCAGACGTTCGGCCTGCATTAAAGGCCAACCCCAGGCGATAGCCCAGATGGCTGTTAGCCGAAAAGCGCGAATCGAAATTTGCGCCTATAATGCCCGATGCGCCAGCATACTCGTTATATACGGCACGCCGTGGTCGGTTTTGTGCCATAAGCATTGCGGCAAACAATGCAAAGGCAATAGTTAATAGTTTTCGTTTCATATGCTAAGGTGTTTTATTCTCACAAGTGTTTTCACAAAACAAGAGAGGCGCGAATGGCAATATCCCTTACAGCTTGCCCCAACCGAACATCGTACATCCCTCACAAGTACCCCTTATATCAACGCTTGCCACAGCATATCCAAATGCTGTTAGCCATACAGCGGCAGCACCAAACGCACTGCTACCAGGCACTTGCCCCCTTCGTCGCTTCATCAAAAAGGCAAAGGCAAGGCACAGGCCCATGTTTTACACCAAAGAAAACCCACGCAACAAGGCTATGCAGCAGCCATCGGTTCTTGGCTATTTGCTTAGCTGTTTCATCAATTCGGCCATCTTGCCGCGGCGTTCCATCGAGTACACGCCGCTTTCTTTTTCCAAATATTCAAAAAGGTTGAAAGCCTTTTGCAATAGCGTTTCCCTATCGTGCGCCGACGCTTCGGTATAGGCTTCGGCGTAATACAATTCGGCCAGCATCGCCAGTCGTTCCAACCGCTCGTCTTCGGGATACGACTGAATGGCCAACATCAACTCGTCGATGGTTGCGAAATGGTACAGATTGTACGGGCCTAAGTACTGTTCGTACAATTGCCGGATAGACTCTCGCCTTTTTGTTACCTCTTTTTGGTCGAGCATTCGACGTAGGGCCTCCGCAAATTCGCGGATAAGTCGTTTTATATAATCGCGTTGTAGCATTTGTACGTAATGTTTAGAAGATGGCATTCATATTGCCGCAAAGTTACAAAAATCTTTCAAAACAAGGTGCACCTCATGGCTAGAATTGTGCTTGCGAGATGCAGAATGTTGTTTACAGAAAACGCCTTTCCAACTAAACAATCTTATAAACATGGCTTTACAAACCACGTCTTTTTATGTCATAAAACATAAAAAGCGTTGACAAACATCAATTTCGTGGAAATTTTGCAGATTTTTTCGGCACAAGTATTGCAGGATTAAAAAAAACATCGTAACTTTGCATTGTATTCGAGAGAATGCTTTTCATAATAAGTTTTCATTAGGTTAGTAGTTTGATAGATTTTAAGGTTAAAGATTATGTTATTAGATTTTGAAACAATCGCGATGTTGGTTGGCGTTACAATCGTAACTGCACTTAGCATTATCGCTTTGCAACACACCAACGTCCGTTAACATTATTCTTTGGGATGACGGGATGAGTGATCATGCCGTCATCTTTTTCTTTATACATATACCAAGTTGGTATATACAAGCAACTAAGCTTTAACACATGCCCCACCCAAGCAAAGAGAAAGTAATTGGCTTTGCAATTTTAGTCACTGAATTTGTCATGACTTTTAATATTTCTATAAATTGAGAGGAAAGCAGGACAAGTCAACGCACTGGTTTATAAACACTCAAAAGACCAACAAATCTCGAAGACACCAACGCACTAACTCGACAACTTATCAACTCATTCACTCAAAAACTTAAATTGCTATCTTTTATTTTACAATGTCGCTCTAATTTTCGCTCCGTTCTAGCAAAAATATTGGTTAAAAAGTAGGCAAACATCTACCATTTATACCCATTCGCACATTGATGCTTATCTGTTTTTAAGCTAAAAACCTGCATTTTGCACCATTTTGCCTTTCTATTTTGCTTGCCAGCTCATTATTTCTTACCCCCAATTACGCCCTTTTAGCCCCTAAAAACCTACTTTTTGATGGGTGTTTTGCCCTTTTTAGCCATCTGTTTCATAGTTCGAAGAGGTTTTGTTTATACATTTGCTATGGATATTTATGCTTTTCGTCTAGCAATTAGCGGCAAATCGCACTGCATTTAGCAGCATTTCGCCTTGCGTTTTGGTGCAAAACGCAAGGCATTTAGCACCAAAACACACTGCATTTAGCGGCATATTGCACTTCATTTAGGGGGAAATTGCCCTGAAAATGGTGCAAATGGCGATTGTTTTAAATTAATATTCATTTTGCCGCATGCAGGTGCTAAGCCTATTTAGCATTAAAAGAAACCTTCGCGAGAATCGAGTTTTTGCGATGAGTTGAGCTGTTGGTTCAGGAAAAGGGCACTTATAATGTTAAAATTCTTGCTGAAAACAAGACATTCTTTGGTTGGCAGGCGTTAGGTTTAGTAGGGTGGCTGGGGTGGTTTAGCTAGATATACTAGGCTTATTTTGCTTATCTAGGATTTCTAGGTGTTCTAGGTGTTCTAGTTATTCTAGGTTTTCTAGGCTATCTAGTTATTCTAGTATTTCTAGGTACCCTAGTTATTCTAGATTTTCTAGTTACACTAGACGTTCTAGATTTTTGGCAGCATTAGGCTCGCTCGTTCGTCGGTGGTGCGCAGCCATCTTTTCACCTTTTCACCTTTTCACCTTTTCACCCTTTCACCTTTAAATGCCTTTTCGCCTTCCCCTACTTGCACAAAAAACGCCGACAAGAACGTATGTCCTTGTCGGCGTAGAGAATATAAGTTACCGAGTTAGCTTTGTTAAGCGTGCCTCGGCTATAGGCTTGTAGGCATCTTATTGACGCAACAGCTTAACGCTAGGCAGCGACTTGCCGTCTTTGCGAATCTTCAAGATGTAAACACCCTTGTTGGCAATGTGCAGGCGAACGTTGTTGCCAGCAGCAACCTTCACGGCCTGGGCCAAGAGGCGAGTGCCATCGAGGGCGTAAACCTCAAACTGATAGTTGCCTTCTTGGGGGCAATCAACGAGGATGTCTTCGCCAACGGTGTAAGCCTTGGGTTGTACATCGCTGCTTTCAACGCCATCGATACCCGTGGAGTTACCCACTTTGATAACGCTGAACGTGCGCATGTCTTTGCCATAAGCGTTCTGCAAGGTAAGCGTTACCTTGTAGCTTCCAGGCTGTGCATAGGCCACCTTAGCCTTACCAGCTTCGCCGTTGCCGCTCATGTCGCTAAGCTTACCCTTAGGTGCGCTCCATTCAGCGGTGGTCTTCACTTGGAAACCAGTGCCTTTGCAGAATGCGCTACCAGCGGTGAAATCGGGCTTGATGGGCTGGATGCTACCTTGTCCTTCGCCTGCACCTGTTACAACGTCTATAGCAGATATGGTAGCCTCGGTATTCTTAACATTGGCAAACTCGTGGTTTGCAGATGGAGCGTTCTCAAAGTTCCAGAAACCAAGCGGATTATCCGTTGCATCGGCATTATTCATGCTTGTAGCCACTTCGTTGTCGTTGAGCGCGCGGTCGAAGAACTTCACATCGTCTACTACGCCATCGATAGCAGCAGTTTGGTGACGACCCTTACCAATGAGGAACCAGCTTCTGTCACCACGTGCCCAATAGTAACCTGGGTTCTGGTAAACAGTAGGCAATCCAGTACCCGTTTGTGAGCCAAATTGCCAGCTTGACACTTCGGCTTGCTTGCCGTTAACGTAAATCACTTCGCGGATACCTTGTCCTGGTACGTGCTGCATCACAAAGGTGAGGTGTGTCCAAGTGTTAGGTGCGAAATCAACCTTCCAATGCGTTTTGTGTTCGTCGCCACCACCTTGGTTATGACGGATAACAAACGAAAGGGTTTTGCTAGCAGGTTCGTAAGTAGACCAGAACGAGCCCCAGTTGTTTTGTGGCCATGTCGTGGTTTGGTCGCGTAGGTCGAGCACCTGCATCGAACCAGCTGGTATGCTGTTGAACTTCACCCAGAACGAAAGTGTCCAAGCACGTTGCATATTGTTAAAGCCAAGAGGATTAGAGCGGATACCGATACCCTTCTCGTTAACCTTCAACGCGCGAGAGAGTTGTCCATCGCTCTTGCGGCCCGTGTAAGCCAAATCAACATTCTTTCCAGCCTCAATTTCAATGTTTTCGTTCTTACCGTTGGCAGTAAGCGTCTTGATTTGAGGAATAGCACCAATGTGTTCGCTCGTAACCTGTACGAAGCTATCAAAGGTGCGCAGCACAGTTGAACCATTAACATCGCCGTTGAGTTCCAGTTTGTACACGCCTTCGCTAGGAATGCCGGGTACTTTTACCGAAACACCGTTGCCAGAGTACACTACCTGTCCATTAGCACCCACCAACTTCCAGTCGCCAGCCTTATGGCGTGGGTCTGCATAGCTCATTTCGAAAGGTTCGTTGGGCTTAATCATGGTCTGCGAGATGGTGATGTCGTCGGTATAATCGTAGCCAGAGGGTGTGAAGTTGTCGGTCCAGCTAATGTCCGACTCACGATTCATATCGAGCGAAACAGCCGAAACACCCAACTTCACTTTGGGATTGTTGTTCGATGGGTCAACAGGGATGCGATAGATAAATGCGCCCCACGATGTGGTTATGCCCATGCAAACAGGGTTCTTGCCCTCTTCTTGTGCGTAAAGCTTAAAGAGCGAGGTGTTAACATCGAGATTGTAGCAAGGCTCACCCTTAGCCACTTGGTTGGGCATGTCGAAAGTAAGCTTAGCGTCTACTCCACTAGCGTTGTACGAAAGCAGTTTGCCTTTGAGGTTGATGGGCTTTTGTGGCATTGCGTAATCGCCGCGCGTGATAGACAATTCGCCCATATAGAGGTTCATGTTGCTGGCCTCTTCGAACTTCAGAGCAACCAACGCCAACTTCTTGCCGTTGAAATCGTCGCCCACAACAAAGCTTTTGCTTACCCACTCGTCGGCATCGGCCAATTCATCCTTTGTTCTCAGGGCGTAGGCATGCTCAGTTGTTTCGCTACCTTCGGCGGTTAGCACCAAGTTCATCTTGGCAGCACCGGCCTTCATCTTATACTTCAGCGTGATAACGTCGCCCTTTTGTAGGTCGAAACGTGTTTTAAAGAGTTGCAGATACTCCTTATCTATTGAGCCATATACGCGCATGGTTGAGCCGCCCATGTAGGCATCGTCCCATACGAACTCGGCATCAAGGCCATCTTGTGGCACTTTGCTGCTTTCGCGACCCATCAATTCGGAGGTGAACCACCAACGCCATGTGGGCAGATAGTCTTGAACACCCACGTTGGCCCATTGCCTATCGTGCTGGCGAACGCCGTTCCAATTGAAGAACTTACCGTTACCTAGGTTGAAACGGGTTACGAAAGGCTCTTTAGAAAGGTCCCAAGAGAGGCTGCTTCGTGCCGACATGAAAGGCGACATGCCTTGGAAGTCGAAGTTGTCGGCATGATAGCGCAGGCTGCTACCCACATCGGGGCAGTTGGCGGGGTTGCGTGTACCACCCGTGAACCAGCGTTCGGTACGCAACATGTAGGTGCGTTGCATGGTTTCGGGATCGCTACCCTTCTCGTTGCGGCTCTCCCAGAACATGTTGCGCGAGTGAGCACCCCACAATCCGATAGAAATGGGCTGGGTTTGCAAGAGCGTCCAGATACGATTACTCCTCGGTTCGCCACCTTGCATGTTGATACCAGCATACAGGTAAAGCGGGTCGCGTTGGATATCGTGTGCATAAGCAACCGACCTTTCAAGGAGTCCCGTCTTATTCCAGTTATAGTTAAAGAACAACGACGCAGCCTCTTCTCCCTTCTGGCCGAAGTTCTTGCGGTTATGGCCACCTAGGCCTCGGTCGAAGGCGATACCGCCATTGTCGTTCGTTCCGTCGTACCACATATTCTCAAATATGGGGTTCTTCGAAGCCATCTCCTTGTTCAAGGCAATGTGGAACTTACGTACATTGTTTACATCGGAAGCTGAGCTCCAGAACTCTGAATTGTAACCTAATCCATCAATTCCGTAATAATTAAAGAAGCGTGCAGCCTTTTGTGCCATGCCATTAGCACCCAACGCGCCGAAAAGCGTAGCATAAGCTGGTGGTAAGTCGTCGTTAGGGATACCTGCAACCGAGGTAACGGCTACACCGTTCTTGTGCGCAACGTCTAGCAGCGCAGCAGGAACTCGGCCAAGTGGCATCGACCAGTCGCCCCAATGGTCAACGTAGCTCCACATTGAGAACACTTCCGAGTTGAAATTACCGTCGGGCAATGCGTTCTTGTGTGGGTCGTCGTAGGGCAACCAGGCTATCAGTCGCTTGTCGTCTTTTGCTTCAAGCGTGTTCTTCACCTGCGTAGCCTTGTTGCGAAAGCGCACTTTCGGCTTTACACGCGAGATAAAGAAGTGGTCGTCGTCATTGAGTTTGCCGTTTGCATCCCACTGCTGCAGCATGAGGTGGAACTTGCTCGACTCAATGTCTTTGTAGGTTACGTACCCGTCCTTGTACGCCTGAGCCTGTGCGCCAAGCGAAGTAAGGGTAAGCCCAACAAAGAGGATGTTCTTGTTGAAATTCTTCATAATGGGTTTAGTTGTTTATTAGTTAGACCTGCGCGGACACAAGTTTACAACGAAAAAAGTGTCCATGCTTAGTATAATCTACAAAAAAAGCATCCTGCAAAGGCCATCTTCCACCATGCAATGGTTCGCAACAGCCCGGTGAAGAGCCATTAAAGCCATGATCGATATGTGGATTTTACGCTGGCGCATGTTGCAGAATGCGGGGTTACACGTATAAAATGCTATTGTTATGCCGTTGATTATGAATCTTGGGTTAATGAGTTTGCAGGCCGAAGGGCTTAGCATTCGAAATTCCTGCCAACCCATAAACCCCAGAATCCATCGCTTAGGGACTAGAAGTTAGACGGCGTTTGCACATCCCACCAAAGGCGCGTGCCTTGTTGGTCGGGACCTCCCAGCGCATCCAATCCAGAGGTTTGGATGTCGGCTATTGATGCTTGGTCGTCGTTGGGGAATATCATTCGCCTAACCAAATCGCCAGGGTTCAAGCTTCCGTCGTTATATCTGGTAAGCACGGGGAAGAGTTTGGGATAACCCGTACGGCGCATTTCGGTCCAAGCCTCGAAGGCATTGGGGAACAATGCGATGTACTTCTGTGTGATAATCTTTTCGAGTTTCACCTCCCTGTCGTCGGCTTCGTTCCATTTCACGCCAATCTTGGTGCGCGTAGTTTCGTTAGGTGTTTTCCCTGTTGGGTCTTTATACACAACCTCCACAGGAGACTCTACCATGAGATACGTTTGCAATCTTGCACTCAATTCATCAGCTTTGGTATCATAGGGTTCTAGCAACATAGAGTTCTCAATACCCTTTTTATAAAGCTCTTCGGCTGTTCCGCCCATTTGCCATCCGCGCAAAGCGCCTTCGGCACGCAAGAAGTCAACCTCCGCACACTTAAAGAGATAAAGTGGCGCTTTATCCACAAGGGCGCGATTATACACGCTAAACGACGTATAGGGGTTGTCAGAACCCTGTCCTGCTTTCACCTTCGAACCTGAACGTATGCCCACCACGATAGTTCTACCTTCGGTAAGCGTACCATCCGTAGACGTGATGTCACCCTTATTAAGCGTGAAGAGCGGTGCATAGTCGTCTTTAGCCTCTTGCACGTATGGGTGGTTCAAACTCTTAAGCAAGGTAACGAAGCTGGCGCTGGGAGCGAGGTCGTTCCACTCAGAAACTCCAGCAAGCGGATGAGTTTGTCCGATGGCAGAACCAGCAGGCATGTAGAACTCTTGGTCGCGAGTTTTTATCACTCCACTTTCCACAGCTTCTTCCGCCCACTTTTTAGCCAAACTTGCATCTCGTTTAACGATATGCATAGCCATACGCAACTTTACCGAGTTGGCCAAGCGTATCCAACAATCTGCCGTTTCGTCTGGGCTAGACGTAGCTTGTTGTTTAAGGATACTAGCATGACTGTTCAACAGCTCGTCTACCGTTTCCTTATATTCCGCCGATTTCTTCTTAAAGTAATTGAAACAAGCCACAAAGTCGTCTATGTTCTCCACCGCACGCTTATAGATAAACTCTTGCGAGTCGTACTTAAAGGGCGCATACTGCTTGTTTAGCTTAAAGTCCTGATAGGGCATCGGGCCATAAAGGTCGGTGTTGTGCACAGCGGCGATGTTGTAGAAAAGCAAGGCCAAGGCCTTCAATTCGGGTATCGAGTCTACATTGGGATGGTTCATCAGCGGCGTCAGCTGGTTCTTTACTGCCACGAAAGTGCCGTTTGCCCCGGCATTCCACCCACGTGCCACATGATAAGATGCACGTATCTCATCGCCAAACTGAAACTTAGAATGGGGTATAACCGAATACTGGGCATATACCTGAGCTATCGTAGCGTAGCTCTGATAAGCGTGCGGTCCCGGCTTTTCAACCTTTCCACCATTAATTTTACCACCCATAAGTACCTGCTGGGCACCTTTAAACGAGCCAACCTCTACAGATAAGCGATTATTCACGCCTCTAAGTTCATCAGCGGTGTACTCTTTCTTGTAGTCTATGGAGTCTACATTGCCATGATAAACATTGTCGGGCAGTTTCACCTCATTGGTTTGCAGCGTGTCTTCGGGCGTGTCATAGTCAAGACACGACGCCAAAGTTGCCACTCCGGCCACAGCCATAGCCATGGCAAAATATCTTTTTAGCTTCATTGTTCGTTACAGATTAAGTTTAATTGAGAAACCATACGAACGCGACGAGGGCATGTTAAAGGCCTCGAAAGCACCCATGCCGTTGCCAGTAGACAGCGAAACGTCGGGGTCAACAGGCGCGTCCTTATATATAAAGAGGAGGTTGCGGCCAATGAACGACAGGTTCAGGTTACGGCCTTGACCTAAGAGGTTACGGAAGGTATAGCCCAACGACAGCTCGCGCAGGCGGAAGTTAGTGGCATTGTAGATGTATTCCGAGGGATTCTTCTGGTCGCCAATGGTGCGATAGTACTCTTCAATACCGATAAGGCGGTTGCTGCCATCGGGCAAGTACATGGCCAACTGGCCTTCAGAGGTGCGCAAGTTGTTGCGTTCGGCATTAAGGCGTGCCTCTTCGGTACGCTTAGAGAGGCCGTAATAGTCTAGATAAGCTTCGGTAAGCGAGATTACCTTACCACCAATACGTCCGTTGATGAGGAAGAACAACTGGAAATCTTTATAGTTAATGGTGTTGCTCCAGCCCATCTGTATCTTACTGTTCATGTTGCCAACATACTTCTTGAACAGCTTGTTCACCTGCGTTTCGCGCATTGGTCCGTCCTCGTCCTCTACCTCGAATGTGCCATCGGCCTTTCTGCGGAAGTCGGTTACATACATGTCGCCAATACGTCCGCCCTTCAAGTAGTTCACACGAACGCCTGCAATGTCGTTGTACACCAAGGCATCGCTACCATCAGGGTTAGTAGCAACGTTCAAAATAACATTGTCGTTGAACGAGAAGTTGGCCGACGTGCGCCAAGTAAAGTCCTTAGCAAACTTGAAGTTGTAGGCCACAGTGGTCTCAAATCCGCGGTTGCGCACCTTTCCAGAGTTCACAGGTATCTGCTTACCCGAAGCGTTGCTACCAATCATGTAGAGGTTATCGGATATGGTGTTGTAGAAAGTAAAGTCGAAGTCGAGCTTACTACCGAAGAACGACGACTCGATACCCGTTTCAAACGACTTGGTTTTCTCAGGGATGGGATTTTCGAACTTAGCGAAAGGACTAGCCGATATGGCACCCGTTTCTAAGTTTCGCGAGCCCTTAGAGAATACCGTATTGGGGATGGAGTTACCCACCTCCGAGTAAGATGCACGATATTTAAGGTACGAAACCCATTCGGGCAGCTTCACCAACTGGCTAACGATGGCATTGGCACCTACCGAGAAATAGCCATAGTGGTCGGCTGTTCCGCGGTTCTTAAACTGGCGGAAAGCGCGATACCAGTCCACACGATACGAACCATCGATGTAAACCATGTCTTTCCAGCCAATCTGGGCGGTAGCCAGTGCGGCGCGGTCCCAATTAGAAGTAGTAGAACTGTTAAGTGTTCCTGAACCGCCAGCACGCGAGTCGAAGAAGTTTACCTCAGTAGAAGGCATGTCTTGTGCTACGTGTACGTAGGTGGCAGCCGAGTACTTGTTTTGGCTTTCGCCGCGAACCGAGTGGCCAACATAACCCACCGTTGCCGAAAGGCTCCAATCGGGTGTCAGCTCCTTATTATAAGACAGCAGGTAGTCGGTATAGAACTCTTGCGTCTTCTCCCAACCCAGCGAATAGATACCGAAGGGGTCTACACCTGATGGACTGAAGTTGGTGGCGTGGCGCTTGCCCTCACTGTTATAATTGGTAAGGATATAGTTGAAACGTGCTTGGAAGTCCAACCCCTTGATGATTTCGTATTTGGCCGTCATCATTCCAGTAAATCTGTTCTCACGTTGTATGCTCGAGTGCATGTTCACCAGCCAATAGGGGTTGTTTTGTCCGTTCTCCATATAAGCCCAGCTTTGCATGGGGCCTTCAAGAGGCACGTTGTGAGTTTCGCGACCATAAAGGTTTTTCAACGTCTTGTCTTTCTCGTAATAAGACTGTTTCGAAATCCAACTGCCACGTTCGTGCACATAATTGTCGCGATAATAGTCCATATCTATGTTTCGCGGCGCAAGGTAAGTATGGTAAATGGGGTTATAAACCGTTCCACCACCAGGCCTGTTGGTTGTTTTGGTACTAACGTAATTGGCCGACACCTCAATATTCAGCTTTTCGAACAGCTTATAGTTCTGGCGGAAAGCCATCGTGTTACGGTTGTAGGCATTGTTACGAATCATACCATTGGCATGCGAGTTACCTATTGAGAAATAGGTTTGCACCTTCTCTGTACCTCCCGACACCGACACCGAGTTGTTGGTTGTAACGCCCGTACGGAAGAATTCGGCCACATCGTCCTTGGCATAATTGCGCAGATGGGCCACGTTTTCGTAACCAGGGAAGAAGTTCTGGTCGGGCTTATATTTCAACAGCTTGTCTGCCTCAGCCAGGTCGGTAATCTTTCCGCCCCATCCGTCGATAGACAATCCACCGCCTTGTCTGTAACTAGCGCCATAAGTATTCTGTATTTCGGGAGTAAGCAATGGTGTGTCGAAGGTAACGTTCGACGCTACGCTGACGGCCACCTTGCCTTCCTTACCCTTCTTCGTGGTAATCATCACCACACCATTGGCAGCCACCGAGCCATAAAGCGCCGAAGCGTTGGCACCTTTCAGCACGTTGATGCTCTCGATGTCGTCGGGGTTAATCATAGACAGCGGGTCGGAACCTTCGCCTACACCCGAATAGGTAACATTGCTGCCGCTGCCAATCTGGCCGCGCGTGTTGTTCAGCATGGGCACACCGTCAACAACGATAAGTATCGCGCTGTTACCCAAAATAGATTTGTTACCACGCAAGATAATTTTCGATGCACCACCGGCACCACCGGCACTGGGCGTAATGGTAACACCCGACACCTTACCCTCAAGTGTGTTGGCCACGTTGGGGTCTTGCACCTTCATCAGGTCTTCTGCCTTCACTTTCTGCGTTGAATAGGTAAGCGACTTTTCTTTTCGCATAATACCCATAGCCGTAACAACCACTTCGCCCAGCACCTTGCTGTCGTCTTGCATCGTTACGTCCACCACGCGCCTGTTGCCTACCGCCACTTCTTGTGTTTGGTAGCCCACATAGCTAAACACCAGCGTAGGGTTGGCAGCATCGGCTTGTATGGTGTACTCGCCGTCGATATTGGTAACGGCACCTTTACCCGTACCTTTCACCAGCACGCTAACGCCGATAAGCGGCTCGCCATGCGTATCCTTCACCACGCCTTTAACGGTGTTAGTCGTGGCCTGAGCTCGCTGAGCCGCCGTTGCCACGGCGCTAATCGTAGGTTTGCTCATTGTGGTGGGCGCATCGGCATTGTTCACGCCAGCCCACGCCGAAACCATTGGCACCGCCGTTATCGACAAAGCCAACAATCCCTTCAACAGCAATCCATCTGTCTTGAATTTGGGTTCGTTCATAAGTTTAGTAAATAATATTTAAGTATATACTCTATTTACAGGTAGTAGGCGCGAGATTGATGCACGCCTTAACGCATGGAACTGTATTTATTCCACGAGTTTACAATACTATAACAACTTAATAAGCCTTATTACTTAGTGCTTTAATAAAAATAAATCTTTCTCGTTATGGGTGTTCTAACTACCTACTTCCTTTTATATCACACCAACAACAAACCAAATAGTTTACCATCCGCGTATTTCAAGATACAAAACCTACTCAAAACCATGCAACAATCTAAAACACCTAGTGTAACTAGAAAACCTAGAATAACTAGAGCTCTTAGAAATCCTAGTGTAACTAGAGAACCTAGAATAACTAGAGAACCTAGATAACCTAGAATAACTAAAAAGCCTAGGCCAACAAAATAAGCCTAGAACAACTAGCTAAACTACCCCAGCTAACCTACTAAGCCTAACGCCTGCCAACCAAAGAATGTCTTGTTTTCAGCAAATATTTTAACATTATGAGTGCCTTTTTCTGAACCAACCGCTCACCTCATCGCAAAAAATCGATTCTCGCGAGGGTTTGTTTTGGTGCTAACTAGGGTTAGCATGTGCATGCGGCAAAATGAATATTAATTTAAAACAAACGCCATTTGCACCAAATTTGGGGCTATTTGCCGCTAAATGGTGTGCAATATGCCGCTAAATGCACTGTGTTTTGGTGCTAAATGCACTGCGTTTTGGTGCTAAACGCAAGGTATTTTGGTACTAAATGCCTTGCGATTTGCCGCTAAATGCGTGGCGATTAAGCATAAATATCCGCCGCAACGGTATAAATAAAACCTTCCAGAGCCATTAAAAACATGGTTAGAAAGGGTAAAGTGAGCGTTAAAAAGTGGGTTTTTAGGTGCTAAAAGCAGGTAATTGGGGGTGAGAAAATTACAAACTGGGCACAAACTAGAAAGGTAAAATGGTGCTAAATGCAGGTAAAGCACTCAAAAATGAGACAAATGAAGAAACGCGCCAAGCCAAAATTGCCCCTATTTGCATGCTTTTCGTGCCCATTTTTTTCTAGAATGGGGTGGCGAAACGCATGCCTTTTGTAAAGTATTAAGAACAAAAACCGCACTGGTTTTCTGGCAAAATAGTCGGACTCATCGGACTTGTCGGACTTGTCAGACAGCTTGGACAGCTCGGGCTTGCCTGTTCTATCAACCCCTTAACAAGCAAAACGGCCTTCGAAAGAAAGTTTTTTCGAAGGCCGTTGGCAGCGTGCAAGCTCTTCATGCCGGTTCAGGCGTTGAAATACGCCTCATGCCGCTCTTCACATTGCTGCAAACAAGCAAAGCCTGCACAATTTTAAAACATGTATCACTTTTACTTAACGATAAACTTCTTGCCCTTTACAACATACACGCCCAAAGGCAATGCCTTTTTGCTGCCTGCACGTCGTACAAGTTGCCCGTTCAAATTGTAAACGTCGTTCTCAAGAAGTTCTTCTTTCGACACCTTCACGTCGTCGATGCCGTTAATGGCAGAGAAGTTGGGCAATACCAGCACATTGGCGTTTACCAAGCTTGCAGGTATGGTGCTGCTATTGGCCGAAACTTCCAACTTCTCGGCCCACCATTGGCGGTTACCCACCTCGTCGAGTCCCGATTCGTTAAGCAAGTTGTAGCCATGACGTACAGTAGCATCAACCAATTGATAGCCTTCGGCAGCCTTGAACGTAACGCTAACAGGCTGTTTGTAGCCCGAAGTAGAGTTGAGGGCCTCGCTAAGAACAACCGTTCCGTTAGAAACAGTTCCGTTTTCGGCCTTTGCACCCACTTTCACCACATCCTTATGTACATTCACAAGCACATCGATGATGTCTCCGCCGTCTTGTAGAATTTCATTGCTACCTTTGGCGTCAAGGCTGTTCCAATCTAGCTTGAAACGCATGCGATAAATTCCCTCTTTTAAGTTAGCAGGCACTTTGAAACTGCCCAACCAGTTCTTCACATTATCGTCTTGTGGGAATTGACCGCCCTTGTCGAAACGCTTGCCGTTGCTGTTGTACCAACTGCCATTGTCATTGTTGGCATGAGCAGAGAAACTAACCACCTCGCAGTCGTCTGTTCTGGTGGGGAGGTTGTTGTTGAAGGTCAATCCCTTGGTGCTATCAAACTTCCCATCGTTGTTCCAGTCAACAAATACGTAGCCACTCATCCACAGTCCGTGATAAGCAATATACGGCGTGTAGGTTTGGCCAGCCACTACATCAAACACCACCTTGTTGGTTACATCGAGATAGAATTGCTTGGTGATGCGTGCCGTCAGCGTGTTGTCGGGATACTGTTGCAGGTTCTTTTTCTTGTTACCCTCGCCTTCGTACAAGCCAACGTGCATCATATATCGGTCTTCGCGACCATGGGGAGCCTTCTTGTTATAGTTCACTTGATAGTGTGGACCTTGTCCGGAGGTGTCTTTGGGGTCGATAACCTCATCGGGCTGGCCTTTCGACACTTCTTTCCAAACAATAGGCGACGCGGTATGCAGGTCGGTAGAAACGGCACGCACGCCAATGGTTAGCTTTTCGGCATCGGCAGAGAAAGGTATGTGGGCGGCGATGGTTGCCCATTGCGAAGTGCGGCCCACTTCTATTTCCTCGTTGTCTTTCTTAATGAAAATCTCAAAGTGGTCGATGTTGTTGTCATCGTTGTACGAGCGGCCATACTTGTCTTCTGGTGCATCCACTGTCCAATGCAGTTTCAGGGTGATGTCTGTTGCACTCTCCGAAACGGTTTCGGCACTAACAAGTTCCTTTATTGGCTTCGGGGCTACGGTGCGGCTGTCGTTCAGTTCAAGTTTGCCCACCAACACGTCAGCATCGCCTTTCACGCGCAAGGCCACACGTTGTATCTTTCCACCATTAAGCTTGTCTAGGTTAATGGTTTTATCGTTCCAGCCGGCAGCGGTTGCATCAACAGCATACTCTTGCCATGCTCCGTTCACCTTCAAAAGCAACGCAACAGTTGCATTGCCCGCCACGCGTTTCAAAGCCACACGCGCTACGGGGTGCGCACCAAGCGTAACGTCTGTTTTGTACAGCACCACGTCTACGCCCTTGTTGCCTGCATTACCTTTCAAACTAAGGCAAGTGCCGCCAACATAGGCCTCGGCATGGGTGAAAGTAGGCAGGAAAGTTTTGTTCGCCGTCTCGGTTCCGGCATCGTAAACAAGCCAACGATAGGTTGGCACGATGTCTTGGCTAGCCATGTTGTACCATCCGCCTTCGGTTACAGGCGCACCTTTATAATAATAACGGTTGCCGTTGCCCAAGTTGAAGTGGGTGAGGAAAGCCTTGTTGATGGCCGAACGTTCGGGCATGTACTCGCTTAGGCCACAGAAAGCATCCAACTGGCTCTGCCAAGTAGTGCCCATGGCCTGAGAAGCATCGGGGCGATAGGCCGGATTGTTATGGCCGCCCGAGAAGAAACGCTCTTGCATCATCTGGTAGTTTGTCTGCCATTCGTCGTCGGTTGTGCCCTTGGTGTTGGTGTATATCATGTTGGCCGTATGTTCTCCCCACACAATGAGGTTCATCTTGGTGGTTTGTTTCAGCTCTTCCCAGTTTCTGCTCATGCTGTTGATGTGCACGCCGGCATAAAGTCTACTGATGTCCTTGCATGTTTCTTCGGCAAACTTTTCTGATGCCTTCAAGCCCGTTTGTATATAGCCGCCAGGATAATTCAAGAACAGCTCGTGAATGGGCTCGTCTTTTGTTCCATAGAGTTTTCCATAATTATCTTCATCGAGCGTAAAGTTGGTTGAGGTGTAAATCAACGAGTTGTAATCGGCGAACCCCCTTGCTTTTGCTTCCTTGTACAGGGCTTTATGGAATGCAATCACGTCGGCATCTTCGTTGCGGTATGCCTCCCAGTTGTAAACAATGCCATCGTGACCGAAGAACATCAGCGCATTGAGCATCGGCTCTACGTAGATGTACTTGCCGTTTTCTTTTTTTGAGATAAGGTCTACCCACGGTTTATCGTCGGCTCCACCATACATCTTTTCGAAGAACATCTGACCCGACATCAAACGGCACCCGTTTTTGTGGGCGGCATCGGCCCAACTGCCTGGCGTTTGGAAAAAGCCGTGGTTCCACGAACCGAAGTTAGAGGTGTAGTTCCACATCGAATAAACGTCGGTACGCGCCATCGAGTTGGTGGGATAGCCGTGTGCACCTTGACTCCCGTTGCCCATTGGTATGCACATAAACACTTTTCGGTCTTTATACAGACTGGTGTTAAGGCGGTCGTCGGTGTTCACCAATTCGTTCTTGCGCACGTGCGAACGAATGAACTCAATATCGGCGGCCGATATTCCCACGGCTGCGAACTCGGCGTTTGTGGGATAAGTGCGGCCCGCCTTTTGCGCATTCAAGAAAAGTTCTAGGATGGTTTGCGGCTGCACGTTGTCGAACTCATAGAAATCCTTCGCACCGAGGTTGAGCGAAGAAAGTGCCATGAGTGCCAAAACTAAGAGTTGTTTTTTCTTCATGAGGTTTATAAATTTAGATGTAAAAGAATTATTGTAGATTGAAAAAATAAAATAGGCGTAGTTTTGCTACACTATAAAAACGAGCGTACCCAAGAAACAACCCCTTGTTAAGGGCTGCTGCCTGGGTACGCTTTATTTTAGCATAAATGGTTTATCGTTATACCATTCATTAGAGCATCACTTTAATGGTCTTCTCGTTTTTGCCGTTAATCAGTTTCAACAGGTAAACGCCCTTAGCCAAGTGGCTGTTGGAAACAACAGAAGGCCTGTTGAACACTTTAACCATCGTTCCGTCTACGGTGTAGAGGATAGCCCTCATCGTATTGTTGAAATGGATGGCACCGTCTTGCACACAAGCCGAAGGAACTTGGCCTTCAACCTTAGCGGCATCGGCAATATCGGTAACGATAGTCCAGTCGGCGGCCTCGCCTTGGTCGTGCGTATCGCCAAAGTTGCGTTGGTTGTTTACATTTTCGCCTTCAATTATCACGTCGACATCGAGGGTGTAGCCCTTAGTTGTAAGACCAACAGGGCCGAAGGTGCCTTGGAACCATGCATCTGAATAAACAATTCTCAGGCGGCTCTTGCCCAAATGGGCGTCGGCAGGAATGGTAATCTTGCCGTGGTATCCGTCTTCTTTCACCAAACACTTGTTGCCGCCGCGCAACGAGCCGGCACGGAATACGCGTTCGCCAAGTGGGTCTACACCATCGTTTGTCGATGCGTCGGTGCGGAAACTCTCTTCACCATTCTCATGTTCCTGATAAACCCTTGACTCCCAGAAGGGCTGTTCTACCGTACCTTTACCGTGGTTGAAGGTTCCACTTCCGTCGAAATCCATCCAGCCACCAACGAAACAGTAGCGCAAGTCGTCGTTAGTTCCTGCAACAACACCGCCATCAAAGCCTTTGAGATAGAAGTCGATGGTGCTTCCTTGCTTCACTTTGAGCACCTGACCAGCAACCTTGTGGTATTGGTTACCGCCATTTGCTTTCGATTCGGCTTGGAACTCTTGGTATCTGAGCTTATAGTTAACGTCCTGAACAGCTCCAGTAGTTCTAAAACTTTCAACGGCACGGCATTTCAAAGCCACATCATACTTTTCAACATTCTTATTGGCCGACGATTCTCCGTAAGTGCCGAAAGGATTGGTTTCAACGGCATTGGCATCCTTAGCCACAGCCACCCACACGGGCGTAGTGGTGGTTTTCAGGTCGGTTGATACGGCCACAACACCAAACATGGGGGCAGTCATCTGGCTAACATCAACGTTTCCAACCAAAGAAGCCCATTGCGAAGTGCGCCCTATCTCGAACACCTTACCGTCTTGACCATCTTTTACGAGGATTTCAAAGTGGTCGATGTTGGCATCATCATTGTAAACAAGTCCATAGCTGTTGGCTGCATGGTTAACATCCCAGTGCAGTTTAACGTCCATGAGCGAGGGCGTTTCGGTTACTTTCTCAACTTCGAGGTTCTGAATGGCACTTGGAGCAGTGGTTTTTCCATCGTTAAGTTCGAGCTTACCCACATACATGTCGTATCCTGTTGTTCCTCCTTGCACGCGCAAGCCCACCTTTTCAACCTTGTCGCTAGGACCAAGGTCGAGGGCGATGCGATGTTCTTGCCACGACTTGCCCTTGTTGTTGGGCACTGTGTAGGCTTTCCATGCACCGTTTACATATAGTATAAGCGAAAGGTTGCTCTTCACTTCTCCTTCTTGACGCTCGCCAGCACCCTTGATGGCAACAAGTGCATAGGTCTTATTGTCGTTAGGAACAATCTCGGTGTTATAAAGAACAATGTCGGTTGCTTTGCTTGCATCGCCGGTAAGTTGGATACACGAACCGCCAGTGAAAGCGTCGTTGTGGGTATATTTCACAGAAATGGCGTTGCTTACCGTTGCATTCGCTGTTACAGCTTGGCCAGCATTGATTACCAACCAACGATAGGTGGGCACTACATCTTGCGCACCCATGTTATACCATGCACCAGCCGTACGCTTTCCATAATAGTTGTAACGATCGCCGTTACCCAAGATGAAGTTTGTAGAGAAGGGGAACTTGCCCTTAATGGTTGAACGTTCGGGAATCCATCTGCTAAATCCACAGAAAGTGTTGAGCGGTGGGGTAGAACCACTCCATTCCATCTTGTTGCCGTAATTACGGATTTCATGCTTTATCAGTGGGTTACGACTACCGCCTGTGAAAGCTCTTTCCAAGAGTGTTTGATAGTTTTCTTGGGCCACATAAGCGTTAGAACCCGAATTGTAGCTCCAGAAACGGCTGTCTTTATGCTCGCCCCAAAGGCACAGGTTCACTTTCTTGCCCTCGCCATTGTCTAGGGCTGTCCAGCTGTGGTCCATGCCAACAATATAGAAACCCTGCCAAAGCCCTTTCGTTCCAAGGGTTGAATTGACTTCGTTAGCTGCTTGTGCGGAAGAGTTCATGCCAGTTTCGCCTCCATAATTAAGCATAGCGTCTGCCACTTGTCCGTCTCTCTGCGAGTACAAGTACTCACAGTTATCGTCGGTTAGGAAACTAGTGGTGGTGTACAAACCCAAGTGGAAATTGTCAAAGCCTATCGAGTGCGCGTACTTATATAGGGCCTTGTGAAAGTTGGCTGCTGATATAGGCGTGCTCAACTCCCAGTTGATGTTGATACCATCCATGCCAAAATAACGCATCATGTGGATAAGCGGCTTTACATACTTAAAACCGTTAAAGCCCACGCTAGAATGGTCGTTGACTGCACGAACCATATTCATCCATTGAGTATAGCCAACGTCGCCACCGCGATCAAAGAACACCGTTCCACTCATCATATCGCAGCCGTTCTTGTGCGCTGCATCAACCCACGAGCCTGGCGTTTGTGCGATGGCGTGGTTCCAGCTGCCCCACAACGACACGTAGTTCCACAAAGAGAACACATCGCTGTGGAACTGATTGGAGGGATAGCCTGCATCGCCGCCGCTACCGCTGCCCATCGGCGTGTTCATCCACAACTTGCGACCTTTGTAAGTGTCGGTCAACAATTGCTTTCCGTCGGCGATAGTTTCGCGACGCTTAACGTGCGACTTGATGAAAGCCAAGTCGGCCTTAGATATTCCCAAGGCTAATAGTTCGCTCTCGTCAGGGTAATTCTTGCCTTTTGCCAGAGCACTGTGGAACACTTCGACCATTTTCGTCCAGTTGACGTTCTTAAAATTGTAAGCAGACTTGCTCTGAGCAAAGCTCGTTCCTGGCAAGCTACTCAACAGCGCGCCCAAAAGCCACGCTGCCAAACGGGTAGTTTTCTTCATTATTACTGTTTGTTATTAAATTAAAATATGCTTTGATAGTTGACGGTATGCGAGGGAGTGCCATGTTATGTGCACTCCCCTCGCAAGATATGTTTAGAAGTTACCTCTCTTCACATCCCACCACAAACGAGTTGCTTGCTTGTCTGGCCCACCCAAAGCTTTGAGGCCAGTACCCTTTATGTCTTTTGCAGTTGCGGCATCTTGCGTGCCGGCAAACGGCAAGCGGCGGATAATGTCGCCAGGACTGAGCGAGCCATCACCATCGCCAGGGTTAAGCGCATCGAACATGCGCGGATAGCCCGTGCGTCGAAGTTCGACCCAAGCCTCCTTGCTGTCGGGGAAACCAGCGATGTATTTCTGCGTGATAATCCTTTCAAGCTTTTCCTCTAAGGAGCTGCTCTCATTCCATGCCACGCCAATCTTAATTTGGCTTTCAATGGGTTCGGTATCGCCTGTTGGGTCTACATAAGTAAAGGGTATGGCATGTTCCAACTTCAAGTACTCGTCCATCGCCTTATCGTAACCCTGCACCATTTGGTTCTTTCTATCTTGCATATCGCCTGCCCGGATGCCCTTCTCATAGAATTGGGCTGCTGTGCCTTGCATGTTCCATCCACGTATTGCACCTTCAGCTCGCAAGAAACACACTTCCGATAGCTTCATCAAATACAATGGCGCCATGTTAACATACAACTCTTGGAGCTTAGAGAAACCGTTATAGGGGTTCACTGGCGACTGTTGGTCTTTACCAACCCTTGCCCCAATACGTATTCCGCACACCATCTTGCCAGGGTCAAGCGTCTTGCTCTCATCGTGGCTGTTCTTTATTCTCTCGTTCTTTGTGAACAGCAATTTGAGATAGGGATGGTTACAGCTTTTCAATACAGCCTCAAAGCCCGCGCCTAGACGCATGTCACCCCACGAGTTCCACAACTCCGCAAGGGGATTGGTGCTTCCAACGCGTCTTGGAGCAATACTAGCCTCTTGTGCCACGTCCTCGATTACGCCAGATGCAACCGCTTCTTCTGCCCATTTTTGAGCCACAGCCCCTTCCACCTTAACGATGTGCATGGCCAAACGCAACTTTAACGAATTGGCGAAACGCGTAAGGTATTGAAGTTTCTTATCTACCTTCTCAAGCCTATCTGGAAATATGGGTGCATTCCTGTCCAGTAGCTTCAGAATCTTCTCCTTATACCACTCGGGTTTGCTCTCGAAATGCTTAAAGCAAGCAACGATGGTGTCGATATTGTTCACCGTTGCATAGTAGATAGAGTCTACGGGGTCATACTTGTACGGATGATCCTGCTTATTTGTCTTCAAGTCGTTATAAGGCAACGGGCCGTAAATGTCGGCAGCCTCGATAGCGGCATAGTCGTACATCAACAGGAAAGTGGCCTTTATCTCGGGCAACGAGTCCACCTCGGCCATGTTAAGCAAGGGCGTGATGAACTTGGTTGCTACCCCAAACGCGCCATAAGGGCCACCATAGGCCTTCAAGTCTACGGTGTACGAAGAAGTCATGTTGATTTGCGAGTTCTCAAAGAAGGAGTGTGGGATGTTGCCATATTGCGAATACATGTCTGGGCCCAGGGCATAGCTGTATTGGTACTGGTGCGTTCCGGGCGGTTTACCTTCCTTACCGCCACGTATAGCAAAGATACCGCCCTTTGCCTGTGCCAAATTGTCCATTACAGCATTTTCCACGCCTTGGTATTTGTCTTTGGCAATGGAGAATCGGTAGTTAATCGAGTCTACCTTACCTTGGCGTACAACGCTCTGTACATTCTTTTGCGTTTGCGAAAACTCATCACCCGTCATGTCGAAGTCAAGGCAAGAGCCCAAAGCCACAGCCGTCAACGGCAACGCCAAAAGCTTAAATGTGCTATGTAGTTTCATAATTTACCTATGCAATGTTGTTTATAGATTTACTTTCACCGAAAAACCGTAAGAACGCGACGAAGGCATGTTGAAGAGTTCGAATGCGCCTAGTCCGTTTTGTGTAGACAAAGAAACGTCTGGGTCTACGGGTGCGTCCTTATATATAAAGAAGAGGTTGCGCGCAATGAACGACAAGGCCACGTTCTTGTTTGCACCCAGCAGATTACGGAAGGTATAACCCAACGACAGTTCGCGCATGCGGAAGTTTGTTGCGTTATAAACGTAGCTTCCGGGGTTGCTCTTGTCGCCTAAAGCCTCGTAGTACGAGCGAACGGGTACGATGCGGCCACTGCCATCGTTAAGCATAATGCCAGGAGCATTGCCGTAGTCCTTAGCCACAACGTTGTTTTGCTCTGCCTGCCTGCGTGCATCGGCACTGCGTTGAGAAAAGCCCTTAGCATCTAGCAATTGTTCGGTTAGCGAAATAACCTTACCGCCAATCCTTCCGTTGATGAGGAAAGACAGGTTGAAGTCCTTATAATAAAAGGTGTTGCTAAGACCCATCTGCCACTTCGAGTTCATGTTGCCGATATATTTCAGCTCTCCGTTGGGTTCTACGTAGGGTTGACCGGCAGAGTTCAACTTGTAATGTCCTTTTTCGTCGCGTGCGAATTGGGGTACATACATGTCGCCGATAGAACCGCCCGATGCGTATTTCACATGTGTTCCAGCTACATTTTGCTCAATCAGGCGTTCGTTGCCCAATGCGTCGTTCGCCGTCTTCAATATCTTGTTGTCGTTAAACGAGATGTTGTAAGACGTACGCCAGCGCAACCATTTAACCGGCTTGAAGTCGTAACCGATGGTGGCTTCTATACCTTGGTTACGAACTTTTGCCGAGTTAAGCACCCTTGTGCGGCCGTTTCCAGCAGGAACCGTCATGTAGAGGTTAGACACCGTGGCGTTATAATAAGTAAGGTCGAAGCTTAGGCGGTTGTCGAAGAACAGGGTTTCGATACCCGTTTCGATAGAAGCAGTCTTCTCTGGCTTAGCGTCTTCTAGCGCATTGAAGTTCGAACCCACCACTGTTCCGTCTTGCAAGTTCTTCGTTGCCTGAGCGTAAGCGATGTTAGGGATAGAGTTACCCACTTCCGAATAAGACAAACGATACTTCATGTAGTTGAACCACTCGGGCAACTTAACCAGTTTGCTCACAATGGCATTGGCACCAACGCCGAAATATCCGTAGTTGTCGGCTGCCGACTGGCCTATTCTTTTGAGGTATCTGTATGGACGATACCAGTCGCGACGGTACGAACCATCCAAGAACACCATTTCTTTCCAACCAATCTGAGCGGTAGCCAACCAAGCGCGGTCCCAGTTAGAACTCTTCGAGAACGAAGTAGCTCCCTTGTCGCCTGCACTTACATCGAAATAGTTTACGATGGTTGGTGCTACTTTGTAGCGCGAGTCGTAATGGGTGGCCGTAACGTTTGTACCCTTGTACTCGCCCTTGATGGTATGGCCCACCCAACCTGCCGAAGCAGAAACGTCGTAGTCGCCAAAACGTTTGTTGTAGTTCAACAAGTAGTCGATGTACAGCTCTGTATTCTTGTTTTCCGAGTCCCAATAATGTCCGTAGTCGTCCATGACAGCAGGAAGGAACGTCGTGGCATACCTTTTACTTGTGCTGTGATAACGAGTTTGGTCGTAGTTTACACGCGCCTGGAAAGAAAGCCCATCGTAAATGTCCACATTGGCCGAAATCGTACCCCACAATCTGTCCTCGGTATTTTTGTTGCTGTTCATGCCCATCAGCCAATAAGGGTTGTTCTGGTCGCTATTCATGAATGCCCAGTTCTGGCGCGGCCCTTTCAGGTCGGCCCAAGCAGGCGTTTCGATGTAGCCGCCGTTCGTCTCGTCTTCTCGGAAAATGGTCTGCTTGTTGCTGCGCCATGTGCCATTAGCCGTAACAAAGTTGTCGCGGTAATAGTTCATGTCCACATTGCGCGGCGTTAAGTAAGTATGGTAAATGGGATTGCCCACGGTTCCACCGCCTGGGCGATTGCGCGTGATTGTTTGCGCATAATTGAGCGAAACGTTCACTTGCAGTCTGTCGAAGAATTTGTAGCTTTGGCGCAAGCTTAGCGTGTTACGATTGTAACTGTTGTTGCGCATCATACCAACAGCATGGCTATTGGCCATCGAGAAGTAAGTAGATATCTTCTCGGTTCCGCCCGAAAGCGACAGCGAATTGTTGGTTGTTACACCCGTACGATAGAACTTGGCCACATCGTCTTGGTTGTAGTTGCGCAGGCGGATGTCGGTTGTTTCACCTGCATGGAAGTTGGTTGTGTTCAGAGGCGCCTTGAAATTAAGTTGGCTATCGGTAAGACTGCCAATCTTTGCACCCCACCCATCGGGCGAAATACCATCAGAAGAAACGGAACCGCCGTACTCGCCTTGAATTTTAGGCGTAAGCAAGGGCGTGTCGAACGTAACGTTAGACGTAAGGTTAATGTCCAAACGGCCTTCCTTACCTTTCTTTGTCGTAATCATAACAACGCCGTTAGCAGCCATCGAGCCATAAAGAGCAGCAGCGTTGGCACCTTTAAGTACGTTGATGCTTTCAATGTCGTCGGGGTTAATCATAGAAAGCGGGTCGGAGCCTTCAGACATGCCTGCATAAGTAAAGCCTTCGCCACTCATGCTTCTGCGTCCACGTGTGTCGTTGCTCATCGGAACGCCGTCTACCACGATAAGCGGCGAGCTATTTCCTAGAATCGACTTGTTACCGCGCAGAATAATCTTAGATGCACCACCCGCACCACCGGCACTAGGGGTGATGGTGATACCCGAAACCTTACCTTCAAGCGTGTTGGCAACGTTGGGGTCTTGCACTTTCATCAAGTCTTCTGCCTTAACCTTTTGCGTGGCGTAGGTTAGCGACTCTTCTTTGCGCACAATACCCATAGCCGTAACCACCACTTCGCCCAGCACCTTGCTGTCTTCTTTGAGTGTTACGTCTACTTGCGAGCGACTGCCGGCAGCCAATTCCTGTGCGGTGTAGCCCACATAGCTAAACACCAGCGTGGGATTGCTCTCGTTAGTCGTTAGGGTGTATTGGCCGTCGATGTTGGTTATGGCGCCCTTGCCAGTACCCTTCACCTGAACGCTCACGCCGATGAGCGGTTCGCCTTGTGCGTCTTTCACAACACCCGTAATGGTTCGCGTGTTGGCCTGCACGCGTTGCAAGGCCGAGTTTTGAGTTGTTGCTGTTGCGTTAAGCAGTGGGCTTTGCTTTGCGTTGGTCTTAACACTGGCTAGCATGTCCGCACTAGGAACGGCGGTCATAGACAATGCCAGAAGTGCCTTCAACAGCAAACCCTCTGTCTGTGCATTTGTTCTTTTCATACGTGTAGTAATATTATTATAAAGTAGTTATAACTTCAAAAGGATTCGGTGTGGCACATTTTAATGCGCCTTACAATAATAACACAACTAACAGATAAATATTGCTTAATTGATTGCTTAAAATAAATATTTTTATTTTCAACGAAATATGAAGTCTTTCGCGAAACAATGTCGGGCGAAAAGATGATGACTATTGTTTAATGGGGAGTGACTAAACAAAACGAACGAACCATCGAAGTGTCCGTTTTTGCAGCAACAATACCTCTTACAGACTGTACGGCGGCGATAAATGGATATAAATCAGCAGTGTAGAAACTTATAATCTCGTGCCTTCTGCATGCACTTATGAACAAATGCGCATAATAAAGACCGCAAGGCCCAAAAACCTAGAACCTATAATCCCAACAACAATATATATTATATGGTACGCGCGCACGCGAGGGGGCAATGAAGTTTGCAAACTTTCATTTCGCGGTTTGACATAAATATAAGTGTTTTTGACATGAGAACATAAGGAACATAAGGCCAATGAATGGGATTTATTTAGTTTAGTTTGCATGCTGCTGTTTCCGTTGCCCATGAGCAACATGCACTGCACCCGTTCGCGCAGGCCGTTGTAAGCGTACATGCTTTCCACGCCGTTGCCCACACGCGTGTGTTTGCTGCTAATTTGTTTTGTCTGTTTTTTAGTAAGAAAATTAACATTATGAGTGCCCTTTTCCTGAACCAACCACTCACCCCATCGCAAAAAATCGATTCTCGCGAAGGTTTGTTTTGATGCAAAATAGGGGTGGCATG